>JABAHP010000254.1_pt3 | contig 127065 bp, 103 predicted proteins | sample 7062081 | NCBI WGS metagenome assembly JABAHP01 (sample SAMN14534357, study PRJNA622989) | marine sediment metagenome | biome: marine biome [ENVO:00000428]; feature: marine pelagic biome [ENVO:01000023]; material: deep marine sediment [ENVO:00002113] | place: India: Gulf of Kutch | collected...
AAAAAAATGGCCTTCAAATTAACAGGCATGATCTGCGTATTCCTTCAGTAGTAATAAATTATGAACCGGACTCTAATATAATTGACAGCGCTTACCGGTTGCAAGCATTTAATTTATAAACCAGAATCCGTTTGAATATTGGATTCTCAATGCGTATATTCATATAGAAAAACGCTTTGGCTAATAAAACCGGATGACTATGGCGAAAAAAGATCTGGGAAAGAGAAATAGGGGCTCCAGCAAGGCCCCGAAGAAGGGGAATCCCGATAGCCCGCAATCCTCAGCTTACAGCGCCAGCCTCAAGCTGATGGAGAACAAGCATTATGGCGTGATAATAATGGATCCCCGAAATCTAAAGATTATCTTCGTAAACTCAAAGCTATGCCAGGCGCTCGGCTACTCCAAAACAGACCTCATCGGACGCAGGGCTACTTCGTTAATTGTCCCCGAAGATAGAAAGCGGATTCTGGAGACTGCCAGAGCCAGACTTGAAGGAAAGCCTGTTAAGACCGGCAACCGCTATACCGCCCTGAAAAAAAATGGAGGCAGGCTCGTCTTTGATGCCTATACTAATCCTGTTCAATATGAAGGAAAGAGATATCTTCAGACGATCACGAATGATATAACCCAACAGGTTGAACTTGAGCAGGAATTACGTGAGTCCGAGGAAAAATACCGGGCGGTGGTAGATAATATAGCCGACGGGATTGCGGTCTGCTTGAATGGCCGGCTGGTTTATGCGAATAGGGTGTTCTCTCGAATTTTTGGATATTGGCTGGACGAAATTGAAGGGATACAGATCACAAAACTGATTGCGAAGGGATATAAAAAATTACTTACAGGCCTGCAGAAGAAGGTATGGGAATCCAGCAAACGCAGAAAATTAGAGATAATCGGTTTAAAAAAGGATGATTCCCAGATTATTCTCAATCTGAGGGCTTCCCGGATAAAATATCATGGTGAGCAGGCGCTTCAGCTTACAATTACCGATATCACTTCGGAAAAAGAGGCTGAGGAGCAGTTGAGCGAAAACGAGGAGAGATACAGAACACTGGTCGAAAGCGTCCAATACGGGTTCATACTTGTTGATCTCAAGTCTAAGAAATTTTTGTATCTAAACGAGTATGCCCGCTCGTTTCTCAAGGGCCTAAGGCAGCCGATCGAAGAATTGGATATTTTCCACTTCCTCGAGCCCACAGATCGAAAAAGTATGAAAGATAATTTCAGAAAGATAGATTCTGGCAAGATCGATGGTTTTTCCGGAATCCAGAAGGTTATCCTGCCGGATGGCGACATGATCTGGGTGGAATATGAAGCCAAGATTGTTCACTTTCGCGGCAAAGTCTGTCTGCAGGGCGTACTAAGGGATATTACTGAGGTCAAAGCGGCCGCCGACAAGTTGAGGGAATCTGAGGCAAAATTCCGGCAGATGGCGGAAAATATTCCCGAGGTATTCTGGATAGTCGAAAGAAATCCTGATAGAACTGTTTATGTGAGCCCCGCTTCCAAAGAAGTATTCGGGGTGTCTCAGGCAGAGCTATATAGCAGCAGCAGAAACTTTCTGAAGGCTGTTCATCCAGATGACAAAGAATGGGTGGCTGAACGTTTTGATGATATCGAAATGGAAAATGATGTCGAATTTAGACTCCTGAAAGATACAGGTGAAGTGAAATGGGTGAGAGCGCTTACATTCCCAATACGTGATCATGACGGAAGAGTCTACCGTACCACAGGTATCGTGAGAGATATCACTTCGCGCAAAAAAACAGAACAGCAGTTACAGGCAAGCGAAGCAAGGTATCGTGCAGTGGTGGAGGACCAGACCGAGTTTATTACGCGCAGCCGGCCTGACGGCAGCATCACATTCCTAAACGAGGCCTGCTGCAGATACTTCGGTTTGGAAAAGGGGGAAACATATGGTGCAAGCTTCATAGATTATGTTTATCCGGATGATCGTGAGAAAATCCGGAAGGCAATTCAATCGGTTTCATATAAAAATCCGGTAGCAACTGTAGAGCACAGGGTTTTTGATAAGAATGGCGAGGTACGCTGGCAGCAGTGGACCAACAGGATGGTTTTCGATAATGAAGGGAATATGCAGGAATTTCTGTCGGTTGGACGTGATATTACCGAGCAGAAGATGGCGGAAGAGGCGCTCAGGGAATCAGAACTGAAATTTCGCGCGATTTTTGAAAACACCAGTGATGGTATCGCCATTTATGAGACCAATGCCGGAGATTTTGCCCAGAAGCTTATAGATTGTAATGACAGTTTCGTGGCGATGTCCGGGAGGACTAAAGCGGAACTCCTGGAGGCAGACGATATTCGAAAATTCCGCATCACCCAGGGAAGTGAACTCGATAAACATGAGATGCAGAAGCTGATTATTGGCGGCGTGGCATTTAAGGATACTTATGCATGGATGCGGCCGGATAAAAAAGAAAATTTCATCGAATACGAGGCCGCCCCAGTACTGCTAGGGGAACGAATTCTGGTTTATACCATCGATAGAGATATTACGGAGAGGCGCAAGAATGAGATCAGAATTAGCGAATCGGAGAAAAAGTACCGCAAGCTTTATGAAAGCATGATGGATGGTTACGCTCGTACTGAACTTGGTGGGAGGATTCTTGAGTTCAATGCCGCTTTTCAGAAGATGATTGAATATGCTCCGGAAGAGATTGTAAATTTAACATACGAGGATATTACTCCTGAAAAGTGGCATGATTTCGAACAGGATATCCTTGAAAATCAGGTGATGGTAGATGGCTATTCGAAAACATATGAAAAGGAATACAGAAAGAAAAATGGAGAAATTTTCCCGGTCGAGCTGCGCACATATCTCACTTATGATGATATCGGTCTGCCGGATGGCTTCTGGGCTATTATAAGGGATATTTCAGAGCGTAAAGAAGTAGAAGAGCAGCTGCGTGAATCCGAAGAGAAGTATCGCAGCGTAGTTGATAACGTGGGCATCGGTATATCCTTAATAAGCCCAGATATGCGGATTATGTCATTGAATAATCAAATGAGGGAGTGGTTCCCCAGAATCAAAGTTGAGGAAAATCCTATCTGCTTTAAGGCCTATAACGATCCACCTCGCTCAGGAATTTGCTCTTATTGCCCGACTGTAAGGACATTGAGAGATGGTCAGGTTCACGAGGATATAACCGAAACCCCTTCCGGCGGCACAATCAGGAATTTCAAAATTGTCTCCTCGCCAATTACTGATAATATGGGAAATGTGGTGGCCGCGATCGAGATGGTTGAGGATATTACGGAGCGAATTAAGGCTGAGAGGGAAATACAAAAATTCAAAACAATATCGGACCGTGCCTCCTATGGTACGGTAATTACCGACATGGATGCGACTATTACGTATTGCAATGAGCATTATGCCAAAATGCATGGATATAGAAAAGACGACTTGATCGGCAAAAACATACGTTCCCTGATATCTAAAAAACACATGGCCGAAATGGAAATGGCGGTTAAGGAATTATTTGAAAAGGGAAGTATTTCCGCCATGGAAATCTGGCACAAACGAAAGGATGGATCTGTCTTTCCAACGCTCGTGAATGTGCAGATTGTCAGGGATGAAGATGAGGAGCCACTATATATCTCGGCCACTGCAATTGACATTACAGACAAGAAGAATGCGGAAGCGGCCCTTAGAAATCAAAGGGACATGCTCAGGGATGTGACCGGCAATGTAATCAGGGTGCAGGAGGAGGAGCGACGACGGATATCAATGGAATTGCATGACAGTATCGGGCAGTCTCTGAGTGTTACCAAGCTCCAGATTCAAAATCTACTACGTAAGCTCGATGGAGATCCCAAGCCGGTCGAAGACGGGCTGAAAATGATTTCCCAAACAATGTCGGATACGATTGCTGACTTACGTCAGATTTCGGCAAATCTCCGTCCAGTAATCCTGGATAATCTCGGCCTCTGGCCAACAATAGAATGGTATCTCAAGGACTTTTCCAAGAAAACTGAACTGAAAATAGAAGTAAATATAGAGTCCGGCCTGCCTCCCATACCGCTCCAATCCGAGGTTCATGTATTCAGGGTAATCCAGGAGATCATGATAAATATTCACAAACATTCTAGGGCCGATAAAGTACTCTTTGACAGCTATTCGCAGGATGGTAACATCATCTTCGAGATTTATGAAGACGGGCTGGAATTTGATCTTGAGCGAATATATACACCTTCAGCCCGCAAGAGGGGCATGGGGCTGATTAATATCATGGAACGCGTCAATATTATAAAGGGCAAGCTGGACATCAAATCAGAACCAGAAAAGCAGGGCACCCGCTTTATCGTTTCCTTTCCGGCTTCCGAAGCTTCAGCCAAATAATCTCAGCCCAAGTTGACAAGCGGCCTTCGCAAACTTATCTTATTATTTCCGATCCGTCAATGATGGTTCGAACCTTTAAGAGTAAAGTGAAAGAGTATGCTATAATAAAGGGAGTTGAGAGATGACCTTCAAAACATCAGAATCGAAATACAAAGAAATAATCGAGTCGATCAAAGAGGATGGACTTTATAAAGATGAACTCCTGATAAGTTCTCAGCAGTCCGCGGATATCGAGGCGGCCGAGCCTGGAGGCGAGCCGCGAGAAGTGATCAACTTCTGCGCCAACAATTACCTGGGCCTGGCAAATAATCCCAGATTGATCAAGGCGGGACAGGAAACATTGGCGAAATACGGCTATGGCATGTCCTCTGTGCGCTTTATCTGCGGTACCCTGGATATTCATAAGAAGCTCGAGGCTAAAATCGCCGAGTTTCTTGGCATGGAAGATTCCATTCTATATTCCTCCTGCTTTGATGCCAACGGCGGCTTATTTGAAACCCTTCTGGATGAGAATGATGCTGTTATTTCCGATGCGCTGAATCATGCCAGCATAATTGATGGGATCCGTCTTTGCAAAGCCGAACGGCGACGCTTTGCGCATAACGATATGAACGATCTGGAAAAACACCTGAAAGAAACCCAAAACAAGAAAGTGCGAATGGTCGCAACAGACGGTGTCTTTTCCATGGACGGCGATATCGCCAATCTGAAAGATATCTGCGATCTAGCTGAAAAATACAATGCCATGGTTATGGTTGATGATTCTCATGCCACCGGTTTTGTGGGAGAGACCGGCCGGGGCAGCTATGAATTACGCGGCGTTCAGGGCCGGATTGATATTATCACCAGCACCCTTGGGAAAGCATTGGGCGGAGCCTCGGGCGGATTCACCAGCGGCAAAAAGAAGCTTATAGAACTCCTCCGTCAAAGGTCACGTCCCTACCTATTTTCCAATACAGTTGCACCGGTTGTGGTAGGGGTAAGCATGGAGGTACTGGAAATGCTCACCACCACTTCAGACCTGCGCCAAAAACTAAATGAGAATACGAAATACTTTCGCGAAAAGATGACTGACGCCGGTTTCGATATCAGGGAAGGCATACATCCGATCGTACCGATAATGCTGGGCGAGGCCCGTCTGGCCAAGAATATGGCCTCGGATATGTTCAAGGAGGGAATCTATGTTATCGGCTTCTCATTCCCGGTCGTGCCCCGCGGCCAGGCCAGGATTCGTGTCCAGCTTTCCGCCGCCCATGAAATGGAGCATCTGGATAAAGCTATCAATGCTTTCGTGAAAATCGGGAAGAAGTATGATATACTCGGNNTGCGGCCACAAATGCAATCGCATCATGACGGCTGTGCGAAAGAGTGACCTTCAATAAATATTTGGAATTCAGCTCTTCCGATACGAAGCGTGCTTCAGGCGCGCCGGAGGAGCTGTTTTTTATCTCTACCTGGCGGTGAAAGATTCTCTCACCCAATGGCGACAGGGCTTTGAAAGCAGCTTCCTTGAATGCAAAGCGGGCGGCCAGACTGGGAGCCGGATTTTTCTTGGAAAAGCAGTAATCCAACTCGGTCTCTGTGTAAATCCGCTTCAATGTGGAACGCCTGAATTTATTAATCATTTCCTTGAAGCGTTCAATCGATTCGATATCAACTCCGAGGCTGACATTCTTTTCAAAAAAGCCGCTTTGCAAATCTTCCACTTCCATATTATAATTAATCTCTCTGTCGGAATGATAGTCAGATCATTCCGTGAAGTCAACATGCGGGAGAAAATATAATATGATTTATGGCCTAGCTTCTGTAGATCATGAATATAGGCGGAAAGAAGTATTGGAGGTAAAATGTCATACATTCACAAGCTTTGCATCAATGTCTTCATAATATTAATCCTATCTGGCGCACTTCTGGCCGAGGACAGGCTGTTTCGATTTCCAGATGTTTCTGAAGATATGGTCGCCTTTTCCTATGCCGGGGATATCTGGACCGTTGATATTGAAGGCGGATTGGCGCGCAGGATTACCACTGATAAAGGGCTGGAACTATTTCCGAAATTTTCTCCTGATGGTCAGAAAATAGCGTTTACCGGCAAATATGATGGAAATACTCATGTATATTACATGCCTGCAGAGGGTGGGGAACCGGTCAGGCTGACCTTTCATCCGGCAATAGCAAATACCTCGGAGCGTATGGGTCCGGAGCATGTGGTCATGGACTGGACCTCCGATGGCGACAGAATTTTGTTCCGCTCCCGCAGGCATGTGCTGGACGTGTGGCTGGGGAAGCTCATGCTGGTTGATACTGCAGGAGGACTTCCGGAAGAACTCCCGTTGCCGCATGGCGGGTTTACCAGCTTTGCGCCGGATGGATTACAGATTGCCTATTGTCCCATTTACCGCGATTTTCGAACCTGGAAGAGATATAAAGGCGGCATGGCCCAGGATGTATATATCTATGATTTGAAGACCTACGAGCAGAAGAAAATCACCGATTGGATAGGAACTGATAACATGCCCATGTGGGCTGGAGAAAAGATCTACTTCAATTCAGACCGTACCGGAAGGCTGAATCTTTATGCCTACGACATAAATTCAGGCCAGATAAATCAGGTGACAGACTTTACTGAATATGATGTCCGCTGGCCCTCTCTGGGCCCGAAGCATATAGTTTTCGAAAACGGCGGCTATCTCTATTTACTTGATCTGGCTTCGGAGGAAGTCAATAAGATATCCATAACGCATGGAGCCGACCGGGAGCTCGTGCGCCCGGAGTATGTCAATGTTTCTGACAATATCATCGATTATTCACTTTCACCGGATGGCAAACGTGTGGTCATGGGTGCAAGGGGTGAGGTGTTTACAGTACCGGCTGAGAGAGGCAACATCCGCAATCTGACAAAGTCTAATGGTGTTTACGAAAAATATTCGGTCTGGTCGCCGGATGGAAAATATATCGCCTATGTCTCCGACGAAACCGGGGAGGATGAGATCTATATTATTCCTCAGGACGGCAAAGGCGATGGAATAAAGTTGTCCAACAATGGAGAAGGCTGGCTCTTTCATCCGCGCTGGTCACATGATTCCAAAAAGATCGCTTTTGCCGATGCGAATACCAATCTCCTGGTTCTTGATGTAAACTCACGCGAGGTAACGGTTGCCGATGCCGGAGAGAAGACAGGAATCCATGACTACTCTTGGTCGCCTGATTCACGCTGGCTGGCGTATACCAAAATTCCTGATAAAACTTCAATTCGTTCCATATTTCTATATTCACTGGATGATAACCAGGTTTACAGGATCACGCCCGGGATCACGAATGATTACAGTCCTGTCTTCGACCCGGATGGCAAGTACCTGTATTTCTTCTCCGACCGCAATTTCAATGCTGAGACCGGCGGGTATGAGTTTAATTTCGTCTATAACGCCATGACCGGAATCTATGCCATGATCCTGTCAGAAGGGGAGAGGTCGCCCTTTGCGCCGGAATCGGATGAGGTCGGACAGGAGTCCAAAGAGGACGAAAAAGACAAAGAAAGAGATAAGAAGAGAGAGCTTCCCTCAAAAATAGATATTGATCTCAAGGGATTGTCACAGCGTGAGATTCAGATTCCGATTCAGCCCGGCGATTATCATGGTTTGGAAGCTATGAGTGGCAGGATATATTATTTTTCTTATCCCTTCAGGGGACTTTCCGGTCCGAAGAGTGATGAGAAGAGGGAGTTGCGTTATTTCGACATGGATAAGAAGAAGGATCAGCTTTTCATGGAAGATGTCGCCGGCTTTGCCCTATCGGCTGACGAGAGTAAAATACTGATGAAAGCAGGAGATAAGTATATTATTAATGATGCCGAAGCCGAAAAAGGCGACCCCTCATCGGGCATTCTGGATCTAACCGGCATGGATATGTACCTCGACCGCAAGGCAGAATACGAGGAGATGTTCGATGATGCCTGGAGGCGCTACCGCGATTTCTTTTACGATTCCAATATGCATGGCGTCGACTGGAAAGCGATGTATGGACTCTATAAACCGCTGGTCAAGCATGCCTCCCACCGCTATGACCTGACTTATATCATCGGCGAACTGGCCGGAGAACTGGCCTGCAGCCATACCTATGTGGGCGGAGGTGACTATTCTAAACCGAAATCCGATAAAATCGCGCTGCTGGGAATCGAGTTCGAAGCGGATACCTCGGCCAATCTCTTTCGAATCGGCAGAATCTATGACGGCAAAAACTGGGAAGAGAGATTACGCTCACCGCTCAAAGAACCCGGGATTAAAGCCGAGGAAGGGCATTATATTTTCGAGATCGATGGCCAGAGATTAACGGCAAATATTAATCCATACAGCCTGCTTGTAAATAAGGCTGATAGAATTGTAACTCTTAAGATAAGTCCAACGGCGGATGAAGAAGATGCTTATGAGATCGAAGTCGATCCGATAGATAATGAACAGCCTTTATGGTATTACAACTGGGTTGAGAGGAAGCGTGCTATCGTTGATTCATTATCCGACGGCAGGATAGGTTATATTCACATCCCGGATATGGGCTCTTTCGGCTTGAATCAGTTTGCTCGCCAGTTCTACCATCTCTATAAGAAAGAAGGTCTTGTTATTGATGTGCGCTTCAATGGCGGTGGTTTTGTGTCCCAGCTTGCCCTTGATCGCCTGAGGCGTGTTGTCGTCGGCATGGGCGCTGGACGGCATGACTGGGTTGGGACTTATCCGAGCGTGGCCTTCCATGGTCATATGGCCTGCCTGATAAATCAATATTCATGCTCGGATGGCGATATCTTCCCATACTATTTTCGCGAGTATGGTTTGGGGCCGTTGATTGGTGTGCGTACATGGGGCGGTGTGATCGGTATCGGTGGATTTCGGCCGTTGATGGATGGCGGTTACGTTACTGTGCCCGGAGGAGGCAGTTTCAGCCTCGAAGGTGATTGGATCATGGAAAACGTCGGTGTGGAACCGGATATTGAAATCGAACAGGATCCCGCGCTTCTGATGCAGGGTCGAGACCCGCAATTGGAGCGCTCAGTTGAATATGTGATGGAAAAGATCAGGACCGAACCGAAGACTCTGCTGGATAAACCGGGCCCGCCCGAAGAAAGAAAGCGATAATACAGCTTGGGGATCCAGCCGTCCTGCCGGCTATAGACTCTGGCAGGGCGGCGGACCTTCACGGAATATATAATTGACCAGATAAATGACATCGACAAGCCTGACCACACTATCACAATCGACATCGCCAAGCTCATATGGATCGGGTGGCGCTCCATTGAGAAAGATGTAATTTATAAGATGCACTACATCGCCAACATTAATTTCGCCATCATAGTTGGCATCGCCGGTTAAATAAGGATGCTGATGGACCGTGAGGTTAAATGCCTGAACGGTCTCTTTCGGCGGCTCCGATGCGTCGGTAACCTTAAGGCTGAATCCATATGTAGTGGCGTAAGTCGGAGTGCCTGACACATAAGCGCTGTCGTCATATGTAAACGATAAGCCGTAAGGCAGCTGTCCGCCGACATGTTCCCATGTGTACGGCGGTGTGCCGTTTATCGCTGTAAATTTCTGGTAGTAAAATGAGTCGATATAGCCGTCGGCAAGATCCAATGTCTGAACCAGCAATTCTCCCGCAAAAGCACGCAGAAAGCGCGGCCAGTTGGTCTGGTTGAAGTCGATTTTCGATTGATAGTCGTCAACATCGGGATGTCCCGAATAGTCGTTCGGAAACCATATTGTATTGCCGTAACCGATAGTATAATTGGCCGTGCGCTGATGAATAACCGTGGTATCCAGAGCTTCGACCAGCGAATTTGCGGCATCGCGTATTTCCTGGTGCAACTGCGGGTCGGCCGCCAGATTCTCGGCAAAGTTCCAGAGGTCGATGTTGGGATTCTGATACATGGCTGCTGATGCTTTATGAAGCACGATCATGGATTTGTAATCATTCATATGTCCGATCAGGATCTCGTTGAAATCATGAAATGAGGGTATGAAGGTCGACTGCATCAAGCGCAGATCGACCGCCGCCTGGGTGTTGCAGCATCCCGGGAAGGGGCCGTACCAGTTATAATAATACTCCACGATCTGGTATGCCAGTTCCTCAGGAGTCATATCCGGGTTGGCCCTGAGATTTATGAACGGTCCCTCGTAATCCCAGCCATCGAAAGGCTCGTTATCGGCCGAGGCAATGCTGATGTCAGCGTAATCTCTTACCTGGTAATGGGTTTCGAACTGTCCGGATAGGCAGACATCATGACCGATAATATCGATCTTGCGTCCGAGCGTATTATAGCAGGCGGACATAACATTTTTGAGCTCCTTTAAGTCGATGTAGTCGCCCGGGAGTCCGCCATGATCATCCCAGCATTCGCCCTTGGTGATAAAATCGCCGTCATCTTTGAAGATACCGGAGCCATGATCCCAGATCGAGAGAAGGTAATGTTCTGCCGGATAATTCTGCACCGACCAGAGAAGAAAATCCTGCAGGGTCTGGGGATTGCCCATATCCTCCTCGGAGGCCAGCCAGGGCGCCGAATCATCCATAATTGGTGATATTGTATTGTTGTCGTCGCCATGCGCCACACCGTCTGTATCATGGACAACATAATAAAGATGGGTATCATCTATATCCCAGAGATCAAGCAGGAAGATGATATTGATATCATCTGAGGATCCGGATAACTCTAACTCGTTCAAGTCGTTAATTCCTGCCCAGTGAAGATTGTTGTCGGCGCAGCAATAAACCATGATGGTCCATTTCTTTTGTGCGGACGCATTTTCGGGATTGACAAAACTTATGATTAGAAATAGTGCGGCAGCCACTGCGAGAAGTTTTTTCATGTTGTTACCCTGTAGAATAAGTTATTACTGATAAGTCCTCCATATATAAAGTACGCAAGAGCCTGTTTCTGTCAAGGGAATTAGTTTTGGGGGGTGGAGAGTACACGAGATAACATCAATATATTGACATTGAAATATATGTCTTCATATATATTATGTTAAACCACATAAAAAGGCACTTTTATGAAGAAAATGTGTGCAATTATCTGCTTTCTAATATCATTTTTCATGATTTCATCGCTATCGGCAGAATCATACTGGGATTTATTTCTTGAAAAGCGTGGGAAAGATTCAACCAGACCTGAGATAGAAAAGCAAGCGGAGTCCACAAGTGAGTATAAGGCCGATCTTGGAGTGGGTTATTTTATGGCCGTTGTACCCGGATTTGTTGTGCACGGTGCGGGGAATTTTTATGGAGGGAGAACAGGAACCGGTCTGACTTTACTTTCACTTGAAATAGTCAGTATTTATGGAATTTTGAGAACCGAATTGCACGGATGGATGGGAAATACTAACAGCCAGGATGAAAAGTACGGTTTTATCAAAGTGGGATCAATCATGCTATTTTTTGGTACATGGATATATGATATTTTGACTGTTGATTCGGCGATCAAAGATAAATACGAAAATAGAAAAGTAAGGATATCCTTTTTAAAAAGCATAGAACCAAAATTTGAGAAAAAATATACGATTCTATTACTGAATTTGACAATCGATTTGTAGAATTAAAACCGCGGCGGCAGTAATTAAAGGGCGTACAAAAAATGGGAAATAAAAAAAGGCGGGCCCGGATGTTGACCCGCCAGAAGGAGTATTAATTGAGGAGGTTAATCATCTTTTGAAAGTAACTCCTTTTCATCCCAGAGTTTTTTTGCACGAGAGACCATAGCTGTAAATTCAATAATATCATCATCATCTTTATTCTCGAACGAAAGCTCCTGGGCCAGCTTCAGAACCTCACCCAGATTACCGTCTTTGGCCCAATATGATTCGCGCAAAATCTCTGCAAATTCCGCGGCGCATGCTGCCAGCCTGAAGGATGATGAGGTATTTGCGAAATCGGGCTTAATCTGCTTCATCTCGAGTGCGAAGTTCGATTCAATGACTTCATCATCCGCATCGGGATTCTTGTAGCGCACAAAAAGTGTGGCAAATTTGCCCGAGGCGCCGTCACGGAACTTGATCTCATACAGCGCAGTCACATCATGACCAGAACCGATTTCGCCGCCGTCCTCTTTATCGTCACGGAACTTGTCGTCATCGACATCACGGTTCTCATATCCCAGAAGCCTGTAACTGCGGACCTTCTCGGGATCGAAATCGATCTGAATCTTGACATCTTTGGCAATCACCTGAAGAGTTCCGGTAAGGTTCTGTATGAAAATGCGCTTGGCCTGCTCGAGGTTGTCGACATAGGCGAAATGACCATTACCCTTGTTGCCAAGCTGTTCCATCAGGATATCGTTGTAGTTGGCCATGCCGAAACCGACCGTTGTCAGCGTGATACCCTTTTCAACATATTCCTTAATTTCTTTCAGGATGGCGTCCGGGCCGGTTCTTCCAACATTGGCCACACCGTCAGAGCAGAGAATAATCCTGTTGATCGCGCCTTCCTTGAAATTCTCCGAGGCCATCTTGTATCCGATCTTGATTCCTTCCTCGGCATTGGTGGCGCCGCCTGTCTGCAGACGGTCAATGGCAAACAGGATGTCATCTTTATCTTTGATAGAGGTGTGATCGAGATATTTTTCACCGCGGCTGCCGTAAATCGCTATCCCCACAAGGTCGTCCTCACGAAGCTGATCGACTAAGAGTCTGAGAGCCTTCTTGACCAGCCCCAGACGGCTGTCGATACCCATCGAACCGGAAACATCGATAACAAATGTCAGCACAGCCGGTTTGCGGTCGGCCGGATTGATCTGCTGTCCCTTGATTCCAATTCGAAGCATATCCGCGTTCTGGCCAAATTTTGAAGGCGCGCCCTCGATATAGACCTTGAATTTGTCTCTTTCAGGCGCGGGATAATCATAATTGAAGAAGTTTATGAATTCCTCAGTCCGAACAGCATCCGCCGGAGGCAGATTTCCGCGTTCGATATATCCCCGCGCAACCGAATAGGACGCATCATCGACATCGATAGCGAAAGTCGAAAAGTGGTCATCCTCAGTATCTACAAACGGGTTGACACCGTAATGCTTGAAAAATGTGCCGGAATACGGCTCGCCGTTGGGCGGGGTGGTTCCGCCATGAGGAAGCCACTGGCCGGAATTGGGAGCATTCTGTGAAAGCCTGGAGAGACATTGTTCTGCAGGCATGGGCGCTGCCATAATTCCGGGTGCGGATTTCTTGACCTCATGATCGTACATTATGATATCACCTTCACTTAATTCGACTCCCTCTCTCTCAACCTTCTGCAATTCTGAGGCAAAAATCGATTCCATTCTCTCATCGCTTCTCGAGCTTTCCGTTAAGGCGCAATCGACCGTTGTGGTCGCAAAGGCGAAAACCTGTACCCGGACCACATTGACCCTGCGATATCCGGCCGCCCGGATGGTCATTAGATATGATCCCTCTGGAACATTGGCGATGAAATAGCTGCCGTCTGCGCCTGTGGTGGTCTTGAATTCTGTGCCGGGCAATTCGACGACCGCATTTGCGACCGGCTTGCCGGTTTCTTTGTCTGTAATCGTTCCCTTAATTCCGGGCTGAAGCTTTTCTCCGTTGAGTGTGGTCAGGAGCCCGAAGACCAGGAAGATGATCATTACGGGTAAGAGAATCCTGCTGAAAGACATAACTGCCTCCTTAATTTGTTTTGTGGGCTGTCTTTAAATCTTCTGTGATCTCTACAATAATGACCCTGCAATATTCCCGCTGTTCAAGAAAAATTAATGGGGATCGATTATAGGCTTTTTAAATATTGACTTAAATTACTTAAATTGAGATATTTAGTAGATTTCGATCGGCCTGAGGAGGACCGGGATTTGATAGATATAAAATTCAAACATCTGTTTTATGTTTCAAATCTGCTCTCCATCCTGAGATTTTTCTTTCTTATACCTATCTTCTATTATCTGTCTAAAACCGGCACATATGCCGATATCATGGTGCTGGTTTGTATCGCAGTGGCCGCCCTGACAGACGTTTTTGACGGTTATTTCGCGAGACTCTTGAACCAAAAAACAGACCTCGGTAAAATCCTCGATCCGCTGGCGGATAAGATAATCATAGTGGTTGGAATGCTGGGTCTTGTGATTCATCGCGGATTTCCGCTGACGCTTGTAGTCTTTCTGGGTTACCGCGATCTCATGATTTTGATCGGGGGACTGCTGATAGCAAGGAGATCCAGCGAGATAATCGAGTCGAATTTCTGGGGCAAGGCGAATACATTTATGGCCGCTACCACAGCATTTGTATTTGTGCTCTCTGATGGATGGTGGGGGGCCTACATCCTTATGGTCCTCACTTATCTATCCATACTTTTTTCGGGTACAGCCTATATGTTCAGGGGCTTTGAAAGGCTGCAGGTGAATATCGGTATGCGGTTTTTATGGGGGATCATCTTCTTGATTCCGGTATTTCTGATATTCTATCTAACGCCCGGACATCTACTCGGTATGGATTAAGAGCTAATAAACCGTACCGGCTTTGCCCTGGCGTCTTCTGTCCGCCTCAGCCTCCCAGGGTTTATCGGGACTTTTTCTGGCCGCAACATTCAGATTTCCGTAGGCAGATATTTCCTTCAAGGTATATCCCATGCCTTCTAATTTCCTTGCTTCGTTTTTCTCGAGAGCCCCGATTTCGTAGTAGAGAATATCGGGCAGATGCTGGTGATGGAATTTGGGCTGGTTGATAGCCTGTTTGAGCGACATATCAAATTGAAAGTAACGCAGGATCGACATCGCGACTGTTGTGATTATCTTCGATCCGCCCGGTGAACCTGTAACCATCAGAAGGGAATCATCTTTAAAAACGAGGGTCGGGCTCATTGACGATAGGGGACGTTTCTGGGGCTCGATTTTATTTGCCTCTCCGCCCACCAGACCATACAGATTGGGCACCCCCGGCTTGGCCACAAAGTCGTCCATCTCGTTATTGAGAAAAAATCCCAGGCTATCGACAATGACTTTTGACCCAAATGAGGCATTGATCGTATATGTAATCCCGACAGCATTATCGTATTGGTCCACAATCGAGAAATGGGTGGTTGATTCCGATTCTCTCGCAAAGACCCCGGGATCTATCATGTTCGAGGGAATGGCCCGCGTGGGATCAAAATCGGCTATACGTCTTCGGGCATATTCTTCGGAAGTCAATTCCTGCATGGGAACATCAACAAAGTCAATGTCTCCCAGGTGTTCCGCCCGATCGGCATACGCCCTTTTGCAGGCGGCGACGAATAAATGCACGAACATCGGGTTATACGGGTCGCGTGACGGCAGGTCGAATCCTTCCATCATATTGAAAATCTCGGCCAATAGGATTCCTCCCGATGAAGGCAGTCCCATGGAGAATATTTTCAGGTCATGAAAATCGAATACAATCGGCGGCCGCCAGACAGGCATATATTCCTGTAAATCAGTGCGTGTTAGAATCCCGCCTGCCTCGAGTGATGCAGCTTCTAATAGGGAAGCGGTTCTTCCGCCGTAAAACCCGGAACGGCCGTATTTTCTGATTCTCTTCAATGTCTCCCCAAGATCTGTTTGAACGAGCCTGTCGCCCTCTGATAGGGGCTCGCCGTTTTTGAAGAAGATGGCTCTGGTCGCTTCAAATTGAGCCAGCTGATCTCTCGATTTTTCGAGATCCCCGGCCAGAATCTCATAAACGGCAAATCCGCTGTCGGCTAATCTGATAGCCGGGTTTAACAAGTCCTCCAGCGGAAGAGTACCATAACGCTTATGCATCTCGAGCAATCCAGCCACTGTGCCGGGTACTGCAACTGCTCGATGTCCTATCAGGCTAGCGTTCTCAATTATATTTCCGGCTGAATCGAGATACATATCCTGCTTGGCAAATATGGGCGCTTTTTCACGGAAATCGAGCGTGGTAACGTATGAGCTGTCGCCGATATATATGATTGCAAATCCACCCCCGCCAATATTGCCGGCCTGCGGATATACCACGGCCAGAGTGAATCCTACCGCCACCGCGCAATCGATAGCATTTCCACCGCGCGCCAGAATATTCTCGCCGATCTCGGTCGCTCGGGGATGTACCGTAGCAATGGCGCCCTTGAAATAATGCCCATTCTGGCGATCTCCACAAGAGATCAGAAGAAAATTTGAAATCAATAAAACGGCCGGAAGTACTTTTTTGAGAGACATAATATTCCTCATCTGGTTCACTCCATGGCTTTTATAATAATGTCCGCGGCATTATAGCATCCACCCGGATCATATTCTCCTTCTGCTTTCCTGAAAATATCATCTTTTTCCCTCCAGGCAACTATGAATTTATCGATCGCCTCGATAATGTGACCCTCCTTATGAGGAAAGACCGTGCCATGTTCGGAGGCATATTCATAGTTCATGGGAGCGAAGTTCCCGATGTTCGGCTTAAGAAAGACCGTCGGCAGGTCAAGAGCCAGCGTCCAATTTGTACGCTCATGCGCAGCCATAACCGCCAGATCGATCCGGGGCAGCAGTTCTATTTCCTGCAGGGTGAGTTTTTGTCTGTCCTTATTGTGCAAGAGAAGCACCCGGCTTTCGCCTTCGTCAAACGATTTTATGCTGGTGGTCGGCTTATACTGCGAGATTGCCGATTTGAAACGCTGGAACTGCCTTTCCTCGGGGCCGCAGGAGATTATAATATTCCCCGGATTTTTCTTCAGTATATAATCTGCGCCTTCTATGATCTGCCAGACATGCGGTTTCGGGTATGCCCCCGAATTGTAGAATCCGGTTGTAGCTCTTTTTCCGGCTTCGAGCCGGTTCAATCTCTCTGCTTTTATCAAATCGCATTTGGCTGTGAGTTCCGGTTCGAGCATTAGACCTGTCACTATAATTCTATCCTCGGAGATGCCCATGGAGATAAAGGCTTCCGCTGTCTCCCGCAGCGGAACGAATATCTTTTCTGATCTGGAGATATCGAATTCCAGTGGAGAGGCGACCTCGCCGTGGATATAAAAGACTCTACATACCTGCCCAAGAATCTGCGCCAGTATGGGATGAGCGACCATTACGATACCATTGTAGTCATCGAAGTATTTGCGAAGGGATTTGGCGAGCACCTTGATTGTCTTATTTTTCTGGCTACCATTTGATTTGGGTCCCCGCGCCTTATTATACAGAAAAGAGGCTAATCCTCCTTGTGCGCCGGAACGGTATATACGTCTGACAGTCTTCCAGCCGAAGAGAGATATTCCTTTGGAAACGCCGAAAACAGAGATGGTTTTAATATCTCTTGGCAGTTTTTCCAGCTTGTGTTCGATTGCTCTCAATGTGGAATCGAGGTAATTGGGATGGCCCCTTCCGATATCCGTATAAACGGCTACCAGTTTCTTATCAGCAAGTTTTTTCATAGGCTTACAAGATAATAAAGGATGGGCATTAATGCGAATAAAAATGGGGCAGAATTCCCGGAGTACCTGAGGGAAAGATGCTCAGACCCGAATCTGGGCGAATTTCTGCTTCTCGTTTGTTTCCCCGGTGCGGGGATCAGATATCACCGGCAGGGTGATCATGAATCTGCTGCCATGCGGTTCAACCTTTTCGATTTTGATCTTCCCGCCATGATTATTGACAACTTTGGCGCATACGATTAGGCCGAAACCATGCCCTCCGGGTTTGGTTGTAAAACGAGAAGTAAATGCTTTTTCGGCCAGTTCAGGCGGGAATCCGGGGCCATTGTCGGATAATTCCACCACTGCCTCATGATTCTCCTTATCAAACCTGGTGATAATCCTGATCAGGCCTTCTTTGTGATCATGCAGCGCCTGGGAGGCATTGTTTAGTATATTATAAAACAGCTGCGAGAGCTGACTGCTGTCGGCCATCATATTGGGCAGAGAATCATCTAGATTCTTAATTATATCAATATTGCGGAAGCGCTTCTGCGGGGAGAGAAAGGCGGCAATGTCTTCAAGAAGCACATTCAAATTGACCATCTTCTTCTCAGTTCTGAGATTGGCAGCGTCCGCCAGGCCGCTGGTAAACTTGGTCATCTGATCCAGGCTCATATTGATGCTATCGATATATTTGGCCACCTCGGTTTCGTTCTTGATCCGGGCCTTGTAAGTCATCATTTCAAAATTGCTGCGGACTATATTGAGGAAGTTGTTGAGCTCATGCCCGATTTCAGCCGACATCACACCCTTGGCAGCCACTTTTTCCAGGTTGACGATATCATCATGCAGTTTTTCGAGTTCGGAAAGGGCGGTTTTGGATTCCTCATAGAGGGCAATGTTTTCAGCCGCGAGGGAGATCAGAGAAAGCACTATCGAAAGCAGTTTCAGGTCGCGCTCATTCAAAGTATCCTCAACGCTTTCCTGCAGGAGCAGGACAATATAGAACTTTTTCTGGCTCTTGACTGCAATGGTAATAGTCCGGTTTGATTCATTGAAGAATTCCGAGAGCTTTTCAATTTCCGGGGATTGCTTTATGATCTCTGCAAAAAAGGGATTCTCTTTAATCCCAATATTTCTGGCAGGAGATCCAATATCAAAGCATTTTTCTGCTGCATCTGCGCTTAGCAGTTGAGAGATTACTTTAAAATTTCCCTCTTTGACGTTGTTGGTGGCAGCTACCTCGAGTTTTTCCGAACGTTCATCCCAGGCGGCAATCAGGCCGACCTCCAGATTGCAGTTAAGCAGCGCCAGGCCCAGGGAAAGCTTGAGAAGGCTGTCGCGTTCGCCGACATTATAGAGAACCTCCATCAAATCGGAAAGACGATTTAAGTCCTGGCCGCCGGAGCTTTCCTCCAGTTTAGCCTTTTTGGCCACAGCCTTGGCGATACCCTTGCGGAGTTCTGCAAGCTCGAAGGGCTTCATGATATAGTCATAGGCACCCGCCTTGATCGCTTCTTTGGCGGTGTCCAGGCTGGCATAGCCGGTCATGAAGATAGTGCCCGTGTCGGGCGAAATCTTCTGCGCCTCCTTGGCCAGGGTCATCCCGTCGATATGGGGCATTTTTATATCGGTAAGCAGGAAATCGAATTTTTTTGTTTTGATTTTTTCCAGAGCTTCACGAGGGTCCTGGGTAGTTTCTATCTCATAGCCCTCGCTCTTGAGGACATCAGAGGCGATGTTTAATATTATCTGCTCATCATCAACAATCAGGATTTTGGATGACTGCACAGATTTTTCATCTACTTTATTGGGCATTTGGATTTCTTCAGTTGTTCAGCCTGTTTAAGGGTCTTCCTCAACTCATCCAGCTCAAACGGCTTTGCCAGGCAGCATAACGCGCCCATCTCATTGGTCTTTTCGGCCAGCTTGTCAGGGAAGCTGTCGGTCATGATGAAATCCAGGTTAGGATCGATCTCGCGGGCGGCGATATATGTATCGAAGCCGTTCTTCCTAGGCATGTGGATATCACAGAAAACCAGATCGAATTTGGAGGCCCGGATCTTCTCCAGCGCCTCGACTCCATCTATGGCCTCTTCAATCTCGTATCCCTCGGATTCAAGAACATCACAGAGCAGTCTGCGAATTACCGGGGTGTCGTCAACTACCAGTATTTTCTTAATCCCAGACATGTTTTTACAACATTTAATGTTTTATTGATGATAGCCAGTAATCTCTAAATTTCTTATCGGCAGGTTGAAGGAATTATTTTGCCGCAGTTTAATAAATTTTGAAACTGGAGGAATTTATTTGTTCTGAGAGGCGGATTCTTCCCGGGTTGAGAAAGTTTTCCTGTTATCGCTTACGATAGTTTCAAGAGGAAGAACCAGAGTGAAAGTAGTCCCCTCGCCTACTTTGCTCTTCACCAGAATATCTCCCTGGTGTTCCTTAATGATACCGTAGGAAATGGACAACCCCAATCCGGTGCCCTTGCCAACATCCTTGGTGGTATAGAAAGGCTCAAAGATCTTGTTAAGGATTTCAGGGGGAATCCCCATACCTGTGTCTGTGAATTCAACCTCGACACAGCCCTGAAACTCCCCAATGGGAGGCGAAAAGCGAGTCTCGATCTTCAGGTTTCCGCCCTCAGGCATGGCCTGTTGAGCATTCAGCATTATATTTGTAAACACCTGCTGCAATTGACTGGCATTGCCGTAATAGGCGGGAAGGCTCTGATCCAGATTCTTTTCCAGCAAGATATTTTTCATATCCAGCTGGTGCTGTACAAATGTCAGCGTTTCCTCCAGTGCCTGGTTCAGATTGAAATATTCAAATTCGGTCTTGGCCGAGGTCCGCGAGAATTTCAGAAGGTTTTTGATTATTGTCTTGCAGCGCCGGGCCTGCTGCTCGATATCCTCCAGGAAACGGCACTGCATTTCAATATCATCATCTGCCAGATCAGCAGCCTTCTTTGACGATAGCTTCTCCAGTGCATACTGGCTGTAACCCAGAATCCCGCCCATCGGATTGTTTAATTCATGGGCAACTCCCGCCGCCAGTTCTCCGATGGCCGCCATCTTCTCCGACTGGATAAGCTGCTTCTGGGCCGCTTCGAGTTCTGAGGTTCTCTCGGCTATCTTCTGCTCCAGCGTGCGGTTGTACATCTCGACTTCTTCACGATAATTTCTTAGAGAGTCGGTCATCTTGTTGAATGAAGTTGCCAGTCGGCCCAGCTCATCGTTAGATTTAACCGGGACGTCGTGGGAAAGATCTCCCGCGGCAATGCGCTCTGTAACATCCACCAGGTTCTCGACTGGCTTGATAATGAAATTTACCAGCGTAATTGTTACGACAATTGCGGCGAAGACCACCAGCGAGGTTAGAAATATGGTCATCCAGACCATGCGGGCGATGTCCTTTTTGACCTTCTCCAGAGAAATTCCCAGGCGGGCCAGACCGATCGCCTCGGCCTGAATATCGGGATCGGAGACCGAAGGCATAACAACTCCCAGTTCCTCCCTTGAGATGCCGCCCTCAACTGAATACTTGAATACGGGGTAGACAAATTCTATCAATTCGAGATCACGGTCGGGTATCTTCTTCTGTTTTGTGAGCACAGTTTTGCTCAGCATCATGTTCTTGACATCTTCGTCAAGGAAGGTCTTGAGGGAGAATTCGGGTCCCAGCATGGACACCTGGGCTATGATTTTTCCTCCCGGATTCTGGATAGCCACAAACAGGAAGTCCCTTTCCACCGAGAGAGTTTTCATCAGGTCGGTCAGGATATAATCGGATTCGATCATAACGCCGTATTCCGAGTTATTGGCCAGCATTTTGACCAGGGAGGCGCCCCGTTTTTCAAGTTCGGCGGTGATATTCTGCTTCTGGCTCTTGATCAGGAAGCCAACCAGAATGGCGGATGTTATTATAATCAAGGCGGAAATCGCCGCCACAGCCTGGAATCTGAGAGATGCTATACTGAACCATCGTTTCATTTATAGATCTCCTTTGAAATGTCAACCAGTGACTGGTCAACTTCGATTCCCATCTGCGTGGCGGTCTTCAGATTTATATGCAGATATATTACCCCCGGAGAGGCGATGGGGATTTCTGATAATGACTCTCCCAGCAGGTAGCGCATGGCCAGGCCCCCCGCGCGTCTCCCGATATCCTTGTAATCATAGTTCAATCCCAGGAGTGCTCCACTCTTCACGAAACTGGGCGAGAAGCCCATGATGGGCTTTTTGTTTCTGAGCGAGACGAGGATCATAAATTTGGTCGCCTGCGGGGTATAAATCAGGTCGTCGGCAGTAGTCCAGATGCCGTCCGCGACACGGCACAGTGAATCGAGCGCAAGCGGCAATTCCCGGTCGGAGTCGATCCTGATTGCGACCAGCTCCAGGTCCAGCTGAGGGGCGATTTGCCTGGCTTCCTCGATCAGTGGTTCACTTTGCTCAGTATAAATGACGCCGATCTTCTTCAAACCGCCATATATCATTTTGAATTTCTGGAATTGAATATCTATGGGAATATCCAAAGAGGCCCCGGTAATGTCGAGGATTGAATCAGATGCATCTATAATTCCGGAGGTTTGCGGATTCAGGACGGTGGAGAATATCAACGGCAGATCAGGCAGATTTTCCTTAATTAATAAGGTGGCTGGAGAGCCGACTGTGATTACCAGATCCGGTTGAAGCAATTTTAGTTTTGCAGTCGTATTTTCGTGGCCATCCGCTTTCAGGTTTAGTTCCGCATACTCCACGGGAATATCGGCAGTTTGCAGCCTTTGAATTATACCCTTAAAAGACCTGAGAGAGGCCAGACTGGAATCTGAGCATACAACCGCAATATGTTTTTTTTCAGCCTGGGGTTCCTGGGAGTAACCCTTTCCGATTCCAACCAGAAAAAAAATAGAAACCCACAGCAGGATCAGCTTTTTTGACAATTTATGATCCTTTACTTACAGCAGGGTATAAGGTTCAACAGAATATCCCAAATCGTCCGACTCATCTCATTTTTATCCAAAAAAAGACTACCAAGCCCTGCAAAGTCCCATGTTCTTTCTGGGATTAGATTCAAACCGCAGGGTGGATCAATTATCATAGCATTTTATCGGCAATTTTGTGTAATCCATTACAGCGCAGAATAAAAATTAATGAAAGAGACTTTTTTGGATTAAAAAATAATCAGGAGTGTCGATATCAATATTGAAAATGGATAGCCGTTTGCCGGGTATTTGTGAATGGCCGTGTGTCTTTCTTGTCCGGCAAATGCATGTTTTAGATAATAGAAATGCCCGAATTATCGACAGTAACTAATAACTAATAAGGAGCCCAGCGTGAAAAGCAAAAAGCTATTATGCTGCCTGGTTATTCTGGCGGTAGCCGCTTTCACAGCTCCATTACTCCATGCCGGGACATCAGGAAAGATCGCAGGAGCGGTTTACAACGCCGATACTGATGAACAACTCCCGGGTACAACGATAAGAATTCTGGAATTGGATCAAGCGGTTCCATGTGATGCCGACGGCGAATTTTACTTTATTAACGTACCGGTCGGAACATATACATTGGAAGCGACGCTGATAGGTTATCAGTCAATGACCAAAACCGGGGTAAAAGTCCTAGTTGATCTGACAACACCCGTAGATTTTTATCTGGTGCCCTCCGAGTTATCGTCTGACAGTACAGTTGTAGTAGTGGCTGAAAGAGAACTTGTGCAGCAGGATGTCAGTTACTCTGAGAACTGGATGACAAGGGACGATATCATCCGCCATCCCAATTCAACCTCAGTTGACAATCTTATTGCAAATATGGCAGGTGCCGTGGTAGATGGAAGAGGCAACCTGCATCTTAGAGGCGGACGGGACGGCACTATAACCTATTATTTTGATGACGTTCCGGTGCAGGATCCATTCACCGGGACGGCCGGGACACGCATCTCTCCCGAAGCTCTGGAGGAACTCTCGGTAGTCTCCGGGGGATACCTGGCGGAATATGGTGAGGCTCTGTCTGGTGTAGTAAACGCTCTTACACAGGAGGGCGGCGAGGCCTACTCGGGCAAACTGAAGCTCACTGACGGACTCACCGAGCCCTATCAGGTGACCTCAGGCAATTTCGGAAAGCTGAGACGAAACAGCGAGAACATGGCCGTCTTCAATCTTGGCGGGCCGATACCCGGACTCTATAATCTCATGGGCGGAAAGTTCTTTAGCTCTTCCGAATACCGTGACCTGGGCGGTTATCTGCCTCACAACCGATTGAAAAGTTTCTCCCAGGCCAGCAAATTAACGCTGAAACCGTCGCCAAAATTAAAATTGAATTTCTACGGCAACTACTATCGGGCCGAGCGTGAGCGTTATGATCACCGCGATGTCAATAATGTCTCGTACGATTTTAATCTGGATGGCCTGGGACTGATAAAATCGAAATCTTACAGGTGGGGGACACGGGCAACCTATACACATTCCCCCAGCCTCATATTCAACTTACAGTATAATCACTTTTTTACCGAAACAAAGGTTGCACCTGAGCATCTCTTTGATGTCTACTGGACCGAATGGCCAGGTTACTCCGAAGATGAGAACGGCGTTTACGATGGCACGATTGACGATGATAACTACAATCCCGATTACATAGGCAATACCGGGTCCGGATTCACTGAGGGGGATGATTTCTTTCCTTATTATTCATACAGGAAAAATGCTTATGACAGCTTTGAAGGAGAAATTATCAGCCAGATCGATAAATATAACCAGTTTAAGTTCGGGCTGGAATACCGTTTTAACGATCTGAAGTGGGATAACAAACAGTTTTTCAATGATCAACCATATGGTGAAAAATATGATGTCGAGCCGCGCTATGCCGCTGGATATATCCAGGACAAGATTGAGCTGGGATATATGATAATCAATGCCGGTGTCAGGGCGGACTATCTGAATGCTGCTGTAAATTACTGGGAGGATCCGATCAGCAAGACCACTCGCAGTACTGCTGATCCTAAATTCAAGGTCTCGCCCCGGTTGGGAATATCACATCCGATCGCGTCAAACACGGTGATACATTTCAATTATGGCTATTTCTATCAGGTACCGCTTTATTCATATATGTTCACCAACCTGCAGGCTGATTTGAATACCGGTTTCCCGATTGTCGGTAATCCTGATATGGAGCCGGAAAAGACAATTGCCTATGAATTTGGCTTGAATCATGTGATAGCATCTGACATGACTCTTAAAGTGACATCCTATTATAAGGATGTTTCCAACCTGACTTCGACACGCTTTGTTGAATATCCCGGCGGATCATATACATATTATACAAATGCCGACTATGGGTCTGTGAAAGGACTGGATATTGTTCTGGTCAAACACCATACAAACTCGCTCCTGGCCGGGTCGGTGAACTATTCCTATATGATCGCCAAGGGCAACGCTTCCTATGCGACCGAAGGCTATTATGATTATTTCACTCAGGACGATCCCCCGATCTGGCCGGACAAGGAATATCCCCTGGCCTTCGATCAGAGACATAAGCTTGCTGTAAACTTGGATCTTTCGGTTCCTCGCAACTACAAATTCAAGCTGTTTGGCCTTAATATGCCTTCGGCCTGGGGAATAAATACGATTCTCAGCTACGGCAGCGGAATGCCGTATACCAGGACCGATAACCTGGGCAACCGAATCGGCACCCCCAATTCCGGACGCCTGCCCGCATATTACCGGGTCGACATGAGATTTGTGAAGGATTTCTTCCTGGGATTCGCCAAAGATACCCGGCTTTCGTTCTTCGTCGAGGTTGAAAACCTCTTCGATCGCAGAAATATTATCAATGTTTATTCCAATACCGGACTTCCCGATGATGACGGCCAGGGCTGGAGCCTGGGCGAAGAAGAACAGGAAGAATATGATTTGCTGGTCAAAGATCCTCAAAACTTCGACGTCCCCCGCACGATTCGCTGGGGATTCGAATATGTATTTTAGAGGGGAGGGATGATAATAATGAGAACGCAGAACAGATTTTGGATTTTTGCCGCGTTGATCGTCCTGGCCCTTTGTCTGGCGGGGACCACGCTTAAAGCCAAGACTGCGGAGAGCACTGTTGGCGAACCCCCCTCGGAGGTAATGGACTGGGTCTTCCATAACAAAGGTAACATCGTAACAACTATCTTCAACTGGGGTCTGATGGGCAAGTATAACGATGTTCCGCGAGGTGAATGGCCTAAGGGATCAGGAAATAATTATCTGGCTGAAGTCAAATACTGGATGGGTGCGACATTGCCGAGCGGCGACACGGTGGTAGCCAATACGGATGAAGATTTTATGCCTGAGCCAAATTTCGCATCGTCTGACAACGACATCAGAATCAGGTTATCGACCGATCAGACGCGCTATGAGTACGACCATTTCGATACCGTTGGGCTCGGATTCAGCCGCCCGGCCTATGGCTGGCGCACCTACAACCTGGAGACAAACGCCTGGGAGTATAACGAAATATATAATCCTGTCAGCGCCGAATTTTTCCCGGGCGGACCGATTGCTTTGCAGGAAAGCCAGTACATCATGAATGACGCCAGGGACGGTTCTCCCGCTCTGGGTCTTTTGATTACGCAGACGATATATCAATGGAACTATGATTACAATCAGGATTATCTGTTTGTGGTGCTGAATATCAAGAATGTCTCCGCGAATGATTATACCGATTTTGCCTTCGGCCTTTATTGTGATTTTGATGTCGGCGGCTATTACCTGGGAGAGAATGGCCGTCTGGGTGATCTGGTTGATTTCAATCCGGATGAGAATCTGGCCTGGACTTATGATGAAGACAATTATGATCCCGGCTGGGGACCATCGGTAGTGGCCGGGCGAATGGGCACAAAGTATATTGAGACTCCCGGAGGACTCGGCATGACCTCGTTTAGAACCGGCATCTGGGACAGCCTTCCCGACAATGATCAGGGCCGTTATGCCTTGATCAATTCGGAGCAGTTTGACGAATCATTGCCGCCCAATGATCAATATTATATTCAATGCACGCGCGGTATCAATTTGCCCGCAGGCGCGGTGGTACGGGTTGTGTACGCGCTGGTGGCCGGGCAGACGGATGACAAGCTGATTGAAAACGCTCGCATGGCCCAGATTGTCTATGAGAATTATTTTACCGGACCAGAGCCGCCCGTTCAACCTGTCCTGAAGGCAGTCGCCGGAGATAACCTGGTTAAACTCTACTGGAATAATGTGGCGGAGAATTCAATAGATCCAATGACCGGTGAACAGGATTTTGTAGGCTACAGGGTCTACAGGTCAACCAATTATGGTGCTACTTGGGGAGAGTTGACCTTCAATGCCGACGGCTCTCGTGGCCCCAATTATATTCCGCTGGCTGAATTCCGTAGGGATGAGACTACGGGACTGATTCCGCATACCTTTATCGACAGCAACCTGACAAATGGTTTTGAATACTGGTACGCGGTGACGGCCTATGACACGGGGATTGATTCAATTCCACTGGACCCGCTGGAATCCGGCAGGGGCCGGCCGGGTGAGGACTCCTCGGCAGCAGGGGTTATGCCCCGCACCGACCCGGCAGGTTACTGGCCGATTCAAAATACGATTGAGCACCGAGTGGCTGACGGCGGGGTGATGAGCGATGGCGAAATCTTTGTCGAGGCCTTCAGTGAAAATGCGCTAACCGGCAGGGAATACAAAGTGGTTTTCTCTGAGGATGTATATCAGACCTACTGGCACCTGCTGGACGCTTTCACTGGCGACACGCTTCTGGCCGACCAGACTGATCAAACCGCCAGGCTGGATGGGGCCGAGGTTGTTGACGGCATTCAGGTTCTGGTCCGGAATGGTGAGAAGGAGCCGCGGGATATGGTGCAGACAGTGTTTTCCATCCCGGGCGATACAACAATAATACTCTATCAGAGTCTTGGATCGATAAATGATTATTATGGCGTTCCCTGCGGCGGCGATATGCACTTCAGGTCGACCTATGAAATTCGCTTTACAGAAACCGGCTCGACCGGATACTGGTGGTGGGATGACGTCACTCCGGTACAGCTGCCTTTTGAAGTCTGGAATACAACTTTCGGATACCAGGTAATAGCGGAAATCATCGATCTTGAATATGATCAGGAATGGGATCCTCAGGTTGGCGATTTCATTGTGGTCGTCAACCAGGAATATGATGGTTCACCTCATCCCGAGGCATACCCATGGAAGCATACCTGGGCCTTCCGTTTTGATCCCGGACTGGCAGGGCAGACAGGGGACGTCTTTACGATATTTGGAGCACCATTGAACTCCCCTGACGACGAGTTCTATTTCGCAGCTCCCAGTATCGATGAGCAGCTTGCCAGCCGTGACCTGGATTCGATTAGAGTCGTTCCCAATCCGTATGTCGCGCATGCCGAATGGGAAATCCGTGCCGGGGAGCGCAGGATTGAGTTCATATATCTTCCCGACGAGGCCACTATCAGGGTCTATACGCTGGCAGGCGATCTGGTGGTGACCCTGGAGCATGAGGGCTCGGGTACCGCGGAATGGAACCTTGAATCAGTCAATGAACAGTCGATTGCACCGGGAATATACTACTATCATGTGGAATCGCCATATGGCAGCAAAATCGGCAAGTTTGCTATTATAAAATAGCCAGGCAGGAGCAAAAGTATGTATAAGAAAATTATCATAATTACGGTTTTGGCTCTGGTAATCGGCCTGGTAAACGTCTCGGCCGACGAGTTCTCCAAGGTCGGAACAGCTGGAGCTCAGTTTCTCAAGATAGGCCTCGGTGCACGATATACAGCATTAGGTGAAGCGGCCACAGCGGTAGTGGATGATGCCTATGGTCTTTACTGGAATCCCGCCGCGCTGGCAAATATTGAAAAAATCGAACTGGCCTTTACTTCTGTCGATTGGATTGAGGATGTCAGCGTCAACCATATAGCCTTTGCCTATCCTTGGAGGAGCGATATATCGATTGGTTTGGGCATGACCATTCTCAGCGTGGGCGACATGGAAATTACAACGGTAGAGGAGCCGGACGGCACGGGCCGCACTTTCGATGCCAACAGCTTTGCGCTGGCGGCAGGTATCTCCAAGAGACTGACCGATCGATTTGTCTTCGGAATCAACTTCAAATATGTCAGTGAACAGATATCCGAGCAGCGTGCCAAGGGGTTCTGCTTCGATCTTGGTACGATGCTCTATACGGGTTTCAGATCATTGCGGATGGGCATGAGTATCTCCAATTTGGGGCCGGAGATGAGTTTCGACGGCACCGAGCTGGATCAGACCCTCAATCCTGATCCTGATAATCCGAATCGGGATGATTTCCAGTACGAATACAGCACCGACAGCTACGATCTGCCGCTGATGTTCAGGATCGGTCTGGCATATGATATTATGGATAGCGACCGTAGTCGCTGGACAGTCTCGGCAGAAGCCAGGGATCCGAATGACAATATCGGGCAGTTTTCCCTGGGAAGCGAATATGGATGGAATGAGATGTTCCTCCTGAGGGGTGGATATAAATTCAACTATGCTGAAGAAGGATTGACATTTGGAGGAGGCTTGAAGCTGAATCCGACGCCCGGGACTGATCTGGTATTCGATTATGCCTGGGGAGATTTTGGGCGCCTGCAGTCAACCCATCGTTTTTCGATTAGTTTAAAATTCTGATCAGGGACCGTCTGATCCCCGCATGAAATGATGTCTGAAAGACCGCCGAATTTCGGCGGTCTTTTTTTTGAGCTTGCATTAAGCCATATCCGCCTTATAATTAATGCAAGAAAGAAAGGAGTTCCAATGCCTACATACGTGCTTATGACCAAACTGCCTCCGGAAATCAGCCGCAAGATGAAAGACCGGGCTGCGGTTGGGCGGGAATGGCTCAACAAAGTCAGGGAAAAGTGCCCGAGTGTCAAATTTCTTGGACATTATGCTATCCTGGGGCCGTTTGACTTTCTGGATATCTATGAGGCTGATAATGAGCAGGAGGCGGCCAAAGTCTCGATGATTTCACTGGCCTTCGGAGCGGAACGCTCTGAAAGCTGGAGCGCAATTCCGTATAACAAATTCCTGGAGCTGGTAGAAGACTTATAGTCTGATGCGAGTTGCAGACCGGATTCGGATTATCTGAAAGCGTCGATGATTTTCATGCGGGTGGCCTGGATGGAGGGGAATACTCCTCCCACGAAGCCCATCGAGATCGCAAATATGAATGTGTACAGCACAGTCAAGAGAGTGAGAGTCATTTTCAGGTAGAATTCACCAAAGAAGTTAACTGTCGAGAACATCTGAATCTCAAATGTGGAAAATACGGAGGCCACGGCTATTCCGAGAACAGCACCCAGCGCCCCGATCATCATCGATTCTATCAGAAAAGCGGCTTGGATACCCTCGGCCTGGAAGCCCAGTGACCTCATTGTTGCTATCTCATTGGTACGGTTGGCAACCGCAGAATACATGGTTATCATGGCGCCGATCGTCGCACCAAGGGCAAATACCACGCAGATAAACAGGCCAAGATATTTCAGGAATCCTGTAGTGTTCTCGGACTGGCCTTTGTAGTAATTCTTTTCTATAAAAGCCTTGACCTCCAGGTCAGGCGTCTCATCCAGCTCCTTTTTGAGAGCTTCAATATCATTTTTATCCTCGAGCCGGGCCAAAACGATCGATCCGCCCACGCCTTGGCGGTTGTAGCTGTCCCGCATGGTAAAAATGTCCGTCCAGATCTCTGAATCATACATTGTACCGCCGGTTTCGAATACCCCTATTACCTGAAAATAGTCTCCGGCAACATTGATGGAATCGCCGATATTGCAGTTGGCCATGCGCTTGGTGAGCGCCTTGCCTACGATGCAATTGGGAAGTCCCAACTCATACATCTCGCCCTCGATTAGATTGAATCCTCTGCGCAGCCGAGGAGCGATTTCATTGGTCCCTCTTATGGTCACATTTTTATCTTTAGTCGTATCATTGATATCGGGAAGAGTGATGCTCCCCACAAGCTCGGGAGAAAGGAGTTGCTCACCATATTCCTCATCAAACACGAAATATCCGAGGTTCTCGATTTTGTCAACCTCTTCAGGAGAAAGCATGCTCATCACTTCATTAAATTTATCTTCTTCCATAAAGACAACATTATCGTCTTCGCCGGTCGCTACAAGTACTTTTGCTATGCCGTTGGCAAGCATCAAAACCCCGCAAAACATGAATGATACCAGGCTTATACCGAGGATTGTCAGCACTGTGGTCAGGGGACGTGAGAACAGGCTTTTGAAGGTATATTTCAGCGGTACAGTAACCTTACCGAGATAGTATTTTATACTGGGCCTGGTCAGGAAATAGAGAAAGATCAGGAAAATGACAGCGCGTCCGGCATCTACAAGATCAGGATCCAACAGTCCCAGGCCGGTCTCGATCAGCATCAGCCACAGAAACCAGAGCCGTCCCCAATTCTGGCCCTTTAGAAGAGCTATTCCCATAACAATATGGTAAACTGACCTGAATACCATCAGGATTATCAGGAGAGTGTATGCTTCAAAATCGAAATACTGATCGATCCATACCTCGACCTCCTCAGGCAGGACGGTCTTGCCGAGAATCAGAAAAGCGGAAAGAAGCGTAAAGATAACACCCAGGATGACGATTATCCATCCCAAGATAAAGAGGCTTTTGGGTTTGTTGTTATCTGCCATATATTATTATTCCTGTCTCTATTCCAGAGTCCTTAGTCCATCAACAATGGATGTTCTGACCGCCTTTATTACCGGCACAAGCGAAGCCAGTATTCCCACAGCAATCAAGGCAGGCCCAACCCAATATAATGTCACCCACTCGAATTTAACCTGCTGCAAAAACGGCATAAGTACTTTGAACAATTTGATCCCCGGCCAGATCAGCGTACTTCCCAGAATTGCTCCCAGGATAGCCACAAACAGCGACTCGCCAAAGTTGAGTGTGATCAGATGTTTCGCCCTGAATCCAAGAGTCTTGAGCACCGCATTTTCATTAATGCGTTCCCGGGCCACCATGGACATGGTATTCAGGAGCACCAACAGGATTACGCCAATCATTAAATACGAACTTACCTTTAGAGCAGTGATTATCGTCCTGAATCTGTCGATTTGGGCGGTTACATAGGCGTTTACGGGTTCGGTTTTAGTCTCCATGTCACTGTTCATGAACAATGAATCAACTCGCGCGGCAATTTCTGCAGATTTTTCAGGAGGATCGGCCAGCAATTCAATCCACATCACCTGATGCTCCATTTCCGGGTCAACATTCTGACCGAGAGCTCTTCGAAAGAGATCACCCCTTATGAACATAAATTCCGCCTGCCGATTCTCTTCCTGCTTAAATTCCATAGAGCCAACGATTTCTACATCCAGGCTAATATTTTCAAAGAAATCGCTGCCGATCGTTATTACATCTCCCTCTTTCCAGTCTTTTTTAAGGGCCAGAGCTGGAGTTATCAGAGCACCGTTCTTTGTAGTTTTGAAATCCTCTATATCTTCTTCCGATACCTGCCAGTCTGACCTGATCTTATAAAAGTTATCCTGGTCGATGGCCATGCGTCCAAAGAATTCCTCCGGATCATCCCCATAACGAACTCCCATCCAAAGACCATAGCTGACAGCCTTGACACCTTCGACCTGTCGCATTTTCTCAAGATGGGAATACGGCAGGAACTGCATCTGGGAAGTTTTATGCCTCGAAATCAGATGACCGGGAACAAGATCGTCTTCAGAAAAATTGAATACCTCCAGAACATTGCGCACAATCCCAAATGACATGATAGTGATTGCCAATCCCAAAATGGTCAGAATTGTGCGGAGCCTATGTCGGAATGCATTTTTTACTATCAGCTTGAGGAATTTCATGATCTATGTCAGCTCCCCTTTGTCGAGATGCCTGACGATCTTTGCAGTTTCGGCCGCACGGGGATCGTGAGTAACCATAATTACGGTCTTGCCGAACTCATCATTCAATCGCCGCATCAACGTCATAATGGATTCCGCCGATTGACGATCCAGGTCGCCCGTGGGCTCATCGGCCAGTAAGATGGAGGGATCGGTTACAATTGCCCGGGCGATGGCCACGCGCTGTTCCTGTCCGCCTGAAAGCTGCCGGGGATAGTGGTTCATCCGGTCTGCCAGTCCGACAATAGCAAGGGCGGTTTGCACATGTTTGCGGCGTTCATAGCTGCTAAGCTTGGTCAGAAGCAGGGGTAATTCCACATTATCGAAAGCGGTCAGAACCGGAATCAGATTATAAAACTGGAAGATGAATCCGATATGCGTCGCACGCCAATGGGCCAGCTGACCCTCGGTCAGTGCCGCGACTGACTCGCCCGCCACCGAAAGATCGCCTCGGGTGGGACGGTCGATGCCCGCTATCAGGTTTAAAAGCGTGGTCTTGCCCGACCCTGATGGGCCCATAAGAGCCAGAAACTCTCCCTTGGGCACGTCGAGGTTAATATCATAAAGAACCGGGATGCGCATGTCTTCCCTGATATATTCTTTGTATAGATTTCTAATTTGTACTATTGATTCCGCCATACTACTTCTCTATTTTCAAATATTTTTTCTCTTAATCACCTACTTCTATCTTATCGCCTTCCTGAAGGCTGCTGGGAGGGGTCAGAACAACCTCATCACCTTCTTCCAGGCCCTCGAGAATCTCAACCGTGCGCCCTACTGTCTTACCGGTTTTGATTGCCTTCTTTTCGACAATATCGCCTTTTACCAGGAAAACATACTGCTCTCCATCTTCTTCCATGATTGCGTTCTGGGAGACCCCTACGAATGACGGTTCCTCGACCTCGAGAGGTTCCTCATCAGGGCTCATGAAATAAATCCGGGCCGACATCTCAGGGTAAATCAGGCTGTCGAGCTGGTTAAAGGCAATGCGGGTCATAATTGTTGCAGATGCGCGATCGGCGGTTGGAACGATGTTCTTCACAGATCCACGATAGCGAACCTCGGGATAGGCATCGAGCACGATCTCGCAGGGCTGCCCGACATTGACCTTCTGTATATTGGATTCAGAGACATCCGCTTCAACCTCAAGGGAGCTCATATCCGCTAATACGACTACCGCTCCTCTCGATGATGCCGAGGAGGCCATGGGCGCCACAATGTCGCCGATTTCGGCTATTTTCGTTATTACCTTGCCGGTAAATGGCGCGGTCACAAAGGTGTTTTCGAGATTTATCTCCGCACTTCTTACCTGGGCACGGCGCGCTTCAACAGTAGCGGCAGCCATTTCCATACGGGCCTTGTAAGTCAGAAGTTCTTCTTCAGTTCGCGAACCGGCCTCATACAATTTTCGGTTCAGTTCATGCCTTGCGGCTGCCTCCGCGCTGTCGGCAATGGCATAGCTCAGGTTGGCACGTGCCAGGTCCAGGGAGGCTCGCACATCATCATTCTCAATCCGTGCAATCACCTCACCTTTTTCGACCCGGTCGCCCTCTTCTACCGCCATGTATTCCAGACGCCCGGTTCCCTTGGAGGCGACTGCCGATTGACGCTGGGCAACGACATAACCCGAGGCCGAAAGCGTGGCCTGGGCAGATGCTCCCTTAACCAGCCGAACCGTAGTTGTATCCACAGGTTTGCCCTGCTTGATCCGGTCCAGAACAATGAAATATCCTATGACCATCGCAGCCACGACCAGAATCCAGGGTATAAATTTGGGCCATCTGCGGCGCTTTATCCTCTCTTCCTTCAACCTGTTGATCCTCAACGCAGAAAGATCGGCGGTTTCAGGATTGTTGGTCTGATTATTCTCTTTTTCATCCATCCTGTAGTCTTTAATCCTTGATCGGGTGGTTTCTCTGCTCATCTTTTATTCGCCTATATTTATAGAATTATTCCGATTTGTCAATCAGCAATCCATATAACTGCATTGTTTTTATATGCTTTACCACCAATTACGGCGCTTTATTCAATATGTTGCGAGAAAAACTTTTTATAGTGAAATAAATCACATTCATTTTATATGTTAAGTTATTAATATTGATATAATTAAAGGAACATTCCGGCCGTCAGGTGGCTTTTTGTGAATGAGGACTCAATAGCGGCTTGTTCTGAAACAATGAAGATCCTATAATAGCTGACAATGAATACAAAAGAACTGATAGAAAGTTTTCTGAAGAAGAAACGCATCGCTTTTGCCGGGGTTTCCTCCAGCGAAAAGGACTTCAGCCGAATTTTGATGAATGACCTTCTCAAGCGTGGCTATGATGTTGTGCCTGTCAATCCTAATATTGATGAGATTGGCGGCATGAAATCCTATGCCAGCGTGAAGGAAATAGAGCCTCCTGTGGAGGCTGTGCTTATAATGACAAAACCGGAAGCCGCAGTAAATATATTGCAGGATAGTATTGAGGCTAATATTCCATTGGTTTGGCTCTATCGCGGGGCGGGCAAAGGCTCTGTGAGCAATGAGGCGATGGAGCTCGCGAAGGACAAAAATATTCGACTGATACCCGGTTTCTGCCCCTATATGTTTCTGCCGGATTCAGGCCTGATTCACAAAATCCATGGCTTCTTCATGAAGATCGCCGGCAGTTATCCCAAATAGTCTTTGATCATATCAATCCTTGCCCGGAATTCCCGGCTCAGTCAGCTTTTCCGGCGACAGGTATTTGTCAAGCTCGTCTTCTTTTAAGTAACCCTTTTCAACCACGATCTGTCTGATTGGCTTGCCGCTCTTCTCCGATTCCTTAGCGACTTCCGCCGCTTTCAGGTATCCGATTACCGTATTGAGTGCAGTCACCATGGCAAATGAATTCTCGGCATAGTCCTTGCATTTTTCCGGATTGGCAGTGACGTTTTTTAGACAGCGGTCATTGAACGATCTCAAACCGCCGGTTAAAATCCTCAGCGATTCAACCAAGGTATCGGCAATTAAAGGCATCATCACATTAAGATCGAGTTGTCCCGCACCGCCCGCGTTGGCAATAGTTAGGTCATTGCCGATAACACGGTAACAAACCATGTTGAGCATCTCGGCCAGTACGGGATTGACCTTGCCCGGCATAATTGATGATCCGGGCTGAACGGTAGGAAGATTTATCTCCCGCAGGCCCGTACGAGGTCCGGAAGATAAAAGCCTGAAATCATTGGCGATTCTTCCCAGATCGGAAGCGAGACCCCGCAGAGATCCCGACAGGTTCACAAACGGCCGCATGGACTGCATCGCCTCGAAGTAATTGTCCGCCATTTTTAAATCCATATCAATCAGCTTTGAAAGCGTCTCAGCCATCTTTTGACGGTATTCCGGATGGACATTCAGTCCGGTCCCGGCGGCTGAGCCTCCAATTCCGAGCTTTTTCAATTCCTCTGCGGTTGCTTTTATGTTCTGCAAGTGCTTCGCAAGGTTGTCTGCATATCCTCCAAACTCCTGACCCAATCTGATCGGAACTGCATCCTGAAGATGAGTGCGTGCCGATTTTATTATCTCATCAAATTTCTTTGCTTTATCCCCCATGAGCTCTATAGTCTCTTGCAGCGTCGGATAGAAATATTTCAAAAGCTCAAGCGCCGCCAGCCTGATTGCAGTTGGAATAACATCATTTGTCGATTGGGCCATATTGACATGGTCATTTGGATGAACATGCTCATATTTCCCCAGCTTTCCACCCAGGGATATATTCGCCAGATTGGCAAGCACTTCATTGACATTCATATGATGCGAAGTACCCGCACCGGCCTGGAAGACATCGACAACAAAATGTTCATCATACTTTCCCGAAAGGACTTCATCGGTAGCTTTAATTATGGCATCTGCCTGCTTTTTATCTAGCAACCGTAATTCCTGATGAACGATTGCGGCAGCTTTTTTTATCTGCACTGTGGCGTAGATGAATTCTCTGTATCCGGCCCTGCCCGAAACCTTGAAATTCTCCACCGCTCGTGCGGTCTGGGCGCCGTAGAGGGCATCATCTGGAATCTGTATTTCGCCTATAGAATCTTTTTCAGTTCTCATGTGCCTTCCTCTTTAATTTAGATCTTACGGTAATATTTAACATAGCGCCGATTCAGGCTGTTCCAGCTATATGCTGAGGCGCTGTATGCTAATAAAAAGCCGGAGTCGAACTCCGGCTTATGATATCAGGGCATCTGAGTCATTATTTTTCCAGCTCTCTCATCATCCTGGTGATTTTGTTGACATGCCCATTTTCGAATTTGGACAGATATTTAAACATATCTTTGCCTTTAGGATCATCAACCTTGTCAACCATATCGGCATAATGATCGCGGGCACGCTTCTCAAGCATCAAGGCAATTTCCAGTATGCGCATAGGCGAAGTCTGTTCCGTGATTTCATCGATATATTCATTATGAACATCTTCCACCTGCTCATCGATATTTGGAAGGCCGGGCTGCAGCATTATGTCATTATAAGGCGCCCATATTTCGGAACGTACAAGATTGTCATACTGCCTCTCAAGGATTTTGTAATGATCCCTTTCCTCGGACGCCAACGTGGCCAGCAGGTCCTTCAGCCTCTGCTCGCTGGTGGAATTCTTTCCTTTCATATAGAAAACATAAGCTGCCAGTTCAGCCTTAATACCCTCATTTAATCCATCCAAAACAGTTTGCGAAACAGGAGCCATTATATTTTTCCTCCTACTCAATTTTGACAAATTAATCTAGCTAAAATAACATCAACATCGACATCTGTCAATTGTTCCGTGCCTGGCGCAAATCCGATTTTCAGGAATCGAAGGGACAAGGGCATATTTATATTGACAGAAATGCTCTGTTTAAATAAACTAACTAATTATGTCTGAATTGAAATGCGGACTTTTTGCCTGAGTCTGGGGCGGCATTTCAAAAAATAAGAAAGACAGGAATAGACAATTCAAGTGGAGACCTTGAATTAGAGAGTGCCTTTATATTAAAATATAAATAATTTGAAACCTTTAATGGGACCAGGCGGTTTTTATTCAGCTAATTATCGCTTTTTGGTGACTTAATAACCAGGAATAGACTGATTTATCGTAATCCCGCAATGATGGATTGAGATCATAAAGGGTCAGGCTTTGAAGGTTACGTACTTTTTTAAGAAAAGAATCCTTCTTATCTTAATTGTTGTCATTTTTCTAATAATCGGCTACAATTTCGCCGCCAATGTATATAATAATGTTGGTTATACACCTGACCAGCCGATTCCATTTTCTCATAAAATTCATGCCGGGGATAATAAGATAGATTGCCTGTACTGCCATCATGCCGCAGAAAAAGGCCCTCATGCTGGGATTCCCACGATGGAAAACTGCATGGGATGCCATTCAGTTGTCGCTATTGATAAAGAGAATATCCAGAAACTGACCAGGATTTACAATGAGGGCAAATCAATTGAATGGGTGCGGGTGCACTGGCTTCCGGACCATTCCTATTTCAATCACAAATGGCATGTCAACGCGGGTGTTGAGTGTGAGACCTGTCACGGGGATGTGGCGGAGATGGCCGTAATCGGTCAGGTGAATCGTCTGGAAATGGGCGATTGCATCCAGTGCCATCGCAACAGTGACTATTCGCAGCAATATGCCGCCAGGCTCACCCCCGGTGATAGGGAGTCAATTGCAAATAACGTACGCTGGTATCCATACCTGAAATATATCGATAGTTTAACATTAAAAAGCGCAAAATCTGAAGGCATTGAAGTGGTGAAAAAAGATACTCTTGATGTCGAGCTTCCGACAGGGGTTTTCCGGCATCATAATGCCTCGGTTCAATGCAACATCTGTCACAATTGACCCAGGATAACTATGGCCGATAAGAAAAAGAGATACTGGTCCACACTCGAGGAATATTATCATAATCCTGAGGTGGAACGCCTGCGCAAAAAGGAGTTTTTCGATAAACCTGAAAAAGTGTTCAAGCAGGATTTTGGGCCACAGGGATTCAGCCGCCGTGACTTCATGAAGCTGGGCGGTGCGGCCGCTATCTTTTCCATGATAGCTTGCGGTAATCGTCCAGTCGAGAAAATAGTGCCCTATGTCAGCCAGCCGGAGGAAATCACCCTGGGCGTTCCGAATTATTATGCTTCCACCTGTACGGCATGTCCTGCGGCATGCGGCCTGGTAGTCAAGACTCGCGAGGGGAGGCCGATTAAGATGGAGGGCAATCCGGAACATCCTGTAAACAGGGGAAGGCTTTGTGCTAGAGGTCAAGCCTCACTTCTGGATCTTTATGATCCGGGACGTCTGCGCTATCCGGTCAAGATCGCCGACGATGGCACAAAGAAGAAAATCAAATTCGCAGATGCTGATACTGATATTATAGAGCGTCTCAGAAATTCCGATGGAAAGGTCCTGCTTCTGACAGGGGCATATCATGGCCCGGCCAGGCTGGATCTGATCAATAAATTCCTGAATATGTTCAATGATAGCAGACATTACAAATACGAAGCTCTCCATGATGATGGTTATGCCAGATCGCGCCTTGAAGCCTTTGGATCGAAAAAGATGCAGCAGTACCATCTTGATAGAGCCAACGTTGTAGTATTGCTTGGCTCCGATATATTCGCTTCGGGACGTGACCGGGTCAGATATATGCGCGACTTTGCCGAAAAGCGCAAAGTCAAAGATAATCAGATGTCCAAAGTCTATGCCTTCGAGCCGGCAATTTCAGAGATGGGCGCGAATGCCGATGAGCGCTATCGGGTGAAGATGTCCGATCTGCATATGGTAGCAGGCGCGCTCCTCCTGCAGTTGATTTATATGGATAAACGAATACCCGGGTTGGCCGAGGGAATTACTTCCGATATTATAGTAAAGTTCGACCCTTACGAAATTGAGGAGAAGCTCGGACTTCCCATGGGGACTATCAAGAAGCTTTCGGATGATCTATGGAATAGCCGGGGTAAGTCGATCATTCTCTCGGAATCGGCTGCCAATCAGGGAGAGAATTCTCATTTTCTTCACCAGCTTGTCCATGGGCTTAATTCACTTCTGGATAATGAAGGCAATACCATCGAGACAGAGTCAATCCCCGACAGCCATATGCTGAGTGGGTATGACGAGCTACGGCAGCTTGTAAATGACATGAATGCGGATCGGGTCTCTGCAATTCTGATTGCCGGTACCAATCCTGTGTACAGCCTTCCAGATGATTCTGGATTTGCAGATGCATTGAAAAAAGTACCCTTGAGAATATCGTTGGATGACAGGATTAATGAGACTGCCGAATTGTGTGAATATGTTCTGCCCGGACTTCATGGAGCAGAAAGCTGGGGTGATTATGAGCCGTACACGGCACTCTATGCTATCCAGCAGCCTACCATAACTCCACTATGGGACAATCGTCAGCTTGAGGATTCGCTCATCGCTTTCGGATTCGGCCTTGGAAATCAGGATTTTTCAGCCTCTGAAGCGCCGATAAAATTCTATGATTATCTGAAGAATTACTGGGAAAGGAATATTTATAGAAATTCAGAGCTTGCCGGAGACTTCCAGAGCTTCTGGGTCAAAGCTCTTCAGCATGGCTTCTTTGAATCAAAGGATTATAAGACAGAAGGATTCAAGGCTGCAGAATTGCAGATAGAGCCGGAAGCAATTCTGGACAGAGTCAACGGTCTTTCGAATGAAACCGAACTCATTTTGACAGCATCCTCGCTTCATATCGACGGCCGTTCAATGAATAACGCCTGGCTTCTGGAGACACCCGACCCGGTCTCACGGATTGCCTGGGACAATTATCTGGCTATTGCGCCCTCAAGAGCACATGAAATGGGCTTGAAAGAGGGGGATGTTGTAACCATAAATATAAATGGAAGATCTCTAAAGGTTCCAGTGCATCTTGCGCCAGGAACTCATAAGGATTCGGCCGCGATCATGGTCGGATGGGGGAGGACATCGGTCGGTGATGTGGGAAATAATGTGGGTGTGAACGCTTTCAAACTTGCAGCAAGATCCAATTCTGATCTGTATTTTACACTGACCGGTGCAGAATTCTCTAAAACCGGAGATCATATACCGCTCGCATCTGTACAGGGACATAACTACATCGAGCATCGTCCCATATTGTTTGAGACAACGTTAGCAGAATACAAGAGAGATCCAGCTGCCGGCCAGCATGAGGGGCATGGCAAACGACAGACTCTATGGAAACAGGATCATCGGTATCCAGGCCATAAATGGGGCATGATAGTCGATCTGAACTCCTGTATCGGGTGCAATGCCTGTATGACCGCCTGCCAGGTCGAGAATAATATTCCGGTGGTGGGCAAAAACGAGATGTTGAATGGTCGCGAAATGCACTGGATCCGTGTTGACCGCTATTATACCGGAGACGAGGAAAATCCCGAGACAGTGCATCAACCCATGCTCTGTCACCATTGCGACGACGCGCCATGTGAAACTGTCTGTCCGGTGCTTGCGACTGTGCATAATGATGAGGGCCTCAATTTGCAGGTTTATAACCGCTGCGTGGGCACAAGATACTGCTCCAATAACTGTCCTTATAAAGTCAGGAGATTTAATTATTACGATTATTATGAGAGCGCTTACAAAGAGAAGCCCCTGCATATGCTATTGAATCCGGATGTAACTGTTCGCACCAAGGGCGTAATGGAGAAATGCACATTCTGCATCCAGAGAATAAGGGATGCCCGTCATAAGGCAAAATCCAAAGGGCAGCCGATCGGCCCGGATGATGTCAAAACTGCCTGCCAGCAAACCTGTCCAGCGGGAGCAATATCATTCGGCGACCTGAATCATAAAGAAAGCATTGTCTCGCAGAAATCTCATGAGCAGAGGGCATTCAAGGCTCTGGTTGAATTGAATATCGGTCCCAATGTTTCCTATCTGACTCTGGTGAGGAACACTGATGTAAAGAAAGATAAGCATGAAGATGAAGAGCACTGACATAAAGCCTCTGGAGATAGAGGGCCATAAATACGGCGGCCCCTGGATTTCCAGTGACATCACCATGAGCGATGTCACAGATGATGTCATGGCTCCGGTGGTCAAAAAGCCGGGGATTATCTGGATACTTCTCTTCATGATGGCGCTGGGGGCGGTTGGCCTTCTGGCACTTGTCCTGACCATCCAGATGCTGAAGGGTATCGGTATTCTCGGATTGAATCATCCGGTTGCCTGGGGCGTATATATTACGAACTTTGTCTTCTGGGTCGGAATCGGTCATGCGGGCACGCTGATTTCCGCGATACTCTTCCTTCTACGGCAAAAGTGGCGTAATTCGATCAACCGCACTGCCGAGGCGATGACGATTTTTGCTGTCATTTGCGCTGGTCTATTTCCATTGATACATGTCGGCCGTACATGGGTAGCATACTGGCTGGTACCATACCCGAATGCGCGTGAACTCTGGGTCAACTTCCGATCGCCTCTGGTCTGGGATGTTTTCGCAGTTACGACATATCTGACGATTTCATTTTTATTCTGGTATCAGGGCCTGCTCCCGGATTTTGGAACATTGCGGGACAGGGCTAAAAATAAAATTCAGAAATGGTTCTACCGTATCCTGGCTATGGGCTGGAAAGGTACGGCCAAAGACTGGAATCACTATGAGAGGGCCTATCTGCAATTCGCCTGGCTGGCAACGCCGCTGGTGCTATCGGTACATAGTATCGTATCATTCGACTTTGCTGTCTCACAGCTGCCAGGATGGCACGCAACTATCTTTCCGCCTTATTTTGTCGCAGGAGCAATCTTTTCCGGCATGGGTATGGTCGTTACGCTTCTGGTTATATTGCGCAAAAGCATGAACCTTGAAAAATATATTACCATCAGGCACCTGGAAATGATGAACAAGGTCATACTCCTGACCTCGATGTTTGTCGGATATTCCTACCTGATGGAATTCTTCGTGGCCTGGTATTCCGATGAGCCCTTTGAGCAGTATGTCTTTTTAAACAGGCTGGTCGGGCCATATTCATGGGCCATCTGGACAATGCTGATATGTAATGTCTTTATCCCATTGGTATTTTTCTTCAAGAAGGCACGAACCTCGATTCCGATCATGTTCGTGGTTTCGATCTGTGTCAATATCGGTATGTGGTTCGAGCGCTTCAATATTATAGTAACATCCCTGCACAGGGATTTCCTTCCCTCGAACTGGGGAATGTATACACCAACCTGGGCGGACTGGGCGGTAACACTGGGATCGTTTGGATTGTTCTTCACGCTATTTCTGCTGTTCATAAAATTCTTCCCGGCGGTTTCGATTGCCGAATTGAAGAATATCTTAACCAGACCATTCAAGAAGGGAGCCAATGCCTAAAAGCAGGTTCATAGCCGGATTCATCGATGATCCCGAGCAATTCCTTGAAGTCGGGAGTAGGGCCAGGGAGCATGGTTTTAAGGGTCTGGATGGCTTTATGCCGTACCCGGTGCATGGTTTCGAGTCTGCCCTTGGCCTGAAAAAATCGAGGGTGCCGGCGGCTGCCAAGCTCATGCTTGTAATAGGTGCGGGATTGGGCCTCTTGTTTGCCGGATGGACCTCCGCAATCGACTGGCCTATCAATGTCGGCGGCAAACCGCTTTTCTCGTGGCAGGCTTTTATTCCCATAGTTTTCGAATGCGGTGTGCTCCTGGCCGGAATTACCACTTTTATATTGTTATTTCATCTGGGAAGGTATTATCCCGCCAAGGATCCCAAGATGCTCCGAGAGCGTTTAACGGATAATCAATTTGCACTCCTTATCCCGATCAAGGATAATGGAAATAGAGAAGATATTAAAGAATTTCTTAGAAAAAATGGTATCGATGATGTCGATGAATTTGAAATATAGCTTGCTGGTTGTTGGAATTCTGGCTCTGTTGATCTCTTGTGGTGATCGCGAGACCACTGAACTTCAGTATACCCCTGATATGTATGTTTCCCCGGCTATCAAGCCGCAGGAAAAAGACCCATCAGATTCGGGACAAACGGCAATGAGATTGCCTGCGTCCGGGACTGTACCAAGAAATTTCGAACCATATATGCTGGCGGCAACTGATACATTGGCAGCATCGGAGCTGGTCAATCCAATCCCAGCGACAGAGGATGTTTTGGCTATGGGGCAGAAATACTATGATATTTTCTGCTATACATGTCATGGCCCGACCGGCGCGGGTGATGGTCCGATAATTCCGAAGATGACCAAACCGCCGGTTTTGTATTCGAAGAAGGTTATTGATTGGTCTGATGGACGAATATATCATTTGATAACATATGGTCAGGGCAATATGCCCAGCTACAGGAATTATGTCGATCCAACCACGCGCTGGGCCATAATTCATTATATGAGAGTATTGCAGAAATCCCAGAATCCTTCGGGTGAGGAGCTGGCGTCACAGCAGCAATAGAAGGCAATTTTGTATTATGCATGAAGAAGAAACACCAGAGATGAAAAATATCGGCCCTCTCGATAACAACGGGCGATTTGATATTGTGTTGGCGCTCTTTTTCCTTGTAGGAGTGGTTTCGTTTATTGCCGGATTGTTTGTGGACGCCCAGAGGGCCTGGTACAACTATCTTATTGAATTCTTCTTCTTTCTCTGTATTGCCCTGGGAGGATTGGTTTTCGCTGCCGTGCAATATGCCGCGAGCGCAGCCTGGTCGGTTACAATCAGGAGAATAGGTGAGGGATTGTTTTCATATCTTCCGGGACTTGCGATCACGGTTGCGATCCTGCTTCTGGGAGTGAGGGAGCTTTATTCCTGGGCATATACAATGCCTCATGACTATTTTACGTATACCAAAGAAGTCTATATGACGACACTATGGTTCATTGTGCGCGAGGCTTTCTTCTTTGCCCTCTGGATTTTCTTCGGATTTATGATAGTCAATACATCATTGAAGCAGGATAAGACCCAGGATCCAAAGCTTACCTTGCGCAACAAGAAGCTGAGTATATTCTTTCTTATCCTGTTCGGTTACACATTTACGTTTTCATCCATGGATCTCCTGATGTCGCTGCAGGACCACTTCTATTCCACCATCTTTGGAGTTTATTGCTTCTCGGGATTATTCTTGAGCGGGATGGCGGCGATTGCAATCGTGATTATAACCCTGAAAAACAGAGGGTATCTGCATAATGCTGTCGAAAAGAAACATCTGCATGATCTCGGCACGTGGATCATGGCCTTCTCGGTCTTCATGGTGTATATAGGTTTCTCCCAATATATGCTGATCTGGTACGCCAATCTCCCGCACGAGATTATTTATTTGATTCCGCGTACCAGTAATGGCTGGCAATATTTATTTGCACTTTTACCATTATTGAAATGGCTGCTTCCGTTTATAGTATTGATGCCCGAGAAAAACCGTTCCAATCCCAGGGTCATCTTCTGGGTCTCGATCGGTGTTCTGGTCGGTCAGTGGCTGGATATTTACTGGATGGTCGTGCCCAGCTTCTCTGAATCATTTAGAATGATCAGCTGGATGGAAATCGGTATATTTCTCGGATTTTTTGGTCTTTACGGTCTCGTTGTCCGACGTTTTTACAAGCGGCATTCCCTTGTGTCTGTCGGAGACCCAAATCTGGAGACATGTTTAAAGGGAAGGTACCTGCATGTCTAAGATAAAGGAAAAATTGAATCTGCTTCTATATATTTTCATGCTGGCGGTGGCGATCATTCTCGTCATCAGAGCTTTCTTTATCGGCTTCGAGATGGGCGAGTTTGAAGGTAAGTACTATCCACCCGAGGAAAAAGGACCGCCGGAGGAAGAAGTTGAACAGGTTAACCTGCGAGCCCTTCTTGAGCCCACAGAAGAACTTCTGAAAGAAGGCAAGCAGTTATATCAGTTAAATTGCGCCTCCTGTCATGGACAGGATGGACGAGGTAATGGTCCGAAAGCAGCCGGCCTCAATCCTCCCCCCAGAAATTTTCACATTAAGGAGGAGTTCAATAAGGGTGCCTCAACGCTCCAGATTTATAACACTATAACAAATGGTGTCCAGGGTACCTCCATGCCGGCCTTCGATTTACTTCCGGCTGATGACCGTATGGCCATGGCCCATTACGTGCAGACTTTCATCCCCGATCCGCCGGAGAATCCGCCTGAACTGGTGGCTGAATTGCCGCAGGTTGATGAAGGCGAGGCAGCTCAGGCCGATACTGCCGCCGCCGACACAACAATTGCTCGGAAGACAATTCCGCTTGACTCGGCCAGACAAGTCTATCTGGCTCAGTCCAGAGTGATGAAAGAGGCTCCCTCGGGAATTAGTTTGAATGAAACATTCGAGAAATATTGTGCGCCATGCCATGGAAGTTATGGAGAGGGGCGATTGATGGCGGAACAAGTTGTCCCCAGCAGTGTTATTTATCTGGACGCCGGAGTTCTGGCCGGCAAGGATGGCGGGAAATTACGGAATAGACAGGCATTTGAGAGATTTATCACCAGCGGTACTCCCGGGCTCCCCGGTCACAATTTCGGATTTTTGACAGAAAATGAGCTGAACGATCTATATAACTATATTCAGAGATTATTGAATACAAGGTAAAGGTTTAAATAAATGTCACTCAGAAAGTTATTGCAGATAACGTTTTTTGCCCTGACATTGATAACAACACTGGGACTCTTTACCGTTCTTAGCGCGGAGGAGGATATAACAAACTGGCTGCAGGAGCCTGCCACACCTCTGGCAGAGGAGGTGCGCGGCAGCTTTATCTTCACTCTTCTGCTGATTCTGCCGTTTCTATTCCTGGCCGAGGGCCTGCTGATATTCGTGATTTTCAAATTCAGGAAGNNCTGGCTCCTGCGATTACTCTTGTCATTCTGGCCCTTTCGACATTTACATTGATTAAAAGAATTAATTATTCTCCCCAGACAGATCTGGTAGTTCAGGTTGAGGCGCAGAGATTTTTCTGGAAATATACATATCCCGAGTATGATATCGCCATTGCCGAGGAACCTTTGGTGGTCCCGGCCAATAAGTATGTCACGCTTTACGGTACCAGCATGGATGTAATCCATTCCTGGTGGGTGCCGGCCTTCGGTGTTAAAAAAGATTTTATGCCCGGAAGAATCACTGAACTCTGGTTCAAGGCCAAGCCCGGTGTTTATGAGGGGCAGTGCGCCGAGCTTTGCGGCCCGCTTCATGCCGAAATGCTAATTGATGTCAAGGTCCTGCCCGAGGACGAATTTATGGCCTGGGTGAAAAAGAAACAAGCCGAGCAGGAAAACATCGAAATCCGGCCTGCATCCTCGCCTCAGGAGGATACCGTTGGGATGATGAATTAGAAAGATGAATGGAATATTATGGCTACTGTAACAGCAGATGAGAAACCGACCCCGGCCAACCAGCCAAAGAAATCGATGGCCGGTAAACTATATGACTGGCTTGCTACCGGCGACCATAAGAAAATCGGAATCATGTATCTCTGGTTTTCGCTTATTATGGCTTTGGCGGGAGGCGGCTTTGCGGGCATGATCCGCGGGCAGCTGGCAACTCCCGACAGCGGCTTGATGACCCCGGAATTCTATAATATGGTCCTCTCCATGCATGCCACCCTGATGATCTTTTTTGTGATTATTCCGGCCCTGACCGGCTTTGGCAACTACTTTGTGCCTCTGTTGATAGGGGCGCGTGACATGGCATTTCCGCGCCTGAACGCCTTCTCATTCTGGCTTGCAGTTCCCGCGGCTGTTTTGATGTTTGCCAGTTTCTTTGTGGCAGGTGGCGCCACCCAGGCTGGATGGACCGCATATCCTCCGTTATCGCTGGCCGCATACTCCGCAGGCGTGGGCATGGATATGTGGATTATGGGGATTATCCTGATCGGACTTTCTTCCATCCTGGGCGCGGTCAATTTCATCGTCACAATTGCAAACCTGCGGGCTCCCGGCATGAGCTGGTTCAAGATGCCGTTATTTGTCTGGAGCTGGCTGGTGAATGCCTCTATGATATTGATCGCCACGCCGGTATTGTCCGCCGCGGTTTCGATGCTTCTGGCAGACAGGTTATTCGGTACCGGATTCGTCACCGTCGGCAAGGGCGGGGATCCGCTCCTTTATCAGCATCTTTTCTGGTTCTATTCGCATCCGGCAGTATATATTATGATTCTCCCGGGGTTCGGATTGATTTCTCACATAATTGCTTCATTTTCGCGAAAGAAAATTTTTGGATACAAGGGTATGGTGATAGCGCTTGCCCTGATCGGAATAATCGGCTATATGGTTTGGGCGCATCACATGTTCGTCTCGGGTATGCCGGCCTGGCTGCAGGTACTCTTCAGCTATTTGACTATGATAATCGCGGTGCCGACCGGAATCAAGGTCTTCAGCTGGATTGCCACCGCCTGGGGAGGTACCATAAGATTCTCCACTTCAATGAAATTTGCACTCGGATTCATCTCAGTGTTTATCATCGGCGGTATGAGCGGGATTACGCTGGCAAATGTGCCGGTCGATTACCAGGTGCATGATTCATATTATGTGGTCGCACATTTCCATTATGTGCTGGTTGGAGGCTCGATTCTCGCTCTCCTGGCGGGATTGTATTACTGGTTCCCCAAAATGTCAGGGAGGTTTTTGAGCGAGAAGCTTGGACGAATTGTCTTCTGGTCGATTTATCTGGGTCTGAATGTGACATTTTTCCCGATGCATTTCATGGGTATTCAGGGTATGGCCCGCAGAATTTACACTTATCGGCCTGAATTTGCCACCTTGAATGCTATCTCTTCTATTGGATATCTCTTTATGCTGGTAGGCGGGCTTCTGCTTGTTTATGATCTTGTAAAAAATGGCATTTTCAAGAAGAAGAGGGGTCTGAAGAATGACCCTTGGGAGGTTAACGACATCCAGCAAACTCTCGAATGGGAGGTTTCCAGCCCTCCGCCGGATTATAATTTCGAAAAAATACCGGAGATAAAATAATGTCCCTTGATACTGAAATAGAGGACAGCGCTCTAACTACCAGCGATGATACCGAGAAAGCTTATCCTCCTGATAAAAATCTCGGCAGACGGTTTCTGTGGGTCAGCATCCTGGTTGTTTTTCTGGTCGTTATCGGTGGGATTGTCCGGCTCACGGATTCTGGGCTATCGATTCCGGAATGGCCGGTAATAAACGGCTCGCTATTACCTCCCATAACCGAAGACGACTGGGAAGCTGTCTATAAGACCTACCATCGTGTTATTGAGGAGGTGGAGGTCGACAGCGTTTACCATAACGCCTATCCCGGTATCATTCCCATCGGCAGATTCAAACAGATGTTTGCGCTGGAGTACTTTCACCGTTTTGTGGCTGCTGTGCTTGGAATTCTTTACCTTGTACTGCTGATAAAAGTCATGCGCCGGAAGCAAAAGCGTTCACGCTTTGGTGTCCGAATGTGGGTCGGACTTGCGCTCCTGATTTTACAGGCGGTGATGGGCGGTATTGTAGTAAAATACGATCTGCAGGCGGAATTTCTGGCGGTGCACCTCGGGCTGGCTTTCGCGCTGTTTGGTCTGCTTTACTGGACTTCGATGAATCTCCGAAAACCACCGGATAAATATAAAACCTATCATAACAAGTTTCTAAGCCGTATCGCCTGGTCGGCAGTAGGCGCCTTATTCCTGCAGGTCCTTTCCGGAGCTGTGGTGGCCGGGACAGAAGCCGGTCTGAGCTGGAATACATGGCCTTTGATTGGCGATCACCTGATCCCGCCGCCGAGTGTGATGTGGCGATCATACATGGGAATATTGAATTTTATCCATAATACTGTCCTGGTGCAGTTTATTCACAGATGGTGGGCCTTTGTTGCATTTATCATGATTATCTTTCTTGTGTTCTATTCCCTGAAATTCAAGATTACGTCTCGTTGCCGGATCGCCTTCAGGGTTATCACAAGCGTCGTCGCATTACAGATAATTCTGGGCATAATTACACTTTTAACAAAAGTTCAGCCTACTTTGGGCGTACTGCACCTGACGTTGGGATTGATCTTATTTGGAAATATGCTCTATATAACCTATGAGTTGAAAAATCATGAAGTCAAGCTTGCGTAGTTACATAGATTTGACCAAACCTCGTGTTATGGTCCTGGTTGTGCTCTCGGCAATAACCGCCTTATTTCTGGAGGGCTCGGCAGTTTCACACCCAATTGATGCCTTACTGATAATCCTGGGGATCTACCTGGCTGGAGGTTCGGCCAATGCCTTGAACCAGTATTTCGAACGGGAAATAGATGCCAGAATGAGCCGTACACGTACCAGACGGCCTCTGCCTCTGGGTAATATAAGGCCTCTGAATGCGCTTGTTTTTGCCATTACTATTGGCCTGGTATCAATTGCGCTATTCGGCCTGATCTACAACTGGCTCTCCGCTCTTCTGGCTCTGGGAACCATATTATTTTACGGCTTTTTCTATACCTTATGGCTAAAGCCTAACACCGATCAGAATATTGTAATAGGGGGAGCTGCAGGCGCCATGGCGCCCTTGATCGCATGGGCCGCAGCTACCGGATCGCTGTCCTTGACTCCGGCTATTCTGTTCCTGATTGTTTTTATCTGGACTCCGCCTCATTTCTGGGCCTTAGCGTTATATTTCAAAGATGATTACAAGAAGGTCGGGCTTCCAATGTTGCCGATAGTCAGGGGAGAAAAAAGCACCCTGAACCAGATATTTTTCTACACAATCGCGCTCTTCGCGGTCAGCCTGGGACTTCTGGCAGTCAATGCCGGACCGATCTATGCGATCGCCGCTATTTTATTGGGGGGGATATTCATCAAAAAGGCCCATGGCGCAAAGAGTAAGAAGAGCCGCGAGCTGCAGTGGGCACTATTCGGTTATTCTGTCGTTTATTTGTTTGGGTTGTTCTTTGCAATGATAATAGACAGCTTCATTTAGAAGTTGCGATATAAATTGATCGAGGTGATCGAGATGAAGAGAAACAGTAAGATATTATTAGGTTTGGTTGCAGTTGCAATCATCATGTTTATTTTTGGCTATGCCAATATTCCGCTTTTCAAACGCTTCTGCTCTGCGATAGGGATTGATCTTTCACCCAATTCCGAAATGGCTGCGGAGACAAGCGAGATTGAAATCGATTCCACCAGGCAGTTGAAAGTTTTGTTTACAACGTCAGTGAATGATGATCTGCCGATCGTCTTTGAGTCTAAAAAACATCAATCCGATGTTTTTGTTGGCGAAAGCGACAAAAATATGTATCACTTTGTGAATATGACAGATGATACCCTGTATTTCCGACCGGTGCATTCGGTTTTTCCGGCCGATGCCTCGAAAAGATACAGTATGATCGAATGCTTCTGCTTCAGGGATATGATGCTTCTTCCGCATGAAGAGGTCGAGGTACCGCTGGTTTATTATTTCAAACCTTCGTTGAACAAAGAAGTCAACCGGGTAACCATGCACTATACACTTTTCAAGCGGGATAAAGACGATGTCGATCTGACCGGCACACCGGGCCAATTTAACCTGGAGACCAACTAACATGCGCAAGGAACCGCTGGATCCAAAAACTCGCAAGCGGAACATAATCCTGGCGATCATACTGGCGATTATCATTATATTTGTTGCGGTTTTCACTGCCCAGAGTATATATAAATCGGATTTTAATGGCGAAGAGCAGGGCGAAAATGGAAATATAGAGATGGGATATTGATGAACGAAATCACCGCAAAGGACCACGGCATACATCTGCCGCCAAAATCGATATGGCCGCTCATCCTTGCAGGGGGAATAGGATTTCTGACCTTCGGCGTAATCTTCTTTGCCTCAAACAGCATGATTTTCGCCGAACTAAGCTTTATTGTGGGTGGGTCGGTTACGGTTGTTTCTCTCATGGGATGGGCGCATAGCGTAGTTAAGGAAAAGGCGGAACCCGGGGAGGAGGCTCGCGCAATTCAGCAGAAAGACCTGCTGATGTTTCTCAAGTACTTCCTGATTTCCGAAGCAGCAATATTTGCGGCGTTGTTCGTTCACTACTATAACAATAGATTTGGTCAGGAATACTGGCCTCCGGCTGGTTCGCCGGAAATCCATACCACTCTTCCGGCGGTGGCAACTCTTATTTTGATGTTCTCCTCGCTGACATGCGAAATCGGCTATCTGGCACTGAAAAAGGGCATACGATTCCGCTCCAAGACATTCATCCTGGTTACAGCTGTTTTAGGCCTGATATTCCTCGGTTTTCAAGGGTATGAATGGGGCCTTCTGATTAACCAGTACAACTTTACCGCCGATACAAATATCTATGGAACACTGTTTTACATGATGACAGGTTTTCATGGCCTGCATGTCTCGGTGGGAATCTTGTTCCTGATTCTCGTTTACGGCAGGCTGGAGATGGGGCAGATGGATGAAAAGCGCCATTTCAGCATGATAGCGGCGACATGGTACTGGCATTTTGTGGATGTCATCTGGATTCTATTGTTCTTCAGTATCTACCTTATTTAATCGTTCAGGTCGGGCTCTCCTCTTTTCAAAATTCAATATGTCCCTTGGAAGTCCGGATATTATCATCGCCAGAAATATCAAAAGTCCCCCCAATGCACGATGAAGGATTATCTTCTCGCCTCCCAAAGTCCATGCAAATATGGCCGCAAACACAGGCTCGAATGCAAAGATCAGCGAGACCCTGATGGGTGAGGTGTATTTCTGGGCAACAACCTGTATGAAGAAAGCCGAGAAGGTAGGAAAAACCGCCAGGAACAGGACTATCCATCCGGTACCGGCATTGCCCCATCCAAACGGCAGTCCGGCGATCCCGCCAACAGTAAGACTGGCTATTCCCACAAACAGAAACTGCTGGAAGCATAATGTGACCGGATCATCCCCATCCTTAAGAAATTTATCGACATATAAGATATGTATGGCATATGTCATGGCCGCCAGCAGGGTCAGAATGTCGCCTTTATTGATATCGGTCAATCCACCGGTCAGAATCCAGAGTCCCGACAGAGAGATAAGTGTTGCGGTAATTCCTATCAGTGATGGTACCCTGCGGAAAATCAGGAACGAGAAGATTGGCACAAAGGCCACAAAAAGTCCGGTGATAAAACCGGAATTGGAAGCCGTTGTAATTCCCAGGCCGATCGTCTGAGGGATATACAGGAGCCAGATGAAAATACCAAGAACTATGCCCTTCCTCATATTTTTGAAAAGCGGGCGTTTTGTAATAATGCACAGAAGCGCTACCAATAAAGTGGCGATTATAAAACGATACCCTACCAGTATGACTGGATCGATAAATTCCAGACTGCCTTTTACAATAAAGAAGGTTGAGCCCCAGATAGCAGCGGCATACAGAAGACCGATATCGGAAATTATCTTTTTTCCGGTGGAAGCATCTTTCATAGTGACAGCTATTATACTAAAAACCGCCCCCGGCAGGCAAGGGCGGTTTTAATCTGCTTCAATTTCCATTAAGCTAAATTGTAAGCCAGAAATCTCTTGGATAGAGTTTATAGACTGTCTGAGGGCTTTCGACAGTCTCAATATATTCCTCCAGCGACTGAAACTGCGCATCCGGGCCGATTATAAAGAAACTGCCGTCCTTGCTCTCAGATAACGGCATGCCGTATCCTATCAGCACGGAGCCATAAGCATCTTTCATCCGCGAAAAAAGCTCCTCGGTGAGATCCCGATTCTCTTTCAACTGCAGCACCTTCTGACGGTAGGCTTTTACCTTCTCAGGATAATAACCGTCTTCCAGATCGGAGGCCATCTGCGAACCACGGGATTCATATGGCGATGGCGCCCGGGAGTACGAAAATGCCTGCGCGATGGCATAATCCACAAGTTGAGGATCTGTTTCGGCATTTTTGAGCACATCCACAACAAATCGCATCGTTTCAGCTATGTCAGGACATCTCTCAGCATAATAGGAAGCTGTTCCGCTCAACGGGCCGGCGCCGAAACCATTGCTGTATGCCAGCCCAGCGCCCCAGGTCCGCATGAAAAGTCCATGTCCTCCGCTTCCACCATAAAGATTACCTGCCAGATAACGCAGCACCGACTCATCGGAAGTGTCAAGTTTGCCTGCATTACGGGCATTGAATACCAGCACTCCGTTACTGGTGTTATTATTGATCAAACCAACATAAACTGGATCGCTGACATCTTTTACACGATCATTGAGCTTCTCTATAACGCGCTTTCTGTCAGCATAAGCAATCCGCTCCGACTTCGTTTTTGAATCCAGTTGACCTGTAAATTCGTTAATCATTGCCATCATTGCATCGCGATCGGCGGAATTGGAGATCATGTACATGCGCGTGTTATCGGCTTTTCTCAGAGTGGCCAAAACACTTTTTATATCCTCGATTGTCTTTGATGGCGTTACCATCAGGTCGACTTCGGTCTCGCGAAGCAGGTACTGCCAGTCTTCGGCCAGGTTCTCATCCGGTATGTCGGCCAGTGAACTTTCAAGCGCCCTCAGTATTTGAGTGATTATCTTTTCGCATTTCTCTGATGATGGTATCTCCGGCGGATTATCTATCAGGTTTTTCAAACCTTCCCTGTCAAGGCCTTTGCCTCTTTCCTTGAGATCAGCCAGATATGATGATATCAGCTTCTGGTCTTCCTTGCTGCCCGGATCGGTCAGCATCCATTTAAGACGCTGATAGTGATGGGTTCTGGTCAGGAAACAGTTGGTCGACATAATCAGCGGATTAGTCTGGTAACGATAGGCGTTAGCCGGATACCTGACCCAGTCTTCCTCGCGTCCCTTCATCCGATTTCTCAAGGAGACCAGTGACTGATCCACAATATCCATCATGCGGGAGAGGTTGTTTGTATCGAGATAGGGCGAGAAGAGCGCCGCATTCATCCACTCAATGCCGTTCTTCAGTTCCTGTTGATTATTGCCGGAGGCTCTTAAAACCAATTCCACACGTCCCTCATCCAGCCCATAATCAAAGAAGGAGCCGAAATTGAGCACATCCTCACGCAGCCTGTTGCGCATCTCCTCATACTTTACAACCTGACCATCTTTCACAACGCCGATATCTGTCAACACATCCGGCAGGAATGGCACGTAGACCATCTGAGACTCAGGAATAACATCAAGCCTGAGGGCAATGGCAATCTGGTTTGAGGTCATGTTCTCGAATGTAGAGGCTACAATCTTAACACCGTTATCAAGCTTCATGACATTGTAATCAAGCTGATCATCGAGGGTCATGGGTGGATTATCGATAAATTCCGGCATTTCATCATTCGCTGCTATAGCTTCCAGTTCGGCAGTTTTCTTGTCGAATTCCTCTTTGAATTTTGATATGGCTTCCTGATCTGAATCAACTCCATATTTCTTCTTGAATCCAACCAGATATCCGGAAATCCGCTTCTGTTTCTCCTCAGCGAATTTTGTCAGCATTGAGGGATCCGGCTTGGATGCCAGCACATGCGGTTTGGCCGACAGCAGGTTCCATCTATCAATATATTCCTTCCAGAAGTTTTCATCTGAAGATAGAAGCTGCTGAAGCTTGGGAATTCTGTTATTCAATACCACAGATTTTCTGAACTCATCACTCATTTCAAGCATAGTCAGGATATCCTGCCATTGCCCTCCGGCCCTCCTGAAGCCGAACATCGGGGGCGTGTTTAAGAGTTTCTCGAGCTGCTTCTGGCTTTCAATTACCCGCCCTCGGGCATATTCATTGAATTTGGCAAGTTCCTCGGAGCCATCGGCATAGTTGTAGACGTTGCGGATTTCCTCGATGATCATGCCCCGGATGCTGTCGAGCATCTCCTCTGTTATGTAATCGGAATTTATGCCGCTCAACCCGAATACAATCGGATGTCCCATCTCTGAACTGGCATAGCCCCAAACCGAATTTGCGCCCAGATCGATCTTACGAGTCTCCGAGTTGATAAAAAGGTCATAAAGATTAGAGGTCGGGCCGCCCGCGAAGGTCAATAAAAATGTTTCCAGAACCATATTCTCAAAAAGATCATATTCCAGATCTGCCGGCCATGCGACCATCAAATCACCGGGATCGTCGGGATTTTGAGAAGGCGCCGGTACCACCCTGGTCACAGTCGCCATATCAAGTGTAGCAGGGGGTGGAAAATCGAAATTGTTCATCCCGACATTCTTGCTGTTCTTCTCGAAGTCCTGGCAGCGCTCGAGTATTCCCGAGAGTTTATTCAAGAAGTCATCGATAGCTATTTCATTGGGGATTGCCACTATAACGCCCATATTTCCGAGATAATACGATTCCTCATGAAAACTCCACATGTCTTCGGGTGTCATCTTGCGGATATCATCCGGATAGCCGCCTGAGATATTGCCGAGTGGATGATTCTTGCCATACACAGTCTCACCCAGTTCCTTCCACAAGAACCGCTGAGGACGCTCGAATGCGGAGACCATCTCGGTGTAAACCGTGCCTTTCTCCTCCAGCGATAATGAGCTGTCCCGCGGATCGAGGTTTATACCCACATGACAGACCTCACGGCGGATTTCCTCATCGGTAAAATCAGGGTTCAAGAGGGCATTGAGCTTCGCTTCAAAGAGATTATAAAAAGCCTCATCGCCGGCCACCGTGTTGAAATGATAGACAGTGTTGGTCTGGGCGGTCCAGGCGCTGCTGTTGCCCAGGGACATGTCTTCCAAAGCGGAAACATAACGACCCTGCTTACCTTTGCCCAGAAGCAGGTGTTCGCAGGTATGGGGCTCGCCCATGTCGGAGCTGGGCGGAGTCTTTACCCAGAAAAAGCCCTGCGGTACAGATTGAATTTTTAATAGATCGACTATAAAACCATACTTGTCTGAAATAAACCTGGCCCCCATAGCCTTGCCGAGAGCATTCTCGTAGATATTGTCAACCGAAAAGCCTTCGATATTCTGGTTCTCGGTCAACGATTCAAGGTACTCATCGGCCATAGCCGTAGTGGTGATGCTGATACTCATAAGCAGACAAATTCCCGTCAACAATGTTTTCCTGAGCACGTCTTATCCTTTCTAAAATTATATTTTATCCCAAATTGTTCTAAATAAAATCATACGAGCCAGTAAACTAAATGTTCTGGAGTTTTCCTGTCAAATAGAAAATGGATATGGGTCCTATGGGTCTATTATGATTTGGTAGTTTGGAAACATGTAACCTTGGGTCTGAAATATCGTAGGCTTGTACTAGACTAAATGCTGCTTCCCCATCCAAAGATCATTCTCCGGGAGGTGATCATGAAGATCAAAGGGATATCAAAATCCGCACTTTTTTTCTTAGTGATTTTATTGACTGTCAGCCTTAATCCGAACAAACTGAAGGGCGATGAACTGTCAATCGAAGAAGAGAATGCCATAAAAATATGTGCGAGTGTGATTGAATTATTTGAGGCGTATCCGGATTCCATCTGGCCCGGCTACAATCTGGCAAAGAGTCCTTTTATTTTCTATTATCCCGATAAATGGGCTCTCCTGCTGAATTATCCGCATGAAGTTGCCGGCTTTGGTCCATATCCGGTTGGATGGCCCGAGATCTCCGGGAATGTACAGGTCCACATGGGAAACTATGGTGATTTGGCCGGACAACTGGCTTTTATGGTGGAAGTTGACAATATCGCAGTTGCCGCCGTTCCTTACTGGGAAAAACAGCCATGGGAGACATTTGCATTTATCGTGCATGAGTGCTTTCATCAATATCAATACGACAATATGTGGGATATTCCCTGGGAGCGTGAGGAAAAATACCCTATTCAGGATTCAGTAAATACAGCCTTGGCATCTATCGAAATGGGGCTCCTGATGGATGCACTGAAAATGGCCATGGCTGATAATAGATCAAAATGCATCGAGCATATTAAGGAATTTGTGGTAATAAGAGACTTCCGCTGGGATCGCTCGGATGACTATTTAAGAAAATACGAACTGGGTAAAGAGCTCCAGGAAGGTACGGCCAAATATATAGAAATCAAAAGCATATCGCTCATAAAGGGCCTCGAATCGCATTCTATGTTCGGCGATTCGATTATACATCTCGGTTTGCCTCAATTACTTCAAAAGGAACTGCAAGCCCGATTCTCGAGTAATTCGATCTCACCGGATGATATGCCTCGCAACCGCATTTACCCATTAGCTGCTATAGAATGTTATTTACTCGATTACCTTGGGATTGACTGGAAAGGCTCCCTGCCGGATTTTGAGCAGGATGTTTCATATGCTGACCTCTTCCGGCAAAAGCTCGATCTGGACTCCAGCGAATTTGACCGTCATGCGGAGCAATCAAAATCCAGATATAATTATCCGGTGCTTATCAAGTCGGCCTCAATGCAAATCAGAGAATATGCGAGAGGTTATAAGCAAGACTTGGAAGAGTTTGAAAAGTCTCGTGGCTTTAGGATAGAAATCACTCTTAATTCTAATGGAGTCCTCAGGTCGAGATCATCAGATGCAAGGAAATGGCTTATTGACAATGGCTCCAGGGAGTTTCGCAGTAACTTCAGGATATATTCCTTGAAAAAAGATGGGCTGCTGTTTCAACTGTATGATTCAGGGCTTCTTGAAGAGAATGATTGGGACACAAAAGAAAAGACTGTGATCTTTTATGCTGAAGCTGTTGACTCTATCATTTTGAATGAAGAGCCAATTGAAGTTGGAAATGCCAGCAACCAGAATTTTGATAGCATTGAAATGCATGGCAGTAATTTCAATTTCGAGTATGACCAAAGCGGAAATATAAAGGTAGAAAACAGCGGGATCAAAATCGATCTATATAAAGTAAAATGAATCAGGTCATAAAAGCCAGGAAAGTTGAAGTGTTAGTTGCTACTTGACTTTAAGTATTCCGCTGCGCTATCCACAGGGAGTTTGTCCAGATCCACCATCTTATTAGCATGTCTCATCTCGCTATTAGTGATGCTGCCAATCAAAGCTTTAAGCTGATTGATCAGATTCCTATCTTGGGAGGATTCTGGCGAAAGTAACAGAACGGCATCATAAGGCGGAATTGCCTGACTTGGATCATCGAGCACCTTCAAATTGTAGGCGGCAATCCGGCCGTCTGTCGAATAGGCCGAAATCACCTCAACATTCCTTTCGTTTATCGCACCATACATCAGTGATGGATCGAAAGTGCGCAGGTCTTTAAAGTCCAGATCATATGTTCTTTCGAGCGATGCCCACTCAGGACGCGAAAAGAATTCATAGTCGCTTCCCATTACAAACTGCGATGATACCTCTGCAAGATCAGCTATCGTTTCCAGATTGTATTCATCGGCAAGCTCCCCTTTTACAGCCAGAGCGTAGGTATTTTCGAAGCCAAGAGCTCCCAGGCATAGAATACCGTGTTCATCATCCAGCCAACCAGTCATTTCCTGGAGTATTTGGGCTCGCGATGGGATATCCTGGCGCTTCATGACATTAGTCCAGATAGTGCCGGTGTAGTCAACATAGCAGTCTATGGAACTATTGGATAATGCTTCAAATAGAATAATGGAGCCCATTCCTGAACGTTGATCGGAATTATACCCCGCATCGATAACAATATCGGACAAGAGTTCCGCCAGAATATACTGCTCGGTGAAGGGCTTGGAGCCGATGGTTACCGTACCCAGTTTGTGATCGGGTCGATTTGATGATATGGCTGGCGATACTCCGGCCACCAGAAGCACTATAAGCGCTGCTAATGCGGCAATGCCCATCCTAAGGCTTCTTTTTGATGCCGCTACTTCTACTAATCTTGTAAGCTGGTCCAGCACGATCGCCAACATTGCCGCCGAAACACATCCAACTGTAATTGCAGAAAGATTCTGGGTTTGAAGTCCGCTGAAAATATAATTGCCAAGGCTGGTTGCGCCCACCGGCGTCGCCAGTGTGGCCGTTCCCACAACCCAGACTGTTGCAGTCCTTATGCCGGCGATGATTACCGGAAGCGCCAGTGGCAGTTCAATTTTAAATAATAACTGCATATCAGTCATGCCAATTCCACGCGCGGCCTCCACCACTGCAGGATCAACCCCAATAATGCCGGTGACAGTATTTCTCAGAATCGGCATGAAGCTGTATATTGTAAGGGCTACCAGCGCAGGCAGAAAGCCGATCGTACCCAGGATAGGAACCATCAGGGCTAATAGGGCTATCCCGGGTATGGTTTGTAAAATCCCGGCGATGGAAAGCACAGGCCATTGAAGGGATTTTACACGGGTTACCAAACATCCCAGCGGAATGCATATGAAAATTCCCAGCGCCAGAGCCAGCATTGTCAGGAGAAGATGATTTCCCAGATAATCGGGAAGCAGATCAAGCTGATTGCTAATGGCATCCCAGCTCATTTCCTGTCTTCCTTTTTTAATATCTCTGCCAGTTTCTCAGATTGCTGGCGGGGTGCATCAAGAAGCTTCTCGGCATACTTATTGTCAGCTTTTGACAGTAATTCCTTTGGTGTGCCCATGGCGACTATCTTACCCTCCTGCATGATCGCGACATGGTCTGCCAGTATCAGGGCCTCCATCAGGTCATGTGTGACCATGATGACTGTTACTCCGAGCTCTTTTTGGAGCTTTTTGAATTCATCCTGCAGTCCAGTCCGTGTAATTGGATCGAGTGCGCCAAACGGTTCATCCATCAACATCACCTCCGGACGCGCGGCCAGGGCCCGTGCCACTCCCACACGCTGCTTCTGTCCACCCGATAATTCCGAAGGCATTTTATGGGCATATTCATCAGCTGGTAGGCCGGTCAGTATCAGTAGTTCATGCACTCTTGCATTTATATCAGCTTTTGACCATCCCACAAGCTTTGAAACTATGCCGACATTTTCGGCAATGGTCATGTGCGGAAAAAGGCCGATCTCCTGGAAAACATACCCGATTCTTCTGCGAAGTTCGACTGGATTCATATCGAGGATATTTATCTCATTGACAATAATTTCTCCCGAGCTTGGCTCGATCAGGCGGTTTATCATCTTCAGGGTTGTGGTCTTGCCGCATCCCGATTCGCCCACCAGAATAAGGATTTCACCAGGATTGACGTCAAATGAAATATCATTGACTGCGTAGCTAAGATTATCGTAGGATTTTGTAAGATTTTTGACAGTTATCATATGCCCGGCTTTGAAAGATTATCCGGAGATCAGTATAAGAAGATATAAAGGGGATTTCCACTAAAAAGCGGGTAGTTTATAATTGTAAACGCTATCCACGATATTTTTTAGACATAAAAAAGCTCCTGCTGCAGGACTCGAACCTGCGACCCGGTGGTTAACAGCCACCTGCTCTACCAACTGAGCTACGCAGGAGTATTTTTTATTGGAGCATAATGCTCTATTTCGGCCAATTATTATAAATAATTATGTCCTCTTGTCAAGCGCTTTATTCGCTACCTTTATGCGTTTTGCAAACGTCCAGATAAGGAATACAATCAATCCGCAAATTGTTCCCAGAATAGCCCCTACTAAGACATCAAAAGGATAATGCACGCCCACGAAAATCCTCGATAGAGCTATGACCGAGGCTGATATGATGAAGAACCACTTATATTTAGGATAGCGCCAGACCCATATCGCCGCCTGTCCGAAAGAGTTTGTGGCATGACCCGAGGGAAAAGATTTGCCGCTGGAGCAATCGATTAGCACATGCAGTCCCTCAAGCATCTTGCATGGACGCATACGTCCGACCAGAGGCTTGATGATACCTGATGATGCCTGGTCGGTCAGTATGACAGTCAGGACGAGCAATAAAGCCGTGATGCGGCCATACTTACCGCCGAAAATTGCGGCCGCCAGGGCAAATGACAGGAAGAATATTCGAACGAACCACTCATGCGTCATGATCGGCATAGCAAAGTCGAATACAGGATTTGCCAGCCTGACATTCAAAAAATACATCAGCTGATTATCGAGATTGACAATAAACTCAAGCATTCAGATAGTCCAGGTGTTTCCGCTATTGCAATCCCACAGTGGCCATATAATAATCCTCAGAGGGGAAATAATTCTGAGCGGCCCTGAGCACATCATCAACGGTCACGCCCTTTATCTTTTCTATATATTCATCCTGATAATTGTAACCAGGCCCCATAAATTCATAGAAAGTCATATAATAGGCCTGGTTAATTCTGGAAAGCTGCCTGGTAAGGGAGGAACCCCAGATTGAATTTATGGCCCTGCGCAATTCCTCCTCTGAAACAGGAGCGTCCTTCATTTTTGCGATCTCAGCCATGATTCCGTCGTAGGCCACCTGATAATTATCGGTACCGGTTCCCATAGTGACCAGAAACCATCCAAAATCAGGCGCTGTTGAGAGACCCGCACCCACAGAATAAGCAAGCCCCTGAACTTCGCGGAGCTCAAGAGCGAGCCTCGAAGATAATATCTCAGTGGCCACATCGAGTGAGGCATAATCAGGATTATTGACTCCAATCGTCGGCGTTCCAAGATATATATAAACCTGCTCCTTATCCATGGGGGTGTTGGATTTGACGATTCCAGTGGGTGTATTGGGAGCGGGGATTTCAATCGCCCCCAAAGATACCGGCTCCATCTGGCCGAAGGTGTTCTCCAGCTGGCTCAGGACCCGATCCGATTCCAGATTGGTACAAACAGTCATGATCATATTGTTGGGAGCGTAAAATCTCTTATGGTATGCTTTCAGATTATCGCCGCTGATAGTGGCGATTGTACGGGGCGTTCCCAACGGTACCTTTGAGAAGGGATGATCCGATCCGAACATCATTTCATAGAAGCTGTTTCTGGCTGTCTGATAAGTCGAGGCTGATGCCATTCCCAGCGCGGCCATTATCTCACGTTTTACGTTCTCAACCTCTGTGCTGTCCAGCGCGGGATGAATCATCATTTCAGATAAAAGCTCCAGCCCCTCGGATGCATATTCATCTATGGTCTCGAATTTAACAAAAGCATACTGCCTTGATGTGTACCTGTCATCATATGGAATATATGGATTATCGGTGACCGTAAGCTGTGCGCCGATATTGGCCAGTTTTTCAGATAAGGTTTCCTTATCGAAATTTTCGGTGCCTTTCTCAAGCATCCGGTTCAGAAAATCGGTTATACCATCTTTCCCCGGCGGCTCCATGGCGGAGCGGTTCTTGCCGAATATATTTACCGCGAATACCCTGGAATCCGGGCTCTGCTTGATTATTACCTCCAGACCATTTTCAAATGTGACTTTTTTAATTTCTGTGATATTTGTAGAGAGTATCTCATCTTCCTCTGCTTCCGCAGGTTTTACTAACGTGCCTATATATTTTGTGTCCGAAAAATATTTGCCAGCCACGGCGGCCATTTCAGCCTGCTCGACATTTTCCAGACTGTCTACAAGAGTCTCCAAAAATTCATAGCCAGTGGAAACCATCATGGGTGCGATAATGAATCCATAATAATGCAGTTTCTCACGCAGGTAGATTTCCTGTGTTTTCTTCGATACTATCATGCCCCGAAAGGCGTCATATGATGGGGTCAAAAGCTCCGGATTTGATAGAATCTTCTCAACCTCCCAGATAATCGCTCTGGCATTTTTCTCGGAATCCGTGGTCGCTGAAATCCTGAGCATTGAAAAATCTTTCTGAGTCTCCAGCGAGGCATATATAGAGGAGGCCAGACCCTTGTCCTCGATATATTTTGTGAGAGGAGAACCTTCCCCGGAACCAAGATACTCGACCAGCATGTAATATGGATAATAATCCGGATCAGTATAGTGCGGAGCGGGCAGGGCCAGGTCGACATAAAAATTCTTTGTATCGATTGTCGTCTCTTCGATCCGGCGATCATCGGGAATCATGAAATTGACCAGATCGATCTTGGGCATTTTGCCTTTTTCATAGTTGCCAAAAAATCGGTCGAATTTTTCTATCATCTCCTCTGTATCAAAATCTCCGATTATGAGCGCAATCATATTATTGGGGATATAGTATTTTTTATAGTATTCCAGAACATCCTCACGAGTCAAGGATGAGATGTGGTCTGCGGTACCCAGTACTGTGCGTGCGTAAGGAGTGCCCTCGAATACAACTTCATTGAAATAATAATCCGCCAGCGTGCTGGGGACATCATTCGATTTTCGGATTTCCTCTATTACGATTTTCTTCTCTTTCGGAAATTCTTCCGCGGGCAAAGTCGAATTAAAAAGCTGATCCGCTTGTATCGCCAGCCCGGTATCGATATATTCTCTGGGCATGAGTACCAGATAAGCGGTCAGATCTTTGCGCGTAAATGCATTTATATAACCGCCGTACTCCTTGATAGTCTCGTTCAATTCGATTCTGTCACGGTTGGTTGTGCCGTTAAAAAGCAGGTGTTCGAGGAAATGGGTCATGCCGTTGGTTTTTTCATTTTCATAGCGCGCACCCGCATTGACGAAGACAACCGACGTTATCATGGGGGAGGAATGATTTTCCTTTAAAACGAGCTTCATGCCGTTAGCAAGATTGGCATAAGTTGTCCCGTCATCACTTGCGGCATGTAAGAGGCTGGTGACGGTTAAAATCAGGAATAATGAATATATTATGATTCTCTTTGTGATCATTTCAATTCTCCCTTTGATAAATTTTTGTTGCTAACTCTGGCAATAAATCTAACTGCATTACTCTGTCAAGCTCTTTATATTGTCTATTAACGCTGCTCCGGGTGTATTTCAGATATGAAATTCAATAATATCACCATCCGCGAGCTGAAATGAATTCGTAACCCGCTGTCCATCAAACTTTCCCTCGCCCCAGACTTTCGCATATTGAAGTTTTTCGGCGAAGTCCTTGTGTATGCTCAGGGCAGCGTCCTCAACCGTTGCCCCGATTGGCAGTATGATGGGGTCTTTGTAGTCGACTTCCTTGCCGGGCGATTTTGTATAAACCCTGATAATTTTCAGCATTTCGAAAATACGGCTCTTGAACTGCTCTATATTGCGGTTGCGATGAACTGAGATGCCGAGGATTGGGAATTTTTCTCCATAAAACTCCTGCAGGATTTGAAAGATGTCAGGAGCTTTCTCTTCCCCGATTTTATTAGCAAGAATTAAGGTCTTCTTGCAGAAAACAGAATTTTCATATTCCTCCGGAATCGTCTCGCCCGTAAGGACAATACCGGCATCTTTTATGACTTCAAGAGTTTCATCAAGGCTTTCCAGCAGGTCATCTGCGGATACGTCCACAACAATCACAATCATATCGCCGTTACGGATCAGATTAGTCATCCAGCCGTCATAGGTTTCCTTGCTGACAGGGGGCATATCCACAAGCTGGAATTGGATAGTCTTGTACGGCATCATAGCCGGCATAGGCGTTCGGGTTGTGAAGGGATAATCTGCAATCTCCGGCTCGGTGTTCGTAACCAGCTTAACCAGCGAGGATTTCCCCGAATTGGGCGGCCCCAGGATTATTATCTGGGCTGCTCCATGTTTCTCAACATGATCGAGATAGGATGTCCTCCGGGCGCCGCCGCCTTTGGATTTTTTGCCTGATTCCAGCTTTTGCCTGATTTTGGACATGCGGGTCTTGATATCGGCACGCATTTTTTCGGTGCCTTTGTGCTTGGGGATGACCCGCATCATCTCCTCCAGGCAGGCCAGCCGTTCCTCATCACTGGAGGCATTGCGAAAGCGCTCTTCCGCCTCTTTATATTGCGGTGTTAAATTTGCAGGCATAAGACTATGTCAATTGTGATCGTTAATGATTTCCAGGATTTTATCCGTAAACTGCTCGGCTATAATCCGATGTCCGGTCTGGTTTGGATGACAATGATCCACGAACAGCTTTTCGCGTCCCAGCCGTTCGAAATCAGCCTTCAGATCAATTAACGGTAGATCCCTTTTTTTCGCAACTTTTTCTATAATATTATTATACTCGCTTTTAATCCGGAGCGAATTGTAGTCATAATCGCGCGCCATCCGCAGATAATAATCCGCAGAATCGGCCATACCTTGCTTCCAATATGTCATGCCGATATTATACATGATAGATGCATCCTCCGGATCATTCGATAGAGCTTTCTTTAAGTATGCATATGCGCTATCATATTTTCCACCCTGCCAGTATAGCACACCTATATTATTCCAATAAGCTGCATTGTCATTATTATCACGAAGCAGTCCCTCATAGCGGGAAATATTTTCAGCAATATCGCCTGAATCCGTATATGCTGATTGAAGTACATGCTGTGACCAGGGATCGATCTGGCCGTACTGTTCCCGGAACATCTCCCAGTCCAGTGCCAGGGACATCTTCTGCTCCAGCATTTCGCGCTGTCTTTCCGGCATAAAAAGCTGCCCGCTAACAGTATCCCGCCCGGTCGTGAAGACTTTGAATTCTACACCCGGCGGCCATGTCAGCGGAACCGGGATAGTGTTCAATATCACTCTGGCGCCGTTTTCTCTGCTTATATTTATAATATCATTGAGATTTTTTTCGAATCTTTGCGGCGGCACCCGCACCTGCAATTCCATGCCCTCATAATCCTGCATTTTGGATTTGAGCGGAATCAGGATACTTTTAAGCATCCTGTAAGTTTTGAAATTATTAAGTGCCTTTTTGAGGCCCATGTATTCCGATGCTTGCACCATCAATGCTGAGTCCGATAGATAACCATTATAAGAGGCATCATTATTTCCAAGATAGATGAGCACAATATCCGGCTGGTATTTCATGCCCTCCTCACGCAGGTAATCCAGTCCCTGCCGTGAGGTATATCCGGCGGTGGAAGCATTTATTATTTCCACTTCGCGATTGAGCTTTCTCTCCAGGAATTGCTGCAAAAGCCATACATAAGAATTATCCCAGTCCTTGAGCCCGATTCCAAGAGGAGTGGAGTCGCCCAGGAGAAGGATTCTCAATTTTGCGGCATCCTTTTCATAGGGAATGAGCCGCCCGGTCAGACCACGGGAATTTGTCTGCACAAAACTCTTGTTCAGGTTCGGCTTCATCGTCCATAAAAGCTCCGGATCGGGCTGGTGAATCCCCATAAATCCGGCAAACAGGTTTTCCTGCCAGCTGGCCGATGACTCGCTTTTTTCGAAGAGCTTCTGAGCGGGAAACAATCCCGCAAGACGCAGTATGATCTCCACTGCAATCAGGACCAGAACGGCCACGATGATACCGAAGCTGATTTTTTTTGAGAGCGAGATATTTCGATTTATTTTTCTGTTAGTCATTTCCATATCGTATAATAATTTAACTTGTGTCACAAGAGATTTCAAGCACTCTTTATGCTTGCTTTTGAATGCTCGCTTGTATTATACTAATTGAAATTCAGGAGGTTCAATGAAGAGAGCAGCTATATTTTTTCACATCATGATACTTCTGCCCGTGATATTAACGGGACAAATAGGTCTGGATATAGAAAAGACAGTACTCGATAATGGATTGACAATTTTGACTTATGAAGATCACTCCTTTCCGACAGTTTCATACCAGACTTTTGTGAATGCCGGTTCACGGGATGAGCTTCGCGCCGGCGCCACCGGAATTGCACATGTGTTCGAGCATATGATGTTCAGGGGTACGCCAACTCATCCGGATTATGATGAGGCTCTGGCATATATGGGTCCTCAGACTAATGCCTACACCGGCCAGGACTATACCTGCTACTACGTAAATGCCAAGGCCGAATTCTTGCCTGAAATCATTGCTATTGAGGCGGATAGAATCCGCAATCTCGACTTCACGAATGAGACCTTCCGGCGTGAGCTCGGACCTGTCAAGGAGGAACGCAGGAGGTTTATGGATGATGATCCCGATGGTTATCTGGAAGAACAAATTTATAGATTGGCCTATACCCGCCATACATATGAGCATCCGGTTATTGGCTGGCAGAATGACCTCGAAAAGAATATGACCTTTCGTGATGCCGCCGATTTCCGGGAGGTATTTTATTCTCCTAATTTTGTGACCATAGTTGTAGGCGGGAATTTTGAAACTGAAGAGGTACTCAACCTGATCCAGCAGCATTACGGCGACTGGCCCTCTCATCTCCCACCAATTGGCAGAGTTCGTACAGAACCGGTTCAAAAAAAAGAAAGAGCCCTGGAACTTACGTGGAAATCCTCTGAAATACCGGCTAAGGTTGCCATAGCCTATCATATTCCCGACCTCAACTATATGGATAATGATCTCCTTGCGCTTCAGGCCCTGGAGAGGATGCTATTTTCTGAATCTGGAACTCTACGGAAAAAACTCAAGGATGAGCTGGGTCTTGTGGAGTCAATCCGGGCCGATGCTGAGGGTATGAAGGATCCCGGATTGTTTCTGATCCGTATGAATCTGACTGACCCGAAGATTATTGACTCGACCTTGAATGTGCTCTACAGCCAGTTAGAGAGCATCAAGGAAAATGGTGTCTCCGAGGAGGATTTGAAGCGTGCGGTCAACAGCATGAAGGCCGATTATCTCTATCGGCTAAACCGGCCGGCGCGGATTGTGGGCACCATCGGCTACTATCATCTGGTAGGAGGGGACCATAAACTGATGTTCGAGTATTACGATCAGCTTGACACTGTAACTGTCGAAGATTTGCAAAAAGCCGCCGGGGAGTATCTGAAAGAATCAAATCGCAATGTGGTTGTACTGAAGCCCGCGGATGCGGCATAAGGAGGGCCAGGTGGGAAAATACATTCTAATAGTTTTAGTTCTGTTGTTTGCGGTAACCTGCTCTAACAGTGAAAAGCCAGACACGGCTGGAGGGCCCGGAGATATTCAATTCGTCAAAATCCCCGTGGACAGGTTTCCAGTGGTGCATTTTGCCATGGTTATCAAATCCGGCTCAGCATCAGATCCGGATGGTAAAGAAGGGCTGGCATGGTTTACCGCCAATCTTCTCAAGCGCGGATCAAAATCCTATAACCGTGAGCAAATCGAAGAGGGACTGGAGGATATCGGCGGCGAGCTGGATATCCGGGTTGAACGGGAGGTAATAGTCATAACCGGTAAGACTCTTCGAGATAACCTCGATAAATATTATGCGATATTTTCAGATATTATTTTCAATCCAGACTTTCCAGCGGACGAAGTCGCAAACTTGAGAACCGATCAGGAGCAGGCCATCAGGAACATTGTCCGCGATGATGCTCGTTTGTGTCATGAAGCTTTTCTGTATGAATTATATGCCGGTCATCCGTATGCTCATCCTGTGCAGGGGTACCTGACCAGCGCAGCGGATCTTACAGCGGATGACGCCAAGCGATTCTACAAAAAGCACTTTGTAAAAGGCAATGCCATCTGCGGACTGGCCGGGATGTATTCTCCCGAATTCGAGAAGCAATTTAAGAATGACATGAATAAGTTGAAGTGGGGGTCAGTGCCTGATGATGAGCGGGTAATTGTCCGGCCAGGCGAAATGAGGGTGATGCTGGTGGAGAAACCCGGACGCGACCAGTCACAGATTCGCATGGGAAAACTGGTTGATTATACTCGCAGAGACAGCATCTGGTATACATATCTTGCCGCCAACACATACCTGGGACAGCATCGCGAATCATTCGGCAAGCTCTATACCACCATCCGTTCAGAGCGTGGCCTGTCTTATGGGGCTTACAGTTATCCTGAACATTTCAGGCAATCGGGATGGTCCAAGAATCCCATGCCACTGACGCCATTTGATCCTCAATACTTTTCCATGTGGACCTACCCCAAGCGCATTAACACTGAGTTCTCGATCAAGATGGCCAAACATGAGCTGGATCAAATCCTGAGATATGGAATAGATCCCGGTGAATTGCAGAGATTTGTCTCATTCCAGATAAATCATTTTCCATTCCTGATCGAAACCGCTGAACAGCGGTTGTTGATGGAGATGGAGGAGATTTATTACAATCAGCCTGACTTTATCGAAAATTTTGAAAATAATCTCCAGGCTGTCAGCCATGCGAATATTTCCGATGTGCTCGATCGAAACTGGTCAAGCGATGATATCTTGATAGTTGTCGTTACCGATAGCGCAGAGGCCATGAAGCAGGAGCTCCTGACCCAAAAAACCTCGCTGGAACTGCCCAGCGGAGCAACCGAGGCGGGCCTTGAAAATGTAAACAGCCTGGTCAAGAATATCAGCCTGGGTCTTGAAGCGAAAGATATTAAAATAATTGATGCAGAAAAACTTTTCAACTAGCCAGTTACGGCCCTTCCGGGATCGTGATGTTGTCTGGTATACGCCATTTCTGCCGTTTCTATGCGGTGGATTTGTATATCTCATGATCCTGCTTTCAGGGCGTATAGAAGCATTATTGAATCTTCCGGAAAGCTATATTCCTCATACCACCGGACGCAAGGCTGTCGGATCAGTGGTAGCTGTCTGCGGTCTGATATTCTTCACGCTCGGACTGGGAAGATCGCTTCTCTTTCTTCAGAAAAAGCGGGCCAGAAAATTTATCAAATCGGGGGTCTTCAAGTATTCACGTAATCCTTCGTCATTCGGCATGATGTCCACACTTTTCGGAGTCTCATTTATCATGGACTCGCTGGGATTATTTATTATAGCTTTTGCAATGCTGTTGTTCTTCACTGTCACAGTACATTTTGCCGACCGAATTATGTACGAAACCTATGGTGAGGAATTCTCTCTCTATAAAAAGACCACCCCGCGCTTCATTCCGAATTTTAATCGTCTGGTATGCAATATGTTCGGGCTGGAATGATTGAATTCCAGCCCGAGAGCACTTATTCTCTTTCTAAAGGGTTGAGTACGATAGGCTGCTTTTTGGCCTGCAGGGAGGCTTTCTTTAACTCCATTTCCTCAAAAAGAATAGAAGGTACAACGATCGAAGCCAGATTATTGAATGCGGCATCGAACATAATGGTGGTTTCCTCGAAATCATTCCCCACGGCCAGGATGTCCTTCAGGGCACGTTCATTGATATTGTCAAATTCCAGGCTTCGAATAGGAGTGACGCTTCCATCCTCAGCCGAGACCTTATAGGCGACAATTACTCTCGGAACTTCGCTCCCGCCCGCTGTCATGAATCTCATACCTTCATCCGGATTGCTGCGGCCGGAGAAATTCATGCGATCTATTATCAGACCATATTCCAGGTCCATCTCACGGCACATTTCAATCATCTGCTCTTTCAATTCTCCAGGCTTGTATGTTTCTGTCGACTGCATTATAACATTGCCCGGCTTGCCTACAATTTCTACAGCGCCGATCCTGCTTTGAGTAAGACGGCCGTGACCGTTGGACTGCTTTATTTTTTTGGTGGGTGTACGGCTCATATAGTAGTTTCGAAGTTTTCCATCTTCCACGAGCATTATTCTCTCCGCGGGTACACCATGATCGTCAAACTCATAATATCCCTTAAGTTTCAGTCCGTTATATTCCATCATAGTGGGATCATCCACAAAACTGATAAATTCAGGCATTATGCGGAAGTTGAGCTTTCTCACCAGGCGGGCATCCGTTAAATATTGGTCAAAGCGATTATCCATGGTTAACGGTTTGCGCGGATTAGAGATATTATCGACAAAAAGCTGGCTCAAGAGCTGTGCGCTGGCACGGGGAGTGAAGAGTACCGGTCCGATATAAGTATCAGTGGTCTCCGCATCGACCATTGCAGCCGATGTTTGGGCGAAATCATCGGCCCATTGCACCAATTCATCCCTGCTCGGGAAATCACCTAAATCATCCACGACAATTCTATCATATTCATAAACTGGTATCCCTTTCTTGTCCAGTGTGCTGGCTTCAATGAAGATGTAATGCACATGGCGTCCGCGTTTGACCCGGGTACCCTCAGAATTCAGGACATAACGATTCTCGGTTTTTGTATTGAGCTGCACCGATGATCGTGTGAACTGCGGATAATTCGTGAATACCGCCGACATAGCGGCCAGAGTCTCTTTCCATTCTGTGGTATCTGCTTCGGGGTATACATCGGGTTTGGTATCGATGACAACTTCAGCCTTCGAGAGGTCGGCAACTGTATCATCCGGAATAATGGACTGAAGCATAGCCCGCTTCCGGGCGATTGTCTCAACCGCGCGTTTGTACGCTTCATCGATCTGCAGCCAGGCCTCTTTGCGAAGAGGAATATAGGCGATTTCTATCGGCAGATTTGCCGTTGCCATTCCTGCGCCAAAGAAACTGGTCATAACATTGGTGTTGTCGAATTCATAACCCCCCACGCGCAGGTCAAGAAACATCTGATTGGCTTCCTGGCAATCGCATTCAATCACCGAGCCGTACTCGGCGCGGATTCTGCAATTGTCCTCGAGGTTGACCAGATAACCAAGAAAGTAGGGCGGCTCTTCATCTTCAAGACGCAGGTTATTGGTTGCCCGCTCCATTTCATCTGTCAAGGCCTCTATCAGCGGATCATCCTGAGCGTTGAGTCCCTGTGATCCCGTCAGGAAAAGTGTGATTGAAAGGAATGTGAGCATGATTTTATATTTAGTTGATTTCATCGGTCTTCTCCTTTATCCAGACGTTATTGCTGCTTGGTTAAGGGTGAGGGAAGGAGCGGGGGTCTATCCTGTGCCTTCTGGCTGCGTTCAATTTCGATTTCCGAAAGCAGCAGGCTGGGCGAGATGGCCGATACCGGCACCCATCCAGATTCGGCTCCGCAGGTGCCATTGAAGACATCGGGGTCATTTCCAGCATACATAATCTTGCTGAAACTTGTCAATGGAGTTCCGACAATATCGACTCCGCGAATCAGCTCCTCACGACCGTCCTCCACATATACCCTGTAAACCATCAGAGGGATGACCTTGAATGCCTGCGGAAGAAACCGTCCCGTGAATGTAAAACCTCCGGAAATATCCTCAAAGATCAAGCCGTATGGCTTGCCCTGCAGCTTGCACTCCTCGATTAGCATCTGCTTCAATTCGTCAAATTCCACACTTTTTTCAGATTCTATTATCAGACTGGCCTGGCGCGCTATGGGGGCGAATCCGACATGCTTTCTCCCATGTCCGTTTGAATGAGGGAAATTTTCTATAGGTGTGCGCGAAAGCATGAAGGTTTTCAGAATACCGTTGTCCACCAATGTTACTCTGCGAGCCTCGATTCCCTGGTCATCATATTTATAATAGCCGCGCAGGTCAATGTCGTTGAATGTCTGTAATGTTGGATCGCTGTATACGCTTATAAACTCAGGCAGAACCGTTTCGCCCACTTTGTCGGTGAAAGTCTTGCCTTCGGATTCGCTCTTCTGCCTGTGTCCTTCCATGCGATGGCCGAATATTTCATGGAAGAAAACTCCGCTCGCCCGTCCTGTCAGGATTGCAGGTCCCGAATACGGCTCGGCAAGCGGGGCGCTTTTCAATGCAACCAATTCATCAATCAGCCTGTTGATTGTAGAGATGACAGTATCATCATTTGGCATATTGCCGAAATCGGCCGCATCAAAACCCTCGAACCTTCTCAGGACCATGCCGTCATCGGCAGTACTGCTGCACATTATATTGAGGCGGATGAATTTCTGGCCGTCCTGTATCTTTGTGCCTTCTGTCGTAACCAGATAACTGTTGCGCGTTCTGGCCGAAAGGCTGACAGACGAATTTTCGATTTCCGGATAATTGCTGAATATTGAGCTGTATCGTACCAGCTTATCTTCCCATGTTTGCCTGTCATAGTCCAGAGTGGCGATGTCGCCGATGTGTGCTGCCGGTTCTTCACGAGAAAAATCATCCGACTGATCCTCTGCCTCAACTTTAACAGTCGTTCCCGTGATAACATTGGTATACTGTTTCTGGGCTTCCTTGTACCTGCGGTCGGTTTCCTCCCAGATTTTCATCTTCAGGGCGATAGGATCGTTATCGAGCGGCAGATCGACCGCACCTGTCGACAATCCTCCCCCCGCACCGGGCACCTCCCGGGAATTGTCCAGCTCATACGATCCAACACGTGCGATGACATCCAGGTCACGAACATGCGAATCATCCTTGTTTCCGAGAACTCCCAGTTCTGCCGAGATGCTATGGTCCTGGCTCTCGATTACCTGGTAGGACAAATAATAAAGCGGGACCGTGTCTGCGTTTTCAAGCTTGTCAAAATTATAAAGCAATTCCTGCTGTAGAGTTGACAGGAGCTCGCTTTCAGTCGCAGCAAAAGCCTGCGCTGCAAATAGAATTGTGAAAACGCAGACCGCTGCCAGTTTTAAGAGTTTTGTTTTTTCTCTCATCTTGTCTCCAAAGTTGTTATAGATTATTCCGATTATATTCTATTTCTTCAAATAATGGTCTAAATATAATTTGCCCTTTTCAGTTAAATCATAATAAGTGTGATTGCGATGCTTGATCCATTTATTGTCCACAATGCCTTTTCTATATTGAATGATCAAAGGCTTGACTCGTGCCAGGAGTTTCATCTTTCGCAGTTTGGCATGGCTTTCGAACACATTTTGCCTGGGTTTATGAAGCACACGGGCCACCTTTAGGGAATAATCATTTCCATAAGCCTGATGATGTTTCAATATTTGAAAATCGAGATCTGTCAGTTCTGCAAGATCATCACCGGGTTTTTCCGGAGCATCAGCAAGAACATCTTTCCATTTCAAATCTACCAGTCTCTCTTTTTCCACTTTGGCCAAATTTTTACATCCGCTAGTGTGCACAATCATCATACTATTGTAGCTATAATAACCGCAGATTTCGGATTCGGGTTCAGGTTTGCAGCATTTTGCAATTTTATAACCTTCCGCAGGATAAATCTCTTTTTTGGCCATGATTTAGATTTGGTTCTCTCAGAGTTTCGAATCGATCTCCTTAATATACGATAGAACTTTCATTATGTCATCAGGCAATTCGGATTTGATTGCATGAATCAGCCCGGTCCGGGGATGACGGAATTCGAGACGCCAGGCATGCAGTGCCTGACGCCGCATGATTGCAAGGACTTTTCTGGCGTCCATCCGATATTGATCGAACAGGCCCTGCAAAATTTTATCATCGCCGCCATAGTCCGAATCTCCCACAACTGGATGTCCCAGATGAGAAAAATGTACCCTGATCTGGTGTGTGCGGCCAGTTTGCAGCGATATGTCAACATGATCTATGAATTTATATCGTTCCAGCAGTACATAGCGTGTGGTGGCATCACGTCCGCTTTCATCATCGACAGTCATCTTTCGTCGATCGGTCGGAAGACGTCCGATAGGGAAATTAATGACCGCCTGTTCCTCCCGCAAATGTCCCCAGACCAATGCCTGGTAACGGCGTTTTATGCGGCGTTTTTTCAGTTCCAGCTGCATATAATTCAGGGTCGGTTCATCCTTTGCGGCTATCAGCAGTCCCGAGGTTTCCTTGTCCAGCCGGTGCACCAGGGCGGGACGCCTTTCTCCGCTCAACTCACCCTTATCGCCCAGATAATGAAGCAGGCCATTTAACAGCGTGCCGGCCCAGTTGCCTGTACCTGGATGCACCACAAGACCGGCAGGTTTGTTGAGAACAAGCAGATACTCGTCCTCGAATTTGATATCGAGAGGAATAGTCTCGGGTTCAAGCTTGAATTCTCTCACCGGCGGAATAGTACCCTCGATTTCATCTCCCGCGCTGAGCCTGAAATTTGACTTAACAGTATCGTTATTCACGGTGATAAATCCCTCTTTTATCAGTTTCTGTATTTTAGTGCGGGAAAGGCCTTTCGTGTTGACGACCAGGTAGTGATCTATTCTCTCCCCTTCGCCGTCTCGATTGACTGTGATAGAAAATTGATCCATAGATTATAACATCATCTCGAATTCTATTTCGTCTCTAATGGGGATTCCATCCATGCCGAGGTGAGGGATCTGCGGCTTCAACTTGCGGGAGTTTTCGATTGCGTTGCAATGAATGGCTGCAATAGTGAATCCCCTTTTCTGATAATATTTGATTGCTTGTAAGTTGTCATTAGTCGTTATCAACCAGAGTCTTCTGCATCCTTTTTTTCTGGCGGCATCAATGACCGCCTGAATATTGGCCCAGGCTGCGCCGGAATTTTTGATCATACTGTCCAGCGTCACTATCTCGCATTGATCACCCTGAATATTATAAGTCACTATTCCGGCCAGATCTTTCCCGATCGAGGTCATGAAACCAGGCAGCAGCCAGGCCTCATGAATAACGCCGCGCGAGACCACTTTTTCTGATCCCCAGGCATCGATCATGAATTGCTTGAGCCAATCGCGGTCATTCTTTTTCAATGACCGTATCTTAACAGCTTGCATATGTTATTCCTCTGCAGGCAGTCCGCTTTGAGTATAGAACCGGGATTTTTTGCAGTCAAGCAAAATTTATTTAAACAAATCAGCATCTTGCTGCGTTTTACTTATTCATTTGCAACAGGAAATTGCTGATTTAAAGGTAAGATCATTGAAAAAAACAACACTTCTTTTGTTAACGCTTTTTTTACTCGCAATATCGAGCGGCTGCAGTAGCAGCAAGGTTGTCGACGGCGATAATATCGAAAAAGAACATGAGGGCGGCAACCTTCCATCGGGCGGCAAATAATTACTTGCAATCATGCCGTTGATTGCCCGTTCTTAATTGGACGCAATTGTAACGCTGTCAATATATTACCCGGCCATAATCCACATTCCGGGCAGCAAAATAATCCACAAAACTGAACATTTTCCCATTCTGGGAGTTTTTTATAATGAAATTTACCAAATCCTATCCGGGAGCGCTTTTTGCAGAAATATATAATATTAATTACTCTCATTCTGTTACTGATTTCCTGCGGAGAAGATCCCCCTACCGAAACCAGGGAGACTGTCATTCGCAACGTTCCTCAGGATTATATCACTATTGCCGAGGCGGTGGAGGCATCATTTGACGGGGACATGATAAGCGTCGCACCCGGCACTTATGCCGGGGATGGCAACAGAGATATAAATTTCAGGGGAAAGCTGATCACTTTGAGTTCCAGCGAGGGTCCGGAGAATACCATAATTGACTGCCAGGGCAGTCCTGAGGAGCCGCATCGTGCATTCATTTTTAATTCCGGTGAGGATTCCAATGCAGTTATTAGAGGATTTACTATGATCAACGGCTACGGACATTTTGAAATCGGCGGGGAACGGGGCGGCGCAATCTTCTGTGACAGTTCATCTCCGACAATTGTGGATTGCATTTTTGAGAATAATCTTGGTGGTAATACCGGAGGAGCAGTCTCTGTTTCGGGTTCATCCATCAAGATTATAGACTGCCAATTTCGCAATAATCAAGCCAGACATGGAGGGGCGATTTATCTCGATGGAACCTTTAAACTGAATTTTGAGAGACCCGCAGTGGTGCAGATAATAGACTGCATATTTGACAGCAACGAAGCCACAGCTGCGGATAGTTACGGCGGTGCCGTCTATGCCCAGTATTATAATATCAATGTTATTGTAGAAGGCAGCATTTTTTACGGTAACCGGGCTGACTTTGGAGCTGCTTACGCCAGCGGATTCAATTCTTTGACCAAAATGAGGAATTGTACCCTGGCAGAAAACAACGGCGCAATGTCGGGCGGAATACATATACATGGCAATCGGGCTGATACGCTGCTTAACACGATTATTGCTTTTAACGGCGGCGGTCAGGCATTGACCTGCGAACAAGCCTCGAATCTCTTAATTGCATACTGTGACATCTATCAAAACAGAGGAGGCGACTGGGTGGGTTGTATTATCACTCGTTATGGTGATAATGGTAATATCTGGATGGATCCGGAGTTCTGTGATCTGGAGAACCGGGATCTGCATATCAGCCAGGTCTCTCCCTGTGCTCCAGATCAAAATGAAATCAATCAGTTGATCGGGGCCTTAAGCCCTGGATGTTCACAATGAGAGCGCAAAAAATGCGTCACGTGACCATTGCATGCTTGCAATGATTTTCATGCAGTATATGCATTTAGGCTGATTATTAATAGATATATTAAGCTATCAATTTTTTGCGCATCGGGGTCTTTTTAGCTTGACATAAAGTTACTAAATCCATATTATTTAAATAGATAACTGACTGAATATCCTCGCACCCTATAATAAGCCGTCCGATGACTATTTTTTTAATCGGGCAGTGATATCTTATTCATAGGTTTGATTATAATCTTTAAATTTTAAGGAGCGTACCCCCATGCGTTGCAAAAAAATATTAATATTTGCCTTGATACTGCTGTTTCTGGCAGTTCAGGCACCCCCGCTTTTTTCACGGGATGAGGCCAGTGATGAGACCCAGATCATAAATCCTCAGGACAATGATGCCGATGATGGCGATGGTGATGGGGAAGAACATCCCTGGCAGGACAACGATGATGGTGATGGAACCTTCAGCAGTTTCTCCAAGAATATTCAAGCCTTAATCAGCCTTTTATTCGGGACAAATGAGGTCGAGAAGAAACAGGAAAAGGAGAAGCAGAAGGAAAAGAAAAGCAGCAATACAAGGAAATCGAAGACTCAGCTCAGAAAATACAAATAGGCGAGTATTGAAAATCAGTTATGAAATCGATTAAAGCGACAGATATCGACAAACAGGCCATCTTCGATATCGAATCATGCATAGAGGCCGGCAATTATAAGGAAGCGCTGGCTTCCATGCGCGAATCTGAGTCGACTCATGCGGATGTTCTGTCTAATTCGGCGCAATTCCTCGCAATTAAGGCGCGGGTTTTGAATCTCATGGGGGATTATATCTCTGCGCTGGATTCGGCGTCCAATGCATACCGGTTGGCGCGAGCCGATTCCGATAATGACCTTGTCGCAAAAATTCAAACTGAATCCGCTAAGGCGAATCTTGCGCTTGGTAAAACCGAATTTGCGCAACGCGAGTATCGGGATGTTATCGCTGCTTGCAAACGCTCCGGTAATATAAGCGGTATCATCGACACGTTAAACCGCATGGCACAAATCAGTTTCATCAATGGAGATTTTTCCGGGGCAGAAAATCTCCTGAGTGAAGCGCTGGATTACGCCCAGCAGAACGGACTTTCCGAGAGGATTGCCAAACTTACAGGTAACCTGGGCCAGATTGCTAATATGACCGGCAAATTTGATCTGGCAGTTGAGCATATAACAGAATCAATTACAAAAAATTCAGAACTGAAGGCTTTCCCCAACTTGTGCCGTGCTTACCTTTCCTTGGCTTATGCCGAGATGAGACTCGGAAACTTTGACTCCGCGCGCAAATCCCTGCAGCGGGCCAGGGGGCTGATTGAAAAACACAATCTGACTCGAGAATATGGAATCTATCATGAGTATCTGGCGGAACTTGAATACATGGTGGGAGCTTATGATGTTGCCCTGGAACAAATTGAGAAGACTTTGGAGCACGGTTACAAACTTAGCGAAGCAAGTGCGCTTATATCACAGGGTGAAAGGCTGAAAGCAGAAATCCTGGCTCAGTTGGGCAGAGAGCATGAAGCCAGGGGCTCTGCCGAGAAAGCGCTGCAGGTTGCCGAGGAAATAGGCGAGAAGCTGGAAGCCGGAGCCGCCAAACGTGTTCTGGCCGAAATTTATGCTCAGGGTAAAGAGTTCGAAAACGCTCGTGAGCATATTTACAGCGCCATTGACTTGATTAAGGAAAGTCGCGCCAGATATGACCTGGCGCGAGCCTATATCTCGGCTTATATGATTCATAAGGGCAATGTTGGCGAGTCACGATATTATCTGCAGCTGGCACGTGAGCTTTATTCCGGAATGAACCTCGAGTTCAATCTGATCCGCTCAGTTCCAAAGGAGGAGGACGTCGGTGGAAGTTATGAGGTGTCGACGCCGGACGGCAAGATTATAAGCATTGTGACCTCCAACCGCCGCATACGTGCTATCATGCGGGCGGTCGACTCAATCAAGGACTCGGACATTCCCATTCTTATAGAAGGTGAGACCGGAACCGGCAAAGATCAACTGGCAAAATATATTCACTATTCTTCCAAACGGCGTAGCGGGCATTTCATACCGGTCAACTGCGCCGCTATTCCGCATGAACTGGCGGAGTCTGAGCTGTTCGGACATGTCAGGGGCGCATTCACAAACGCGGTCAGCAATAAGGAGGGATTGATTGCTGCTGCAGACGGCGGAACGCTTTTCTTGAATGAAATCGGTGAACTTTCTCCCGCAATACAGGCCAAGCTCCTGGGAGTTCTGGAAAATAAGAAACTCACACGCATCGGTGATCTAAATCCCCGAAACGTCGATTTTCGATTGATCTGTGCCACAAACCGAGATCTTGAGGAGGAAGTCAGGGGTGGTTCATTCAGGCAGGATCTCTATTTTCGGATAGCAGTCATGACTTTTGAGTTGCCCCCTCTGGCTCAACGCGGCGATGACATCTTCGACTTGATCGCCCACTTCCTCAAAGAGTACGGTTTTGATGTCTCTCATGAACGCGATTTTGCATCCAAAGAAATTAGGGCCGGCCTGAGACAATATGACTGGCCCGGGAATATCCGCGAACTGCGCAATGAAGTGAACTTGCTTGCGCTCTCGTATCCGGGGGATACTGCTAAAGTGATTGGCGAGCTGGCGGAGAAGCTTTCCAGCGAGGCCAATCAAAGCAAGGTCGATCGTGATGCCGGCTTAGCTGAGCAGATCAGCGCATTCGAACGCGACCGCATCCTTGAAGCGCTGGCGCAGGCGGATTACGTTATCCGGCAGGCTGCTGTTATTCTCAAGATGCCGGAGGCTACCTTGCGCTCCAAGATCAAAAAGCATAATATCATCCTTGCGTAGAATATAAAAAATCCGCAGATATTAATTACGCCGTCATAACCCATTGTATACCAATTTAATATGGATAAAGGCCCATATGCTTACAGGCTGACGAGGCAAATTCTGCGTTTTGCAGCAAAATAAAAACCATGCGTTTTGGATGCATTGCGATTCTCGCAAACCTTTATCAATCAAGTGAATAAATATGTTTAATGCTGTCAAATATAATTCGGCATATAGATTGCATATGAATTATCCATGCTTTAATCGATTTGCATTTTTTTCCGGGCAAGTCCTCCCAGAAAAATTTTATCGGGAGGCTTTGGGCTTTACCCCTGCAATTTGGCGGAAATTGCAGGGGATTTTTTATATATTTTTGAACATCCAACAGCAAAAAACATGTTATATAGGACATTGAAGGTCATTTATTGGACCGGGAACTTAGAATTCGGAAGTGATACTTAGCAATGGAAGATAAAAATAGGCCCGAGGAATCCTCTGAATCCTCGATAATAAATCGAATTACAATGCTTCTGGCGGCCAAGCGTACCTCGCTGGCGGTGCTGCGCACCGGCCTTGCCCTTCTGACACTGCCGTTCTCGGTGGTGACTGTGCTCATTGCCACCTCGCGCTATTATAACATCGCCGAAAACCTGCTCTTCATCGTGCCGCTCATGATCATGAATACCCTTCTGGTCGGACTGGCTGTTTACCTGATCGTAAGATCGATGAAGAGGATTCATCTGATGGATCATCTGATTCATGACCTGAAGGAACAGAGCGACAAGCTGATGGTGACCACCGACTGGGAAGAGGAGTTCAGGCATCCGCATGAAGAAAGGTCCTGATTCTATTTCACATCTTTCCTCCTCCAAAAATCGGTTTACAAATTCCCCAAAAAGAGTTATAATCCCAAAAATTTTTGGAGGTGGGACATAAGCAAGCAAAAAACCATAGCCAAGACAGTATCCCTCTCGGGAGTGGGCCTGCATACCGGCTGCGAATCGACCATCAGGTTCGTCCCCGCAGGTGTGAATGAAGGTATTTCATTTACCCGCACCGATGTTGAGGGCTGTCCGAAAATCCCGGCGCTTCTCGAAAATGTTGTCGATCTGAATCGCGGCACAACACTCGGCATCGGAGATCATAGGATTCACACTGTCGAACATGTCCTTTCATCGCTCGCCGGACTGGAAATCGATAATGTTGTCTGTGAGCTTGATAATATCGAGCCGCCGATTGTCGATGGTTCCATGAAACCATTTGTGGATAAGCTCCTGGAAGCTGGAATCGTCGAACAGGAAGCCGAGAAAAATTACCTTGTGATCGACAGGCCGATCTCATACTCCGAACCGGATCGTCATATAGATATAGTAGTAACGCCTTCCGAGACAATCCGCATAACCTTCCTGATCGACTACAAGAATCCGGCCCTGGGCACGCAATATACTTCGCTTGTCAATCTGGAAGAGGAATTTGTGGAGGAATTTGCCCCGGCGCGCACATTCTGTTTTCTGTCGGAGGTCGAGGCTTTGCGCGAGCAGGAGATCATCAAAGGCGGCGGCCTGGACAGTGCCCTGGTTATAGTCGATCGTGAGCTTGACGATCCCCACAAGGCCAAACTGAAAAAGCTTTTCGATATCAAGGAAGACCTGTTCATTGGCGAAACTGGAATTTTGAACAACATTAAGATGCGCTTTTACAATGAACCGGTACGTCATAAAGCCGCAGATCTTCTGGGTGATCTGATGCTCATTGGTATGCCAATCAAAGGTCATATCTTGGCTGCACGGTCTGGTCATGCCGCCAATGTCGCCCTTGCTAAGAAGATCAGGGAGCAGTACGAAAAGACGCTCCTCTCCAAAAAATATACAGGCAAGGCGGCTCAGGGACGCGACTTCATGTTCGATTCAGTTGCGGTCATGAACATCATGCCGCACCGTTACCCGTTCCTGCTGGTAGATAGAATCATCGATCTCGAACCGGGTAAAAGGGTAATCGCGCAGAAAAATGTCACCATCAACGAACCCTTTTTCGAGGGACATTTCCCGGGACATCCGATTATGCCGGGAGTGCTTTTGATTGAGGCTTTGGCCCAGGCTGGTGGTTTCCTGCTTCTGCATACATTGGAGGAGCCTGAAAAGAAGCTGGTCTATTTCATGAGCATCGACAACGCCCGTTTCAGAAGACCGGTCGTGCCCGGGGATGTGCTCCGGATGGAACTCGAGATGGTGGCGCTGAGGCGCAATACCTGCAAGATTTCTGGAAAAACCTATGTTGACGGTCAGGTTGTGACCGAGGCGACGTTTATGTCGGTGATAGTGGATAAGTAATATGCCTGAAATGAATATTCATCCAACAGCCATAGTCGATCCCAAAGCCTCAATCGATCCATCAGTGGTTGTGGGACCGTATGCCATCATCGAGGGTGATGTCGAAATCGCCTCCGGATGTCGGATCGGGCCGCGCGTGCTGGTTGCCGAGGGAGCGCGTTTGGAGGAAAATGTTATTGTGCATCATGCCGCCACAATTGGCACCATCCCTCAGGATTTGAAATTTGGCGGTGAAAAGACTGTACTCAAAGTCGGTGCAGGGACTGTGATTCGTGAATATGTAACCATGAACCGCGGCACCGACTGGTCCGGGCAGACTGTGGTCGGGAAGAACTGCTTTTTTATGGCTTACAGTCATGTTCCTCATGATGCCGTAATCGGAGATAATGTCATTGTCGCCAATTCGGTGCAGATGGGTGGGCATGTGGTGATTGGTGATTATGCCATTCTGGGGGGCGGAACCGTGATCCATCAATTTACCAAGATTGGCACTCATGCCATCATAGGCGGCGGACTCAGGATTACTCAGGATATAGTACCTTATTCCGTCATCGGAGGATATCCTCTTGAGGTCGGGGGTGTGAACCTTATCGGTCTCAAGCGGCGAGGGTATTCTCATAGTCAACTCAAGCCGTTAAAAGAGGCTTTCAAATTCCTGTTCAAATCTGACCTGAACACCTCCCAGGCAGTCGAAAAGATAAAGTCGGAACTCGAGCAAACCGACGAGATAAAAAATCTCCTGGACTTCATCGAAAAATCCGAACGCGGCCTGATTAAGTAAGCTCTTATCGTTACTATATCGATCAGGATAACCTCAATAAATTCAACAAATTACAGCATTTCTTCTTGCCATAATCCGTATAATTCCTGATAATTTCAGAAGCGGAAACAAAAACATCAGGAGGAATTCATAATGGCTAAGGTTGCGATATTGGCATGTAAACGAGTGCAGGATCAGCTTTGTATTGCCTGCGCCAAATGTATGAAGGCGATTCATGAGCGCGAGGGCGAGTTCGCGCGTTATGCTGATGATGATGAGCTGGATCTGGTGGCGCTGGGGTCATGCGGTGACTGCCCGGGACTGTATATTCCCAAGGTTAAACTGATGAACGAGATTATCGATTATATCGAACGCGATTATGATGTCCTGCATCTGGGGACCTGCATGGTCAAGGCCAAAAAAACCGGCCAGTGCCCGATCGACTTCGACCAGTTGACAACATTAGTCAAACAGAATTTCGGTAAAGAAGTCGTAGTCGGCACACATAATTATTAGTAGATGGATTTTGCGGCGCACGAGGACGTACTTTGCGTATGAATTTAATTCAGGGTGCCCCAAGCTTTAGCTTGGGAAATCTATATTGCGACCAACCCAATCTAAAGAATGGGTCACCCAATATTTTGTGCTGGGCGTACCTCCGGTGCGCCCAGATGGACATAAGGGTGCCCCACAGCGCCAGCGGTGGGTTTCGCTATCTTTTTAGATTCCTGTAGAATCTCTTGCAATATTTTTTGATTGGGAATGAAAAATAGTGTCAGAGCTTATTTGATAATGATGCAATTTGCCCAATATTAATGGCTCTGGAGCTGATTTGTCTCTTAAATCCTCATAGATAATTATCTCGTCCAGAATATCGGCCTGATTTTTGAAATCAAGGCTATATTGACCGGTTACAGTCCTTTCTTTCTGGGAAAGCAATTGCAGTTTGTCATTTATCGTAAAATAGCACATCTTGATTTGATTGTTACCGTCCTTATATCCGGTGAAAATTTGCAAATTGCCATCAGGATCGTTGAAGACTCTTGGCCATCTATCATATGGTAAATTTGTGCGCGTAACATGAAGATTGTCCAATAATGAAATAAACAAATCACTTACCGCTTCTCTTTCTTTAATATTATATATATAAATTCCAAAGTGTACCATTTCATAGAGTTTTTCTTCAGTTCTGTCTCCAGGTATTTCTTCTAAGGCATGGCCGATAAACATTATGTTCTTAAGATCTACAGTACGCAAAATCATATGATGAAATGGCGAGCGATTAAAATCAATTGCCATGTCCACCTGTTGCCAGAAATTATGGCTATCTCCAAACATCATAACACTTCCATCTTGTTCAACATGTCCAAATAGGCCGTCGTTGTCATTAGAAATCCAAAAATAATCGCCCTCATAGATTCCCCCGTATTCGTGCATTGGATGTCCAGGGGTGCATGTTACCAACCTATCTTGACCATCTTGGTCGAATATTAATATTCCTCTGGGACATTTTGCTGGTCCAAAGACACAATATGCTGTTCCATCAGGAGTAACATCCATTTTGCAATGGCCTTCGATTCCACCAGGTGTGTTTAATTTATATTTGACTATTGGATTTGCGGTTTCTCGATCATATCTGCGATATCTGATTTGCCAGTATCTCATATCAACATTCATAGTGGTATCGCGGATTATTTCCTCGGCGGGATAAAACATATGCAACTGACCGACATCATCGAACTTCAGTGCAGGCGTTGGATCGAAGGGCTCGATAAGCAGGGATTTCAGGTCTTCAGTGATTTGTGATTCCAGCCTTTCGTTAAGGGCGTAACCATAACTTATGAGAAATAATGTTAATAAGAATGATAAAACCATTTTATTCATATAAATTAAATCCCGTTAAAACCGCCACGAAAATCCGAATGTCAATGTCCGGCCGTCGCTGTTTTCGAGTGTGCCTATGTCTAATGAAAAGCCGCGATGTTTGATAAACTCGTTGTGCTCACGGATCGACTTCTGGGTCATGACAATATCGTAAATCCATGTGGCAGCAAAAAGTGCCATACCCATTAATCCGTAAAACACAACATTGGTGTCGTAATAAATAACACACCCGGCACGTCTTTCTGTATCCTGGAGACCAATACCAATTAAATATAGTGATAGCATCTCGGTAGCCATCATAATCCCAGCCTTGGTATAATCCTCCGCATACAGGAGACCTGAGCCATGAAGCGCCACTCCCGGTAAAACCGAGTAAAACGCTCCCCAGAAATGCGATTTGGGCTCCAGTTTTATTTCCGGTTTTTCCTCAATATCTGCGGGCTCGAATGAATACATGCTTTGAGCAGTCAAAACGGATGTGTAACACAGCAAAAGAATGATAATAATTGAAGTGAAATACTTATACATCGAATGCCTCCCCGTTTCATTTATCTGTACAGACGGCCTGATGCACAGTTCGTTCAATTGTCCCGGCATAAATCTCATTATATCAAACGACTTTGGTTGACTTTTGAGACTCGATATAATATTTTCCCTGCAATTATGAGTACAAAACCAAATGTCGGACTGGTGGGGGTAGGGCATCTTGGACGCATACATCTCCAGAAACTGCAAAAAATCGAGACCTGCAATTTTGTCGGCTTCTACGATATTGACCTCGAAAAATCCAGACAGATTAACAAAGAATCGGGAGCCTACTCTGCTGAGTCACTTCAGGATATGCTCGAAAAATCGGATATAATCTCAGTCGTTGTGCCTACACATGATCATCATACGGTCGGAAAAGAGGTTCTTCAATCCGGGAAGCATCTTTTCATGGAGAAGCCTCTGACCGAGACCGCCGCGCAGGCCGAGGAACTGGTTAAGATGGCCGAGGATAAGGGCTTGAAATTCGGGGCGGGGCATATCGAGAGGTTCAACCCGGCAGTGCAGGCTATGGCCGGTAAAATTGGCAACCCGATGTTTATCGAAGCACATCGATTGAATCCCTTCAATCCACGAGGGCTCGATGTTGCGGTTATCTCCGAGCTGATGATTCATGATATCGACCTCTGCCTTTATTTCACGCAATCTGAGGTGACCGATATTCAAGCCTCGGCCGTCCAGGTGCTCTCGGACAAGATGGATATAGACAATTATCTCTCCTTTGATCTTAAAGAAAAGAAGGTCGACAGCTATTCACTGGTGGATAACAATTTCGATGATAAAGCGCTTAAAGGATTTTCGACCTCATTTCAGTACGGAGAAACGGGCAAGAAAATAGTCTTCCATAAGCCCGAATGCAGTGTCTATGATATGATCGAGGAGGAGCTGAGGCGCTTCATCGACGCTGTAGTATCCGACTCAAGGCCGCCGGTAACCGGTGAAGAGGGCTTGGCCGCGCTGAAAGTAGCGCTTGAAATCGAACGCAATGCTCATGAGAGCCTTAAGAAGATAAATTCCGGCCTATGACCACAAAAAAACGCATTTTCATCTCAGCAGGCGAATCCTCCGGCGATTTTCATGCCGCTGGTTTAGTTCGAGAGATGCTGAAGCTCAATCCCGATCTGGAAATTGTAGGATTAGGAGGAGACAACCTCTCTGAACTGGAAGTCAAGCTCCTTTACCATACCCGTGACCTGGCGGCGATGGGATTTTGGGAAGTAATAAAACGAATCGGTTTTTTCATGAAGGTCAAGAATGACTGCATCAGGAAGATCAGGGAGGCAAAACCGGATCTTGTGATGCTTGTCGATTATCCCGGATTCAATTTGAGGCTCGCGAGGGATGCTTACAGGATGGGAATTCCGGTAGTATATTTTATACTCCCCCAGGTCTGGGCCTGGAAACCGAATCGAATTGAAATCTTGAATAAATATTGCAGCATGCTGATTTCTATTCTGCCGTTTGAGAAGGAATTCTTCGCCCGCTATAATACAGAGATCGAATATGTCGGACATCCGTTCACAGACATCATCCCGGAAGAGGTTGATACCATTGAAGTCAAAAAACGTTTGAAGATGGATGAATCTGATAAATTGGTATGCATATTGCCTGGTTCACGTGAACAGGAAATTGAAATAAATCTCCCCCCGATGATAAAAGCCCTTGCGATCTTGAAACAAAAATTCGAAAATTTAAAAGGCGTTATCATAAAGGCGGAAAACCTGGAGATTTATTTATATTCAAAGAAAATTGGGAGGGAGGTTGACCATATCGAAATCATGCAAAGCGAAAAATATTCTCATATAAAAGCTGCGGATGCTGTTATGGTCGCCTCCGGCACTGCCACGCTCGAGACCGCAATCTGCGGCACTCCTGGCGTGGTCGTCTATAAAACCAGTCCGTTAACGTATTTTCTGGCCAGGAGGCTTGTAAAAATCGACTCTATTGCTCTGGCAAATATTGTAGCTGGAGAAAGAGTCTTTCCGGAACTGATTCAAAAGGATGCGGACCCCGAAAGAATAGCAAATGAAATAGACAAAATATTATCGGACAAAAATCATTACAATGATATCAGGAATCGTCTATCGAGCATAAGGGAGAAGCTAGAGCCAAAAGGCTCTTATGCTCGCGCTGCAAAACTAATCTATGGTAAATTTCTGGCGGAGAATAATCAGGAAACATGATTAAATTCATATATAACCTCACAGCCTGGGCAGCGGCGCTGTATTTTGTCCCCAGAGCGCTATTACGAGGTGTCCTGGCAGACAAAGCTGATTTCGAGCAGCTGGGGATATATCCCCGCGGAAAAATAGATGGTGAATCAAAGTCAGTCTGGATCCATGCTGCCTCTGTGGGCGAGGTCAAAATTGCGGCAGAATTAATAGAGGCCATAAACAAGATCGATGAAACCAGAAGAGTCGCGCTGACGGTGAAAACCCGTGCAGGCAAACGCGAGGCACATAGAATTCTTCCGCTGGAGGTGGAAATCCGGTACTGCCCCTATGATCTTTCTCTTTTTATCGCCCGGGCTATAAGACATTTTAATCCCGGCCGTCTTGTACTGGTGGAGACAGAAATCTGGCCCAATCTGATTTCTGTTGCCTCTAAATCAGGCATCAAGCTCTTCATGGTCAATGGCCGTATCTCCAGGCAGTCCTATGAGAGCTATAAAAAACTGGGAGGATTTCTTTCAGGATTGCTGCATGAGTTTTCCGGCTTCTTGATGCAGTCGCCCGAGGATGAAGAGAGGCTGATTGCGCTAGGTGCTGAACGTGACAAATGCCAGGTAGTGGATAACATCAAATATGATATAATGCGCCGCAGGATATCAGAAATCTCCGCCAAGGAGGTTCGTCAAGAACTCGGAGTGGATCAGAAGGAGGATCTCATTATTGCCGGTTCTACCCGCGGCGGAGAAGAGAAATTCCTTTTGGAGCAGTTTGTGAGGCTCAGAAGAAAATATCCCGACCTGAAATTGATAATTGCTCCGCGACATCTGGAACGTGTGCCGGAGGTAGAAGGGTTTATAGAAGAAAGCGGATTGACATATACAAGACGCAGCCTGATTGTCGAGAATTTCTCTGAGATCGGCAAAGACATCATGATATTGGATACCATGGGTGAGCTTTCTTCTGTGTATTCAATCGGGGAAGCGGCTTTTGTGGGAGGCTCGCTGGTACCCAAGGGAGGCCAGAATCCACTTGAGCCTGTGGGTCTGGGTGTGCCCACATGCTTCGGACCGCATATGGATAACTTTGAACGAATTGTGGCCACTCTGAAAGAGCTGGGACTGGCTCATCAGGTTCAGGACAGCCAGGGAGTCTATGAATTCTTTGATATGGTCTTATCAAATGAGATTGAACGCCCTGACCCGACCGAGCTTTTTCAAAGATTCGGACGTGCCGCCGAGTTCAGCGCGGAGCAGGTTTTGAAAGACTGAGCTATGAAAAAACATTTTGGTCTGGTAATACAGGATTACCTCAATCATCCGCAGTCAGGGGTATTCAAGAATGTAATCTCGATACTGCTTCTCCCTCTCTCTCTCCTGTATTTCTTTTTGATGATCGTCCGCCGCCAGTTTTATGAGATGCGGATCTTCAGGTCGAAAAAGCTCGATCATCCGGTCATATCGGTCGGTAATCTTACCACCGGCGGCACCGGCAAGACCCCGTTTGAAATCTACCTGATAAAAATGATGAATGAGATGAATATCAGGCCATTGATCTTATCCCATGGCTATGGATCAAAATCGCCAGATGAGATGAGCATGATTGCGGAGCAATTTCCGGAGATTCCGATTGCCTATGGAAAAAATCGGCTCAGCTCTTATAAGAAAGCCGCTGCTGAATATGAATTTGATATTGTTATCCTCGATGACGGCTTTCAGCATCTGAAGATCAAGCGAGACCTTGATATTATAATACTTGATGCACACAGGCCCTTTGGATCAGGACGGCTCCTGCCCTCTGGAAATCTGCGCGAACCCAAATCGATACTTCGTTATGGCGATTTAATTGTGCTCAATTATAAGGCTGAAAAGATCGACCGCAAAAATCATAGCTCGGAGATGGTCAGGAATTGGGAAGGGCTTTCGGGAGGATATAAGATAAGCGGAATTGACATGCTTCATGGCGGCAATCGATTGGATTTGTCAGGCCTTGCAGCAAATAAATGTGGAATTATCACCGCAATCGGTGATTCGGAGAGTTTCAGATATCTTCTCGAAAAGAAGGAAGTGAAAATTGCTAAGGTCTTCAGGTTCAGAGACCATCACGAATACACTAAAGAAGACCTCAAGCTGGTGCAGGAAAGTTGTTTGGCAGAGAGTATCGAGCATCTTTTTACGACAGAAAAAGACGCTGTCAAATTGAAAACAATTTGCTTTGAGAATCCCAGCGTATATGTTATAAAAATAGCATTTCGACTCGAGAAAGGCGAGGATCATCTGAAACAAAGGATACAGGCTCTTGCCAAAAGACAATCCTGAATACAATGACGATTTTAATTGCCTGGTAATTGGTTCCGGGATAGCCGGCCTTTCCTTTGCCCTGCGTATGGCTGAGTTCGGGCGTGTGGCCATCGTTACCAAGAAGAAGGAGACCGAGAGCAATACTAACTATGCCCAGGGCGGAATCGCCTCTGTAATCGACAGCACCGACTCATTCAAGAAACATATAGAGGATACGCTTAGAGCCGGGGCGGGATTATGCGATGACAAAGTGGTTCAGATGGTGGTCGAATCGGGGCCGGATGCGATTAAAAGCCTCGTAGATTTGGGTGTGCGATTCAGCTATAAGTCTAACAGGAACAAGAGCCTGGAAAGGCTGGACCTCGGCAAAGAGGGCGGACATTCGGAAAAGCGTGTGGTGCATGCCGCCGATTTTACCGGTCGGGAGATAGAGAATCGCCTGGTCAAAGCGGTAAAAGAGAATGAGAATATCACCATACTTGACAATCACATAGCCATCGACCTGATCTACAAAAATCTGGATGGAAAAAGGCAGTGCTACGGCGTTTGGATCTTTGATGTGCGCGGGATCAGGGTTTACAAATTACTTGCCTCGATAACTTTGATAGCCACCGGCGGAATCGGACAGGTGTATCTGCATACCACTAATCCCAAGATAGCTACCGGGGATGGAGTGGCTATGGCCTACCGTGCGGGAGCCAGAATCGCCAACCTGGAATTTATGCAATTCCATCCGACGGCTCTATTCCATCCGGAGGGCGAAGGTTTCCTGATTTCAGAGGCGGTACGCGGTGAGGGTGGAAGATTGCGACTCCGGACCGGCAAACGGTTTATGAAGAATTATGATCCTCGTATGGAGCTGGCTACACGTGATGTCGTAGCCCGCGCAATAGACCGCGAGATAAAGCTCTCGGGTGATCCATGTGTTTTTCTGGATCTGACCCACTTGAAAGAAAGTTTCATCAGGCAGCGTTTCCCGAATATTTACGGCAAGCTGAAAAACCTCGGGATCGATATTGCCGTCGACTGGATTCCGGTCGTGCCTGCTGCTCATTATATGTGCGGGGGAATCGACGTGGATCTCGAGGGCCGAAGCAGTATCGAAAATCTCTATGTGGTCGGCGAGGCAGCCCATACCGGCATGCACGGCGGTAATCGTCTGGCCTCGAATTCACTGCTTGAGGCGGTTGTTTTTGCCGAAATTGCCGCAAAATCAGCTAGAAATGAATTGAAAAGAAATGCTCGAAACAATCAAATGATCTCGGAATTCGATCGCGTGATGGCTGGCAAGATTCATGTCTCCGAGGAAGAGAAAATCCTGATTGCGCATCTGATGCTCGATGTCAAACAGGTAATGTCGAATTATGTCGGCGTGGTGCGCTCAAACAAACGTCTGAACTGGGCTCTCCGGCGGCTCGAGATTATCAAAAATGATATTTCCGATCTATGGCAGGATTTTCCCCTTTCATACGATTTGATCGAATTGCGGAACCTGGCGACCGTGGCGGAGTTGATTGTAGAATGCGCCCAGACAAGAAAGGAATCGCGGGGTCTTCACTATAATATAGATTACCCCGAACTGGATGATGAAAACTGGAAAAAAGATACAATAATAAGTAATAATTAGAGTGCTATGATAGAAGAAATATTAATACTTGATTTCGGCTCGCAATACACGCAGCTTATTGCCCGCAAAATCAGGGAGTTGAATGTCTATTGCGAGATAGTGCCGTTTAATTTCCCGATTGAGGAAGCGCGCAGTAAAAACCTGAAGGGCCTGGTTCTTTCAGGCGGCCCGGCCTCTGTTCTGGCCGATGACGCCTATTTCTGTGATCCCGCTTATTTTGATATGGGGCTTCCAATTCTGGGAATATGTTATGGGCTGCAGTTGATCGGACTGACTATGGGGGGTGAGTTGCAGCGCTCGCGTTCACGGGAATACGGCCCCGCCATGCTCACTCCGACTGAAAAATCGCTTCTCTTTGACGGCATTGAGGAGCCCTCCCGGGTCTGGATGAGCCATGGCGACAGTCTTGACAAGCTTCCTCCTGGATTCATTAACATTGGCAAGACCTCACAGGTGGAACATTCCGCCATAGCCAACCAGGATAAGAAAATCTACGGTTTGCAATTCCATCCGGAGGTTTACCATACCCAGAATGGCAAACAGATTCTTTCGAACTTCCTGTTCAAAATCTGCGAAGCGGGGGGCGACTGGACCATGGAATCTTTCATCGAGGACTCAGTTAGGCGGATCAGGGAGATGGCCGGAAGAAGCCGTGTCCTGTGTGCTGTATCCGGAGGGGTCGATTCATCGGTCTGCGCATTACTATTGTCGAAGGCGATAGGAAAAAATCTGGTCGCGGTTTTCGTAAATAATGGACTTTTGCGCAAGGATGAGGATACAGCTGTAATCAGGGAACTGGCCGATTTAAACGTCGACATTCGTGCTGTTGATGCATCAGAAATCTTCCTCTCCCGCTTAAAAGGCGTGATCGATCCTGAAGAGAAGAGAAAAATCATTGGACGAACTTTTATAGAAGTTTTTGATGAGAAGGCCAAAGAACTTGGGCAGGTCGACTTTCTTGCTCAGGGGACTCTATATCCCGATGTGATCGAATCGGTATCATTCAAGGGGCCGTCAGCGACTATCAAGTCTCATCACAATGTAGGCGGACTTCCCGAAAAAATGGATTTGAAGCTGATTGAGCCATTGAGAGAGCTGTTCAAGGATGAGGTACGTGCGCTGGGTGAAAAGCTGGGCCTGAAAAAGGATCTCCTGATGCGCCATCCGTTCCCCGGTCCCGGCTTGGCGGTGAGGATACTGGGTGAAATCACGAAGGAGCGTCTGGAACTGGTCAGGGAGGCGGATGCGATATTTATCCAGAGCCTGCGGGACTTTAATTACTACGACAAAGTCTGGCAGGCATTCTGCGTGCTATTGCCTGTGCAGGCTGTGGGAGTTATGGGTGATGAGCGCACATATGAGAATGTCCTGGCCTTGAGGGCGGTCAGCTCCACTGACGGCATGACTGCCGACTGGTCTCGTCTTCCGAACGATTTACTGGAACATGTTTCCTCAACTATTGTCAATAAGATTAAGGGAATCAACCGGGTGGTGTACGATATTTCATCCAAGCCCCCGGCAACAATCGAGTGGGAATAAATCGAAATTGTTTGACTTCAGGCAAATATTTGGTATTATCGTAAGCTGAGATATGGACAGAGGCGATTTAAAAGAGCTTTTGCTTCCGGTCGAGAGCGATCTGAAAAAATTTGACGCTCTGACGGATAAGTTTTTGCAGGCCAATTCGGAGCTAATCTCCGGAGTAGTCAAGCATTTACTTCAAAAGAGGGGTAAACGTATCAGGCCGGCAATCGCTTTTCTGATTAGCCGGGCCGCGGGGCTCAAACATCCCCGTATGGTTGAAGCCGCACTGGCGATCGAGCTTATTCACACTGCCACGCTTCTTCATGATGACGTTGTAGATGAATCCGATACCCGGCGGGGTCAGGAAACGGTCAATTATAAATGGAATAACCTGGTTTCGGTGTTGATGGGAGACTTTTTCTTCGCCAAGGCCTTTCGACTCCTGGTGGAAACGCAGTCGCCCGAACTGGTTCGGAGAGTTTCGCTTGCGACAGAAAAAGTGTCCTTCGGAGAACTTCGCCAGATCGAGGAAACCTTCAACTGGGAGCTCAATGAAGAGGAATATTACAATATAATTCGTGATAAAACTGCCGCCCTTTTCTCAGTCTCCTCCGCATCATGCGCCATTCTGGTAGAGGAGGAGAAGAATAGAATCATTCAATTCGGATTATTCGGAGAGAGAATCGGAAAGGCTTTTCAGATTGCCGACGATATTCTCGATTTTGTAGGCGACAGCTCCAAAACCGGAAAGGGCATCGGGCTGGATCTGCTTCAGGGCAAGGTCACTCTGCCTTTAATATATTCGCTGCGCACAGGGCAAAAGGAAGAGACAGAAAAAATTATGGGCACCCTGAACAACGGCCTTAACAAAAGAAGTCTGAAGACGATTCTCAGATTCATCAATAATAACGGCGGCATCGACTATGCCCGCAGAAAAGCGGCACATTTCGGGGACCATGCGCTGGAGTTTATCTGCGGATTCCCGAGGTCCCGTTACCGCGAGTCTCTTGAAAACTTAATAAGATTTACTATCAGTCGTGACAATTAGTCGCAAACTATCCACTGAATTCTCAGTACAATAGAATAATGTTCGGTTTAGATAAAATATCCTTTGCATTCGACAGCGCCTGGCTCTTGCCCGCCATAGCGGGACTTTTCATATACCTTGCTCTGGCGATCCTGCTCTATCGCAAAACCAATCCGCCTTTTTCCAAAAAGGTGCGCATTCCTCTTGGTGTTATCCGCTATGCCGCTCTCGTCTTTGTTGTATTCTGCCTGGCTGAACCGGTTCTATCTGTTGATGTCAAGAAGGAGGATGAACCGGTGGTCGTTTTTCTGGCCGATAACAGCACAAGTATTAAGACCGTTGAGAATTTTGTGGAGAAACAGGAATTTCTAAGTGATTTCATCTCCGGTGATTTCTCGAATCTCCTTCCACCCCGGAGCAGAGTGGATTATTATCTTTTTTCCGATACCCTTGATGCTGATGCCGACCTTGATTTCGATGGCCGGCAGACTTCGCTGGGTGATGCCATCAATGCCGTCAGGGAAAACTACAAAGATAAAAACCTGGCAGGAATAGTTGTGGCCTCGGATGGCCTCTCGAATTATGGCTCCGATCCAATAGCCGCAGCTCGTCAAACCGGAGTTCCGGTTTATTCGGTCGACCTTGGCCCGCAGAGAATCAGCAAAGATATTCGAATCGTTGATATAAATCATGAGCCAATCGCCTATGCCGATAAGCCCTTTGAACTCAATATCGAGCTGGAGGGACGCGGCTTTGAAAAAGTGAGCCTGCCTATTACAGTCAATTCCGACGGCCGCGATCTCGCTCGCAAAAATGTCGAAATTCTCGGTCAGGGGGAACGCCAGAGGTTTAAGATCGAAGTTACACCCGGGGAGCCTGGGGTAAAAAACTTCAATATTAAACTTCCGGTGCAGCCTGATGAGGAGCTTACCGACAATAACACACGAAATTTGAGTGTAAAAGTCCTTAAATCAAAGAAACGCATTCTCGTGGTGGGAAACAAGCTTAACTGGGAAATTACTTTTTTAAACCGGGTAATCTCATCATCCCCCGATTTTGATGTCGATCTGGCAATAAATCAAGCCCGAAGCCGCCTGCCGGATAGCGGCTTCCCTTCCAGTCAGGATTCCCTTAATCAATATGACCTGGTGATCCTGATAAACTGCGAAAGCCCGTTTTTATCCAGTAATCTGAACCTCTTCAATGCCTACGTTACCGATAATGGCGGATCGCTCTGGTTTATGCTGGGGGATAATACTCGCGGACGATATCCAAATCAGGCCAATCAATCGGTTCTGCCGTTTAATCCGCGCTTCGAGGACAGGTATTACAATGATTTCGCCTTTCATCTACAGTTGACCGAGGAAGGCAAAATTCACCCGGTTACCCGGCTGGTGGAAGATTCCCGGGAGAATACTCTTCTATGGCAATCGCTTCCACCCATGGAGGAGCACCTGCTCCTGACACAGATAAGGCCCAATGCACAGGTTCTTGCGGTGCATCCCGAACGTGAACACGTGGATGAACCGCTGCCGCTTATATATTACAATAAATTCGGCCGTGGAAAAGTCCTGACATTTGCAGCCGGACCGATATGGAAAATCGGTTTTTTGAATGCCGGTTATGGCGAGGATGATTTCGCTTACAGACAGATTATTACAAATTCTGTAAACTGGTTAACAACCGAAGAGGATATCGAGCGAATCCGACTGGCCTCAGATCAATCGATATACAAAAGCGGTGAGCGTGTCGGTCTTTCGGCTACAGTTCTGGATGAGAATTACAGCCCGCTCGAGAATAGCATTGTGAATGTGGTCGTCAAGCCTCTGGGCAGGGAGGACAGCCTGATTGTATCCATGACTCAGGAATCTCCCGGGCGTTTCAGCGCCGATCTTGGCCTCCTTCCGGAAGGGGATTATATCATTGACGGGCAGGTGGTCTGGGAGGACAAAATCCTGAAGGAAGTATCCGGTAAATTCAAGGTCGAAGGTTTTTCTTTGGAAGAAGAAACCCTCTTTCTTCCTCCAGATATGATGCAGAAGATCAGTCAGGCTTCTGGCGGAACAAGATATACAATTGATGATTTTGAGAGCATTTCCGAAGACCTGAATGCGATGCCCAGATTCAGGACCGAATCCTACGAGACCAGGATTGCCGGAAATATCTGGGTTCTTGTTATAATACTTGCCTTGTTATCCACGGAATGGCTGGTACGCAAGCGACTGCAGCTCCTGTAATTGATTTTTATGTTGATTTCTGGCACATCCGTCCTTAATTTCCGTTCCTATCGAATTAAAAGGTCAAGGAGAAAATAATGTCTCAGATTTTAATGGTTATTGGACGTGAAATCCTCGATTCCAGAGGCAATCCCACTGTTGAGGTGGAGTGCTATCTGGATGACGGCTCCTTTGGGCGGGCAGCGGTACCCTCGGGCGCATCAACCGGCGCATATGAAGCGCTGGAGCTCCGCGACGGAGACAAAAAACGCTACAATGGTAAGGGTGTTTTGAAAGCGGTTAATAATGTGAACGAGAAAATCGGTCCGGCCCTCGTAAAGGAAGGCATCCCCGCCACCGAGCAGAAAATGATTGATGAATTTCTGCTCGAACTGGATGGCTCGGAAGACAAGAAACATCTGGGCGCCAATGCCATACTGGGTGTTTCGCTGGCTGTTTGCAAGGCTTCAGCTGAAATGTGCGGGCTTCCGCTTTATCGTTACATCGGCGGAGCGAATGCCAACCTTCTGCCGGTCCCGATGATGAATATCTTAAATGGTGGCGAACATGCCGATAATAATGTCGACCTTCAGGAATTCATGATAATGCCGGTTGGTGCATCATCCTTCAGAGAAGGTCTCAGATGGGGAGCGGAGATTTTCCAGAGCCTGAAAAAAGTGTTGTCGTCCAAGGGATTAGCCACTTCGGTCGGCGATGAAGGCGGCTTTGCGCCCGATCTCAAGAGTAATCATGAAGCCCTCGAGGTTATCTCCAGCGCAGTCGAAAAAGCAGGCTACAAGCCGGGAGAGCAAATCTTTTATGCCCTCGATCCGGCCGCCTCGGAATTCTATAATGAAAAAGAAAAAGTTTATGACCTTGCCGGAGAAGGAAGAAAGCTGAAATCACAGGAGATGGTGAAATTCTATTCCGACCTGTGCAAGGAATTCCCGATTATTTCGATCGAGGATGGTTTAGCTGAGGATGATTGGGATGGATTTGTTGAGATGACAAAGACTCTCGGAAGTAAGGTTCAAATTGTGGGTGATGATCTGTTTGTGACCAATCCAAAGAGACTAAAAAAGGGCATTGAGAAGAAGGCCGCCAATTCAATCCTGATCAAGCTCAATCAGATAGGCAGCCTTTCGGAGACTCTCGAGACTATCGAAATGGCCCAGAAAAACAGCTTCACGGCCGTAGTATCCCATAGGAGCGGTGAGACTGAGGATACAACTATCTCCGATGTCGTCGTTGCCACCCAGGCCGGGCAGATCAAAACCGGTTCGCTTTGCAGAACGGACAGGATTTGTAAGTACAATCAGCTATTGAGGATTGAAGAAGAATTGGGCGATACCGTCAGATATGCTGGTAAAGCTGCATTTTATAATCTGAATTTATGAGCCGAGGCAAAAGAAAAAAATATCAAGGTGTTGATTATGCGCCAGGTAATCTGGTCCGGCGCCTGAAACTGGAAAACACAAAAAAGCGCCGGGGCATGGTTAAGGCCCTTGTCTTGATCGTTGCGGTGCTGGTGGGAGTTAAGCTTGCCGTGGGGCCGTTTGGTACCCTGGAGCTGATACGCATGGATCAGAAGAAGCGTATACTCGAAGATAAGATGCGCCTGCTTTCCGCAGAGCTTACAAATCTGGAATGGCAGGTTCGTCAATTTTCCAATCCCTTGTATATAGAAAAACTGGCCCGTGAAAAATACTGGATGATAAAACCGGGCGAGATAATCATCAAACTTCCAGCCGAGTAGTATCAGCAATATGACGCTTCATAGATCAGACGCTATCATTCTCAAAAGAGACCGTTCCGGCGAATCATCTCTCTTGCTCGAGGTATTCCTGAAAAATCAGGGACGTTCCACACTATTAGCCAAGGGTGCCCGTAAACCTGGATCATCAATGGTCGGAAAACTGGAGCCATTCAGCGAGGTCGAGCTGCTTTACTATCGTAAAAATGATGAAAGCCTTGGCGTGATCTCGCAGGTTGAACAGAAACGCACCAATAATGAACTTTCCGGAGATATCCGCAGGTTAAGCTATGCCTCTGCTGTGGTGGAGGCCTTGCATGGCATGGTATATCGGGGTGAGGAAGAGCAGGAGGCCATGTATGATCTGGTAGCAGGTACATTCTATATGCTCAATTATGCACTTCCACGAAAGCTCGAGTTTTTCTTTCTGGTTTTCCTGCTTAAATCGCTCGACTTAATCGGCCTTTCGCCGCAATTTGAACACTGTGTCAAATCCGGAAAGCCGATCGAGGGAGATGAAATCTTGTTTTCTGTTGAGCTGGGAGGAGTCATATCTAAAACGGAGGCTACTCCCGAGAATAGCTATTTCAAGCTCGATCGAGGAATAATTAATTCTGTAAAGAAAGCACGTGAATCCGATATTGACAAATTGAAGGGCCTCGCATTTTCCGATAAGCAGAGTGCTGTTATAAAGGATCTATTGTTTTCATTTTTGAGTTACCATACCGAGGGCAAGCCCGGTTTTAACTCTCTTAATTTTCTTTCTAAACTTGCAAATTATTGACTGGAGGCCATGTGGCAAGAAATGAATCTGGTTTAATGGAAAAGCTTGTGAGCCTGTGTAAACGGCGAGGTTATATATTCCCTTCATCTGAAATATACGGCGGTCTGGAGTCCTGCTGGGATTATGGTCCCCTGGGTGCAGAATTGAAACGCAACCTGAAAGATTTCTGGTGGAAATCGATGACCATGAAGCGGGATGATATCGAAGGACTGGACGCCTCCATATTGATGCATCCCAAAGTCTGGGAAGCCTCCGGGCATTTGACATCGTTCACCGATCCTATGGTGGACTGTAAGACCTGCGGTACCCGCTTCCGGGCCGACAGCCTGGAAACCGAGACCTGCCCGATGAAACCCTCCAAATCTCCTCTGGAATGCGGTGGAGAGCTGACCGAGGCGCGCAATTTTAACCTGATGTTCAAGACTTTCATGGGACCGGTCGAAGATGAATCGGCGGTGATTTATATGAGGCCCGAAACCGCTCAGGGTATCTATGTTAATTTTCATAATGTCCAGAAACCTTCCCGTCAGAAAATACCTTTTGGAATTGCTCAGATCGGGAAGGCCTTCAGAAACGAGATCACCACCAAGAATTTTATCTTCCGGACGCGTGAATTCGAGCAGATGGAGATGCAGTACTTCATTCATCCATCTGAAGATGGGAAATGGTTCGAGTACTGGAGAGATGAGCGCCTGAAGTTCTATCATGATCTTGGGATCAACCCGGATAAACTGCATCTAAAAGAACATGGCCCCGATGACCTCGCTCATTATGCCAAACGGGCTGTGGATATAGAATATGAATTTCCATTCGGCGTTAAGGAGCTGGAAGGAATCCATAATCGTACTGATTATGACCTCTCACACCATCAGGAAACCAGCGGCAAGGATTTACGGTACTATGATCAGCCCAATAATGAACGATATCTGCCCTATATCATCGAGACCTCTGCCGGATGCGATCGAACAATTTTGGTGATTTTGCTGGATGCCTATCATGAAGAGGAGGTAAAGGGCGAGAAGCGTGTGGTTCTCAAAATCAATCCGAAACTCGCTCCCGTAAAAGTAGGTGTCTTTCCACTGGTCAAGAAAGAGGGTATGCCGGAAATAGCTCTGGATATCTTTCACAACCTGAAGAAACATTATAAGTGCTTCTATGATGATGGAGGTGCTGTGGGACGGCGTTACAGGCGTCAGGATGAGGCCGGGACGCCGTATTGCGTAACAGTCGACGGGCAGACAAAAGAGGATAATACCGTAACCGTCCGAGAACGTGACAGTATGGAGCAAAATAGGGTCAAGATTGACGATCTTGTTGCCGAATTTAGAAATAAGCTGGAATTCTAGAAAAAGTCTATTATATGTGGAGGTCAGAATGATTAGGGTACTGGTTATTTTACTGGTTTTGACAGGCCCGGTTTTCGCGCAGGGATTATCCTATGGTGTACATGCCTGCGGCTCATGGCTCAAGAGCGACTTCGAAGCCGGAGCGTTTTCCTATGAGCCTGAGGACTATGAGACTATTTATGGTCTCGGTGTGGATGGCATGTTTAAGCCGATGCTTTTGCCGATCGGGGTCGAAGCTGGATTCACCTATCTTTCAAGCAGTGAGATTGAGGGAGAGACACCATTTAAAGCTAATGGTCATCCATTCTATATCAATGGCAAGTATTACTTCACACCATTCACTTTTGTTGGCGCCGGCCTCAACTATACATTCTGGAATGTAGAAATCGAGGGTAATGATGTCGACGTCGATGGCAAGATTGGATTTCAATTTGGCGTCGGTGCGGAATTCAGCCTCAGCAGCCTGAAACTTCATGGCAGCGCATTTTATTTTATTCAGAACGGCAAATTCGCGGTAGAAGATTTTCCAATTGCGGTTGATGATGATGAAGCCGATGTGCAGCTTAAGGGCCTCCAGATCAGGGCCGGAGTCAGATTCGGCGGCTGAGCTACAGCATTGTTTTTATGCCAATCTGATATTTAGAATTCATGGGTCTGATGGGTATGCTAGGCGTTCAGGCTCCAAATATACTTTTAGACTACCAGATTCGAGCTTCTGTTTTTTAGAAACACACACAGGGCTTGAGTTCGACTTTACTTGAAATAGAATCAATTTTTTGTGTCATGCAGTTTCAGGATGGCAGCGTAGATGAGAAGTACAGACAACTCCACTGTATAGGGGCCTATATCCAGAGAGCTCTCAAACAATGAATGTCCAAGTCTGCCGATAAAGAGTGCCAGGACAACTATACTGATTTTTCCCAGACTCTGACTGGAGTTAGTGCGAACGCGCGAATATAACATCTTCATAAATCTCCAGATTATCCACAAGACGATGGATAAACCTACTATCCCAATCTCTGCAAGTCGCTGAAGATAGCCATTGTGAATCATCCCGCGTTCCATGGCCGAACGTAAATCAATTGTCACGATGGGATGGGTTGCTTGGGCATAGCTATAAAGCAGATTAGATACATTGCCGGGTCCAACCCCGAACAAGGGATAATCCTTTATCAATTCCAGACTGGTCTCCCAAATTATTGTTCTGCCGGATAATCCTCCTAAGATCCGCGTCACCCTGGCAAAATCCATGAACAGAGCGTGAGAATGAAATATGTAATAAATCCCTATTAAGCCAACAATTATAAGGCTCAGGAGAATTACATGCTTTCTTCTTAGATACAGATACACAGCTACAAAGACGATTAAGCTGAATATGCTTGCTCGTGAGCCGCTGAGTATTAAAGCAGAAATAGACAAGAAAATCCACACATAAACTATAGTTCTCTTATTTTCAGAATTCACCTTCAATTCCCTTAGAACAAGCGCAGAGGCTGTTGTTGCAACGGAGAAAACACCAAGTGTATTTGGATTTCCTAATATTCCCCACACCCTCAGGTAACCCAATGCAAAAAACTGGTAATAGGCAGCAATATATATCGGAATCGAAATGACAAATAGAAAATAGAGGAATTTCTTGAGATCGGTCTGAGAATCAATAACATTGTATACAAGGATAAATATGGCAAGAAATGCAAGCATCTTAATAAATTCGAACATGGCTGAAAATGGAAAAGGTGAAAAGAAAATCGTAATGGCGGACCATCCAAAAAAAATCAAAATCGGGACCATGATATATTTATTGGGAAATCTGATTGGTTTTTCTGCAAGCCAGTATTTCAACCATCCTAGTAGGATAATCGTGAAGATTGCAAATAACCTCAAAATTCTAACGCTTTCTCCCTCGGGCAAAATCAAGGGCTCGTAAGGAATCCATATCAGCAAAAAATATAGATATCCCAATGGCGAGAGGATGAAAAAAGCCGCAAAAAAGAAAATCAGAACAACGCCAATTATCTGGAAAGGCGAGAGAAATGCCAGACCCGCCAGAATTAGGAGATCACAGAATACGAGAAGCAACAGTTTTTGATCCTGGATTTCCGTCAGAATCGGATGCGTGTGAAGGCTATTCATGGCAGAAAAATAGTGCACCATTCAATTTTATCAAGCGAAATATTTGAATTGTAAATACAGCAAACAGGTGTTAATATTGTAGAGTATGATCAATATTATGGAAAAATTCATCTCAAGCCTGATCCAGGAAAGCGACAAAATCGTCATTGGACTCTCCGGCGGGCCGGATTCGGTGTTTCTTACCCTTTATCTGAATTCGCTCCAGAAAGAAAAATCGCTCGATCTTCACCTAACCCATGTCAACTACAAACTCAGGGGAAGGGATTCTGACCTGGATGAGCAGTTCTGTCGTGAGTTTGCTGAAAGACTCGGTCTGCCGCTGGAAGTGGAAGTCGCCGATCTATCCAGTTTAAAAGACACTCCCGGCAATATCCAGGCTGAAGCAAGGCAAAGACGAATGCGTTTTTATGTATCGGTGGCACAGAAATATGATCGCAACAAAATCGCCCTGGGACACACTCTCGATGACAACATCGAGACCATTCTGGGAAATATATTTCGAGGCTGCGGGCTGGCCGGATTATCCGGGATGAGGACGCAATCCGGTAATATCATAAGGCCTCTACTGTATACCTCAAAAAAGGATATACTGGAATATCTTGACAAAAATGGAATTTCCTATAGAATCGACGCCTCGAATCTCGAGAGCGATTATACAAGAAACAAAATCAGGAACATAATTCTGCCCAGGATTGTCGATCAGGTCAATCCGGGGGTCTATGATGCGGTGAAAAGACTTTCATGGCTCGCAACAGAAGCTCACAAATATTTCGAGAAATTTTCAGATAATTTCCTGGATCAGCACGGCTCATATTCCCTTCAAAATAACATCATCATTCCGCTTGCTGAATTTTCTCCTCTGGATAGGATCCTGAAAAGACACATTTTGATGAAGTCGATCGAAAGACTTTCTGGAAATGAGCGTGATATTGCAGCATTTGACTTAATCGATTCTGCCTTGAATATTATCGACTCCCCAACCGGTACCCGGGCCGATCTGGGCGGCGGGCTGATGATAGAAAAAGCTTCAGAAAACCTGATTATATTCAGGCCTGTCGAAAGAAGTGAACCGATTTCAGTCGCAATCCCGGGAAAAAGACTATTGCAAAGTTTCAATTTAGTGTTAAATTCAGAAGTAGGGAGTGCAGCTACAGAGATCAAGCATACGAGTGACAATTTTAAGGTAATTCTCGATTATTACAAACTCAAAGGAGAACTGGAAGTAAGGCAGTTTCGGGAAGGAGACTATTTCCGGCCGCTGGGAATGATGAAGTCAAAAAAATTGAGTGAATTCTTCATTGACCGGAAAATCCCCCGCGCGCTGAGGATGGAGATACCGCTTTTGGTCTGCAACGGCGAAATCGCCTGGGTGATTGGAGTGGAGATTTCCGACCTCTTCAAACTTGAACCTGCAAGCGAGCAGGCAGTGAAACTTTGGGTCGAAAAAGTTGTTAGAGATGTCAAGTAAAGTGGCGGAAATAACGCAGATATTGAGTGAAGCCGAGATTCAAAAGAGAGTCTCTGAGATGGCAGATCGGATAAGTCGGGATTATTCCGGAAAGAAGCCGATCCTTGTTGGAATTTTGAAGGGGTCTTATATGTTTCTGGCCGATCTGACAAGAAAAATTGAAGTTGAACATGAGATTGATTTCATGATGGTATCGAGCTATGATAACGACCCCCATGAATCCGGAAATGTTAAGCTCATGCTGGATTTAAGCCGAAACATTTCAGGAGAAGATGTTATAATAGTGGAAGATATAGTTGACAGTGGAAAGACATTGAATTATATCTATCACAATCTCTTAATGCGGAAACCGAAATCGCTTGAGATTGTAACACTTCTGGATAAGGCAGAGCGCAGAGAGATTGCAATCGACATAAAATATGTCGGTTTTGAGATTCCGAATCGCTTTGTGATTGGCTATGGCCTGGATGATGCCGGCATGTATCGCGGCCTTCCATTTATAGCTTACAGGAACGAGAAAGGATAAAGATTGAAAGAGAATAATAGAGGATATTTTTCATCCGACGATGACGATAGAAGGCCGCCCCGCAAACCGGCTGACAAGAAAAGGCCGCCGAGCGAAGAGCGCAGGGATGAATTCAACTGGAAGAAGAGCGGACGCACGCTGTTTTTCTGGGCTATTATTATAATAGTATTCATTTTTGCCTTCAAGATGCTTTCTTCGGGCGGCGGGGATGTTATCGAGCTCGAGTACAGCCAGTATATTAAGCAGCTCAAGCAGGATAATATTCAGGAAGTCGTCATGGCGGAGAAGGAAATCGAGGGCAAGTTCAAACAGCCCTACTCCGGTACTGTCAGAGGTACCACCAGAGAATTTCAGCGCTTCAAAACGGTGATGCCGGTGAAATCCTATGAAGAAGTTAAGCTTCTCCTGGATCATGATGTGAGTATTAAAGCCCGGATTGATGACTGGGGCTGGATCACCATCCTGATCGGCTCGGCGCCCTGGATTCTGCTTATTCTATTCTTTTTCTTCATGATGCGTCAGATGCAGTCCGGCGGGCCCAAGGGGCTTTTCTCCTTCGGAAAGAGCAAGGCGCGTCTGGCTTCCGATGTCGGACCCAAGGTCACTTTTGCTGATGTTGCAGGATGTGACGAGGCCAAGGAAGAGCTCGAAGAGATTATCGAATTTTTGAAGGAACCGGGCAAATTCCAGAAACTGGGAGGTAAGATCCCCAAGGGCGCGTTGCTTTTAGGCTCTCCCGGTACCGGAAAGACCTTGCTGGCGCGTGCGGTCGCCGGAGAAGCCGGGGTACCTTTCTTTTCCATGTCCGGATCCGATTTCGTGGAAATGTTCGTGGGCGTGGGAGCTTCTCGAGTGCGCGACCTTTTCGACCAGGGTAAGAAGAACGCCCCCTGCATCATCTTCATCGATGAGATCGACGCAGTCGGCAGACACCGAGGTGCAGGTTTGGGCGGCGGCCATGACGAACGAGAACAGACACTGAACCAGCTTTTGGTAGAAATGGATGGTTTCGATGCCAATGACGGCGTGATCCTGATAGCGGCCACAAACCGTCCCGATGTTCTCGACCCGGCCCTTCTGCGTCCCGGCCGATTCGATCGCCGTATTGTGGTGGATCAGCCTGACGTCAAGGGACGAAGGGGCATCTTCGAGGTACATGTCAGAAAGATCAATCTGGCCGATGATGTTGACCTCGAGATTCTGGCACGTGCTACACCTGGAATGTCGGGAGCGGACATCGCCAATATGGTAAATGAAGCGGCGCTTCTGGCCGCCCGTCGGGGACATGACAGGGTCTATATGGTAGATATGGAAGACGCCAAGGATAAGGTCATTCTCGGAACCGAGCGCCGTTCACTTGTGATCACCGAAGAGGAAAAGAAAACAACGGCATATCATGAAGCCGGGCATGCACTTTTAGGAAAACTTCTGCCCAAGGCCGATCCGGTTTATAAAGTGACTATTATCCCTCGGGGAATGTCCCTGGGACAGACATCCTCGCTGCCGGTGGATGAGAAGCGCACATATACCAAGGAATATCTGGAGGCGATGCTGATAGTATTCATGGGCGGACGTGTGGCCGAAAAGCTGGTCTTTGAGCATCTCTCGACAGGTGCCGGAAATGATCTTTCCCGGGCAACCGAGCTGACACGGAAGATGGTCTGTGACTGGGGCATGTCCGAATCCCTTGGCGCAATCACATTCGGCAAGAAAGACAACGAGGTCTTCCTGGGCAGGGACATCGTACGGGACCGCAACTACTCCGAAGAAACAGCCCGTCAAATTGATATTGAAGTCCGCAAGATCATCGATGACGCCGAGAACAAGGCCAGGGAGCTCTTGGAAGAAAACATCGATAAACTGCATAAAATTGCCGAGGCCCTTCTGGAGAGAGAACTTCTAGATGGCGAGGATCTCGCAAAGATTATAAAAGGTGAAGAACTGGAGGAATTGACAGCTACCTCCTCCAAAACATAAAATTGATGAAGTCAGAATTGACTCCGATTAAGATCGGCAACAGCCGTTTCGATTTTTCCCGTCCCTATGTTATGGGAATCCTGAACGTTACTCCGGATTCCTTTTCAGATGGCGGGAATTTTTTTTCAAAAGATAAAGCCATTGAGCATGCCCTTCGGATGCAGGGTGAAGGCGCTGATATCATAGACATAGGCGGCGAATCTACCCGCCCTGGCTCCGATCCAATAAGTTTGGAAGAGGAACTCGAACGGGTGATACCTGTTATCGAGGCGATTGCTCCCAAAATGAAGGTGCCGATTTCAATCGATACCCATAAAGCTCAGGTCGCCCGGAAAGCGCTGGAGGCGGGAGCCTCTATGGTTAATGATATTACCGGTTTGAAGGGCGATAGACAGATGGCCCGGCTGGCAGCGTTGCGTAATGTGCCGGTGATAATCATGCATATCAAGGGCACCCCCAAAAACATGCAGAAAAACCCTGTCTACACTGATTTGATTGGCGAGGTCAGCGAATACTTCGAAGAGAGTATTGGTATTGCTGCGGCAGCCGGACTGAAGAGAAACAATTTGATTCTCGATCCAGGCATTGGCTTCGGCAAGACCTACCAAAACAATTTCCAGCTGATCAGCAGGCTTGGGGAATTTAAGAAGTTCGGCCTGCCCCTGATTGTGGGTGCCTCCCGCAAACGATTTCTCTCCATCGATAATAAGTACCCGGAAACAGAACGTCTGGAGCAATCGCTCGTCATCGCCTGTGCGGCGGTCGCCAACGGCGCCAATTTTGTGCGGGTTCATGATGTGCTGGCTACAAAAAAAGCGCTCTGGGCTTTTTCGAACATCGACATTTCTCGATAAAATCCAACTTGCTTTCAAGTTTGCTTGCAATTTATAAAAAATAGTAATATTATATTATTTTAACCTGGAAATAAGATGGAAATACTCAGCTACCAATTCCTGGATTTTACGGTAATCGATCTTCTCGATGTACTGGTCGTGGCATTTATCATCTACAAGCTCCTTGAGCTTGTACAGGGCACTCGTTCGGCCCAGATGATGATCGGGCTGGTCTTTATTTTCATCGTTGCTTTTCTGGCCTACTGGTTCCAGCTGGAGGGATTGAAGTGGCTCTTTTCCAACCTTGCCACGGTTGGTTTTATTGTGCTGGTAGTGGTCTTTCAGCCTGAAATCCGCGGCGGCCTGGCTCAGATCGGGCATACCCGCTTCATGCGGCGCTTTGTCAAAAGCGAGTCGGAGCATGCCATCGATGAGGTGGTCAAAGGTGCCATCAGGCTTTCGGAGTTGCGCTATGGTGGACTCATAGTCCTCGAAAGACAGGTTGGTCTGAAAAATATCATCGCTACTGGAAGGGAGATCAATGCTGAGGTCTCCTCAGATCTTTTGACGACAATTTTTACGCCATATACACCACTGCATGACGGTGCGGTAATTATCAGGAATGAAAAATTACTGGCTGCCGCATGCGTGCTTCCAATGACCCAGAATCCCCGCTACGCAAATCTCTTTGGTATGAGGCACAAGGCTGCCATCGGTGTAACCGAGGAATCGGATGCGGTCTGCCTGGTGGTCTCAGAAGAAACCGGAGCAATTTCAATCACTTATCAGGGAAAATTCAAGCGTGATCTGGAGAAGCTCACCCTACGGGAGAGCTTGACAGAAATTCTCGAAATGTCCTGAAAATGTTTGTAGATCTTGTAGAAATTGAAGTCCAGAGCGGAAAAGGCGGGCCTGGATGCGTTTCCTTCCGGCGGGAGAAATATGTGCCCAAGGGCGGGCCGGACGGAGGCGACGGCGGAAAGGGGGGATCGGTATATATACAGGTGGACAGCAATCTCAATACACTCATGGATTTGAAATACAAGCGGAAATATAAAGCAGAAAACGGCGAGCCCGGCAAAGGCGGAAAGAAGAGCGGAGAGGACGGAAAAGATGTGACTATCAAGGTGCCTCCTGGCACAATGGTTTTCAATGCCGAGAACGACCAGTTGCTTGCTGATCTGGTTGAGGATAAGGATAGGTACCTGGCCGCCAAAGGCGGTATCGGCGGACGCGGCAATACGCATTTCAAGTCACCCACAAATCAGTCACCAAGACGCGCCGATCCCGGAATGCCGGGAGAGACCCTGAAACTAAGATTAGAGCTCAGACTTATCGCCGATGTCGGATTGGTGGGCTTTCCGAATGCGGGTAAATCGAGCCTTTTAAAGGCGATGTCGGAAGCCAAACCGAAAATCGCCGATTATCCGTTTACAACTCTCAACCCCAATATCGGCATTGTCAAAACTGCTGATTTTGAAACCATCAGGATGGCTGATATTCCCGGAATAATAGATGGAGCAAGTGAGGGAAGGGGCCTGGGCTTGCAGTTCCTGCGCCATATCGAACGGACTTCGGTCCTGCTTTATATTCTGGATGGTGAGAAAAATGATTTTCTCGAAGATTATAAAGTGTTACAACAGGAGCTGGAGAAATACAATTGGCGTCTGGTTACCAAGCCCAGTATCGTTTGCATAAACAAGATCGATCTATGGGATGAGGAAATGCTTTCGCTCTGGAAAGAGCAGCTGGGCGAAGGATATGTTTTTATCAGCGCTAAATATGGAATTGGGCTTGACGATTTGAAGGCTGCCGTGGCAGAATTGCGGTCGGAACATGAGGAAGAAAAAGATGAATTTGAATCAAGATAAAATATTGGCATGGCTCGCGCTGGCAACTGTGCCCAAGGTCGGTCCGGTCAGGATTCGCCAGTTAATTCGAAATTTCAAATCCCCCGAGGCAATATTGAATGCGGGCAGGACCGATCTGGAGAATCTCCCGGACATCGGTCCCAAGCTGGCATCTCATATAGCCAGAGAGGCCGATTTCGAGGAGGCCGAAAAGCAGCTTGAACTGCTTGAAAAGTCGCCCTATAAGCTTGTCGTGTTTGAATCGGATGAATACCCGGAGTCATTGAAAAATATCTATGATCCCCCGCCGTTTATATTCTACGAAGGGGATTTAGACTGTCTAAAGAGGCCATGCCTGGCGGTAGTTGGACCCAGGAGCGCCTCCTCCTATGGCCGAATGATGGCCGAAAAGCTGGTCAGAGAATTAATCGAGGCCGGTTTTACGATAGTCTCCGGTTTTGCACGCGGAATCGACACAATTGCGCACAAAACGGCCGTAGATTCCGGTGGCCTGACCTTGGCGGTCTTCGGATGTGGTATCGATACGATTTATCCTCCCGAAAACAAGACGCTGTACCGAAATCTGGTATTAAACGGCTGTGCCATATCGGAATTTTTCCTGAAAGAGAAACCCGAACCGAAATATTTTCCGCGACGCAACCGTATAATCTCCGGCCTCAGTCTGGGTGTTCTTCTGGTCGAGGCAGGGGAAAAGTCGGGCGCACTTCTGACCGCACAGCACGCTCTCGATCAGGGACGAGAGGTATTTGCTGTACCGGGAAATATTAATTCCAGAACCTCGAAAGGTACCAATCGTATCATCAGGGAAGGCGCCAAACTGGTAACTTCGGCCCAGGATATACTGGAGGAGCTGAAATTCTTGGTGCCATCTTCAAGGCCGGTGGATGAAAATAGAATTGCGCCCCATCTTGAGGGTGTACAGAAAAAAATCTATGATGTTTTAAGCAACCAGCCGATACAATTAGACAAAATAGTAAAGCAGGCGCAGATGCCTGTGTCGAGTGCGCTCGAAATTCTGCTTGAACTTGAGCTCAATGGCCTGGTCCGTCAGTTATCCGGAAAAATGTTTGTAAAACAGTTCTAAAGTGGTTATAATAAGGATTTGCAGAGCAAAGAAGTAAAAATAGTCAATAAATACGGCTTACATGCGCGGCCATCAGCCCAACTTGTGAAAACTGCCGCCTTCTTCAAATCTGATATTTACCTGGAAAAAGATGGTTTGAAGGTCAACGGCAAGTCCATCATGGGCGTCATGATGCTTGCCGCAGAATTCAACTCCACTGTGGTAGTATCTGCCGAGGGGCCTGATGAAAAAGAGGCGGTGGAGGTGCTCTCAAAACTGTTGAGCAGCGATTTTCAGGAAGTTTATGATGAATAAGTATTCTGCTGAAAGAGAACAACTTAACGGAATCGGCGTCTCCCCCGGAATCGCCTGCGGAAAGGCTTTTCTGCATATTTCCGGCTTCCCGGAATATAAAGAGGAAATAATAGCTGAAAAATCTATTTCACTTGAAATCGAGAAGGTGAAACGGGCTTTCGAGCAGACCAGCCGCGATATGGAACAGATCAAAGCCCAGGCGGCCGACTCCGAAAACATCGATTTAACCGGTGTGCTGGATGCCCAGATTCTTATCGTAGCAGATCCGGAATTCAAAAATCAGGTCATCGACAAAATCGAATCCCTGCATTATTCGGCCATTTACGCTTTCACATCCTCTGTAAACGATAATATTGAGCTGCTCTCCCGCTCCAAGGATCCCTACATGAGGGAGATGATCGCTGATATAGAGACTGTCTCGAATCATATCCTGAAACATCTGCTGGGCGAGCGGCATAAGGAATTGACCGGGTTTACTGAGCCTGCGATCCTCTTTGCATCTTATTTCAATCCGGGCGAAATACTCGAGATGCCCAATCTTAATGTGACCGGTTTCGTGACCGAGAAAGGCGGCCCCACCTCACATATGGGCCTGTTTGCCAAATCGCTTGGTATTCCGGCAGTTGTGGCTGTAAAGGCGAACCTGAAACAGATTCCGTCAGGAAGCAAAATTGTAATCGATGGCAGCAAAGGGATTGTAATAATAAATCCCGGTAATGATGAATGGGAGGAATACCAGAAAATATCGCATGAAAGACAGGAGACACGTTTAAAGCGGTTCCAGAGGATTCATGAGATACCCTCCGCCACACGGGACTCGCATCATGTGGAGATCATGGCCAATCTGGATCTGCCAACGTCTCTGGATGAAATCCTGGCTCACGAAGGCGTAGGTATTGGCCTATACCGCACCGAGTTCCTCTATTTGAAGCGGGCCAATTTTCCCTCTGAAGATGACCAGACCAAAGTGTATTATGACATAGCCAAAAAATTTGCCCCGCAGAATGTGATTCTGAGGACCTTTGATTTGGGCGGGGATAAGCTGACCGACTATTTCAAATCCGAATTTGAAATCAATCCCGCCCTGGGATGGCGGGCTATCCGTTTTTCCCTTGATGTCGCGCCGATCTTCGAGGTCCAGCTGAGGGCAATGCTGAAAGCCTCCACTCTAAAGAATGTCAGTATCATGCTGCCGCTTATCACGACTCTGGATGAAGTGCAGAGAGCCAAAGAAATACTGGAGAGAATCAAAAGAGATCTGCGAGATGAAAAGGAAAAATTTGACGAGAAGATAAAATTCGGAATTATGATCGAAACCCCGGCCGCGGTCTTCATAGCTGATGCGCTAGCCAAAGAGGTGGATTTCTTTTCTATAGGTACAAACGATTTGACCCAGTACACTTTGGCCGTAGACAGGAATAATAAACGTGTGGCCAAGCATTTCCAGGTCCTGCATCCTGCGGTTGTCCATTCTATAAAAAGAACGGTAGAGTCCGCGCATAAGGTTGGAAAGCCGGTGGGAATCTGCGGCGAAATTGCCGGCGATCCTCTTGCTACCAAGCTGCTGGTCGGATTGGGGGTCGATTCGCTTTCCATGAATCCGGCCTCAATTCCGGTTGTTAAGGGTGTATTGCCAAAAATTGAATTTGAGGATGCGCTCAAATTCGCAGAGAGAATTCTTTCGCTGGCCAGTGAGAAGGATATCACAGAAGCTTTAATCAAGGATTTTAAGGACAGTAACCTTAATAATTCTGTGAATAAAAAGGGAGAGTTAAGAAATGCCTGACTTCACGAGTTTAAAAGACAAGTTCGATTCAGAGGGGATGTATGATAAAATAGTTGATTTTCCCTCGCAGTTCGAAGAGGGCTGGCAGATAGGTAAGTCAGCAGATCTTCCGGATGTTGACCCCAATGTGATAAAGAATATTGTGGTCTGCGGGCTGGGAGGCTCGGCCATAGGAGGGGACCTTGTTCGGAGTTATCTGGCGTATCAGCTGGGTGTTCCGATGTACGTATGCCGGCACTATAAAGTCCCCGAATACGTAAACCAGTTTTCCCTCTGCATAATCTCGAGCTATTCCGGAAATACAGAGGAAACCCTGTCGGCTTACGATGACGCCAGAAGCCGCGGGGCCTTGATTTTTGCGATAACATCAAACGGCAGGCTGAAAGAGAAAGCGCTGGCCGACGGTTATAAAGTAATCGAGATTCCACCTGGATTTCCGCCGCGTGCAGCCCTGGGATATTCATTCGTACCAATGCTTGTGGCCCTATCAAGTCTGGGATTTTGTCAGGATGTCGATGCTGATATCAAGGGCACAATAGAGTTCATGCGGGAGAATGTAAAGAATTTCACTCTCGAGAAAGAGGACAATCCCGCCATGAACGCCGCAAAGAAAATGCATAACAGGTTTCCGCTTATATATGGTGGTCAGGATTATATAGATGCTGTGGCTGTAAGATTTAAGGGGCAAATCTGCGAGAACGCCAAGCAGCTTGCATTCTTTAACTTCTTCCCGGAATTCAACCACAACGAACTTGTGGGCTGGGGCGAAATGAAACCCTTCAAGGATATGCTCTATGCAGTTATCCTGAAAGATCAGGCCGATCATGATCGCGTCTCCATCAGGATGAAGATTGTTGCGAATATAATCCGGGGAAAGGGAGTTGAGGCGCTCGAATATGAATCCTCCGGCCCCAATCTTTTGGCCCGGATGTTCTCATTGATTCAATTCGGGGATTTTACGAGCCTCTACCTGGCGCTTTTAAATCAAGTCGATCCTACTCCGGTCAAGGTTATCGATTATTTGAAAAATAAATTATCAGAATTTTAATGAAACAGCTACTCCGATTTTTCACTCCTCTGTTTTTCTATCCGGCTACGCTTTTCGCGTCAGCCGGAGGGGCTTCATGGTTTCGCGTCGATAGAATCAACAGCCTGATTTTACTCATCATCTTTGCTGCCGCTGTCCTGATCTACATCCGTTTGGCCAAACTCGGCCGTCCGCTCTTCCTCCGAAAGCTTTCCGGTCTGGATGCTATGGATGATGCGGTCGGACGGGCCACTGAGATGGGCAAGCCGGTGCTGTTTATCCCCGGCATTCAGGAAGTCAGTGAAATCCAGACAATCGCGGGGCTCTCGATCCTTGGACGCGTGGCCTCATACACCGCTGAGTATGAAGCAGGGCTGCTGGTCACCGTGCAATATCCTGTGGTTATGGCGGCGGCCCAGGAGATCGTCAAAGATGCCTATGTAAATGCCGGGAAAAGAGAGCTTTATAGTGATTCCATGGTGCAGTATGTTGCTGGTTCGCAGTTTGCTCTCGCCGCAGCTGTTAACGGCATCATGACTCGCATAAAACCGGCCGCCAATATCTTCATGGGAGCTTTTTACGCCGAATCGTTGCTTTTGGCCGAAACCGGCAATCTGACCGGAGCGATCCAGATTTCTGGAACCGCCAATCCCGAACAATTGCCATTCTTCATAGCCGCCTGCGATTATACCTTGATGGGTGAAGAATTATACGCCGCCTCTGCTTATCTGTCGGGCGAACCTAAACTGCTTGGATCATTAAAAGGTCAGGATTTGCTGAAAGTAATCATCATAATCCTGATCCTGGCAGCAGTTGTATACCTGCTGATTGATTGGAAGGCCCTGTTCATCCTCAAACTGCTGGAGACAAGCTAGATGCAGGACTTACTGAGAAAACGGCTTCCGATGCTTCTGGCTTTCTTCGCGGGCATGGTCATAATTGTCGCATTCTTTTCCGGTCATCCGAAGCTCACCAGCTTCCGCTCCAATATGCAGGTCTGGGTCTCGATCATAGGCGGCTTTACTCTGCTTCTGGGGGTGGTTTCAATTACCAGCGTCAATTACAGACGTGTCAGGAAGCTTGAAAAAGATTGGCCCTATAAATTAATCCTCCTGATCAGCCTGGCTGTTTCCGGCGGTTTCGGAATATTTCAGGGCACCGAAGCTGGTACGGTCTATGACTGGCTTTTCCAGAATATGTCCGCTCCCATGATGTCCTCCATGTTTGCCATGCTGGCATTTTTTATAGCATCCGCCGCCTATCGCGCCTTCAGGGCTCGCACTATGGAGGCGACGATCCTGCTGATCGTTGCCATGATCGTAATGCTGGGGAGGGTGCCGATCGGTCAGGTAATCTACCACAGGATGCCTGAAATTACCGAGTGGATAATGAATTATCCTAATCTTGCAGTTCAGCGCGGGATCATAATCGGCGCTGCCCTGGGCGCTGCCAGTATGTCGATCAGGATTATTCTCGGCATTGAAAGAACATACATGGGCAGATAACATGAACAGATACAGAATTGCCGAAATACTTACCAGCCTGGACCGCAGAATTATCTACCTGGCCATCCTGCTCGCAACCATTATACCATTTCTGGTCGGCTTTCCACAGCCTATCTATGTCAGCAAGGAGAGCCGCGATTTATACAATTGGGTAGAAAATATTCCCAATGGCAGTACTATCCTCCTGACCTTTGATTATTATCCTTCTACTCTCGCCGAAGTTGAGCCGATGTCACGTGCTGCAATCAAGCACTGCTGGNNGAACTGGGCGGTGGAGGAGCTGGGCGAAGAAAAGAGATACGGTGTGGACTATATCAATCTCGGTTACAAGCCCGATTACAAGGCCGTTATAATGGGCATGGGCACCTCATTTCGGGATATCTATCCTTCCGATTTTAGAGGCGTCCCCCTCGATTCATTCCCGATTACCAGGAATATCGATAAATATTCGGATGTCGAATTCTTATATATAATTTCGGATAACGGTATTGTCGATGAGTGGGTGACTATCGCCAATCGTCAATTCGGAATTCCACTGGGAGCGGGAGTTACTGCTGTAATGGCCCCCAAGTTCTATTCTTACCTTCAAAGTCAGCAGATGGTAGGCCTTCTTGGTGGTATGCGGGGCGCCGCGGAATATGAAAAATTGATTGATTCAGAAGGTATGGCCACGCTCTTTATGGGTCCGCAGTCACTGGTGCACCTGATGATAATATTCTTCATCATATTGGGGAATACAGCTTATTTCCTGGGAGGACGCAAGGTATGAATCCGGCCGATTCCAGCCTGATCGAAATGAGTGTGGCGGGATTTCTTATCCTCTCGATTTTCTCATTTCTTTATAAGGATAACCCCTTTTATCGTCTGGCGGAGCATATTTTTGCCGGGTTGACCGCCGGATATTATGTCGGACTGATATATCAGACCGTCATAGTCCAGCAGCTTGCTCTTCCGATCTACCGGGAAGGCAAATTTGAATTGATTTTCCCGGCCATCCTCGGGATTTTGATGTTTACCCGCTTCTTCGACCGCTTCTCATATCTTTCGAGGATATCGCTGGCTTTCGTAATGGGCAATACAGCCGGAATTTTCCTGATACAGCAGCTGCATGGCCTGGTTCTTCCCCAAACCCAGGCGACAATTATAAATCCATTAGCGGGAAGCTGGCTTCTGGGAGCAATCCCCGGAGGCATAATCATAATTGCGGGTGTAATTACCACATTGATATATTTCTACTTCTCCAAAGAGCATAAAGGGGTGCTGGGCAAGACCGCCCGAGTGGGCATGGTATTCATTATGGTATCCTTTGGTGCACATTTCGGCTACACTGTTATGGCCAGGTTATCGCTTCTGATCGGGCAGGTGAAATTTGTCGCTTTTGATTGGCTTCCAAGGCTTATCGGCGTAAATTAGTTGCTTTTTTTCGGAATATCCATTTATTAAGCTACCTAAAAATAAATCATTAATCCGTTTGTCTGTCGAAAGGGTGAAATTGTGAAAGTAGTAATTCCCGTAGCCGGTATCGGAACGAGACTGCGGCCCCATACCCATACTGCTCCCAAGGCATTATTGCATGTTGCCGGTAAACCGCTTCTGGGTCATATCCTCGACTCGCTCAAAGATCTCGATTTTGAAGAGATCACATTTGTAATCGGCTTTCTGGGTGATAAAATAATCGACTATGTCAAGAAGAACTATGATTTTAAATCCCGCTTCATCGAACAGGAGGAACTGCTGGGACTCGGGCATGCTATAAACATTGCCATCGATGAGGATGAAGAGGACGATATTCTGGCTGTTCTGGGAGATACTATTGTCGAGATGGACTGGGATGGCATAATCGGCAAGGATAAGAACTTCCTCGGTGTCAGGCAGGTCGAGGATCCGCGCCGTTTCGGAGTGGCCGAGGTTGATGGCAAGCGCATCCTGAAACTCTGGGAAAAGCCGCAGGATCCACCATCGAATCTGGCTCTCGTGGGGATTTATTATATCAAGGATACCCAGCTTCTGAAAGAGAGCCTGAGAGAGATTATAAAATCGAATATTAAGACCAAGAATGAATATCAAGTTACCGATGCTTTTCAGGTTATGCTGGAAAAAGGGGCCGAGATGTATACCTTCGAAATCGAGGGATGGTACGACTGCGGGAAGTCGGAAACGCTTCTGGAAACCAACCGGCATCTGCTGGATGTCTGCAAAGAATGTGCGCCGGACATTGGAGGTTCGGTTGTGATACCGCCCGTTTTCATCGACAAGAGTGCCAAAATTGAAAATTCGATTATTGGACCATATGCCTCGATCGCAGCGGGAGTCACGATAAAGAACTCGATCGTGAGAGATTCAATAATTTCGGTAGATGCCATTGTGGTCAACGGCCTTCTGACCGGCTCGTTGATTGGGGATCATGCCGAGGTTCAAGGGCATTTTGAGAAACTGAATGTTGGGGATTCCTCCCAGATTGGCTATTGACGGGAGTGCTTGAGAAATGGAATGTAGTGTTTTTTCAATTTAGAAGGAGATAATATGGGGGATCAGACTTACCTCTTTTCATCAGAATCTGTTACAGAAGGACATCCAGATAAAATCTGCGACCAGATCTCCGATGCTGTTCTGGATGACGTCCTCCGTCAGGATATCAACGGCCGGGTCGCTTGCGAAACCTTCGTGACTGTGGGACTGGTGCTGGTCGGGGGTGAGATTACAACTACCGGATATGTCGATCTGCCCACCCTGGTGCGCCAGGTTATACGAGATATTGGCTACACCAATCCCGATTTCGGCTTCCATTATAATACCTTTGCCCTGTTGAACTGCATCGGCAAACAATCGCCCGATATAGCCCAGGGGGTGGATATTGGCGGCGCCGGAGATCAAGGTCTTATGACGGGCTATGCCAGCAATGAGACCGATGAGTTCATGCCAATGCCGATCATGCTGGCGCATAAACTCACCAAGCGCATGGCGGATGTCAGGAAATCCGGTGAACTTGGTTATCTGGGCCCGGACGGCAAGTCCCAGGTATCGGTGGAGTACGAAGAGGGCAAGCCCAAGCGCGTGGATACAGTCGTTATAGCCTGTCAGCATACCGAGGAAATACTCGATTATGTCGGGACCTCCATAACCGAAGAAGCCCGCCAGGCAATGATCGATAAATTCATCAAACCGGTTATTCCGGTGGAGCTTCTGGACGAACAAACGAAATTCTATGTCAATCAGACCGGCAAATTTGTGATCGGCGGTCCTCAGTCTGACACCGGAATGACAGGCCGCAAGATCATCGTAGATACCTACGGCGGCATCGCTACTCATGGCGGCGGGGCATTTTCCGGCAAAGATCCAACCAAAGTTGACCGCTCGGCTGCTTATATGGCCCGCTATATCGCCAAGAATCTGGTGGCGGCTGGAATTGCCGAGAAATGCCAGATTCAGCTGGCCTATGTGATCGGCCGGGCCGAACCGGTCTCGATAAATATATTTACTGATCCGCTCTCTAAGGTGCCCCCCCGCAGGATCGAGGAGATTGTACGCAAACACTTCGAGCTAACTCCCGCAGGTATGATCGAGCAGCTGAATCTGCGTCGTCCGATCTTTAAGAAAACATCGGTCTATGGGCATTTTGGACGCAATGGAGATGAATTCACCTGGGAGAAAACCGATAAGGCGGCCGACCTGGCCAGGGAAGTATAGGAAGGAGTCACATGAAATACGATATCAAGTCTCTCAACCTGGCTGATGCCGGTAAAAAGAAAATTGAATGGGCGGCCAAATTCATGCCGGTTCTGGATCTGATCCAGAAACGCTTCAGGCAGGAAAAACCTCTGAAAGGCATCAAGATTGCCGCCTGCCTGCATGTCACCAGCGAAACTGCTAATCTGGCCAGAACCCTCAAAGCCGGCGGGGCAGAGGTCCATTTGTGTGCCTCCAACCCGCTCTCCACTCAGGATGAGGTCGCGGCCTCCCTTGTCAAACATGATAAAATCTCGGTTTTTGCAATCAACGGCGCGGACAATAAAACTTATTACAAGCATATCAAAGCCTGCCTTCGTCCGGGACTGAACATGACTATGGACGACGGATGCGATCTTGTTTCGACCTTGCACAAAGATGAACGCAAATTCCTCAAAGATGTTATAGGTGGCACAGAGGAGACTACCACGGGCGTGATTCGCCTGCGCAGCATGGTGCGTGACGGCAAACTGGAATATCCGGTAATTGCGGTCAACGATTCCAAAACCAAGCATTTCTTCGACAACCGCTATGGCACGGGTCAATCGACGCTTGACGGCATCCTGCGCGCAACCAACTATCTTATTGCAGGCTCGACAGTGGTTGTGGCCGGTTATGGCTGGTGCGGCCGTGGTCTGGCCAATCGGGCCAAGGGTATGGGCGCAAATGTCGTAGTGACCGAGGTTGACCCCCTGAAGGGGATAGAGGCGGTCATGGATGGTTTTAATGTCATGCCCATGTCAAAGGCGGTCAAAGAAGGCGATATCTTCATAACAGTTACCGGCAACATCGCCGTTATCAGGCCGGAACATTTTGAGAAGATGAAGGACGGTGCGATAGTCTGCAATTCAGGGCATTTCAATGTCGAACTTGACCTCGAGGGTCTGAAGAAGATATCGAAAAGTGTCCGTGAGGTTCGGCCACTGGTAAATGAATACAACCTGAAAAACGGGAAGCGTATTATTGTTCTGGCTGAGGGTCGTCTGGTGAATCTTTCCTGCGCGGAAGGACATCCGGCCATGGTCATGGATATGTCCTTTGCCAATCAGTCTCTGGCGGCAGAGTATCTGGTCAATAAGGCTTCTGGAATGGAAAACAGGGTCTATGTTGTTCCTGAGAAGATAGATGCTCGTATTGCGCAGCTCAAGCTGAAATCGATGGCCACTTCAATTGATAAGCTTACTCCGCGACAAAAAGAATATCTGGCTTCCTGGCAAGAAGGCACTTAAACTGAATATCAGCTCGAATACACAGGGCCATGCAGCGCATGGCCTTTTTACTTGCGGGCCTTGAACATCATAATAAGACCTACCAGGAAGAAGATTGCGTTTACCGACCAGGCTGACAGGGGAGGCGAGAGCTTACCCGATGTGCCCAGGGTACGGAATACCTCGAACAGGATCATGTATGTGAAAGATATTCCGATGGCAAAGGCAAATCCGATCGCAGGTGAACCGCGCTTCGGATCGGCCGCAAGCGGCACCGCTATCAGGATAATTATGAAGCTTGTCAATGGAATCGAATATTTAAAGCGCAGATACACTTTTTCCGGTGTAGCCGAGATACCGTTTTTCTCACGAATCTCGATTTCCTCTTTCAGATCCGCAATTGTCTGATCATATCCAAAATCCCGCGGATCGATATTGCGCCGGGTGAAGCGCTCCGGCTTCTCTGTGAGACTACTGAGATAGAGTGAATCAAACTCGATAATAGAATCCCGCTTTTCCGGCAATTCAGCAGCCGAAAATATTGTCTGGGTACCATCAACTGCCACCCAGACAGTATCCAACCATACAAATTCCTTGGCCTTGATCAGACGTAGCAGGCGGTTTTCATCGAATGTATGTATCTGAACATCTTTTCCCAAATTCTGGCGGGGATTATAGAGACGGAAATTGAAGATGCGGCCGAAATCACCTCTTCTATGGAAGTTGGTGTAATATTCTTCCTTATATTGCGGCTGCTTCTCTATCTTGGCGTAACGTATTTCCTGTTTTTGCTGATTGGTATAAGGTAATATCTCTTCTGAAGCGATAAATACACAGACAGATATAATGAAGCCTGCGATCAAAAGCGGCAGCGCAATGCGCCAGAGCGACACACCTGAAGCCTTGATTGCCAGGAGCTCATTTCTGCGGGCCATAAGTCCTATTGTAAAAATGGCTCCCAGAAGGGTGGCGATTGGAATTGTAAGCACTATTATAAAGGGTGTTGTATACAGGTAGTACTTCAATACATCGGTTATGCTGGCATGTTTATCTATATATGTGTCCAGATGTTCGATCAGATGCACTAGGTGCATAATTATTACGAACACAAACAGCGACAGAATTACCGCCTTCATAAACTTCCCCAGCAAATAACTATCCAGGATTTTGATCGGCCTGATATGTTTGCGCCAGATTGCTTTGCTCTTTGGCTCGTCTCCTTTCTTTTCCAGTTCACCCTTCAATAATTTGGATATTCTCTCCATCCAGTCCGATAACCTGGAGCCTAATCTCGAATTCCGGAATTTGTTGATGATTTGAAGAACTGACTTCTCAGTGATAAGCTGATAGAGAAGCAGAAGTCCGATTGCCCCTATTAGTATATTTGGCGCCCACATGGACATGACGGGCGAGGTTATGCCCCGATCGGATAACTCTTCCCCTCCGATCAAAAATGCCCAGTATATTATGAACAGCCCGACCGATATTCCAATCGCAGTGCCCATACCGCCCCGCCGAGAAAGCATTCCCAAAGGCGCTCCGATCAAAACAAAGACCACGCATGCTGCCGGGATCGAGAATTTTTTGTGAACCTCCAGCAGGTAGACATTGATCGATTTTTGCACCTGGTTAATCTTGCGGTAATTATTTTTCAGGATATTCATCGTATTGCGCATGTTGTTCAGGGCATCAATGACATAGCTTACTTTGACCGCGTCGATCTCATCCATCCTGTCTTCACGAAGAGTTTTTGTTTCTCCCCGCAGCACCTGGTTAGGATCTTTATGGCTGAGGATCAGCTTATTGATTTCGTCCCTGTAATTGCCAATATTCTCTCTCAAATCTTCGGTTTCCGCCAGCATCTCAGAGGTGGACATCTCACGGTCTCCCCGATACTCCGATGAAGTCTTGCGCAGCTCACGGCTGACATCGCGAATATTAAAAACCTGCTTCTTGAAAAGCACGCGCCTGTATCTGGTCGGATCGGTTACATCCGATTCGTAAATCTCGCCGTCCTCGAGCTCGAACGACAGAACCTGCCCGCCCTCGAGATATTCCAGATAGCCCCTGTCGGCTGTAATCGTTCTCCTGACATTGGAGTAGCGCTGATCATAAATCAGTACGTCCCTGATCCTGGAGGTCTCATGATCGATATCACCCAGCAGGATGAAGTAGCCGGGAATATCAGTCAGAAAGACATTACTCTGGATCGACAGGGTCGGCCGCATAACGCGTATATCGCTCATTAACACCCTGGCCCTGTGGTTGGCATCTGGAAGAACCTCGTTATTGAACCAGACCAGACCTCCGCCCAGGATCATGCTGACGATAAGAATTGGAGCGATGATTCTTAACATATTTATACCGGAGGTCCTGATAGCAAGTAATTCCATATCCGAGCTCAGACGCCCGAATGCCATGAGGGTTGCAATCAGGCAGGCCATGGGAACGGCCAGCGCAAGCATCCAGGCCAGATTAAGCACGAAAACCCACAGCACCGTGAGCGCGTCGAGATTTTTACCGATAATCAGTTCGACAATATCGGGAACAAGGTCGATAATGAGCACAAACAGGGTGATGACCAGCGCAAAAATAAACGGGCCGATATGTTCGCGTAATATATAGCGGCTTAAAATACCCATGCATGCCAAATTAAGAAGATTGTTAAATCGATACAACTATTTTCCTTGATGTTTAAAACCTTGAGCCTTAGATTGGTTTCAGGAGTACGTCAGATGATAAAGGATTATATTCTCGGTGAACGGATCACCGCATTTCTCCTTTTAAAGCAACTCGAACTAAAAATCTCTGATTCGGGCAGCCGCCTGGCCCTCATACTGGGTGATAGAACCGGGGATATCGAGGCTGTGGTATGGAACGAGCCGGAATTCGTCAAATCGGAAATTGATGGAGCAGAGGTTGTCAAGGTAAGAGGACTTGTATCGAGCTACCGTAATAAGCTGCAGATAACAGTCGAAAAGGTAAGGCGGGCGGAGGCAGGTGAATATAATCCTGATGATCTAAAAAGAGCCTCCAAACTTCCCCTGGAGAGGCTAAAAGATGAATTTCTGGAAATAGTGGAATCCATTACCGAACCTAATCTCAAGACCCTGCTCCTGAATTTTTCCGAGGATGAGGATTTATTTGATAAGTGGCTGAAAAAACCGGCCGGAAAAAAATTTCATCATGATTACATCTCCGGTCTGGCAGATCACAGCCTTTCACTGGCTCATGCCGCCGATTTAATATGCCGGAACTACGACTTTCTGGATCGTGATCTCCTCGTCACAGGGGCGCTCCTTCATGATGTCGGTAAGACTGCCGAATTTGAGGGGGAAATAGTCTATGATTATTCCGAGGCCGGACGGCTGATAGGACATCTGGCAATCGGCGACCACATTGTCGCCGATATGGTAAAAGAAATCGAGGATTTTCCCGAGAGACTGGAATTGAAACTGCGGCATTTAATATTGTCTCATCATGGAGAATTGATTAAAGGCGCAGTCGTCCATCCCAAGACCCGGGAGGCCTATGTACTCAATCTTCTGGATGAGATCGATAGCCGGCTGGATGCTATTAATAAAATTGGTGAAAAAGCCGATGATATTTGGAGCGACTATATTAAGCCGCTGGAGGATTTTCTGTTTTTCGGTTGAACAAAATATGATTTTTGTGGATTTGATAATTCCTGTTAAATTTTTTTGTTGATATGATTTGTATCTGTCTCTATAATCTTCTAATTACATAGGAAAGAATGCATTATGTCACTTTTTAGATTTTTTTCAAACGATATCGGAATCGATCTTGGCACCGCCAATACATTAATTTATGTCCATGGACAGGGTATAGTTTTGAATGAGCCATCGGTCGTTGCGGTCGAGTCGGCCTCCGGCAAGGTGGTTGCCATCGGCAAACGCGCAAAGGAGATGCTGGGCCGTACCCCGGGTGAAATCAAAGCCATCCGTCCTCTTAGAGACGGCGTTATCGCCGATTTTGAGATCACGGAAAAAATGCTGTCCTCATTTATCAAGAAAGTTATCAGGCATAAATATCTGATGAAACCGAGAATTCTGATCTCTGTCCCTTCCGGGATCACTGAAGTTGAGAAGAGAGCTGTACGCGATTCGGCGGAAAATGCCGGCGCCAGAGAGGTCTATTTGATACATGAGCCTATGGCCGCGGCCATTGGTGTGGGTTTACCGGTTGATCAGCCCTCGGGAATCATGATAATAGACATTGGCGGAGGAACCTCGGAAATAGCGGTGATTGCGCTGTATGGAATAGTAAATAATAGATCGATTCGTATAGCCGGCGATGAAATAAATGAAGCTATTGTAATATACCTCAAAAAGAACTACAATCTCCTGATCGGTGAGCTAACCGCCGAAGAAATCAAGATGAGAATTGGTTCGGCATTTCCAATGGAACGTGAGGAATCGGTGGAGATAAAGGGGCGCGATCTGGTGGCGGGAGTACCCAAAAACATGAAAATCTCCTCGGCCCAGGTCAGAGAAGCACTGACCGAACCTATTGAGGCAATCATTGAAGCTGTTCGGCTTTCACTGGAGGCAACACCACCGGAGTTGGCATCGGATATACTCGACCGCGGTATAGTGCTCACCGGCGGCGGCGCCCTGCTGCGCGGATTTGCCAAACGCATCAGGCATGAGACCAATTTGCCAGTCTATGTCGCCGATGATCCTATGACCTGTGTGGCTCGAGGTACAGGCGTTGTACTCGAGAATATGAACGCGTTCCAGAAAGTCCTGATCAAATCCCGCAACGATTGATCTCCGGACCCCTTAAAAAGCCTTGAAATGAATTGACATATCTGTCTGCTATCCTTAATTTCAGCCCAAAAGGGTTTGACATGGATATTACAGCCGAGAAAATAGTAACCTACGTCTCCAAAGAAAATTACCGTCCGGTAAGACCTCGAGAACTTGCCAAAGAGATGAAAATCCCTGAAAAAGATTACCGCAAATTCCGTCGCATGCTGAAAGACCTGGTATCCGATGGCGAACTCGTAAAAATCCGTGGGGGAAGAATAGGCCCGCCGGGAAAGATGAATCTCAAAGTGGGCAAAATTCAGATTACCTCGAAAGGATTTGGTTTTCTGATGCCTGATGACGGCAAGGAGGAAATATATATCCGCGCCAATGATACCAAGACCGCGTTAAATGGCGATAAAGTTGTAGTCAGAGTGAAGCCTTACAAGACTCCCGGTAAGAAACCCGAGGGCGAAGTGGTAAAAGTGCTGGAACGAGCACGAAATACCATTGTCGGTACGTACCACTCCTCCAAATACTTCGAGTATATCGAACCAGATGATCCCTCTTTCAAGCGCGACGTCTATATAATGCCCGATCATGGCCTTTCGCCCAAGGATGGTCAGAAAGTAGCGGTCATACTTCAGGAATGGAAGAACCAGTTTCTCAATCCCGAGGGCAGGCTGGTGGAAGTCCTGGGATTTCCGCATGAGGCCGGGGTTGATGTCTTAAGCGTTATCAAGAAGTTTGAGCTTCCGCTGGAGTTCCAGGCGCCGGTGCTGAGAGAGGCGTCAAAAGCAAAGCTCGGTATCACTCCTGCAGAGATAAAAAAGCGAAGGGATTTCAGGGATCGGGTAACCTTTACAATTGATCCTGTCGATGCCAGGGATTTCGATGATGCGCTATCCATAAGAAAGAACAGCAATGGCAATTATCTCGTAGGAGTGCATATCGCCGATGTTTCTCATTATGTGCGCGAGGACAGTACTCTGGATAAGGAAGCCCGCAATCGGGGAACTTCTGTATATCTAGTAGATCGTGTTCTCCCCATGCTCCCGGAACATCTTTCCAATGAAATCTGCAGCTTGAAGGGCGGCGAGGAGCGTTTGACCTATACCTGCGAAATGGAAATCAATGATAAGGGTGATGTGGTCAAATTTGAAATTTTCAAGTCTGTAATCAAAAGCTCTGCCAGGCTGGATTATGATCAGGTGCAGGAGTATTTCGATAGCGGAGTGACTGATGGTGTTCCTGAAAATGTGGCAAAGGCCCTTAGCCCATTGCGGTCAATCGCAAAAAAACTTCGCGAGCGGCGTTTCCAGATGGGCAGCCTGGATTTCGATCTGCCTGAACCGCTGGTAATTATGGATGAGAGCGGGGAGGTTGTGGATGTCCAGGTGCGGCCCCGCAAGGAGAGCCACAGGCTGATCGAGGAATTCATGCTCCTGGCAAATAAATGCGTGGCCATCCATTTCGTCAGACTGGGTCTTCCAACACTCTTCCGCGTGCATGACAGGCCGGATAAAGACAAGATAGAGGCCTTTCAGGAGTTCGCCAAGTCGTTCGGATATGATTTCAATTTTCCCGATCCGGTCAAACCGAAGCATCTGGCAGACAGTATCAGAAAATTCGAGGGAACACCGGAAGAGGAGCTTCTCAACGAGATTCTCCTCAGGTCGCTGAAAAAGGCCCAGTACCAGCGGGAAAATATCGGCCATTTCGGACTGGCCTTCGAAAACTATCTGCATTTCACCTCGCCTATCAGACGTTACCCGGATTTGATGGTGCACCGGCTTCTGTCTGAGATAAAGGGCAAGAAATACATGGGGGCACGCATGGCGTCTGTAAATGAGCTACTTGACCGAGTCGGCAGACACAGCTCCGACATGGAGATAATAGCCGAAAAAGCGGAACGTGAGACTATTAAGATCAAGCAGGTGCTCTATCTTTCGCGCCAGATAGGCAATATTTACGAGGGCATAATTTCCGGCATCACCTCGGGTGGATTTTTCGTCAGGCTGCTGCAATTTTCAGCCGAAGGCATGATACGTCTATCCATGATGGTCGATGATTACTATTATGTGGATATGGAAAGGTATGAAATCCGCGGCCGGCATAAAAAGAAAAGCTACCGCTTGGGAGACAAGGTATATGTTCAGATTGTCGATGTCGATCTGGTGTTTTACAGAGTCGATCTGAAGTTGGTGGAAAACGACAAACCCCCCAAGCCCAAAAAGGCTGGAAAGCGTCGTAAGAAAAAGAAAAATGGATAATGGTTTTTCAATATGGATTTTATCTCAACGCCCCGAAATTTTTGAGTGGCGTGATCGTGACCTTTGGCCCGACGGTTATAATGTCGTTGTATTTGAAAAGCTCAACCTGCTTCTGAATAATCTAGAAAGCCGCCAACCGGATTTCAT
>JABAHP010001590.1_pt4 | contig 104355 bp, 86 predicted proteins | sample 7062081 | NCBI WGS metagenome assembly JABAHP01 (sample SAMN14534357, study PRJNA622989) | marine sediment metagenome | biome: marine biome [ENVO:00000428]; feature: marine pelagic biome [ENVO:01000023]; material: deep marine sediment [ENVO:00002113] | place: India: Gulf of Kutch | collected...
TGGGTGAGAATGTAGTACAGGGCAGCATCAATCCGGATGAATACCAGGTCTTTAAACCGCTGCTGGGTGAAGACAGTTATAACCCTATTATTGACAAAATTCTCGGCGACAAAGAGAAGAAATTGGTTTACGCCCGCAGCAGCACGACCAAAAATATCAACTCCACAAAGAAGGAACGAAGCAGTTATGTTCTTGAGGATAAGGAGATTCTGAGACTAGCCAAATGGGCGATCGAAATAGAAAAGCACTACGGCCAGGCGATGGATATTGAATGGGCCAAAGACGGCCAGAATGACAAGCTCTATATTGTCCAGGCCAGGCCGGAAACCGTCCAATCTCAGAAAGAGGCCGGTTCGATGAAGGCCTATGAGTTGAAAGAGGAGGGAAAAGAGATTCTATCCGGGCTGAGTATCGGTGGGGCAATTGCTGCTGCAAAAGCGCAGGTTATAAGGGATGCGGACGATATTGACAAGTTTAAGGAAGGTTCGATCCTAATAACGGGTATGACCGACCCGGACTGGGTACCGATTATGAAGAAAGCCGCCGGTATTGTTACCGATTACGGCGGACGAACCTCACATGCCGCTATAGTCAGCCGCGAGCTTGGTATCCCGGCTGTAGTGGGAACCGAGGAGGCCACGGAAAAGATCGAGGATAAACAGGAAATAACAATCTCCTGCACTGATAATGAGCGCGGGATCGTATATGAGGGTATTTTGCAATATGAGGAATCGACCATAGACCTGGAAGAAATCCCCGAGACTAAAACCAAAATAAAGATGAATATCGCCAGTCCGGGTGCGGCTTTCAGGTGGTGGCGTCTTCCAGCGGATGGTATCGGTCTGGCCAGGATGGAATTTATAATAAACAACGTAATCAAGATACATCCCCTGGCTCTTATACATTATGATGATCTGGAGGATAAGGATGCCAAGAAGATCATCCGTGATCTGACAAAAAGATACGATTCCAAACCGCAATATTTTATCGATCATCTGGCACGGGGAATCGCCAAAATCGCGGCATCGCAATATCCAAAACAGGTCATAGTGCGGATGAGCGATTTTAAGTCCAATGAATATGCGGACTTAATCGGCGGAAAACAGTTTGAACCAGATGAGGAAAATCCCATGCTGGGCTTCCGTGGCGCCTCGCGCTATTACAGCGATAAATACCGTGAAGCCTTTGCCCTGGAGTGCAAAGCGATCAAGAAAGTACGGGAAGAGATTGGTATGGAAAATGTGGCCATCATGATTCCATTCTGCAGGACGGTTGAGGAGGCGGATAAAATCCTTTCCGTTCTTTCGGATTATGATCTTGAACGTGGCAAAAATGCCTTGAAAATTTACGTGATGTGCGAGATACCCTCCAATGTAATCCTGGCGGAGGAGTTTGCCCAAAGATTTGACGGTTTTTCCATTGGCTCTAACGACCTCACTCAGCTGGTTCTTGGAGTTGACCGGGATTCTGCCGAACTCAGCAGTCTTTTTGATGAACGGAACAATGCGGTGAAGACCTTTATTGCTCAGCTGATCGAGCGCGCGCATAAACATGATTGCGATGTGGGTATCTGCGGCCAGGCGCCCAGCGATTATCTCGAATTCGCCGAGTTTCTGGTACGCGTGGGAATCGATTCGATTTCACTCAATCCCGACAGCGTGATAAACACTATAAAATGCATTGCTAATGTCGAAAAGGGACAAGAGCAGAATAAATAGAGGAGATAAAATTGTTTGGTAAGGGCATACGATTATTCACAATATTCGGTTTTGAGGTAAAACTGGACTGGTCCTGGCTGATCCTGGCGCTTCTGATTACATGGTCATTGGCGGCAGGATTGTTTCCGGCCATGTACGAGGATTTCTCCAACTCAACTTACTGGTGGATGGGTGCGGCCGGAACTGTTGGGCTGTTCATTTCTGTTGTATTTCATGAGCTGGCACATTCCCTCGTAGCCAGGAGATTTGGAACACCCATGCACGGCATTACCCTTTTTATATTCGGGGGCATGGCCGAAATGACCGACGAACCTCAAAGTCCAAAATCGGAAATCTATATGGCTGTGATCGGGCCGATAACCAGCATTATTATCGGACTGATCTGTCTGGGAATATACTATGCCTGGCATGGCGCGCTGAATCAGAGCCCGCTAGGCGGAGTAATCAATTATCTTGGATTCATAAATCTTGTTCTGGCCGGCTTTAATCTGATCCCTGCATTTCCTCTGGACGGAGGGAGGATTCTCAGATCGATCCTCTGGGCCACTAAGAAGAATCTGCGAAAAGCCACCTCGATTGCCTCCAAGATTGGCTCAGGCTTTGGATTCCTGCTCCTGATTCTGGGAGTGGTCGATATCATAAGCGGCAATTTCATAGGAGGTATATGGATTTTTCTGATAGGCCTGTTCATCAGAGGAGCGTCACAGTCATCATACCAGCAGCTTCTGGTCAGGCAGGCCCTGAAGGGCGAGAAGGTCAACCGCTTTATGAAGAAAGACCCGATCACAGTATCTCCTGATCTGCCGGTTGATGACCTGGTTGAGGATTATATATATAAGTACCATCATAAGATGTTTCCTGTCCAGGAAGATGGCCGCCTGAGGGGTTGTGTTACCATCAATGATGTCAAAAATATCAAGAAGGAGGAGCGCGACAGGCATACGGTATCCGAAATCATCGATGAATGTTCTGACAATAATACGATCAGCGCCGATACCGACGCGGTCAAGGCCCTATCACGGATGCGAAAAAATCAAAAGAGCAGGCTTATGGTTGTGGAGAACGGAGATCTTGTGGGTATGCTGACCCTAAAGGATATGCTGGAGTTTCTGCATATGAAGATGGATCTGGAAGAGGAACTGGGATAACCGATTGGTGCAGAATAATGAAGTTAGCATTCCCGGGCACACGTGGCAACATCAAAGCGAAAACAAACCGTCATCGAAGGCACACCAACCTGATGGTCTCATATAAGGGAAAGAATGTATTGATCGATTGTGGAGAGGACTGGAAAAACAAGATTGATGATCTGAATCCGGATGCGATTGTAATCACGCATGCTCATCCCGACCATTCCTTCGGCTTGAAGGATGGTGCTCCTTGCCCGGTTTATGCTCCTGAGGATGCATACTCCGAGATGAAAAAATATAAAATAAAACAGCTGAAAAGAGTCGGGCATCGCGAAAAGTTCAAAGTTCAGGGAATATCTTTTGAGGCTTTTCCTGTCGAACATTCGATAAAAGCACCGGCTGTCGGGTATCGTGTAAAAGCTGGAAAACACACAATATTTTATGCTCCCGATCTGGTTTATATTTATGACCGGCAAGAAGCTCTTGAGGAAGCATCGCTATATATTGGGGATGGCGCCACTATCAAGCGGTCCTTTGTCAGAAAGCGCGGCGACACTTTAATCGGACATATTCCGGTTCAAACGCAATTGACATGGTGCCAGAAAGAGGGAGTGCCCAAAATGATCATTACCCATTGCGGCTCCCAAATTGTCGAAGGGGATGAGAGAAAGCTGGGGAAGAGGATCCGTGAGATGGCCTCTGAACACGGGGTTGAAGCTGAAATAGCTTATGATGGTATGGAAATTTTGCTGAGATAATGAATCGAGAGGAGTTGGATAATGCCGGAGTTACCTGATGTGGAGGTTTTTAGAAAATATCTTAACAGGACCGCCTTGAACAAGAAGATCGATAAAGTCGAAGTCCGGGATAATGATATTCTTAGTGACCATAGCGCCCGCAGCCTGCAGATGCAATTAAAAGGCAAAAAGTTCAAAGCGACAAAGCGCCGCGGCAAATACATGTTCGTAAAATTTGATAAAAACGCCTGGCTGGTGCCGCATTTCGGCATGACCGGTTTTCTGAAATATTATAAAGATGAAGATAAGGAAACGGAGCATGCCCGGGTTGTATTTGATTTCACCAATGGATACAAGCTGGCTTTTGACAACCAGAGGAAGCTGGGCAAAGTGGACATTGCCAAAGGTGTACAGGAATTTGCGGAAAAGAATGATATCGGCCCGGATGTTTTAGAAGATGATTTCGATCTGGGTAAGTTCAAGGAAATTATGGATAAAAAGCGGGGAATAGTAAAATCAGCTTTGATGGATCAGAAGTCGATGTCCGGGGTGGGCAATATCTACTCGGATGAAATTCTCTTCAGGGCCGGGATTCATCCCGCCAGCAAGACAGAAAGGCTTGATAATAAACAGGTTAAGAAGATCTTCAGGGCTCTCAAGACAGTGCTCAAGAAAGCCATAGAGGCCGAGGTTGACCCGCAGAAGATGCCCAGTTCTTACCTTTTGCCGGTCCGGGAAGAGGGTCATAAGTGCCCTGAGTGTAGCGGCAAAATCAAGAGCAGCAAATTCTCGGGCCGCACCGGTTATTATTGCGGTAAACATCAAAAACAATTAAGCTGAATGCGGTTTGACGGTCTTAAAAAATAGACCAGTCTATTTTCTTCTTGACAAGCAGCCGATAGAATCTTATTATGATCTTAATTGTGAAATAAATCACAATATCGATTGAAGGATTTGGCCAATGATCCTGGTTCTCGAAAAGGGTGACCTGCAAAGTCTTTTTGATGCATTGACTTCTGAGAAATATCAATTGATCGGCCCGAGGGTTGAGGATGCCGCTTTAGTTTATGATGAGATTATAAGCGCCGATGATCTCCCGGTTGGGTATGTGGATGAGCAGGATGGCGGGAAATATAGACTGGTCAAATCCGATAGAGACGCATATTTTGATTATGTTGTGGGTCAGCATACCTGGAAAAGATATCTTTATGCTCCTGATGTAACGCTGTATGAGCTGAAACGCACAGGCAAGAATTTCGAGATTGTTGAAAATAAATCAGAAATTCCAAAACGGGCATTCATAGGAGTTCGTGCATGTGAAATCGAAGCTATTCGAATCCAGGACAAGATTCTTCTTGAAGGGCCATATAAGGACACGGATTATGAAAGACGCCGACAGGATATTTTGATAGTTGCAGTGAATTGTGTGCATCCTGGCGGGACGTGCTTCTGCGCTTCGATGGGTACGGGTCCCAGAGCCAACAGGGGATTTGACCTGGCGCTGACGGAAATAGTCGAAGATAGTCGGCACTATTTCTTGATTGAATCCGGTACGAATACCGGTGAAAAAATCATGAAAAATCTCAAGGGCAAGGAGGCCGGCAAAGATGAGATTGAGGCGGCCGATCGGATTATGAAGGATGCCGAAAACAAAATGGGGCGGCATGTTGATACGGCCGGGGTAAAGGAGTTACTCTATCGCAATTTCGAAAACTCCCGATGGGAAGTCGTTGCACAGAGATGTTTAAATTGCGGGAATTGCACGCTGGTATGCCCGACCTGTTTCTGTATAAACATCGAGGATATATCCAGTCTTGAAGCCGATTCCGCCCAGCGCGTACGCAAATGGGATTCATGTTTCACCCTCGACCACTCTTATATATATGGTGGAAGTGTACGCACGTCAGCTAAGGCGAGGTATCGTCAATGGCTGACACACAAGCTGGCCAGCTGGATCGATCAGTTTGGAATGCCAGGCTGTGTTGGCTGTGGAAGATGTATTACCTGGTGCCCGGTTGGAATCGATCTGACAGAGGAAGTTCGGGCCATCCGAGAAAGTGAAGGAAAAGGCGAAATAATGGCAGATAAAGAGGAATAGATCTATGGAATCTCTGGCAAAAGTACTGAAAGAACATCCTTTCCTTGAGGGATTGGAGCAGCGGCATATCGATTTTATAACCGGCTGCGGTTCCAATGTTGTTTTCAAGAAGGATGAATTTATTTTCCGTGAAGGGGATGAAGCCAATCATTTCTATTTCATCAGGCACGGTAAGATCATAATAGAAACTTATATCCCGGAAAAAGGTCCGGTAGCGATCCAGACACGAGAAACCGGGGATGTCACCGGCTGGTCGTGGCTTATCCCTCCCTATCGCTGGCATTTCGACGCCCGCGCTGTGGAATTAACGCGGGCGATCGCATTGGATGGCAAATGCCTGCGCGGCAAGATGGATGAGGATCATGAGCTGGGCTACAAGTTAATGAGGCGTTTCGCCCAGCTTATGGCCGAACGTCTGGAAGCAACCCGGATACAGCTTTTTGATATGTATGGCGGAATTACAAAAAAGTAAGCAGGCTATCGGATCCAAAGATAATCCGATGATGCCGCGGCAATTCAGGATTCAGCGCTTCAAACGCGATACGGTGGATACATTTTCAATGGAACTGAAGCCTGTATCCGGGCCCAGGAAGTTTAATTTTCTTCCCGGGCAGTTCAACATGCTGTATGTCTTCGGTGTTGGGGAGGTACCGATCTCAATCAGCGGAGATCCCACCAATCCCGAGATTCTTGTGCACACCACCCGTGCGGTTGGAAATGTCACCAAGGCCATGGATAGCCTGAAATCGGGCCACACCATCGGAGTGCGCGGGCCATTGGGAACAAGCTGGCCGGTTATAGAGGCCGAGGGTAACGATGTTGTTCTAGTGGCAGGCGGTATCGGCCTGGCTCCGCTACGTCCGGTAATGTATCATCTTCTGGCTCATAGGGAACACTACGGAAAGATTGTATTATTATATGGTACCCGTACGCCTGATGACATACTTTTTAAGAAAGAGCTGGAGAAATGGCGCTCACGTCTCGATCTGGAAATCCACATCACTGTCGATCGCGGCACAGGCTCCTGGCGCGGCAATGTGGGAGTGGTAACGAATCTGATTGGAAGAGCGCCGTTCGATCACCTGAATTGTACCGCCATGGTCTGCGGACCGGAGATTATGATGCGTTTCAGCGCGCTGGGGCTCCAGAAACGTGGAGTGGAACCTGGCGATATTTGGGTCTCCATGGAGAGAAATATGAAATGCGGAATCGGCCTGTGCGGGCATTGCCAGATGGGACCGTTGTTCGTCTGCAAAGACGGCCCCGTATTCAGGTATTCCGAGATCAAGGAGATTTTCACCAGGCGAGAGTATTGATATGGCAAAAAAGCGCAAACCAAAACTCGCGGTATGGAAATTCGCTTCATGTGACGGTTGTCAGCTCAGTCTGTTGGATTGCGAAGATGAGCTTCTGACTGTCACGGACCAGATTACGATTGCCAATTTTCCAGAAGCCTCGCGGGCAATTATCAAGGGGCCCTATGATGTTTCGCTGGTAGAAGGTTCTATTACCACCCCGCATGACGCTGAACGAATTCACAAAGTCAGAAGAGCATCCAGGGTGCTGGTGACAATCGGCGCCTGCGCCACGGCTGGCGGAATTCAGGCGATAAGAAATTTTCGAGATGTGAAGGAATTTGTTTCCATAGTCTATCCCTCGCCGGAATATATCGAAACCTTGAATAAATCCACCCCGATTTCTGATCATGTGTTCGTAGATTATGAATTGCGTGGATGTCCCATTAATAAATATCAGCTGCTGGAGGTTGTAAGCGCATTTTTGATCGGAAGGAAACCGATTATTCCTCCCTATAGTGTGTGTATGGACTGCAAGCGCAAGGGCAATATCTGTGTTATGGTTGCACATGGCACGCCCTGCCTGGGTCCGGTGACGCAAACCGGATGCGGGGCATTGTGCCCATCCTATAACCGTGGCTGTTATGGATGTTTTGGGCCGAAGGAGACGCCCAATACGAGTTCGCTCGCAGAATGGTGTAAAAAACTCGGTGTTTCAAGCGATGACCTGACCCGATTATTCCGCACCTTCAATGCCTATGCCGATCCATTCCGGAAGGAGAGTGAGGCCCATGAAAGGTAAATCGATAAAGGTAAACTACCTTGCCCGTGTCGAGGGTGAGGGCGGACTTCATGTCAAAATCCGCGGAGATAAGGTCAAGGAAGCAAAGTTGAATATATTCGAGCCGCCCCGTTTTTTCGAGGCCTTTCTGCGCGGCCGCAATTTTATGGAGGCCCCGGATATTACCGCACGTATCTGCGGAATCTGCCCGATCGCTTATATGATGAGCTCATGCCATGCAATGGAGATGGCATGCGGTGTCAAAGTCGAAGGGCCGATTCGCGATTTAAGAAGGTTGATTTATTGCGGTGAATGGATTGAAAGTCATGGTCTGCATATTTACATGCTGCATGCGCCTGATTTTTTAGGCTATGAAGATGCGATTGGGATGGCTAAGGATCACCCTAAAATTGTAAAACGCGGCCTCGAGCTCAAGAAGATAGGCAATGATTTGATGATATTGATGGGAGGAAGGGAAATTCATCCCATAAACATCCGTGTCGGCGGGTTCTATAAAATCCCGAAGAAAAAAGAATTGCAGAAGATGGCCGATCCATTGAAATGGGCGAGGGATGCTTCGCTTGAGACTGTGAAATGGGTATCGACCTTCGATTTTCCTGACTTTGAGCGTGACTATGAATTCGTAAGCGTGAATCATGAAAGCGAGTACCCTATTGATGAGGGCGGGATAGCCTCCAACAAGGGTATCGATATTGGTATAGAGCAATACCTGGACTATTTTGAGGAACACCATGTAAAACATTCCACGTCGCTGCATGCCTCTGTTAAGGGTCGCGGTTCATATATGACCGGGCCGATGGCCCGCTACAGTCTCAATTTCGATAAACTCTCGAAGACCGCCATAGAAGCTGCCAAAGCAGCCGGCCTCGGCAAGACATGCAATAATCCGTTCAAAAGCATAATAGTAAGGGCGGTTGAAACATTGTATGCCTGCGATGAAGCGCTGCGCATAATTGATAGCTATGAAATGCCGGATCAGCCGTATATCGAGGTGGAACCGCGGGATGGCATCGGGCATGGCGCCACGGAAGCTCCTCGCGGGACACTTTATCATCGCTATCAGATTGATAAGAATGGTATTATTAAAGATGCCCGGATTATTCCGCCCACCTCTCAAAATCAGTCATCAGTGGAAGAGGACCTGGTTGAGTTTGTTTCGAAGAAACTGGATCTGCCTCATGAAGAGTTAACATGGAAATGTGAGCAGACAGTCCGCAATTACGATCCCTGCATCTCCTGCTCATGTCATTTTCTTAAGCTAACCATAGATCGAAAATAAGGGGGCTATGATGACGGACGAAGATCTTATCCTGTTAATTGGCGCGGGAAATGAGTTTCGCTCCGATGATGCGGTTGGACCGGTGATAGCAAAAAAAATCTATCAGCTTTATCCCGATCGGATAAAATATATCAAAGACATCAGTGACAGCACAAATTTGATAGAACACTGGAAGAAACGAAAGCATGTATTCTTTATAGATGCCGTATGTTCTGGTTGTGACCCGGGAACTGTTTTTCGATTTGATGCTTTGAATGAAGAAATTCCCGAGAACATTAGCTCGAATTTGTCTACACATACATTTAATCTTAAAGAAGCCATTGAGCTGGCTAGAAATCTGGACAGTCTTCCTTTAGCACTGATCGTTTACGGAATTGAATGCAGAAACTTTGAATACGGCAAGTGCTTTTCACCCGAGATCAAGCCTGCAATCAGCGAGGTAATTATCAAAATCAAGCAGGAGATCGATGAGCTGGTTTACGCAGCATTGTGATGATCATATCATTCTGTATTAATTAATATGAAAACAGATATTTCAAATAAACAGATAAAAAGGATAAATTTAAAAATAGGCGGCGCTGTTCAGGGCGTTGGCTTTCGTCCTGCAGTTTATCGACTTGCGACTAAATTGGGACTATCGGGATGGATAACCAACGCTGCCGATGGTGTGGAAATCGAACTCGAAGGTCATAATGATTATATTGAAGAATTCGTTGAATTATTAAAGGTTGAAAATCCGATACATTCAAGATTAGATAATATCAAACAGGAGTTTCTCTATCCCATAGGTGGAACAGGCTTCAAAATCATCGAAAGCAAATTATCCGGCGATAAAACTGCCTTAGTACTGCCGGATATCGCAACCTGCCCGGACTGTCTGCGGGAAATATTCGATCCTGATAACAGGCGCTATCTCTATCCCTTCACAAACTGCACGAATTGCGGACCGCGCTATAGTATTATAGAAGGGCTACCATATGACCGCGCTATGACCACGATGAAATATTTTGAAATGTGCGGGAAGTGCCGTGAAGAATATGAAAATCCATTGGATCGGCGGTTCCACGCACAGCCTAACGCCTGCCCAGAATGCGGCCCTCATCTGGAACTGTGGGATAAATCCGGCAAGGTTATGGCCCTGCACAATGATGCTCTGGATCAGGCCTGCGAAGTTGTATTGGGAGGGGAGATACTGGCACTGAAGGGCCTGGGCGGATTTCACCTGATAGTCAATGCACAGAATTATCAGGCAGTGAAGCGACTGCGAAGTCTGAAAGAAAGGAAGAAGAAGCCGTTGGCCCTTATGTATCCTGATTTGGCTTCAATTGAACTTGAGTGTGAGGTCGGTGAACTGGAGCATGAACTTCTGACATCAGCCGAGTCTCCGATTGTGCTTATGAAGCGCAAGCGATTTAATCTGGAAACCACACCACGCACTCTTAAAGGGATTGCGCCGGATAATCCCTATCTTGGTATCATGCTGCCCTACACGCCATTACATCACATCCTGATGCATAAATTGCAGATTCCAATCGTGGCTACCAGTGGCAATTTGGCTGAGGAGCCGATATGTATCGACGAAAAAGAAGCCCTCGGAAGGCTATCTGGTATCGCCGATCTGTTTCTTGTGCATAACCGTCCGATTGCCAGGCATGCGGATGATTCAATTGTGCGTGTTGTAGCCGAAAGAGAGCTTGTTCTCAGGAGGGCGCGTGGTTATGCTCCGCTTCCAATGCAGCGGAAGGGATCTTTCCGACCGGTTTTGGCAACGGGGGGACATCTGAAAAATACAATTGCAATTTCGTCAGGTAAAAATGTATTTATAAGCCAGCATATAGGCGATCTGGACACGAGACTTTCCATTGAGACATTCAATATTACGATAGAATCTCTTTCTGATATCTATGAATTCAAACCTGAAATTATAGCCTGCGACAAGCATCCAGATTACCATTCAACCATTTATGCCGAGAAGAGTGGACTGCATCTGGTTAAGGTACAGCATCACTATGCGCACATCCTGAGCTGCATGGCAGAAAATAATCTCGGCGGTGAGGTGCTTGGGGTGGTCTGGGACGGTACCGGGTACGGCGATGATGATACTATTTGGGGTGGAGAGTTTCTATCTGTCGATGGCAAATCATATCAGCGATTTGCACATCTGCGGACATTTCCGCTTCCCGGCGGTGAGAGGGCGGTGCTGAGACCGAGGCGGTCAGCGCTGGGAAGTATGCATGAACTATATGGACGCGATATTATCGGAATAGAAAATAATAATCCCCTGGACAGATTCAGGCAAGAGCAGAAACAGCCACTTCTGGGGGCATTGAAAAAAGAAGTCAACTGCCCACGGACATCCAGCATGGGACGTCTATTTGATGCGGTCGCCTCTATAATCGGACTTTGCCAGGAAATCGATTTTGAGGGTCAGGCGGCAATGCTGCTGGAATTTGCGGCCGAGAAAGCTGCTGATGATCAGAAATCCTACCCGTTTGATTTTGTCAAATACGAGAATAAATATATTTTAGATTGGGAAAAGATAATCGAAGGTATTCGCAAAGATCATGATAGGGCTGTCTCCCAAAACCGAATTGCCGCAAGATTCCATAATACACTGGCTGAGATGATTGTTGAGGTTGCGAAAATTTGTGAGAGGGAAGATGTTGTGCTTTCGGGCGGTTGTTTCCAGAATAAGTATCTGACAGAGAAGACAGTCGGCCGTTTAAAAGAAGAGGGTTTTAAGCCATACTGGCACAAACTGGTTCCGCCCAATGACGGCGGGATTTCATTGGGCCAAGTCATGGCAATTTCAAGAGATAGGTCTATGGAGTAGAATCTATGTGCCTGGCCATACCGGGAAAAATATTGAGCATTGAAAAAAATGATTCTTTGATGCATACCGGGCGTGTCAATTTCGGCGGTATTGTCAAAGAGGTAAACCTTTCATTTGTGCCGAATGCCGAGGTGGATGATTATGTGATTGTGCATGCAGGCTTTGCCATTGGCAGGGTGGATGAGGCCGAGGCGCAGAGAGTCTTTGAATATCTCGATGATATCGAAAGCATGATGGAAGAGAAAAACAGGCAATGAAATATATTGACGAATATCATAATACAGAAGCTGTAGCTGCATTTGCAGGAAAAATTAAAAGTATTGGCAGCCGGAAATGGAATATAATGGAGGTCTGTGGTGGGCAGACCCACGCAATTGTCAGACATGGCCTCGATCAGCTTCTTCCGGATGAGATTACTCTCCTGCACGGTCCCGGATGTCCGGTCTGCGTTACGCCGGTCAATATTGTTGATAAGGCAATAGAGATCGCAGGCCGACAGAACGTGATTTTCTGCTCTTTTGGAGATATGATGCGAGTACCGGGGTCAGATGGGGATCTTTTCGGTGTGAAGTCTGCCGGTGGCGACCTTCGTGTGCTCTATTCACCTCTTGATGCAATCAGGATCGCAGAGGAGAATTCCGGGAAGGAAGTGGTCTTTTTCGGGATCGGATTTGAGACCACCGCGCCGGCCAATGCCATGGCAATCCTATGGGCTGATCAAATTGGGCTTGAGAACTTCTCGGTTTTATCCGCAATGGTCCTGATTCCTCCCGCCATGGAACTGATATTGTCATCAAGAAGCAATAAAGTGGATGCTTTTCTTGCAGCTGGTCATGTCTGCACTGTCAGCGGTTATGAGCAATACGAGGTATTGTCACAAAGTTACAGCCTGCCAATTGTGGTGACCGGCTTCGAGCCATTGGATATAATTCAGGGCATATATATGGCCGTAGCACAGCTTGAGGATGGAAGAGCGGAAGTTGAGAATCAGTATTCACGTTCAGTCAAAAGAGAGGGCAATTTCGCCGCACTTCGAATTATGCAAGAGGTATTTACAGCTGTGGATAGAACCTGGCGGGGATTTGGAATGATAAAATCCAGCGGTCTTGCTATAAGCGATAAATATCGGCGGTATGATGCCGAGGAAAAATTCGGAAAAGTCGATGACATTTCTGATAAAGACAGTGAATGTATCAGTGGTGATATCCTGAGCGGCACAAAAAAGCCCTTTGACTGTCATGCATTTGGTAACAAATGTACTCCGGATAATCCTCTTGGAGCAACTATGGTCTCCTCTGAGGGGGCCTGCAGCGCATACTACAGTTACCGTAATCTGGATCTTAAAAAGGCAGGTCTTAAGTAGATGGAAGAAAACTTAAATAATATAGAATGCCCTATTCCAAAAGAAAAACATCAATACATTAAAATGGCTCATGGCGGTGGTGGACGCGTGATGCATGAGCTTATAGATAAGCTCTTTACAGTAGCATTTTCCTCTTCAGGGCTTGANNTACCACAGATTCATATGTCATTCGACCTGTCTTTTTCCCGGGCGGCGATATCGGCAAGCTGGCTGTCTGCGGCACAGTTAATGATCTGGCTATGAGCGGAGCTCGTCCCCTATATATAAGTGCCGGATTTATCCTGGAAGAGGGTCTGGAAGTCGAAAAGCTCTGGAAAATCTGCCTATCGATGCAAAAGGAAGCGGTGAATGCCGGAGCCAGGATTATAACAGGCGATACGAAAGTCATCGATAAGGGAAAATGTGATCAGATTTATATTAATACTACGGGAATTGGAATCATAGAACACGATATGAATATCAGGCCCTCGAGTATTAAGCCGGGCGATGCAGTGATTATCAATGGCGATATCGGCAGGCATGGAGTAGCGGTGATGGCCAAGAGGGAGGGTTTGTCTTTCGAAACGGAAATAGAAAGCGATTGTAAATCACTCTCACCGTTGATTCTGAACCTGCTCAAAGCCGGTGTCGAAATTCACTGCCTTCGCGATCTTACTCGTGGGGGTTTGGCCAGCGCCTGTGTGGAAATTGCCCAAAGCGCGAAACTCCAGATAGAACTGGAAGAGAAATCTATACCGATAATGGAAGCGATACGCGGAGCATGCGAAATGCTTGGCTTCGATCCGATTTATGTAGCCAACGAAGGACGCTTCATAATGTTCGTTCCACCGGATCATGCAGAAAAAGCGCTCGAGATCATCAAAACTGTCGATTCGGATTTTTCGCCGGCAATTATCGGTAGAGTTTCGCAGGATAAATCCGGTCTGGTTACTCTCAAAACGAGAATAGGCACCGAGAGAATCGTCGATATGCTGAGCGGGGAACAGCTTCCCAGAATCTGTTAATTCCCCGCAATTATCAGTATCTGTAGAATAGTCTTCAAAAATGTAGAATATTCCACAATTTTTATCCCATTATTTCTACCTGCACAATACTTTTTGTTGTCGTTCAATGGGTTATGCTCTTTGGCACGGTATTTGTTTTATAACGGGCAATATGATGAAGTTAGTGATAAAAAGAGGACTAGAAATTATGGTGATGGCTGTCGCTCTGGTGATTTTGCCTTCATTATTATTTGGGCTGGATAAGGGCGAAGCCGATAAACTTGCGGATTCTCTGGAAAACCTCTATCAGCAGAATGACCGGGAATCGATCGGCCTCGATTCCAATGCCACGTTTGATGAATACCTGAGAATCGCGATGAAAAATAATCCTGGTTTGAAAGCGGCTTTTTACGGCTGGAAATCCGAGCTTAAAAAGGCCGGTTATGCAGGGGCGCTTCCCGATCCGATGATCTCCTACGGTCACTTTATCGAGAACGTGGAAACTCGTGTCGGTCCCCAGGAATTCAGGATCGGCCTGAAGCAAAGCTTTCCATGGTTCGGCACTCTTGGCGCCAGAAAAGACATTGCGCTGGAGTCGGCTAATGCGGCCTATAAGAACTTTCAGGCCGCCAAACTCAGGCTTATTTATCAGGTCAAAGCCGCCTATTATGATCTTTACTATCTTGGAAAAGAAATCCAGCTGACCCAGGATAACTTTGAACTCTTGAAATTCTGGGAATCTGTGGCCCGCACAAAATACCAGGTGGGCCAGAAAGCGCATCCCGATGTAATCAAAGCCCAGGTTGAACTGGGGATTCTGGAGGATCGTTTGAAAAGTCTGGAGGACAGACTTCGTCCTGCCAGGGCGCGTCTTTTTGAGGCCTTGAATCTGAATGATTCTCTGTTTATCCCGGTCCCTGATTCGATGGAAATCGATGAATCCGAACTTCCAGAGGACTCATTGATATCAGAGGCGATTAAAAATAATCCCGATCTGGAATCAATCAGGGCGCTGGTTGAGAAGGAGAAAGCTGGAATCCGGTTAGCCGGCAAATCCTACTATCCCAGCTTTACCTTTGGTGTGGACTATATAGAAACGGGAGAAGCAATAAATCCGTCGCTGGAAGAGAGCGGTAAGGATCCCTGGATGATTTCAGCCGGCATAAATATTCCGATCTGGTTCGGCAAGAATAAAGCAAAAAAAGAAGAAGCAGAGGCGCGCCACAAGATGACGCAGGAAAAGCTGGCCTACTCGGAAAACCATATAGCTACCATAGTACAGGAAACGGTATACAGGCATAATGATGCCTTACGCAAGGTCAGTTTGTATCGTGACGGCTTGATTCCCAAGGCCGAGCAGTCACTGAATGTGTCGTTTTCGGCCTATCAGGCGGGCGAGACAGATTTCTTGAATGTTCTGGATGCACAGAGATTGCTGCTGGATTTTCTCTTGAAATTTGAAAAAGCAAAAACCGATCTGGCCAAGAGCGGGGCCGAGATTGAGGTTTTAACCGGAAAAGAATTAAACACCGAATTAACCAATTAACTTTTTGAAAGGAGCTTCAAATGAAAAAGCTTCAATTTATCACAATTTTGTTTGCGGCCTTAGTTTTCACATTCTCTCTGGCTTTTGCCGGTGAGGGACATGACAAGGCAGAGAAAACCGCAAAGGCCGAAAGTGCCGAAAAGGCAGATGCTGTGGAATCGAAACCACAGACCAACTGTCCTGTAATGGGCGGAAAGATCAATAAGGAAGTCTACACCGATATTCAGGGCCAGAGGGTCTATCACTGCTGCCCGGGATGTTCCGGCGCGCTGGTTGCCGATCCGGACAAGTATTTTAAGAAGGCTGCAGTCGAAGGTGTACTCTTCGAGAATATCCAGACTAATTGCCCGGTTTCCGGTAAGGAACTGGAGGAAAAGGAAGTTTACACTGACTACGAAGGACGCAGGGTCTATTTCTGCTGTGCCGGATGTATCGCATCGTTCGAAAAAGATCCTCAGAAGTATCTGATGAAACTCGATGAGCAGTCATCCACAGATGAGAAAGCGGAAGAGCCTGAGAAGAAAATGGAGATGGATGAGCATCAACACAGCATGTAATGGGAGCTGATGCTGAAAGGAGAAATGACATGACTGAAAATAGAAACAATAATGATAGCCTGCTGGGATTTATACCTCGTAAGGGAAAAGGTCTGATTGTATTCATTGCGATTTTGATTGCGGTATTCTCCTTCGGCATGATAGTTTCAGGCGGCCGAGCCGGTGAATCGGCAGAGGCTGCCGACAATCATGATCACTCTCAGACCGAGACTAAAAAAGCTTCATCTGAGCCGAAAATCTGGACTTGCTCCATGCATCCCCAGATTAAGCTCTCAGAGCCGGGAAAATGCCCGATCTGTTTCATGGATTTAATTCCGCTTGAAACTGACGAAAGCGGTGATCTGGGACCTCGCCAGTTGAAAATGTCCGAGACTGCCAAGAAACTGGCTCGGATTCAGACTACACCTGTCAGGCGTGCCTTTGCCCAATCCGAAATCAGAATGAACGGCAGGATTGCATATGATGAAGCAGAGGTATCATATATAACCGCCTGGGTTCCCGGCAGGCTGGACAAGATGTTTGTCGATTTCACGGGCGAGACGGTTAAGAAAGGTGAACATATGGTACACATATATTCACCCGAACTGATAAGCGCCCAGGAGGAACTCCTGCAGGCCAAGCAGGCTGTCGAGAGACTCAACAACGGCAGTTCTGTTCTGAAATCGACTGCCAACCTTACGCTTAAGTCAGCACGCGAGAAGCTTCGTCTCTATGGTTTAACTGAGGACCAAATACAGGAGATCGAGGAATCAAAGATTGTTCTGGAACAGGTCAAATTAAAATCTCCGGTCAGTGGAGTGGTGGTTGAAAAGAGTGCCAAAGAGGGTATGTATGTCAAAACCGGTACTCAAATCTACACAATAGCAGACCTTTCCAATATCTGGGTACTCTTCGATGCTTATGAAACGGACTTGCCCTGGCTTAAGGTTGGTCAGGATGTGGTGTTCACGTCGCCATCCTTCCCCGGCAGGGAATTCCATGCCGAGATAACATTTATTGATCCGGTAATCGACCCCAAAAGCCGTACCGCCAGGATACGTGCTGAACTGGATAACCCGAATGGTATTCTTAAACCTGATATGTTTGTAAGCGGCACCGTTATGTCGGTATTGAATAAAGAAGGAAATGTGATCAATGGACGGTTGGCCGATTCGGAATCCGAGGCGCCCCTGGTAATACCTGCATCTGCGCCACTTCTGACAGGTAAACGCGCTGTTGTATATATAGAATTGAGCGAAGGTGAGAAACCGGTTTTTGAAGGGCGCCAGGTTGAACTGGGTCCGCGCGCCGGTGACCTATATGTCGTCAGGTCCGGCCTCTCAGAAGGAGATATGGTTGTAACCAACGGAGCCTTCAAAATCGATAGCGAGCTTCAGATACAGGCCAAGCCGAGCATGATGTTTGTGGAAGGCGGTGAAGGAAGCGCAGGCCATCAGCATGGTCAGCAGGCGCCTATCCCAAGGCCTTCTTCAGAGCAAAAAGAGACAGAGGCCATACCGGTTAATCCTGAAGCATTGCAGGCACTGACTCCTGTATATTTGGATTATTTCGATGTACAGATGGCGCTGGCATCGGATGACATAGATAAAGCTAGGGGTGCTTACAGCAGTTTAAAGAAGTCCATCGAAAATGTTGACATGGGTCTATTCAAAGACAGGGCCCATATGAAGTGGATGGATTACTCGAGACAGATGTTGGAAAATGCAGATGCCGGAACGAAGGCAGAGAATATAGAACAATCGCGAGATGCTTTTTACGGTCTCTCGAAAGCTATTATTGAAATGCAGGAGACCTTCGGTCATTCATCGGATCAGGATTATTTTCTGACTTTCTGTCCGATGGCGCGTGATAATCAGGGAGCATACTGGCTTCAAACTGTGGATACTGTCTACAATTCTTTCTATGGTGAAATGATGCTGCGTTGCGGAGAGATTAAGGAAAAACTGTCACCGACAATGGAGATGACGAATTAAGATGGCTGATTTGAACACCAGGAATCATTCCATTCTCGACAAGATAATACGTTACTGCCTTGATAACAAGCTGGTCGTATCGGTAATTACTATCATTGTGATTGGCTGGGGTATTATGGTCGCTCCCTTCGACTGGAATCTGGGCAGTATGCCCCGTGATCCCGTACCGGTCGATGCTATCCCGGACATAGGCGAAAATCAGCAGATTGTCTTTACCGAGTGGATGGGGCGTTCACCTCAAGACGTCGAGGACCAGATAACATATCCGTTAACCGTCTCACTTCTTGGTATACCCGGGGTCAAGACAATCCGCAGTTACTCTTATCTCGGATTTTCGACCATCTATGTGATATTCAAAGAGGATGTGGAGTTCTACTGGTCACGATCGCGAGTGCTTGAGAAGCTGAATTCTTTGCCAACTGGAACATTGCCGGAAGGAGTGCAGCCCTCACTGGGGCCTGACGCGACAGCACTGGGACAGGTCTTCTGGTATACCCTGGAAGGGCGTGACAAGGACGGTAATCCGACAGGCGGATGGGATCTGCATGAATTGAGATCAATTCAGGATTACACGGTTCGCTACGCCTTGCAGTCCGCTGACGGGGTATCAGAAGTTGCCTCGATAGGCGGCTATGTACAGGAATATCAGATAGATGTTGATCCCAGCGCTCTTAAAGCCCACAATATCAAGCTTACCGATGTTTTCAACGCGGTCAGGATGTCCAATGTCGATGTGGGCGCCAAGACGATTGAGATTAACCGGGTGGAATATGTTATTCGCGGGCTGGGATTCATAGAAAATCTCGATGATATTCGAAGCTCCGTTATTCTGGAACGGGAAAACGTCCCGATTCGAATTCAGGATGTCGCCACTGTATCACTCGGGCCGGCCATGCGGCGCGGTGCGCTGGATAAAGGCGGCGCCGAGGCTGTGGGCGGTGTGGTGGTTGTTCGCTACGGAGAAAATCCACTGGCTACAATCAATCATGTTAAGGAAAAAATAGCGGAAATCGCTCCCGGGCTTCCCAAAAAAGTGCTGGCTGATGGTACCGAATCGCAGGTTACAATTGTGCCTTTCTACGATCGTACCGGTCTCATATACGAAACATTGGGAACACTGAATACCGCTCTGATCGATGAAATACTTGTGACCATCATAGTAGTGATCGTAATGGTGATGCATATACGGAGTTCGCTCCTGATTTCGGGATTGCTGCCCATCACCGTGCTGATGACATTTATAGGCATGAAACTGTTTGGGGTGGATGCTAATATTGTGGCGCTCTCAGGTATCGCCATTGCTATTGGTACAATAGTCGACATGGGGGTGGTTATCTGCGAGAATATACTCAGGCACCTGGAGAAAGCTCCGCCCGATGCAAATAAACGGGATGTCATATTTGCTGCGTCATCCGAGGTCGGCAGCGCGGTGCTGACTGCGATCTTGACCACGGTAATTTCGTTTCTGCCCGTGTTTACAATGGTGGCCGCCGAGGGCAAGCTGTTCAAGCCGCTGGCGTATACCAAGACATTTGCCCTGATTGCTTCGGTGATAGTAGCTCTCACAATAATACCGCCCTTTGCGGATTTACTGTTTACCCGCAAACTCAAATTATCAAGACTTAAGAATATGCTGCCATTGGGATTATTCCTGGCCGGCGCTTTTATTGCGGTTTTCTGGTCATTATGGCTGGCCGGAATCGCCCTGGTTTTGATTGCGGCATATCTTCAATTCAGGAAATATATCCCGCAGGATATTCAGGCATGGATCCCGAAATATATCAATTACCTGATAGTCCTGATAGTAGGGGCATTTCTTGCGCATCACTGGATGCCCCTGGGCATAGGAAACGGATTTCTGGTGAACTATATATTTGTTATTATTCTAATTGGTGGAATTCTACTGTTCTTTATCGGTTTGATGAGAGTTTATGAGCCGGTGCTAAGATGGTGCCTCGAACATAAACTGCTCTTTCTGGCGCTTCCAACTCTCCTTGTCTTCCTGGGAATCTCAATCTGGCTCGGATTTGATAAAATCTTTGGTTTCATGCCCGATTTCGTGAGATCCACAAAGGCCTATACATCAATCAACCATACATTTCCAGGACTTGGCAAGGAATTTATGCCTGACCTGGATGAGGGATCATTCCTGTATATGCCCACAACAATGCCTCACGCCTCCATCGGCGAGGTATTGGAGGTGCTCCAGTTGCAGGACAAGGCGTTCAATGCCATTCCCGAGGTCGAGAATGTGGTCGGAAAGATTGGACGGGTCGATTCCCCTCTGGATCCCGCACCGATATCCATGATCGAAACAATTATAAATTATAAGTCTGAATATAAAACCAATAAAGACGGCAAGGTATTGAAGTTTAGATATGATAATGAGAAGGATGAATTCGTGCGGGATGAAAAGGGCGAGCTAATACCCGATGATGACGGAAGGCCGTATCGTCAATGGCGCGATCATATTAAGAGTCCCGATGATATCTGGGATGAAATTATCAAGGCCGGAAAATTGCCGGGTACAACCTCGGCGCCGAAACTTCAGCCTATTGCCACGCGAATAGTTATGCTGCAGTCGGGCATGCGTGCTCCGATGGGAGTGAAAGTCAAGGGTCCCGATTTAGAGACCATTGAGCAGGTTGGTTACGAAATTGAGAAATATTTGAAAGAGGTTCCCCAGGTGGAACCGGCATCGGTAATTGCGGACCGAATCGTTGGCAAGCCTTATCTTGAAATTGATATCGACCGCGAAAAAATTGCCCGTTATGGTATTCATATCAGGAAGATACAGGATATCATAGAGGTCGCAGTTGGCGGAAAGCGCTTGACTACTACTGTAGAGGGCCGCGAGCGTTATCCGGTGCGAGTGCGTTACCCCCGGGAGCTTAGAAATACATTGGAGACTCTGGGCGATATTCTTGTCCCGGCAGCTGACGGCACCCAGATACCATTAGAAGAATTGGCCGAGATAGAATTTCGCAGAGGACCGATGGTTATAAAAGCTGAAGATACCTTTCTTGTCGGATATGTGATTTTCGATAAGAAGCCGAATTATGCCGAGGTTGAGGTCGTCCAGCAGGCCGACAATTATTTGAAATCAAAAATCGAAAGCGGAGAATTCGATATCCCCGCCGGAGTGAGTTACAGTTTTGCGGGCAGTTATGAGAATCAGGTGCGAGCCGAGAAGAAGCTCATAATTGTATTGCCATTATCATTACTGATAATCTTCCTGATACTCTATTTCCAGTTCAAAAATGTACCGAACACGCTTTTGGTTTTCTCAGGTATATTTGTCGCCTGGGCGGGCGGTTTTATGATGCTCTGGTTCTACGGTCAGGATTGGTTCCTCAACTTCTCGCTTTTCGGTGTTGATTTTCGCGAGCTCTTCCAGGTACGTGAGTACAATCTTTCTGTTGCTGTCTGGGTTGGATTTCTGGCCCTGTTTGGAATCGCCACCGACAACGGAGTGATAGTGGCGACCTACCTGCGTCAGGTATTCGATAAAAGAAAGCCTGTGACAGTAAGTGAAATCCGGGAAGCGACTGTAGAAGCGGCCCAACGGAGAATCCGTCCGGCATTGATGACTGCAGGCACTACCATACTTGCCCTGATACCTGTGCTGACTTCAACCGGGAAAGGCTCGGATATTATGGTTCCCATGGCGATACCGTCATTCGGCGGAATGACGGTGGTTCTGATCACAGTATTTGTGGTGCCGGTATTATACAGTGCGATTGCCGAAAGAAAGGCGAGAAAATTGCTGAAATCCGGGACTTCCTCATAATTATTTAGATGGAACGAGGGAGTGATTTCTTATGTTTTACCTAACGAGTAAAAAACACTTCACATCAGAGCTTGCAGCACAAAGCTTTGAACAATATCAAAAAAGGAGGATGCGATGAGACGGCAATTTACTTTCGGCATATTTTTGGGGGTGGTGCTTTTGATGCTGTTCGCGCTTGGAACCGCCCAGAAAGGCATGCACGGCGATGACAAAGGACAGCATATGATGATGTCCGATGATTCCATGATGATGAGCCAGCAGAATATGATGAAAAACATGGCTCATCAGTCTGAAACCATGATGAATAATTTTGAAAAAATGCAGCAGCATTTCAATACCATGATGGGCATGGAAGACTGCACTGCACTAAGAGACGAAATGGGCCAGCATCAGAAGATGATGCAGAATATGCATCAGATGATGGCTGATCATAATCAAATGGGTCAAAAGATGATGCAGATGATGGGCGGGCAGATGTCCGAGCAGTCGAAGATGCAGATGGAATCGGGCGAAAAGACAAAGGATGATTCTAAATAAATTGAACCATGACGGAAAGCCGGGCAGGCCGATATTTGACTTTCGAGCTGCCCTTTCATAATCAAAGGCGGTGCGGCATGTTTGGCTATGATCATATGGCATACGGAGGTCTCTGGATGATTATATTTTGGATTTTGGTGGTAATCGGCATAGTGTTCCTGATAAAATACACCGTTGACAGGACTTCATCCAGATCGGAAGAACCGTCAGCGATGGATGTTTTGAAGAGACGCTATGCTTCCGGCGAGATCTCCAAAGAAGAATATGAAGAGAAGAAAAAAGAGTTAATAAGCTGAAGTTCATTTACATACATTCTAAATAGAGAATAAGCACAGGAGAGACTTATGAAAAATGCAGCGCTTATTATTGGAGGTCTGGCAGTCATAATCTTGTTGGTAGCCTCCTGCAGCGATGATTCACCGGGGGAAAGTTCTAATTTGAATCCGGAACTTTTGAGAATAACACCGGCCGAGGGAGCCTCCTCAGTACCCACCGAAACATCGATTCATATGGCATTCAATATGCCCATGGATACCCAGTCGGTCAGAATGTACTCATATTTTTCCGGCGGAGAACCGATGCATGAGTGGATGGATTCGCTCGATCATTACGGTGGTATGGGTCATATGAATATGAACCGCATGGACCATATGATTGTCTGGATAGATTCAATTGAATGGGGCGGCAAATTTCACTGGAATAAAAACCTCGACAGTTGTGAATTCATGCCAGATTCCGCACTGCATTATGGAACCGATTATATGATAATGTTTAATGAAAATGGCATCATGGGACATAATCGTATGGGCATGCACATGGGTCATGATGACGCAGGCTATCACTATTACCATTTTCATACCGAAGACAGGCCAGCTGCAGGTTCGGGTTTTTGACATCATTGGCTGGTGAATTGTTTAAATAACACGGTTTTCCTTTAATATAATTTGCAGTTGTCTTTTGCGCGGAAAACCTTAAATTTATTAAAGATCATCAAATCAGCACCAGGAGTTAATAAAATGAAAGTGATGGTGCCTTTCATTGCGGCTCTGATTCTTATCAGCAGCACTGGCAACATCTTTGCCAGAGAGAATCCGGATCCACCGGTAGATAAAATTGAAGGAGTTGAAACTCGGGCCGGAAGAACCGGGACAGCCGCTGGCTCAGGAGAGCCTTTTAAAGTGGAATCACAGAATCCCGGGAACGGCGAATATACCAAAGTAAATCCTGAAGAAATGGCCGAGATGCTGGCGGAGAAAGCAGGGAAGGAAAACCGGGACTTCCAGATCCTCCTGCCGCAAAATTATCCCAATCCCTTCAACTCAAGTACCGTGATTAAATACAGTCTCCCGGCAGAGGCCTATGTCTATATTGCGGTCTATAACATTTTCGGCCAGAAGGTCAGGATAATCAAGGATGAGATTGATTATCCGGGGGATTACGAGGTTACCTGGAACGGTCGTAACGAGGATGGCGCTCCTCTCTCAAGCGGAGTCTACTTCTATATCTTTGCCGCGGACAATTACTACACTGTCGGAAAAATGATTCATCTGAAGTAACAGTAGTCCAGTGCTGAATTTCTATTCTTCTCTGATGCCGTACTTCTTCATACGATATATCAATATATGCCTGGGTATCTGCAGCCGTTTGGCGGCCCGGGTCTGATTCCATCCAGTCTTTCTTAAAGCGTCGATAATTGCATTTTTTTCAGTTTCCTGCAGTGAGTCGTTACCGGCTTTCTCTTCGCCCGTTTTATAACCGTTGTCCGATCTTGTTTCAGGCGGAAGATCGGATGGTTTAATCTTACTGTTCTCTGCCAGAACTGCTATTCTCTTCAGCAGGTTTTTTAACTCGCGCACATTGCCGGGCCAGTCATATTCACTCAATTCCTTGAGAGCTTCAGGGTCTATGGATAGCTTTTTACTTTCAGAATACTCACTGAGAAAATGTTTCACCAGGAGCGGTATGTCTTCCCGTCGCCCGCGCAGCGGTGGTATGTTGATCGGAATGACGTTAAGACGATAATACAGGTCCTCTCTAAAATCACCCGCTTTCAGTTTTTTATGCAGGTCCTGGTTGGTTGCAGCAAGTACTCTGATATCGACGGGTATAGGATCATTTGATCCCACAGGTTCCACAACCCTATTCTCCAGTACCCGCAAGAGCTTGGCCTGCAGCTCCATGCCCAAATCCCCTATCTCATCCAGAAAGATCGTGCCTCCATCGGCTAATTGAAACTTGCCGGTCTTGTTTTTCACCGCTCCTGTAAACGCTCCCGCGACATGCCCGAATAATTCGCTTTCCAGAAGGTCTTTGGGAATAGCGGCGCAGTTAACCGTTATCATAGGATTATCGGAGCGTTCGCTTTCCCGGTGAATGGCCCTGGCGATCAACTCCTTGCCGGTGCCGGATTCACCCGTTATCAGCACGGTTGTGTCGGTATTGGCCACCTTTCTGACGCTGTTGAAAATTTCCTGCATCGGCTTCGAGGCTGCAATTATATTGGAAAATGAATCCCTGTTTTTGAGCTCCTTCTTGAGCCTGAGGTTTTCGTCCAGAAGCCTGTGGTAATCCAGGGCCTTTTCGACCGTATGCATGAAATCATCCAGATCAAAAGGCTTGGTAATATAGTCGTAGGCTCCCAGCTTCATTGCCTCAACCGCCATCTCAATCGTCCCGAAAGCGGTAATGAAAATCACCGGCAGGTCCGGCTTTATCTCCTGTGCGATCGTCAATAGATCCAAACCGTCCATACCCGGCATCTTGATATCAGAAATCAGAAGCACAAAGTCAGATTTCTTGAGATATTCAACAGCCTCTTCAGCGGTTTCCAGGGCAGTCGGTTTATAACCCTTCTTTTTTAGATTAAATTCAATGATCCTTCTAAGAGAAGCATCATCATCGACAACCAGTATTTTCTCGTCACTCATATTGATTCTCCGTCCCTTCAATCGGCAGTGATATCCTGAATGTCGTGCCCTGGCCTTCAGTGCTTTTAGCTTCTATAGTCCCATTGTGTTCTTCGACTATGGCCTTAGTTGTTGCCAGACCCAGACCTGAACCGCGGCTTTTTGTGGTATAGAAGGGATCGAATATTTTATCCAGATCAGGTTCCGGGATACCGATACCATCATCACTTATAGTTATCACAGCAAAACCATTATCACTAGTGCACTTAATTTCGATTTTACCTCCCTGCGGCATGGCCTGGAAGGAATTCAGTAATATATTAAGAAATACCTGGCGCAGTTTGTCCGGGTCCGCTTTGATCGCGGGCGCTTCATCAAAATCCGTCTTTATTTCAATATTGCTGTCACGCGCCTGATATTTGAGTTGCTTATGGGCTGAGTTCAGGATTTCCCGAAGATCGATATCGGAAAATCTGGCGGGGGACGGCCGGGCATAAGACAAGAAGTCCTTCACGACATAGTCGAGCCTGTCAGCTTCCTTTTCTATCATTTCGGCGAATTCATGCTTCTCTGCGTCGGAAAGCGAATCATCTTTCAATATCTGCGAGGCGCCTTTGATAGATCCTAATGGATTCTTTATCTCATGCGCAATAGAAGCGGTCATCTGGCCCATCATGGAAAGCCTCTGGGCCTGCTGAAGTTTTCGTTCAGCCTCTTCCTTTTTGCGTACGAATGACCTGTCTCTATCGACCAGAATTCCGGCCATACCGCCGATCGCCAGATAAAATGCGATCTCGGTGTATTCATTAATCAGATCCTCGGCTATGATCACCGGTTTGAGCTGAACGTATAATACCGCAAAAATTGAAATGACTACAGCGGTAGCTATACCTCCGCGGAGTCCAAACCAGACAGCCCCCAGAACAATCGGTATGTAGCAAAGACGCGCATGGATTACATGTATAAGATGTGAATGTCCCAATACTCCTTCAAACAACAGGCCATAATAATGCAGTGTAAGTGTGGCTGCAGTAATCACAATTAAGAGTATCAGATATGTTTTATTAGATTTAAACATGGATTAATCTTTATTTAAAAGCTCAACATTATTGTAGAATATTCAACAATATTAGCTTGAAAAAGTTCTACACTTTTTCTTCAATATTTTTCAAAGTATTGTTGTGAAATAAGTTATGAATAATTTGTTTGAGCCCAAAACGCCGATATTATTTGCCCATGTATATATCCAGGAGCGCATCCCATTCCGGCTGTGTAATTTCACGCAATAGAATAATGTTTATATCCTCTCGCAGAGGATTCCCATCGGTAAGAGCAATCCCGTAATCCTGGCGCAGGAAAGTCGAGGGCAATGTTTTCAGTTTGCCCCTAAAGTTGGTGTTTATCAGATATTTCAGAATAGGAGCATCATAAACAAATGCATCTATCTCGCCCTCAGCCACCGCCTCTAGGCCTTCCTTTGGGCTTTCAAAGGTATTGAAGTTGATGTTATTGTTCTGGAGATATTTCTCGCTGGTTGAACTGGCAATTGTCCCGACTTCAACCCGAGGCAAATCCTCCGGTCCGCTGATTTTGGCCTCAAGTTGAGAAACTGTGAGGGCTGAGGCAATAGCTGCGGTGAGACTGGATATAATTATTATGGCGGCGAACATCCAGATCAAGGCCACAACCCGTCCTCCGACTGTTTTGGGGGCCTTGTCACCATAGCCGACGGTTGTCATGGTAACCGCTGACCACCAGAATCCGGAACCGATACCCTTTCCAATTCCTCCACCGAATTGCTCGGCATTTCTTTTTCTTTCAAAGGCCCAGACCAGGAATCCTGTGACGAGCAGAATGAAGATTAATATTCCAACCACTCGCAGGAATTGAGAGGAGAGTAGTCCTTCGGCCACATTGATGAAGCTCGCCCCCGGCGCCGCAGATGATGCTATTGTGAGACCGCCGCTGTAGAACGGATGGGAGAAATCGAATTTTTGCTCGCGCTCTGAATTAATAGTGAGGGCGGAGACCACCAGGTCGAGGGAACCATCCTCGAACCCATTCAGTAAACCCTCAAGATCTCGCTCCTCGAACTCATATTCAAGCTCAAGATCAGAAGCGATAGTCCGCCAGAGTTCGATACTGATACCATACCACGATCCGTCCTCAGCTTTCATAGCGAAAGGCGCAGTTGGTTTGGTGCCGATGATTAGTTTTTCGCCCTCAGCTTCCTGGCATAAAGCTGCAGCTGAATGAATTAATGAGATCGATATGGCCAGGAGTATGATTGTCAACAGATCAGACGGATTTGGTTTATTACCTGGATTAGTCATTAAAGCCTCCCCGATTTATTGATATTTGGCTTGCAGCTTACGGTACTTAAAACAACTTAATCGCACAAGATTTTTCTCAATGCAGCAATCCAACAAAACAAAAGCCCGGCACAGAAAGCCGGGCCTGAGTAGTTACCTGATTATTATGCTATATTTAGAATCAATCCCATTCATCCATTCCGCCGGGAGGCATGCCTGCGCCGGGCATCTCCTTTTTCTTTTCAGGCTTGTCTGTTACCAGCGCTTCCGTTGTCAGCAAAAGTCCTGCGATGGAGGCCGCATTCTCGAGGGCGGTGCGGGCAACCTTGGTCGGATCTATCACACCGGCCTTGATCAAATCCTCGTAGGTGTCGGTCAAGGCATTATAGCCGAACGCACCGTCTTGCTCGGCGACGTTATTGAGGACGATCGACCCGTCAATCCCTGAGTTGAAAGCAATCTGTCTGATCGGTTCCTCCAGAGCTTTGCGGACAATCAATGATCCCACTTTCTCTTCGTCATCCAGACTTGCCTTCTCCAGGGCTTTGAGAGCGCGGAGGTAGGCTACGCCTCCACCGGGCACTATGCCTTCCTCGACAGCGGCTCGGGTGGCATGGAGGGCGTCCTCGACGCGGGCTTTCTTCTCTTTCATCTCGGTCTCGGTGGCAGCGCCGACATTGATGACCGCAACACCGCCGGCCAGCTTGGCCAGGCGTTCCTGCAGTTTCTCGCGATCATAATCGGATGTTGTATCTTCAATCTGCTTTTTGATCTGGGAAATTCGGCCTTTAATTTCCTCGGTGCTACCGCCGCCTTCAACTATGGTTGTATTGTCTTTATCGATATTTACTTTCTTGGCGGTGCCGAGATCGGAAACCACTGTATTCTCGAGCTTAAAGCCGACTTCCTCGGAGATGACCTTGCCTCCGGTCAGGGTGGCAATATCCTGCAGCATGGCTTTTCTGCGATCTCCAAAACCGGGAGCTTTGACCGCGGCAGCCTTGAGCGTGCCGCGCAGCTTGTTGACCACCAGGGTGGCCAGCGCCTCGCCCTCGATATCCTCGGCGATGATCAACAGCGGCCGACCCATCTGGGCAACTTTCTCAAGGATTGGAAGCAGATCTTTCATGCTGGAAATCTTTTTGTCATGGATCAGGATCATTGGTTCTTCCAGCACAGCTTCCATATTATCCGGATTGGTGATGAAGTATGGCGAGAGATATCCGCGGTCGAATTGCATTCCCTCAACTACTGTCAGCTCTGTTTCAGTACTCTTAGCCTCCTCAACCGTTATTACTCCGTCCTTGCCGACCTTCTCCATTGCCTCGGCAATCAGGTCGCCGATCAGTTTGTCGTTGTTGGCTGAAATTGTTCCCACCTGGGAGATTTCGTTTTTTCCGGGTACCGGGCGGGAAAGTTCTTTCAACTCCTTCACAATGGCTTCGACTGCTCTGTCAATCCCGCGTTTGACACTCATTGGATTTGCGCCGGCGGTGACATTTTTCAAGCCCTCGCGGTAAATCGCCTGCGCTATTATGGTCGCTGTGGTTGTACCATCACCGGCGATGTCAGAGGTCTTGGAGGCAACTTCCTTAACCATCTGGGCGCCCATATTCTCGAAGTGATCTTCCAGCTCGATCTCTTTTGCGACAGTTACACCGTCTTTGGTTATGGTAGGGGAGCCGAATTTCTTGTCAATCACCACATTGCGGCCGCGAGGTCCCAGGGTAACCTTGACAGCATCTGCTAATTTATCGATTCCCTTTTTTAACCTGTCGCGGGCAGAAGTATTATAAGCTATCATCTTGGGCATACATGCAACTCCTTTTAAATTATTTGATAATAGCCAGAATATCCGACTCTCGCATGATCAGATATTTATTTGCATCAATATCCACTTCCGAGCCGGAATACTTTCCATATAAGATTTTGTCCCCGACCGAGACTTCCAACTTGATCTTCTTGCCGGCCTCGGTCGTGCGGCCGGGACCTACCGCGATAATTTTGCCATGCTGTGGCTTTTCTTTGGCGGTATCAGGAATTATGATTCCGCCTCTTTTTACCTCCTCGGCTTCCATGGGCTCTACTAAGACCCTGTCTGCCAAAGGCTTGATGTTCATATACGACTCCTTTTTATATGTTGTATGATATCTGTTCAAACGCTGCTCTTAGCACTCTTGAGAGGAGAGTGCTAAAATATATTAGTGCAAATTTAACGTTTTGGCAAGCAAAAAAGTTTCAAAAATTGGATGTCGAACCGGTAATTTTTCCAACCCTATTATAAAAACCTGATGCCTCAAATTTAACAATATGTATATTGCCAATTGACCATTTTTAAGCAAAAGGACTACTTCGATATGGGACGCAAAGATTTCGGTTTCGATCTCCCCGAGGGGCGCACTCTTGGATCCAATTATCATATAGTGGAATTCCTGGGAGGAGGCTGGGAGGGAGAGGTTTACAAAGTTCGCGAACGTCATACGGGTATAATCCGCGCGGCTAAAATATTCTACCCTTACCATATAAGCCGCAAACCGCTGTTGAAGTATGCAAGAAAGCTGTACAAATTGAGAACCTGTCCAATCCTGATTCAATACCATCACAGGGGAGAAGCCAAAATCAGCGGCCAGAGGGTCGAATTTCTTGTCTCGGATCTGGCCGAGGGAGAGCTTCTATCCACCTTCATAAGACGGCAGAGAGGCAGAAAGCTGACCCAGTTTCAGGGCATGCATCTCCTGTATGCGCTCGCCCGGGGTATCGAACAGATTCATTTTTTGGGTCAATATCATGGCGATATTCACTCGGACAATATCATGGTCAAACGCAAAGGTCTGGGCTTCAATGTGCGCCTGATCGACCTGTTTGATCTGGGGCGTTCTACCCGCGAGCGGATTCAGCAGGATGTTTTTGACCTCTTGACGGTATTCTATGAGATGATCGGCGGCGCCGAGGGATATAAGCGGGCCGATGATAATGTCCGGAGGCTCATTTTGGGACGTAAGCATAGTCTCATCAGGCAGCACTTCAATACCGCCGGGGATATCCGCCTGGCTCTTGAAAACCTCGAGTGGTAAGCCGCTAAAACCGCTTTTTTTGATTACGTACCTCACTTACGCAATCTATATACAACTTATTAGTATTGTGTAAAGCGCTGATTCTTGCGTAATTAAGCAGTGTCAACTGACAAAAGAACTAAAAGGGATCGGCTTTTAAATCGAATAGTCTTGCTAGGTGTGATTGAAGAATGAGATAGGAGGCCGTTTTGGAGGTACCGCTCGAATTAACTTTCAGGGATATAGAAAAAACAGACGAGCTCGTGGAGCTTGTGAATGATAAAGTGGCATCACTGGAAAAAGTATGCGACTATATAATCAGCTGCCGCATAGCAATTGAGAAGCCTCAGGAACATCAAAGAATGGGTAATCCCTATAGAGTTCGGATCAATGTGCGCGTGCCCCCGGGTCATGAAATAGTGGTCAAGCGTGAGCCTGGTGACGGCGATATGCATGAGCCGCTGGATGCTGTCATTCGCGATGTTTTTGCCGCTGCCCAGAGACAGCTCAAAGAGCTTGTGGAAAAGCAGCGCAATGAAGTGAAAACACATCCAGAACACGAAGTGGCGGCGGTGATTGACCGCATCTTCGAGCGAGAAGGATATGGTTTTCTGAAGACAATTGAAGGCCGGGAAGTTTATTTTAATGAAAACAGCCTTATTAACGACCGGTTTGAGGATCTCGAGCCGGGTATGGGTGTGAGGTTTGTCGGCACCCACAGTGATGCAGGATTTCAAGCCAGCACTGTTCAGGTCATCGATAAACCGTCCGGTAAAATTGAATAATCGTTAGTAATAATCAATCATAATACGAAAGGTGTGATGAGCATGAAATACGATCAATTTATAAAAGAAGTACAGAGCAGGGCCAGGCTCAGCTCACTGGAAGAAGCAGTGAGGGCGACACGGGCAACATTGAGCACGTTGTCGGAGAGAATAAGGGAAGGAGAGGCAAATAATCTCGTCGCCCAACTGCCTGATGAAGTGGCGCATCTGATGGGTGACAGCAATTATGGCCAGAGGTTTGGTCTGGATGAGTTTTTCAATAAAGTCTCGGAGAAGGAGGGTTCTAGAGTACAGGATGCCGTTTATCATGCCAGAGTGGTAATGGAAGTTCTGGGAGATGCGGTAACAGGCGGCGAACTTGACGATGTCAAGGCACAGCTTCCGGATGAATACAATAAACTCTTCGAGGCCGGAAGCACGGGTGAGATGCCCTCGGATTAGCGTTGGGAGCAGGCTGAATTTATATGACATATTTCAGAGACCGTAGAGAAGCGGGCCTGAGGCTGGGGGAGTCGCTAAAAGACTCAATAGAGACCGATCACACTGTCGTGCTGGGTCTTCCTCGGGGCGGTGTTCCGGTTGCCCACGAGGTCGCGAGCATACTCAATGCTCCGCTTGATGTCTTTCTTGTCCGGAAACTAGGCGTGCCGGGACAGGGAGAGCTGGCCATGGGATCGATCGCTCAAGGTGATGTGAGATTTATAAATGATGATATTGTCCGTACCCTCGATATTCCTTCCAGGGTAATAGACAAGGTCGCCGAGGTTGAAAAAGTCGAATTGCAGCGGCGCCTGCGCAAATATCGCGGGAGCCGGGAAACTCCCGATATATCCGGCAAGACCGTATTGCTGGTTGACGACGGTCTGGCTACCGGAGCTTCGATGCTTGCCGCCATCAGAGCCGTAAAAAAGCTCGGCCCTAAAAAAGTTATAGCTGCAGTTCCGGTAGCGGCAGAGCCGACTTGCCGTCGGCTTGAAGGTGAAGCAGAACAGGTGGTCTGTATGCATACTCCGGGACAGTTCAGCAGCGTGGGTCAATGGTATGAGGATTTTCCGCAAGTCAGTGATGAGGAGGTGACTGAATTAATGCAGGAAAAGGGGTCAGCATGAGTCCTGAAGCGGTTCGTAAATTCGAAATTCCCAGGGAGGAGTGGCCGGAATTTGTACTGGGATTCGGCGCCAGCCACAAAAACTGGTTGCTGGAAATAATTCATTTCGACTCAAATGATCTGAAGACAATTTTGGCCAGCAACGCTCCCATGAAGGATTTTATCCTGGAGGATGAAGGAGACCTGAATCTATTGATCAGTGCTTCAGAAAATTCTGAGAAGACCATTACCCATAAAATTCAAAAACCAGAGTATATAATTATGGAAGAGACTGCAGACGGAGGACATAAGGCTCTGGAGATCATAAATGATGATATGGAAACTACGCTGCTGCGTTTCCGTTCTGCAATGCCGCCCACTATGGTCAACGGCAAAGTGTCTTGATTATACTAACTTAAAAGAGAATCAACAATGAGTCAAAATAAGAAGATTAAGGTGGGCACGTCGGGCTGGAATTATAATCACTGGAGAAAGACCTTCTATCCCGAGGAGCTTGCAAAAAATGAATGGTTTGAGTATTATTGTGAAAAGTTTCACTCAGTCGAAATCAATAATTCATTCTATCAACTTCCAAACAATGAAGCATTACAGCATTGGAAAGAAATTGCTCCTGATGATTTTACTTTTGCGGTTAAGGCCAGCCGCTATATAACTCACATGAAGAAACTCAATGATGCCAAAGAGCCGCTTGATAATTTCCTCGGCAGGTTGAAGACCCTGGGCAAGAAACTTGGGCCGATCTTGTTTCAACTTCCTCCTCACTGGAATGTAAATCTCGAGAGGCTGGAATCATTCCTGGAATTGCTTCCTGATAAGCACAAATTCGTGTTTGAATTTCGCGATGAAAGCTGGTGGAACAATGACGTTTATGAATGTCTCCGAAAGTACAACGCCGCTTTCTGTATTTTTGAGCTGGAAAAGAAAATATCTCCCCGAGAGATAACTGCGGATTTTGCATACATACGCTTACATGGACCGGGAGCCAAGTATGAAGGTAAATACGACAAACAGACGCTGGCTGGATGGCGCGGCGCATTTGAAGCGTGGAATAGCGATGGCAAAGAAATATACATGTATTTCGATAACGATCAGGATGGTTATGCCGCCCAGAATGCCATGGAATTGCAAGAGATGGTAAACTCCTAAAGGGTTGATCGGAGACTATAGTATTGATATATTATATTAATTTTGCAGAACCAAATCGCTGCTCATCTGCAGAATATAAAAAGGAGAGGTGATAAAATGGAAACTGTGACACTCCCCAATCTGAATCTGGCAAATTCGAGAGTTGGTCTTGGCACATGGGCCATCGGGGGCTGGATGTGGGGCGGCACCGATGAAAAAAAATCCATCGATACAATTATAAGCGCCCTTGAGAGAGGAATAAACCTGATCGACACCGCCCCGGCATATGGCTTTGGAAAATCAGAGGAAATCGTCGGGAAAGCCATGGCACAATATCGACAGCGGGAGAGGATTGTGCTCTCGACAAAAGCCGGGCTGGAGTGGAAAGGGGATGAGGTTTTCAGAAATGCCTCCAAAGAAAGGCTGCTAAAAGAGATCGATGATTCGCTGAAACGCCTGAAAACAGATTATATTGATGTTTATCATGTCCACTGGCCCGATCCGGTGGTTCCAATCGAGGAGACTGCTGAAACTATGTACAAAATCCTTGAGGCCGGAAAGATTAAGGCGATTGGAGTAAGCAATTATTCAATAGAGGAGATGGAGACATTTATGAAAGAGGCACCTTTGCATGTCTCTCAGCCACCCTATAATCTATTCGAACGCGAAATCACCGAAACTCAGATGCCTTTCTGCAAGGATAACGATATTGCTATGCTGGCCTATGGCTCCTTATGCCGTGGACTTCTTTCAGGTAAAATGAGCGAGGGCTGTGAATTTGAAGGTGATGATTTGCGCAAGATGGATCCAAAATTTCAGACGCCTAAGTTCAAGGAATATCTTAAGGCTGTCGATGACCTCGATCAATTTGCTCAAAACGCGCATAATAAAAGAGTAATTCATCTGGCGGTCAGGTGGATGCTGGACAGCGGAGTTGAAGTGGCGCTCTGGGGGGCGCGTCGTCCCAATCAGCTCGAAGCAGTGGATGAGCTCTGGAACTGGTCATTATCCCAGGAAGATATGGCGGAAATCGAGCAAATTCTGGATAACAATATTGAAGAACCGGTCGGGCCTGAATTTATGGCTCCGCCCAGCCGTGAATAATCGGCCCTTGACAAAACCATTAATCCCCGAAATTTCAAAAACAAACTGGTTTTGTTATACGAATATATTAATATAAACTTGAAGGGGTGCTGAAATCGGGCAATAAGCCGGAGGCTTGTGATGTTCAAACATATCGATTCTATCTTTCTAGCATCGTTAATATTTTCATTCCTTTTAATTTCTCCCTGCTTGTATGGGCAATCTGAAGAAGAAAGGCCGGAGGTCGGTGAGGTAATTAATCATATCGATCAGCTTTATCGCAGCGAATCGAGCTACTCTGAGGTTGAGATGAAAATCATTACCGAGCACTGGGAACGCACACTCAAGATGAAGGTCTGGACAAAGAATATGGATCATACATTTATCAGGATCACAGCCCCGGAAAAAGAAGAAGGTGTTGGTACTCTCAGAATAGAAAATGAGATGTGGAACTATCTTCCCAAAACCAATAAAGTGATAAAGATTCCGCCTTCCATGATGATGAATTCCTGGATGGGTTCGGATTTTACCAATGATGATCTGGTCAAGGAGTTTTCGCTTTTTGATGATTATGATTACGAATATACTACTACGGATAATCCGGTCGACAGCCTTTATTATATTAAATGTATTCCCCATGAAGATGTACCGGTGGTGTGGGGCAGTATTGTTGTCGCTGCCACCAAAGATGAATATATACCGGTATGGGAAAAATATTACGATGAAGACGGCAATCTGGCGCGCACATTGTATTTCAGCGATGTCACCGCTTTTGATAGGCGCAGGATTCCCGCGGTGATGGAGATGGTTCCGGAGGACGAGGAGAGCAGGACAATCCTGCGCTACATAGAACTTGATTTTGGAGTCGACCTGGAGGAGGGCATTTTCACACTGCGTAATCTTCGCTCAGAATGAAGGAGCAGCCGTCATCCATGATGTTCAAAATCGCCCTGCGCAATATCTTCAGGCGCAAACGCCGCAGCATCATAACGATGCTGACCATGTTTGTGGGATTTGTGCTGGCGGCGATTTCGATCGGATGGTCGGACGGTACCTACAATAATATAATCGATTCATTTACCCGCAACCGTCTTGGACATATCCAGATTCATGGTCAGGATTATCTCGATAAACCCTCACTTTATAATAATATTGAGAACTATGATTCACTCCAGAATATTATTGCCGGTATTGACGGTGTCGAGTTCACGACTCCCCGCTTGTCTGCATCGGGCCTGGCCTCGCTGAATGATAAGAGCGCTGGAGTAAGAATTATTGGAGTTGATCCGGAAATCGAAAGCAAAGCGACACATCTTGATCGAAAAGTGACGGAAGGCAAATATTTTTCATCACAACCTTCAAATCAGACTTTACTGGGAGAATGGCTGGCGAAAATTCTAAAGGCCTCGATTGGCGATACGATCGTAATTATATCGCAGGCAGCCGATGGTTCAATTGCCAATGACCTTTACAGGGTAGCTGGAATAATTGAAAGCGGTGATAAGATGGCGGATAGAACATCATTTTATCTCCATCTCGAGGATGCACAGGAGCTCTTAGTTCTACAAAACAGGATTCATGAAATTGCTGTCATATGTGATAATCTCGACGATGTTCCTGGAATTGCGACCAATATCCGAGCAGCGATTAATGATTCCGAATTGGATGTCGCCACCTGGAAGGAATTTGCTAAATCTTTTTATCGCGCAATGCGGGCAGATAAAGAAGGCATGTGGATTATGCTGGTCGTAATTTTAATTATGGTTGCGGTCGGAGTATTGAATACAGTGCTCATGAGCGTACTGGAACGCACACATGAATATGGCGTCCTGCGTGCTCTTGGCACCGCCCCGGGGCAGGTATTTCGGTTGGTTATTATCGAGGTGTTGATTATAGCAGTGGCAGGAATAATTGTCGGATGCGGATTGAGCTATCTCATTAATGACGCCCTTTCAGCTCACGGGGTACCTCTTCCTGAAGCGTTTACATATGGGGGTGTTGAATTCAAGCGCATGTACACCGAGGTAAACTTACGCAGTTTCTACATTCCCGCTCTCAGCGTGGTCCTATCCGCATTCCTGGTTTCAATTTTTCCGGCTGTCAAGGCTGCACGTATTCCACCCGCACAGGCAATGAGGACTGTATGAGGAGTATACGAATATGATAATGTTCATAAAATTAGCCTGGCGCAACATCTTTCGCAACATACGGCGTACAGCTATTGCCTCCACAGTTGTGGCTATTGGACTTGCTTCTCTGATCTTTGTCGATGCTCTGATGATCGGGATGGAAAAGGATATGATTAAATCCGCCACCGAATCATTTATGGGTGAAGGGCAGATTCACAGAGAAGGTTTCCAGGAGACGTATGCGGTAGATAAAACTATTGTCAATCTCGACAGCCTGACCGAACGTCTCGCAAATGATGAACTGGTAAAAAATTTGTCTGTGCGGGTCCTCTCTTATGCCGCTATTAGTTCACCCGTAAATATGAGCTCGGTCACAATGGTGGGAATTGATCCTGAAACAGAAAAGAATCTTTCCCAGATCGATGATGCGATAGAAGAAGGATCATATTTCAAAGCGGACGGCGGCGAACGCAATATCGTTATTGGAAGTGAACTGGCGGAGAGGCTGGAGGTCGGAATAGGAGACCGTGTGGTTTTGACTGCAACCCAGGCCGAGACTGAAAATCTGGCGCAAGAACTATTCCGGGTATCCGGTATTTATTTTATGAACGTTGATGAGCTTGATAAGGGAATGGCCTTCGTGCGGATTGGCAAAGCACGCGAAATGCTTAATATCGGGGACGGGGGGCATGAGATTGCAATCGATTTCATTAAGTCGTCAGTTGGAAGGAACAAAGATCATCCCTTCTGGCAGAAATACTCCCAACATGCCAATGTGGCTGAGGGCTGGGCGGAGCTTATGCCCCAGCTCGAGACAGCTTTTGAATTATCTCGATTCAGCATCTACATAACCGGCCTGATTTTATTCGGCGTGGTGGCCCTGGGAATAATAAACGCCCTGTTTATGTCGTTGTATGAACGCATGTATGAATTCGGGGTTCTGCTCGCGGTTGGCACCAGGAAAAACGAACTGGCAAGGTTAATCGTTTTCGAAGCCGGGGCGCTGGCGATTGTCAGCGCTATTGCGGGGATCATCCTGGGATTTGTTGTAAATTACATATTCGGTCACATAGGTTTCGATTTTACCGGATCTGAATACAGCGGGGTGACCTTTCGTGAACCGCTCTATCCGGTGATGACCATAGGTCAATATATCATATATCCAATTCTGGTTTTCGTATTTACGTTGCTTGTCAGCCTCTATCCGGCAATCTATGCTGCACGGCTCACGCCGGTCAAAGCTATGAGAAAAGCGCATTAGGAGATAGAAGATGAATAAAAAAGAAAATAATCATGTAGTCATGGCGCAGGGGATAATCAAAGAATACCGTGAAGACAAAGTCCCGGTAAAAGCACTGCGTGGAATTGACCTGACCATTGATGAAGGTGAATTCGCAGCAATCGTGGGGCCGTCCGGTTCCGGCAAGACGACCTTTCTGAATGTCATCTCCGGGCTTGATGATGCCACAGACGGAACAGTACGGCTTTCGGGTAAATTGCTATCTAAGATGAGCGGAAAAGAATTATCCGATTTCAGACGGGACAATATTGGATTTATTTTTCAATCCAACAATCTAATTCCGGTGCTTACTGTTGAGGAAAATGTGGAATATGTTATGCTGCTGCAGGGGGTGCCCAAAGACGAACGGCATGAGCGCGTGAAGAAAATTCTCTCCGACCTGGGACTGGAGGATATGGCCGACCGTCGTCCCAATCGGCTTTCCGGCGGGCAGCAGCAGCGGGTGGGAGTGGCTCGCGCTATGGTCTCGAGACCCGCGCTTGTGCTGGCGGATGAGCCCACGGCCAGCCTGGATTCTGAGACCGCCGAGAGTCTGATGGAGATCATGCGTGAGCTGAATGAGGAAAGCAAAATCACGTTTATCTTCTCCACCCATGACCAGCGTGTTATGAAAAAGGCCCGGCGGCTTATCGTATTAAAAGACGGAAAGGTGGATCGTGATGAGACAAGGGAATGAATCGTGAAGAGATTATATGCTATTGTTATCGCAATCTTCATTCTGATGTTACTGTCTCCACAAATTTCCAAAGCTAACTGGTACAGCATCGGCGGATACTATAAAAATTTCTCTACTGTTCTTGATTTCCCTGAACATTCTCTGCCGGGGGAAGAGCCTGATCCGGAATTGATGGGGATGGTTACGAACAGACTGAGAATTAATACAAAATTTGAAATCTCCGAGAAAATCAATTTCGATTTCTCATATAATTTTATTCCCGCAATTCAGGATAAACGACTGAACAGGGCTTTTTTATTAGAGTTCAATCCTCGCGGTTATGGCTACCGCGCCATTGATCTTGATAGGAAATTATATCCTGATGACACTGAACCAGGCAGTTTTATTATAAATCAAAATCTCGATCGGGCATATTTGAGCCTGTCATTTCCAAAGTTTGACCTCTATTTCGGCCGTCAGGCGATAGCCTGGGGTTCGGCCCATGTTATAAATCCGACCGATATCCTGGCGCCGTTTCCATATAACGAGCTTGACGTCGAAGATCGAATTGGTATTGATGCTATACGTATGCGTTATCCGCTTGGATTTATGGGTGAACTCGATCTGGGATATGTTTTCGGCGATGATTTCGAATTCGAAAACAGCGCCTTTTTCTTGCGGGGCAAAACTTATATAAAGCAGACAGATGTTTCCGGGATGTTGATCGGCTTCAGGGAAAATCTCCTGCTGGGATTCGACATAACTCGATATATAGGCGGAGCCGGCTTCTGGGTCGAGGCAGCATATGTATTTTCGGATGCGCTGTCAGATGCCGGAGTTGATGAGGATAAGTCATACTTCCGTGGATCCATCGGCCTGGATTATAGTTTTGGAGGCGGAACCTACAGCTATATCGAATATCATTATAACCAGGCAGGGACTAATGATCCTGAGGAATACTATATCCTCCTGAACGAGACGGCTTATACCGATGGCTCGGTTTATTTCCTGGGGGAACATTACCTTGCCCCGGGATTCTCATACCAGATAACCCCATTAATCACCGCTTATGCCGAGGCAATAGTCAATCTCGGCGACCCCTCACTTCTGGCAGCTCCCAGCATTGAATATAACATTGAAGAAAATATATACCTGACCGCAGGGGGTTTTATCGGAATAGGCGAGGGTTTCAGGGAACGGGAGGCTATTCCGATCGTACCTCCGGTCGTGCCGCAAAGTGAATTTGGAAGTTACGGGGATATTTATTTCATTTCGTTCAAGATATATTATTGAATTTATGCATCCTTATCCATTCGCAAGGGTTTATATCAACTTTAATATAAAATCGCTGGAAATTACTGTTGTAACATGTTATCTATAGCCTCATGAAAATTGTCAAAAGAGTTGAAAGCATAATAAATCCAAAGATTTTGAAGCCGGGAAGTGTTATTTACGCCTCCGGTAATGCTGCCACTCCGCAGGTTCTTCTGGAGCAGCTTGCAAAAGACATGGACATTAAGCATGTCGCACTGTTCTGCGTCTTGCCCCTGGGTGACAGGATTAAACCTTTGTTTTCTAAGGAGCGCTGCCAGGGTATTACCCACAGGGTGATATTCAACAGCGTCCTGACCAGGGAGGCGGTCAATCAGGGCTGGGCCAAATATCATCCCATGCATCTGTCCGAGATACCGCGTTATGCGCCCGAGCCTGACGGTCCCAATGTCGTTCTGTGTTCGGTGGCCGGCCCGGATAACGGCGGCAATTACAGCCTTGGTACAACTGTGGAGGCGGTTTTAGCTGCAATCCGTTCCGCCCGCGAAAAAGGCGGTGTGGTGATAGCCGAGCGCAACGCCCGCATGCCGTTTGTCGGCGGCACGGCGATCCCTCAGAGATATATAGATTACTTGATCGATGCCGATTATCCCTTGCCTGTGAGCCCGGTTCACAAACCTGATAAAAAAGCGATTAAAATAGGTGAAATCATTGCGGCGATGTATATCAAGGACGGCAGCGGCAAGACACCCGGTTCGACCCTGCAGTATGGTATCGGAGAGGTGCCGGAAGCGGTTACCACGGCCATACTCAAGAGGGATTATCAGCATCTGGGTATTCATACGGAGCTTTTTGCCGATGCCATGATGCGGCTGGTGAAGAGGGGTCTGGTGACAAATAAATGGAAGCCCAGGATCAACTTTTCGGTCTCCTCGATTTTCCTGGCCAAGGATCAGAAAGGCTACGATTGGCTTCATTTCAACAGCGCAGTCCAGAGCAGGCCCTCGGATTATACTAATAACGCCTTCGTAATCGCCCAGCAGCCTAATATGGTGGCGATAAATTCTGCTATAGGGGTTGATCTGCATGGCAATATCTGGGCCGATTCGCTGGATGCGCGCAAGATTTACAGCGGGATCGGCGGCCAGAGCGATTTCATTCGGGGCGCGCAGCACTCGCCCGGAGGAATTGCTATAATTGCAATGAAATCAGTCACCCGGGACGGTAGATCGAAAATCGTAGATAGATGCCCCGCCGGGATTACTACAACCGCGATTCCGGCCGATCGGGTTATACTCGTGACGGAGAATGGGGCTTTCGATCCCAAAAGCCTCAGTATGGGGGAAAGAGCGGTTGGAATTGCGCATCTTGCGACTGATGAAGAACGGGAAAGACTCCTTAAGACGATCAGGGATGATCCGGCATTCCATAAGCCCGACCTGACCATGCACAAAGGCGTTCCCGGATTCACACCTTACAAAAAAGCTACTGAGGTATAGTGATATCTGCAGCGTCAATATCTAAGGACATTCCAGAGGTTTCAATTTCAAGTTAAAGCTGGTGCCTGTTTCGGGCTGGCTCTCCACAGAAATACTTCCTCCGTACATTTCCACAATGCGTTTCGCCATAGCGAGGCCCAGGCCGATTCCTTTTTCCTTTTTATAAGATCGGAAAGCGTTGAATATCGATTCCTGCAAATCAGGCGGAATGCCGCTCCCGGTGTCATGAAATTCGAGGTATACCAAACTCTCATTCTCAGACCAGGAAATATCAATCCTCCGCTCAGATTTCTCTTTCATGGCATCTATGCTGTTTAGAAGTAGATTGTTCATGACGGAAAAGAACTGCCGGCGGTTTGACTCAATACACACCTGATTTGAGCCCTTGAGATTTACCTCAACAGAATTTTCTTTGAGACGCAATTCATTCGTTTCCAGTACCTCATTTATGACAGAGACAATGTTCACATTCTCGGGTTCATGAATTGAGTCCAGCCTTGTATATTGCGAAATCAAATTCGTCAATTCGATAGCTTTGGTGATAGCGCTGTTGGCATGCATGGTGAGCCTGGGAATACCGCTTTCGGTTTGATCGTGCTTGCGAAGGTCATTTTCAATCTTTTTGATCGAAGCTTTGGCGGGAAAGAGGGCATTACGGATCTCATGCGCGAATCCCCCCGCCATATCCTTGGCCTGTTTATATTTTTCAGCTTCAATCAGTTTCTGCTGTGTCTTCCTGAGTTCCTTAAGCGTATTGTCAAGGGAATCTCTTTGCCGGGCAATGGTCTTGTTCTTTTGTCTGAACTTAAACAGAATGATCGAGGTGACAGCTACGATTAATGACAAAGGGATGAAGCCTGCCAGGAACGCCAGCAGTGGGTTGCGGGCAAAAAAGCTGTGCCAGGGAGCGGGGATGATATTGTATGAGCAGCCTCCTTTCTGATCCCGTACAAAGACGTTCGCCAGCATTGCATCTGATTTGAATACTTCAACTGAACCGCTGCCACCTAAAAAGGCAAGCTGTTCATAGTCCGAGTCGAAAAGTGCCAGGCCGGCGCCCATTGCTTCACAAAGAAATTGCGGCCTACCCTGGTTTATAAAGTCGTAGCTGTTTCTAAATCTTATTGGAACTCTACAACTGAATGACTTTTTATGTACAAGCTGATCATCGTAGCATTCTATGGAATTATCTCCAAAATATAGACAGAGTTCCTCTTTACTATCGAGGTCGATATCAAACTTCTGCATATTTCTCAGGTGCTTATCCAAAGTTATATAATCCAGAGTATTTCCTTCAATATCTACTACAATAATGCCTTTGGCCTGCGATTCATCTTCGCCGGGGTAAATCTCCGTGACGATATCTGGTGTGCCATCATCATTGTAATCTATCAGTTCAGGATGAGTGTGTGTATATTTTCCCCCTACTTGTTTTTGCCACAGGAGCCGACCATCAAGAGTCATACATATCAAATAGGAATGGCAGTCATCAAGATTATCGGAGATTACCCCATTGCAAAGCGCACCTGCCCCGAGAAGCAGGAGATCCCTGCCGGATTTGGGATCTTTAATTATATGGGTGTGATCGGAAGAGATATAAGGGGGCATGTCATATTTCCAGGCGACTGCTCCATTTTTCCAGTCGACGCATGCCAGATATCTGGGAAACAGGTCGAATCCGGCAGAAACGCACACAAAGATCTCGTTGAAACCATCAGAATTTATGTCGAAGTCATTGAATGCAAAGACAGTCCCATCCCAGCTTCCGCTGCCATCAAGGTCTTCACCGACCTCGACTAATATTCGAAGTTGATCCGCATTGAACGGTTTGAGAATTTCCAACCAGACTGTATCTCCGATCAGATAGGTTATGGCAAGCTCCTCTATATTATCCCGGTCAAAGTCTCCGGGGTAGTGCGAGATGATGAAAATCGTGGGTGCATTGAACTGAGCGATTGTATTATCCCTGCTGCGATCCTCCCATCTGAATATAACTGAGGATAAATTGCCGGGGTCTCTCCAGTTATTCTGGACAATAAATAGGCCGGGTATGCCGCTGGTGTCGAGGTTGATGGGAAAATTCCACGAATTGGTACATCCGGCACTGCTGAAGCGGTATGGCAACCTGGAGAAATCTTCTACAATTTCCAGATTGATCGGTTCAGCCTCATCCCTCCCGAATGAATCACAGCACCATACACAGATAAAAAGGGCGATAGAGATTGGAAGAGTTTTCATTACACGCTTCTATTTTAAAGCTGTTGAAATATACTAAAGCCGATCTGATTGTCAATTAAGTTGTCGCTTTAAGGGTCAAAGCAATTTGACCGGCGTTCAATTTCTGGATGGCAGCTTGAAACCAAACAGGGCTGCCGCAAACCTCAATAAAAGACCGACAGCTTATAAGACTGCCGGCCTCAATTGGAACCTTCACGAGCTCGCCCCTAGTCGAGAAGGCTTTCCCCCCAATATCGGGGTTGCCTACCCAACCCCACTAAAATAATATTTAGCAACCCGTGTGCCGGAAATCCAGGCCTTGACATTTTTATTAATATGTTGGGAGATATGCAGATAGAATTCGATCAAAAAGAAGGTTTGCGCTTCAGGGTAATTTTGACCTCAGAAAGGGCGGTGAAATGTTGTAAAAAGGGCATCACGATTTAAAAAAATAATTGAAGTATCAAGGCAACAAATTTGCGGAATAGTCACACCTTTATGAAACCGAGCTGTGACGCTCGATCCAGATATGCATCGTGAACCATTGGCTCTTATATTCTCTATTAAGAGCTTGATAATCAGTAACACACACGGCAAGGCGGATCGCCGCCGACAAAGATATAATTAATTATATATACTGCGTCACTGATGTTAACCGTGTCATCGCAATTTGCGTCGGCAACCAGAATCGGATTGGGGGCGGTCCCGCCGACAAAGATATAGTTTATTATAAAAACAGCATCCGAGATATTGATCGTGCCGTCCCCATTAGCATCCGCAAGAAAATACTCGCATATTGTCACAATAGCGTTCAAAGTATCATAGTAGAGCGGACTATTGGTCGCATCCTTGGCTCGTATAGAGATGAAATTCAGCGGACATTCTCCTGGTACCACCGGATTTTTTGCATTGAATCGAATTGTTGCGAGCTCGCCAATATCGCCGGTGGTTACGCCATCTCCCAGAATAGCTCCATCGATATAGAGCGTGCCTGAATCCGGAGAAAATCCTGCCCAGAAAAATGTGGGCGCACCTGTGCTGCCCAGCAATGGACCCTCCCAGATACTGTCCGGATGCGTCTCGATCATGGCAGAATCAAATTGAATCGCCACCGAGTACGCCTTCAGGTCATATATATTGGACAGCAACTGGAGTTTTATATCGATTGTGCCAGCACCCGAAGTGTAACTTTGCGGCGGCATTAGCGCCATTTCCGGCATTTGACCGAAAAGTACCCCGCAATTTGAAATGATCAGAAAGATAATAATCGTAATTATTTTATTTTTCATAAAATTTTCCTCCCTAACAGTCAGGCTCCGTATCTCCATCTACATCGCAGGGCGCCTTACCCCCCACGAAGACATAATTTATAATCCAGACGGCGTCGCTGACATTAACACTTCCATCACAATTTACCTCACCCGAGGCCAGCGGTTCGGGCGGATTGCCCCCCACGAAAACGTAATTTATGATGTATACTGCATCTGAGACGTTAACATTGCCATCACCGTTGGCATCGCCGCACAGGTAAGCTTGTGTCACCTCCAGTGTTACTCCAACGTATTGAGGTGAGTTTGCCGCATCGGCCGAGCTTATTTCAATGGAATCGCTATAAAAGCCGGAGCCGATTCCGCTTATATCAACCGTGATTGTAATATCCTCGGGGGCTGTTCCGGAATATGTATCCAGATCAAACCAATCGGAGCTTTCTGAAGCTTCCCATTGGAGATCCCCCAAGCATGGATTGGCCACAGAAAATGTCCGGGGATCGGGAGCCTGTCCATCTTCAGACAAAAACTCGATTTGTCCGGGGCTGGTATAGATGATCGCCTGGTCTGTTGGACATACAATCACCTGCCCATCAAGAGCATCGTCGAGCTCGATAATATTTCCCATATGGGTTTCTGGATCAACCAGCGTATCCCTGAACTCATAATAACGGAAGCTGACCGGGCTGATGCCATATCCTAAAGCGGTGTATTTCATCCGCACCAGTTCGCCGGGACCATTTACAAAATTACCCGGGCCGAAGATCGAACCCTGGATTTCGTAGACATAAGCCGAATCATTTTCTCCGAAATGCTGTACGGTATCTTTCCAGTATGTGAAGGCTCCGCTGGGGCCGGTAAAAAATGTACTGACACGCTTGCAGCTGTCCAGCCTGATTATCGTGGTATCAACCTGTATGTCGACCAGAAAATCCTTTACCAGCTCAACGGTATCAATTGCCAGAAAGATACTGAAGGTGTCATCGATTGCAACGGTTTTCACTTCAGGCGAAATGAGCACATGCCCCGAGCTATCCTGTGACGCTAATGAAGCCGGATAAGCCATACAGAGTAAGCCGAAAGCCAGGATAGTAAGCAATTTCAAACGATGTCTCATAATATGTACCTCAATAATCCGGAGGGGATAATCCCCCCTCCGGATCATAGTTGAATCTATTTAACCAGAATCATCTTTACAGTTTTCTGGAATGCAGTCGTTTCCATGCGATAGAAATAGACACCGGAAGCGACTCTGGATCCGCTCTGATTTGTTCCGTTCCAGGTAACCGTGTGTTTTCCTGCCGGCCTGACTTCATCGACCAGAGTATTTACAACCTGTCCTGCAATATTGTAAACCCTGATTGTAACATGGGTCTCCTCTGGCAGGCTGTAAGCGATTTCCGTCTCAGGATTGAACGGGTTGGGGCGATTCTGGAACAGCTCATATCTCTCGGGCAGTGCCGCTGAGGCCATGATGGTCTGCGCGGTAAAGTCGCCCAACAGCTTCCTGTTGTTATTGTTGCGAATATCGGCGCGCGCTAAGGTCAGCTCGGACCCCCGGCTTCCGACATTTTCAAAGCGAATGACTGCAATCGTTCCGGAACCGGCAAATACCTGTCCCTGTCCCAATACTGCGGCAGAAACCGAGACTTTATTCTCATATTCCAGTGTCCTGGTGAATACGGGCCTGTCGGTATTTATGAGCTCAGTATTGTAAGCGGTCGAATGATAAGTCATCCTTTCGGAATCGTAGGTCAGTTCAGCGATCAGGGATTTGGCCTCATGCTTTCCATTCTCAAGGAATATCTCGACATAGCATGAGTGTCCCTCTAATCTCGAGGACACCCTGATACCGGTCTCCGTTACCACAGGATTATCGGCGAAGATCGGGCGCGATTTGGCGCTCGGCGAAACATCGTCGAAATTAATGGCAAATATCGTCAGATCTTCGAACTCGACCTGGTTATCAGTTGTCGGAATGCCCTTGGTGCTGTTATTGAAGGTCGGCCCAAAGTCGCATTCGTTGTTGTAATAGACATCTCCATCCGAGGTACCGTAGGAATTGGAGAACACCGACAAATCTGAGAAGTAAACATAACCATCATAGGCCAGAACCGGGGATACATCACCCAGCCAGTAGGAGGTTGATCGATCCTGTGCGTCAGCGACCGGCGCTGAGATATTACCGGCCAGGTCGACCGTAAAGGCCGCATAGTGATAAACATCCCTGGTTGTTGATGTCAGGTTGTATGTATCGGTATGCGAGGATGCTGTGCCGGAGTAAAGCAGATCGCCGTCAGCAGTGTCGGCCGGATAAGCCGCCTCAGTATGGGCGTCATCATATTCCGGATAACCATGGCCACCCCCGTCAACATAGTCATTTCTGACAATGACTGTGTGATCGAAGTCGCTGGTGGCGTTGCTCCACGTCAGACTGACCTTGTTGTGACCGGGCTCAGCCGTCAGGTTTGTTGGTGGTGGCGGCGGCGTGACATCCTTTGTAAAGCACCATGAATATGAGCATGAATCGGAATTACCGCGGCCATTATCATCCATCACCTTGAAGTAGAGGCAATGCGCGCCCTCACTCAATCCTGTCCAGGCTGACGCAAACAGAGTCCAGTCTGTTGGACCATAAGTGGAACCCGAAAGATCGCTGACGATCGGGCTCCATCCCGCGCCTTCGCAGCCATCAAGCTGATAGTAGAGCGCATCTAGGTCGCAATTATCCGAAGCCTCCAGGTTAATTACCGGAGCAACATTATAGTATCCGCCGTCCGCAGTATTCACTGTCAGGACAGGATCGGCACAGTCTACTACCAGAGATATTGGATCCGGTAATGGACTGGGCAGATTTATGATACTGTCATTTTCATCGTGACCGCGCAGATCGGCGTATATCATGCTTATGTCGTCGATGCCGCAGGTTGCAGGTGAGCCGGTGAGCTCGACATTAAAGAGGCTCGCCGGGCCATCCTGTGAGCCTGTGAGCACACCGAAGTTGAATTGGATACTGTCGTATCCGGTGGCATTATCGAATTCGTTGTAGAAAAGCTGATAATTTCCAGAGGCCTCAGTAGCGTTTACAAAATCAAGATAATACGGATACTGAATTGTGAAATTGGCCGCATCAAGGCCTACCAAGCCGTCACCGATTGCAATATCGAAGTCGAAATTGCCGGTGCAATGATAGACAATATCGTCCGGGGTCATATCTATGAAGCAGTCGACAGTGGGATAATTGTCAACCGCACCTGCATCACCGCCGACCGTATAGACACCGGTGCCGGAATAATCCGACCAGCAGTTGCCATACGAGCCGTTATCCCAGGTCCCGCCCGCATCATCATCAGCATTATAATCATTGTTAAATGTGTTACCATAGGCCAGAAGCGCAATTCCCGAACTTGCCGATGTTGTCAAACCATATTCATTGTTTACGAATCGGTTGTTGGTGACTGTAGCAGTGGTTACATCAGAAGTGCCATAACCGATCCCAAAACCTGTGGAGTTATCGTGAATGTAATTTCCATTCAGCGTGGCGTTGGTTCCGGCGCCATAGTATGTTGTCGCTATAATCCCGGCCGAGGTAGAGCCGTCCGAGGCCGCCACACCTGTGCAATTGTAAATTTCACAGTTAGTTACCGATCCTCCGGCGCCTCCGCCGAATTCGACGGCATAATCAAGCCAGTCACCGTCGCCTTTGCCGACATACGTGCAGTTGTCAACCAGGCCATTTGTCAAACCGCTGCCGAACAGGATAACACCCACTCGCCCGATATTGCTGAAATCACAATATGTAATGGTGGGGTCAGCATCCATGATCGCCACTGCAAAGCCCAGATATGTGGAATAGATCATATTCTGGAAGATGATGTCATCCAGCAGCAGATCTCCGTATGAACGGATAGCCTGATATATGTTATATCCGGCACCGTCCATAGTAACCTCGCTCATATCCAGCGTCACACCGGCGTTCACCAGGAACCAGCCGCGCGAATCGCCGGAACTGCCGGTATTGGCAGTAGGTACAATTGTGACAGTGTTCTTACTGTCGCCGACTATAGTAACATCTTCATCAAACACGACCTGCGGTCCCTCGGCATAGGTGCCGGGAGCAAGGTAGATCGTGCTGGAAGTTACCAGACCCAGGGCTTCGTTTAACCTTGTTTCAGTACCTGCCTGGGCACCGTCATCATCGATATAAAGCGTCGAGAAATCGCCGGTGAATCCGGGTGAGGTGTACGTCCCGGTCGAGAGCCAGGGGGTATAATCAAAAACAGCGCCATCCATCATTCCGGCGATAGTAGCTGCGTCGGTTGTACCGAAATAATTGCCCGAGCCATCCTGAACATTGGTGATAGTCGTGCTGGCAGCGAGTGCATAGGTGCAATTTATGATAGCGTTCTCAAAAATTGTAGTGTAGACCGGTCCGCCATAGTCATAGGCGACCACACCATAATCCCAGTCGTCGATCTTGCAGTTATTTACTGTCAGATAGATTTCATCAGGAGATGTCGCATTGTAGGAGAATGCACCCACGCCCCAGCTGTCGGTGGCACCGGTACCGACTATGTCGGTATTGCTGAGGGTGACATTCACGACTGCTTTGTCTCCATCCTGAGCATAGCTGAACTGCGGATCGAATGGCTCCGGAACAAGTTTCGGCGCTCCGCTCTTGGATGAGGCAGTGCTGTTATATGCATAGAAACCATCACCCAGGGGGGAGGTTATTGTACCGCCCGTGAAGGTACCGTTGCCGTCAATCCAGTACACGCTGGTCTGGCATCCGGAGATATCCACTCCCGTGGCGGTAATATCTCCTTGGTTTAAGAAACCTGTTGCTGTCCAACTGGCTCCTGTATAGGCAACGTCGGAAATGTCGCAATTATCGACAGTACCGGTAACACCGGCTCCAATCTGAATTCCGTTCTGGGCGGTTACCGAGGTTGCTCCTTCACCTGTAGTGGTGACATCATCCAGATCAACCGTGAGCCCGCTGCCCAGAAGCGCAATGGCGTTCTTCTGGAAATCGTCTATCAGAACATCATTTAGTACTATTGTGTATGGTCCTCCGGTATCATTGTAGGAGTAGATTCCTACTCCATGCTGGGCTCCGGAAAACGCGCTGTTCATTACGTTTATGACTTTTGCGGTGGTTACAGAGCCGCCCCCGTTCCAGAAGCCTATCCCCTCGAAGCGGACATTTGTATCGCCCTGGTTATCACCGTCCACGGTCATTTCCGTCAGGGTAACTCCGGTGGCACCATCGATGAACATCACAGGATAATTATTATTAGAACCGGTTACAAAATACTCGGTCAGAGTAACTGGGGACTTGACTATCGTGACATCCACTCCGGCACCGTCAATGGTCAGGTCATTCTTGGTGATATGAACCTGCTCGGTATAAGTACCCGGCTGGACATTGATCAGGTCACCCGGATCAGCAGCGTCAACAGCCGCCTGTATTGTGAGGAAGCTGGCCACATAGAAGCTCTCATCGCTCAGATCCTGGACATAGCGGCCTGTGGTAATATGCCCGGGCGATCCCGCGGCCGCACTTAAGACATCCGCGAGGCTGCCGTAGAATCTCCGATAGGTGTTGTTATTGTCCGAATCTCCGCCCAGCATATGAGAGAAATCGCTGAGCTGGATTGTGACATTGGCGCCGTCGGCAATATTCGTGCTGAATGTTATGGGGTACGGATTATTGGGATCGCTGTAATTTCCCTCTTCAAGATATAATCCGCCATTGTCAGTACCGGATTCGCCAAAGCTGTTAGTTCCGGTGAAGACAATATTATCGGTCCCGATCGGTGTATAATTGCCCCAGGTAAATAAGCCCACACCGCCCCAGGCATTACCGCTTGAGGTGATGTTTGTGTAGGTAATATTATTGGCATCGCAGGCCTGGAAGCCATTGCCGCCGTTATCTTTGGATTCGCATCCGGTAATGGTAACGCCGTCCGTGCCGAGCATATCCACACCGGTCCTGTAGAACTCTTTGATTATCAGGTTAGTCAGGCTGCCGCCGGTCACATCCGCAAATTTAATTCCGTACCTGGGAGCGGATGTCGCAGGTTCGCCGATAAAGGTGAAATCCTGTAGATCAACACCATCGGCGGAAATATAAATGCCGGCATTATTGAAACCCGCGAGACCCCCGCAATCGATATTCACGAGCGAGGTCCCGCTGCCTGTCAGAGTGAGGTTGGTTTTGTTCAGATTCAAGGCTTCATAATATGTGCCATCATAGATATCAATCTGATCACCCGCGGTGGCAAAATTCACCGCATTCTGAATATGCAGGAAGTGATCGTTATCCAGGCTCCAGTCCATCTTCAGCATGGCGATTTCGGCATCGCTGTAAGTTGGGCTGGCTGACTCGGTGGTGAAGAAGACATAGAGGTCGGAACCATCATAATAGCCCATCGGCCAGTATTCCCACCAGTACGTCCCGCCGTATCCGCCGCCGGTCACCATCTTGCTGGTTGACCATGTCCCCGTTGCCCCCGCATCATAAGCCTGGATCAGATACTGCTGATCGTTGCCGCTGACATATGGAGCGGTGATCACATAAAGATTTGTTCCGTCATTAAAAATGCAGGGATCATAAAGGCCGGCCCCGCTGATTGCAGTCGAGTGGGCGCTGAATGACGGCGAAGCTCCCGCCGCGGCCGAATATACTTCTATGTCGCCGGTGGCATCCTCGATGCTCACGACATAGAGAGTGCTGCCCATAAGGTTTATCCTGGGCATGTTGTCTGTGCTGATGTCGACTTTAGCGCCGAGTGTGGAACCGTCAAAGGAATAGAAATCGGCACTGCCGTCACCGGATTCCCAGACGATGTAGATGTAACTGGCGTCGCTGGTAACATTGATATGTCCGCCGCTGCTGGAGGTCAGTAATGTCGGGCCGGTCCAGTTCGTGCCATTAAAATCATAATAGTACATTGAACGGTCGGTGCCCGATTGGCCGCTCGAGACAAAAGCATATATATTACCGTTGTAGTAGGTTGCGGATACAACTCTCTGGTCGAAGTTGGTCGGCCGCGGCTTGTTTAGCAATGTTTCCGAGGCGGCTGCCAGACCATCGATTGTGGCCGCAGTCTTGTAATAGACATAATACTTGTCGGAGTCCGGATCATATCCTGGGCCCCGTACACCTGCAGTACTTGTGTTATCCCCTTTGGTATAGAAAAGCCAGTATTGGGAACCGTCATATACGATCGAGGGATTGCGGTCGTATTCACTGTTAGCGGTAATTGCAGTACTCTGGGTAACGTCAATGCTGGCTGCATAAAGATTTCCTCCGAGCAGGATCGCAACAGCCAGCAGGAAGAGTTTAAATAGGTTCTTTTGTAGCATTTTTCCCCCTAAATTTGTAGCGCATGTACCAGTACCTGTTGAATAGGCCAGTGCAGGTGTGATTTCAGTGGTACTTTTCTATTGTTTTAGTAAAGAATAAACCCCAAAAAATAATTGGGCGGGCATGTATTAATTAAAATTAGTAAACCGTTATATCGATCACACCTCCTTGCTCTATATTGCATTAAATCCAAATGCATATAGTAATCTCATTAAACATTAATTCAGCTTTCCCCTCCCGGCTGGATTATAGTTCAGCTTCCGTGAGTATAGATTTCTAAGGTCCCAAATGCTTTTGAAGTAGGGAAAGGGGGAAAATTAAGCGAATAATTCTCCCCCTGATTCTTACCTCTACTCCCCCGGGCTCAGCCACATCTGCTGAACCCCTCAAAGCCACGTCCTGTTTAGTTAGAGTTTCCTCTGCTTACCATAAATCCCAAACAAATAGCGTGCCACTAAGAGCCTTAAATGCCCCATGCAAGTTGTTGAATTATAATGGCTTTTTTCGCGCCGTAGGCGGTGATTTTTATATGAGGTATTATTTACCTCGAAACGCCCCAATAATTGAGGTCACTTGACTACATGTCGTCCAGTCCCAAGCGTTTGAGCAGCTTATGAAAATTTGCCCTGTCCATACCCAGCAATAAGGCGGCTTTAGATCGGTTTCCATCTGTTTTTATAAGGATCCTGCTTATGGTCTCCCTTTTGAATTCGTCCACCATTTCATTAAGCGTTTGGGCCTTTCTTTCCTTTTCCGGTTTTTTCCTGAGATAGGTGTAGACATCATCGGCCATCACAATATCTGATTCCGTCAGGCTCAAGAGGGCCTCTACCAAGTGCTTAAGTTCCCTCACATTGCCGGGCCAATCGTAATCGTACAAAACGTCATAAGCTCCTTCATCGAAAATCTTGGGCGGACATCTCTCTTCGATTGCAAACTGCTGGATGAATTTATTGACCAAAAGTGGTATGTCTTCCAGCCTTTCACGCAAGGGAGGCAATTCTATTACAATGGTTTTGAGGCGGTAATAGAGGTCGCGTCGGAAGGTCCCCTCTTCAACCATCTTTTCCAGGTCGCGATGGGTGGCGCAGATAACGCGCACATCGCACTTTTTCAAAATCGATTCACCCATGCGATAGAACTCACCGTTATCCAGAACACGAAGAAGTTTGTTCTGCGTTTCCATTGCCAGGTCGCCTATATCGTCGAGAAAAACAGTACCGCCATTAGCCAACTCAAACAGGCCAATACGATCTTCTTTTGCGTCAGTGAATGCTCCCCTTTTATGGCCGAATAGGTCTGATTCAACCAGGTCTGAATTCTTGTGGTTGCAGTTTAAGATGCCGAAATTCTTGTCCCGCCTGCTGCTATTAAAGTGAATCGCCCTCGATACCAGTTCTTTGCCTGTTCCGGTTTCACCCAGCACAACAGCCGAGGCCATGCAATTTGAGAGCTTGCGGATCAGGGTATAAATCTTTCCCATTTTTTTGGACTTGCCGACGATGCCAAAATTGTTCTCCGCATATCTGGCCAGCAGGCGATTATCATTCTTCAGTTCATGGCTTTCCACCGCATGCTTGACCGAACGGGTCAGACGCGGAATTGAATCGCCTTTGAGAACATAGTCGAACGGTTTTTCGGTTGCCTCGATCTCATCCTCGAGGTAATCTCCGGGATAACCGGTATGGAATATGACCGGTACATGGGGAAGGAATTTTTTTATTTCACGGTTGGCTTCGATGCCGGTCATGCCGGGCATCTTGATATCCATCAGGGCGCAGGCGATATCCATATTTTCCTTGGCCATGCGTATCGCCTCGGGTCCTGAAGAAGCCAGAATAGTTATATAGTCATCACAGAAAAGCTCATCCAGCATTTCCAAAACTGATCTGTCATCATCGACCAGCAGAATTTTACTACGTATCTCATCCATAAAAACTAATTACCTTAATAATTGCATTAAAATTCAAGTGAGAATATTATGCTGGCTTCAATTTCAATCTAAAAGTTGTGCCTTTACCCAGTTTGCTTGAAACAGAAACTTCACCATCATACATTTCAATTATTTTTTTGACCATTGCAAGACCGATACCAGTACCATTATCCGGTTTAGTGGAGTAGAAAGCATCAAAAACGCGCTGCAAGTTCTCTTCTGGGATACCTACTCCATTATCTGTGAAATCCAAAATAATACTACTGTCTATCTGCTTCCAATTTAACAATATAGCCGGCTCTGGCGATTTTGTCAAGGCATCGATGCTGTTTAATAGAAGATTATTCAAAACCTGATAAAGCTGTCTGGTATTCGATTGTGCCTCAACATCTTTCGCTCCTCCAAAGCTAACTTTTGCTCTTATTTTTTCAATGGCAAGTTGATTGGAGCTGATAACTTTATTAATCAGGCTGCACAGGTTAACTTTTTCCGGGAAATATTCACTTTCCATTCTGGTGTAAAGTGAAATTTGGTTGGTGATATCAATCGCTTTTTCAATAGACTGCCGGGTAATTCTCAAGTATTTTTTATGCCGTTCCTCGCCCTGACCATTGCCATTCTTGCCCTTTTCCATAAGACTCAAAGCTCCTTTGGCGGGGAAAAGCGAGTTCCGAATTTCATGTGCAAATCCGCCGGCAATATCTTTGGCGGTCCTGATCTTGTCTTCACGGGCCTGCTTGAGCGGGGTCACATCCTGTGTGTAGATCATCACCTGATTAGGCGGAACATAGGAATATGTAACCAGCAGATAGCGCTTCTTGTTGGTGCTTATGTATTTATATTCCGTTTCATCAATGAAGGTTGATTTTCCCTCATAACACTTATTAATATTTGCTATGTAATTTGGCCGATCTTTATACATGACCGATAATTTCTTACCAAGAAACTTGGAGATCTTGCCGTCAGTAATCTTTGAAGCGGAATCATTGAATTCCGCCAGCACAAAATCATCCTGCTCTTTTCTCCATGTATAGCTGGGGATAGGAAAATTTTTGAACTGAGTTCTGAGTTTCTTTTCGCTTTTTCTATGGGCATCCTCAATTTTCTTCCTCATGGTTATATCCTGTCCGATCGCTATTGCGGTTACCTCGCCGCTGGCGGGATCGAAGATCGCACTGTTGGACCAGAGGATTGTGCGAACATCCCCGAATTTAGTTATAATCGGTCCCTCGTATCTGCCATGAGGATTATTTTTGACCCACTTTTCGAAATCAGTCAGGCCATCATGCTGATATCCCGCCGGCAGGAATAAATCGGGCCAGCTCTGCCCCAGCACCTCTTCACGCTTGTATCCGGTTACTCTCTCGCATTCGTCATTAAATATTTTTATGCGTGCCTTTTTATCCAGGCAAACGATCAGACTGTTGGCTGTTCGCAGGATCGAATTTGAAAAGTCTCTTTCGTTCTTGAGGGCGCGATTGGACAGAACTTGCGGGGTGATCTCCCTGGCCACCACAGTAACACCCTCAAGGCTGCCATCTTCATAATACAGAGGGGAGAGCCTGGCAGAGTACCAGTGATTTTCGCCGCCCATCTCAAGACAGTAATCCATCTGACGGGATTCTCCTGTCTTCTTAATGACTTCGAGATGTGCCAGGAATTCGGAGGCAATTTCTTCCGGTACAAGTTCGGCGATATTTTTACCCAAAAACTCTTTGGGATCAGCATACAGTTTTTCCGATGCATCAGTCACCTTGGTATAGGTGAATTTTCCTTCAGTGTTGACAACGAGGATAAGGTCGTCGGTCGAATCGACTATAGCCTTAAGACGTCCCTCGCTGGCAAGGATCTTCTCCTGTGCCAGTTTATGCTCAGTTATATCCTGAGCTATCACAAGCGCGGCAACACATTCGCCCTCAGCATTTCTATAAGGCTGGAGATTCGTGGAATACCATTGCCAGCCGTCATTAATCATGATCTTCGATTCCTCACTGAACTCCTTGCCGGTTTCTATTACCTCTCTTACTCTAGCCAGTTGCCAGTCAGCAATTTCTTTTGGAAAGAGATCGTGCATTCTGCTTCCGATTATTTCTGTACGATCCCTGCCATGCGCTTCGGCGCCATTTTGATTAATAAAGCGGAATGTTCCATCCTCTTCGACCAGGGCGATTCCCGCGCCCACATTTTCGACCAGCAAACGGTATTTTTCTTCGCTTTCCCTCAGGGCATCTTCGGCATTTTTCCTGTCGGTTATATCCAGCAGGGAAACGAAGACTTTCGAAAAATTGTCTTCATATCCAGGTGCGACATTTACCTTGATTATCGTATGTAATTTCTCACCATTTATTTTCTCTGTTGTCAATTCGAGTTGAATCATTTTCGTTCCGCTGGAGAATTGAGCCAATGTGCGGGCTAGAGCAGGGAGGAAATAATCGGAAAATATTTTATTGAAGTGGTTTTCCAGATCATTAATATCCTTGGCGCCGTATATATTACGTGCGGCTTTGTTAGCATCAACCAGCCTGACCATCGATTGGCAATTCTTGAGTATATCAGGATTGCCAAGAAGATATCCTTCGATATCATCTATCCCTGAGCTTTTCAGCTCCTTCACATATTGCATGACCTCGCTGTAGTCCTCTTCGGCCAGCATTATGGGTGAATCCTCAAACAGAGTGCGGTAACGCGCGGCGTTTTCTCTCAGGCTTGCCTGAGCCTTTTTTATTTCCGTTATGTCATTATAGACTATAATATAGCCGATCAGCTTATTGTCCGCCTCAACCGGCGAGCCTGAAACCCTTACCCAGATGGGGGTCCCATCTTTTCTGGCTCGTTTTGCCTCGTAAAAAGTGGCAGAGTCAGTTTTCTTGAAACGATCATATATTTCTGCCCTTTCTTCTTCTGGAACAAGCATATCAATTACCGGACGGCCAACAAGTTCTTCCTTTTTATAACCGAACGTTTCTTCAAAACGAGGGTTGACATCAAGAACATTACTCTCAGTATCAACATAGATTGCCGCCTGCGGATTACAATGAAATAGCCCCTCCAGATTTCTTTCGCTGATCCTGAGCTTCCTGATGTTTTTTATTCGATGCAAATTTGTAATAATGAGGGCCATAAGAAGAATGAGCAGGGCCACCGTTATATAATTCTGGTATTCCCAGAATATTATCTTCGAATAATCGGCAACATCCTTCTTCATTAATTTAAATATGCCACCTTCCGACCCATTGGTCAGAATGAAGGCAGTGACATTGCCGGATTGATCATATTCGATCGGATGAAAATTTGAGGCGGAGAATGCCAGCGCAGCTAACTTCTTAAAATCATGCGAATATATCTCTATGCCATTGGTGGAGTTCATTATGAATTCCGGATTGTGATTGTCCGCAATTTTCGTAATTTCCACAAGCGAGCGCAGGTCGGTCTCGTTCGATTTTGCCCGGATATTCAGTCGAGGATCGTAAATAGATATAACTCCCATATTGGATATTGTATACAGATATGGAACCCCTGATCCCCCGTAATCTGCAAGCCACATGTCACAGATTTTATCTTTGATAAAGGCGGATTCCAGAACTCTTCCACTGCGGTCTATGCGTGAAAGCTTATATGTTTTTTCGATCTCTTTGTGCACATCGCCATAATCAAGAAAGGGCAGTGAATGTGATACATAAAATATGGAATCCGCTTCAGCTCGGCTGATGTAGACTCCCCCATGTTCGCTGGCCAGAATCTTCTTGAACAGGACCTGACCTTTCGAATTTACTCTGGCGAGATAACAATACATGTCCGAGAAATTCATATCGCTGACGCCATTTTTGACATTGTAGGTTGTGAAAATGATCGATGGGTTTTCAGGATCCCGACAGCTCAATAAGGGCCTCTGTATTGGCGAGGCAACCTTCAGGGCCCATTCTATCTTCAGCCTCTCCATGTCAAGGCAGTAAAGTACTCTGGGATACAGATCGCGTCCGGGACTCACATAAATAAAGACCTCTTCCGTGCCGTCATAATCATAGTCTTCGCAGAGCATAATGGAAACACCCGCATTCCAGACGCCGTTGCCGGTATGATCCTGGCCATGCGTTAGATACAGAAATTGCGGATTATCTCTTCCCGGCACGACCTTAACTGCAAAGGCGGAATCATTGCGATTGGCTCCCAGCACCACCGTTTGAATTTTCTCTCTGGAATCATAATAAAGGGCCATATCGGTAATTGGCGCCGGAATCGGATCCTGATCATAGGTAGTTCCCATATCCATCGTTATGAAGTTGACGTGGGGAAATTCATCGGACATTGGAGCCGGATTTGAAGCCATAACCAGAGCCCTGCCATCCCATAAAGAACTGTCACCGGTCCAGACCTGAAGAGGATTGTTGACCGCCCTCAGGCTGGAACTCTGGTCCAGAACAAAGCTCCGTTCCATAGTGTAAGGAAGCATCTTGCTTTTCCGTGAATAATCCACGGACAGCTTCTTTATCGCCAATGGTTCGGAGACTACCAGAGTTGAAAACAGCACATTTATGGCGAGTAAGTATTTTAGAAATCGCAGGCGCATGCCAGCCCCATCGGCTCCATCAATAAATATACAACCATTATAGTCAAACTCTCGGCCATGTGTGACAAAACAAATATAATCAAATTCCAGGATATGCCAAATCTTTTAAGCTCATTCAGGCAATTTTTTATCATCATCTGAGTATTTAATACCTCAGAAATATGTCTTCATCGTGTGTTTTTGACCCGCAACCACACTTGCGTAATGCACTGAATCGTCAAATCCATTGCTTGCCAACGATTTATTTTTCCTGGAATAAGATTCCATTCCGGCAGGATTTTTGGTCACCTTTCTCATAAAGATAACAGAGCATTGGTTTGGGGCAATTCTGTAATTTGCAGAACTCGTTCTGCGGTGCAGGGTTGAATGCATGCTCAGGCTGTTTTTCTGAAAATAAGACTGTTCCCTTAATGCGAATATCATAAATGCTGTTTATATCGTAATATATCTTCACGGTGGTTCGGAGTCCGGAATGCGGTATTTGACGGTTCTCCGGATTGCTGATTTTTCTATTAACTCCTCTCAAGATTCCGCCCGGCGGTGCCAACCGGGCGGATTTTTTGGAGATGGAATGCGTATTTTCGATACGTAAATTATATATGATTTACCAGTATTGATTTTTATCTTATCAATGGTCATATTGAAGCGTGTTAGAAAGATGGTAAATACAAAAAGGTGGAGGGCCTTATGTCTGATTTTTATTTTTTTCTTAATGAGTATGCTGCTCCCAAGTTGGAGAAGGTAATTGTCTTTACAGTAATATTATTGGCGCTCTAAAACCTCTTGAAGCTCCGTTCAAATATTGTTATTATTTCCAGAACATATTAATAATTGACCGGTCAGTCGTTATTTCTTGCAGAAACGAGCGGGACTTGATTTTGTTATCTTAGAAATATTTATTATATTAAATGGGTTGTATTAAACGAGATAAAGGGAGAAACGAATGAGTGATTATCATGAACCAGCTGAAGAGATGTCCGCCCAGGATCGCAATATAATCCGCGCTCTAAAGAGCTTTCGGGAGGAAATTGAAGCCATAGACTGGTATCATCAAAGGGTTGCAGTCTGCACAGACGAACATCTGAAAGCCATTCTGATCCATAATCGAGACGAGGAAATCGAGCATGCCCTGATGACCCTTGAGTGGTTGAGGAGAAACATGGATGGCTGGGATGAGGAGATGAAAACTTACCTGTTTACGGAGGGCGACATTACTGAACTTGAGGAAGAGGAAGAGGAATCGGGCGGGGAGGAGAAATCCCCGGATCTGGGAATTGGAAGCCAAAAAAGTTAAATAATTACTATAATAAAGGGGAATGTTAAAAGGAGATTGCAGATGGATATATTGAAACGTTCACTTGCACCTATTACCGATGGGGCCTGGAGTGAGATCGAGGATGTGGCCAAGGATGTATTAAAAACCCATCTTTCGGCCCGCAAGATCGTTGATATCGAAGGGCCGAAGGGTCTTGAATTTGCCGCTGTTTCTCTGGGCAAAATGGATGTCGGCAAAGGAGAAGATAAGAAAGCCGTCGGTTATGGAATCCGTAAGGTCCAGCCTTTGGTTGAATCCAGGATTATTTTTGATCTGGACCTCTGGGAACTGGATAATATTGAGCGTGGCGCCGAAGGGATTGAGCTGGAAAATCTAGAGGAAGCGGCACGCAAGATCGCTCAATTTGAAGAGGATGCCATCTATCACGGATTCAAAGATGGGAATATACAGGGAATCAAAGGCAGCAGTCCCTATGGAAAGCTGAAATTCGGCGGAGATGCTCATGAGTTTTTAGCCCTGATTTCAAAAGGTATAACGGAGTTTGTCAAAGCCTCGGTCGATGGACCCTATGCATTAGTCGTTGGCCCTGAAATGTGGAACTACATACACAGCCAAACCAAAGGTTATCCCCTAAAAAGACAGCTGGAGCATATGCTTGGAGGCAAAATAATCTTGAACGCCTTTTTGAAGGAATGTTACCTGTTCTCGGTGCGGGGCGGTGATATGAAGCTCTACCTGGGACAGGACCTTTCAATCGGATACCATGCCCATGACACCGAAAAAGTGCAGCTGTATTTCATGGAATCGTTTACTTTCAGGATCATAGATCCTGCGGTTATAATGGAAATTGACTGGGAAAAGTAATCTATACTGAATAGTCTGAGGCCGTCACCATAGACTTGTGACGGCCTTTTTATTTCTGTTCTTCCATCTTATTTTTGAGGTATGAGTTCAAATTCATACCATTATTGACAAGACCGAGCTTTCTGCGGATTAGCTCACGGTGCTTATGAACTGTCATCGGAGAAATACCCAGGGCCTGCGCAATCTCCTTGGAGGTCATGCCGTTTTTGATGAGCCTGCATACCTCCAGTTCCCGTGGAGATAGTTTTGAGAAATCATCTTCTATGTCGATTATAAAAGGTGACGCTATTTTCCTCAAATCTTTTTCCAGAACTTCGAAAAGCTTGAGTTGAGAGGGGGTGGCAATTTCTTTCAGGCGGTGCAGGGTGGGAATTACTGCTTGCTCTATATTTTCGTAAATACTTTTTTTGATACTGTCCTTATCTTCCTGTATCTGGCCCAAGATCTCCTGCAGGGCAATACTCTTATGCTCGATTAGTTTTGATGATTTTTTCGCCTTCTCCTCCGCTATTCTCTGTTCGGTTATATCTTTAATAAAAAATAGTACAGCGGGTTTGGCGTTCCAGTTGATGTTGACACCGTTGTAACGGAGCCATTTAACATTTTTATCCGTGGATTTGAGGCGCATATCGAGATGGTCGTCCATTTCCTGGCCGCGCAGCAAATCAAGGTAAAGATGATTGAAATCGGAGCGATCTTCATCGTAAATGAGTTTTATAAAAGGCTCATCAACTAATTCTCCATCATTCGCCCCAGCTATTTCCAGAAGCCTCGGGTTAGCATAACGAAGAAACCCGTCCTGAATAATTGCAATCCCCTGGCTGGCATTTTCTATTATGGAACGATAGCGATTTTCCGATTCCTGAAGTGATTTATAGGCTTCCCTGGCACTTATCCGAATAGCGGTTTCGCGCAGAGCCCTGTTTACCACAGGCGCCAGGCGCGAGATCTTGTTTTTGGTTACAAAACCTCTGGCGCCCTCAATAATAGTCTCAACGATTTCCTCTTCGGTGGCTTCGTCCGCAATAAAGATTACGGGCACTTCAAAATCCATGCTTTTGGTGGTTTGAAGGACCTTTAATGGATCGACTTTACCATTGTTATAATTACAGGTAACAATATCCCAGAGATTGTTTTCGAGGGCACTTTTGAGCCCCTTCAGCGACCTGACGACTTTATGCTGAGGATCAAATGCTGTATGGCCCAGCTTAGATAATATGAGATCGATATTCTCCGGGACATCATCCACAATTATCATCCGCAGCACGACCTTCATCAGGTTATCCTTTCTCGCATAAATAGTATTTTCCAGTATTATGATACTCTTGCCCTTCCACTTAAATACAAGAAATACAACCGATTGCGAAAAATCAAGGGAATTCGAAAGTTTCGCCTAAACTTATGTGAGTGAATCAATTACGTATTAGCAATACGTAATCCGTATGTGATCAAGTCGTATTGCCAGACTACCTGACAATAACGATATTAACTGGTGAGTAAGAGATCGTAAGATCAAAGTTTGCATATGGTTCCGGAAAGGAGTGATAGTATGCGGCTTAAAGAGGGCATCTTGAGAATAAGGAGTTTTGATAGAATGGGGGCATTGATAACATTTCTCGCCATACTCCTGCTTTTGCCTGTCTCAGGTCCGGCTCAGGAAATGGATGACATCATTTCATACGCGGTTGAAAACCAGCTGCTAACAGACCCGGGGGTACCTGCCCATCTTATTGATGTTCAGACCAATGAAGGAGTGGTGACTCTTTACGGCAGTGTTGTTAACCTACTGGCCAAAGAAAGAGCGGCAAAAGTGGCGGAGACTGTAAAGGGCGTCAGGTCGGTTATAAATGAGATAATCGTCAAGGATGTCGAGCGAAGTGATGACGCTATCGAGCGTGATGCAACCCGGGCTCTTTTTGAAGATCCGGCCACTGAGGCTTATGAGATTAATGTCGAGGTCTGGAACGGTAAGGCGATATTGAATGGACGGGTCGAGTCCCGTGAAGAAAAAATGCTTGCTGAAAAAGTCGTCAGGGGCATTCGGGGCGTTGCGGATATTGAAAACAATATAGAGATATTCTACAAGGCTACTCGTGCGGATGAAGAGATTCAAGCTGATGTTAGAAGGAGGCTTGAATCGGATGTCTGGGTCGATGATCAGTTAATTCAGGTTCAGGTGAATGATGGCAATGTTGTTTTGACCGGCATTGTTGGAAGCGCCGCAGAGTACAAGGCGGCCCGTCGGGATGCATGGGTCAACGGGACCAAGTCTGTCAATACCTCCATGCTGGAGATAAAATGGGAGATACCTGATGATATGCAGCGCCATGAGAAATATCCGAAGCTGACTGATGAAGAGATTGAAACAGCCATCGAGAACGCCTTCGCGTATGATCCACGGGTCTCACTCTTTGACATTACGGTATTTGTGGATAGCAACTTGGCCACTCTTGCCGGTACGGTGGACAATTTAAAGGCCAAGATGGCGGCTGAGAACGATGCCATGAATACGGTTGGAGTTTACCGGGTGAGAAATCACATCAAAGTAAGGCCGGATGTCATTCCGGGGAATCAGGAGCTTGAAACACGAGCTCTGGATGCGCTGGCACGCGATCCATACGTCGATATTTTCAATATTGATATTGAAGCACTGAATGGAAAGGTCGCATTGCAGGGCAAAGTCCATACATCCTTTGAGAAAGAGCATGCTGAAGATGTCGTTCGGAGAGTCCAGGGAGTTGTAGCCATTGAAAATCTGCTGGAGTATCAGCATGAATGGTTACCCAAGAGCGATATCGAAATCAGTCAGGATTTAAAGGACCGTCTATACTGGCATCCTTTTGTAAATTCGGACCGATTAGAGATCGATGTCAATAGCGGGGTGGTAACCCTTAATGGCAAGGTGGATAGCTGGCTGGAATACTCTGCCGCAGAGGAAGAGGCTTATGAAGCCGGAGCCAAAGATGTACGCAATAAATTAATAATAAGTACTTATTCAATGTATGAGCTGGAGGAAGAATTAGATGAGACAGATAGGACGTATCTTGAACCGGATAGAAGATAGATTTTTGCGGTTTCTTTCGATGCTGATTATTACCCGGCGCAAACCTGCCCTCGTTTTAAACACAGGTGGGAATTCAGCCCCGGATGATGATCTTCGCCGGCCTCGAATATATTACAAAGAGAAACCCCCGAAGAAAACAGAGGATCCGGCTCCCAAGGATCCGCCGGAACCGAAGGAACCGCCCATGGAGGAGCCGCATGAACCGGAACCGGAAACTCCGGTGAAGGATCCGGATAAACCCAAGGAGCCTCCTATGGAGGAGCCTCCGGAGGATCCCAAGAAACCGACGGAAGACGAAGATCCCAAGTCGCCGAGGGAGACGCCGGATAAGGATCCGCCCAAAACTCCCAGAGAGGATGAATAATCAAGGTGGGGCGAAAGTCTCTCTGAGAAAGTTGAAATTATTTGGTAAAGAAAATCTTTACTGATTTTAAATCTTAAAACGAAAGGGAGCTGGTACTATGAAGACCAAAGAAATCATGAGAGAAGACATCAAACTGATCCATCCTGAGAGAACTCTCACAGAAGCTGCCAAGAAAATGCAGCAGTTTGACATTGGCGCACTGCCTGTCGTAGATGAAGACAAGGTTGTGGGCATGATAACCGACCGTGACATACTGGTCAGGGCGGTTGCCGAGGGGGCAAATCCCGATCAGACCAAAACCGGAGATGTAATGACCAAAGAGGTTGTTACGGTCTATGATGATCAGGATGTGGAAGAGGCAAAGAAGCTAATGAAGGAGAACCAGATTCGCAGACTGGTCATACTGAACCGTGATAACCAGGTCAGTGGAGTCATTTCACTGGGCGATCTGGCGACGGCTGCCTTTGATCGTGAAGATAGCGGAGAGGTGCTTGAAAAGGTCTCCGAGGCGGAACATAAGAAGTAATAACGAAAAACCGGGCATGGCAGATTTCGCGTCTGCCATGCCGTTAATTCGAGTTTGAAATTATGGCAAAAGAAAAAAGCAAAGATTTTCTTAAGGAATATCATAAAAAGAGAGATTTTGACCGGACTTCAGAGCCGTTTGGTGGAGACCGCCGTAAGTCCGACGGCCGGATCTTCGTGATTCAGAAGCATGATGCTTCCAATCTGCACTACGATTTCAGGCTGGAGATTGACGGTGTGTTGAAATCCTGGGCTATTCCCAAGGGTCCGACCCTTGATCCGGATGAAAAACGCCTGGCGGTGGAAACCGAAGATCATCCCATCGAATATGCCGACTTCGAAGGGGTCATTCCCGAAGATCAATACGGCGGCGGCACAGTCATGGTCTGGGATGCGGGGACATATGAAAATTTGAAAAAGGATGATGATGGTAAAGAGTCAGTGTCAATGAAAGAAGCCTATGAGGATGGTGAAATGACTTTCAATCTCAATGGCAAGAAAATAAAAGGGGGATTTGCATTGGTCAAGACCAAAATGCGCGGCAAGAATAACTGGCTCATGATTAAGAAAAAGGATGACGAGGCGGATGCGCGCAAGAATCCTGTCAGTTCACAGCCGGATTCTGTTATCTCCGAAAGAAGTATCGATCAAATCAGGGAAGAGGAATCCGAGGAAGATAAGGATTAAAAGGTGAAAGATTTTCTTGCTAAATTGCCTGATGAACAGAAAGACAGACTAAAAAAGAAATCCCAGCCAGACTGGACCAGCCCGATGCTGGCAACTCTTACCCACGATTACTTCTCGGATGAAAACTGGATATATGAACGCAAGCTGGATGGCGAACGCTGCCTCTGTTTCAAAAACGGAAAGAAAGTCGAACTCAAATCCAGAAATAAGAGGGTTCTAAATGATACCTATCCGGAGCTTGTGAAGGAACTGGAAAAACAGGACACAGGAAATTTCATCGCTGATGGCGAAATAGTCGCATTCGAGGGAGATGTCACCAGTTTCTCCAAGCTACAGAATCGCATGCATTCCAGTGAATCAAGCGGAAGAGATGTTGCTGTTTACTATTACCTCTTCGATCTTCTGCATGTCGGAGGTTATGACATGACTAAACTTGAATTACGCTATCGCAAGGCAATTCTGAAGAAAGCGCTGGAGTTCAGCAATAAATTGCGCTTTACAGCCCATCGCAACGAAGAAGGGAAAAAATATCATCAGGAGGCCTGCAAAAAAGGCTGGGAAGGTGTGATTGCCAAAGCGGCTGACAGCACATATGCTCACAGCCGTTCAAAAAACTGGCTTAAGTTCAAATGTGTGAACCAGCAGGAATTCGTGATCGGGGGGTTCACCGATCCGCAGGGTCAACGGAGCGGATTCGGCGCTCTCCTGATCGGCTACTACAAAGATGGCGATTTTCATTATGCCGGCAAGGTTGGGACAGGGTATGATGATGAGATGCTCGAGAAACTTGGGAAGAAACTCAAGGATATTGAGAGGAAATCGAATCCGTTTGAAGAGGATGTAAAGGAAAAAGGAGCGCATTGGGTCAAGCCCAAACTTGTGGGAGAGGTTGGATTCACGGAATGGACCTCCGATGGAAAACTGCGGCATCCCCGCTTCCTCGGCTTAAGGCGGGATAAGAAAGCCAAAAATGTAGAAAGAGAGAAAGCGAAGTAGGAATCATGGCTTATATCAAAGCAGGAAACAGAAAAGTCGAGATATCCAATGAGGATAAGGTCTTTTATCCTGATTCAGGGATTACCAAGGGAGAGCTTATAGAATATTATAAACAGGCCGGGGATATGATTATCCCATATATGAAAGACAGGCCCCTGACCATGCGCAGGTTTCCCGACGGCATCGAGGGAAATTCATTCTACCAGAAAAACGCGCCGAAGGGGATTCCAGACTGGATCAAGACCGAGGCTGTCAAGAACCGCGAGGGCGGCACTACCAATCATATCATCTGTAATGATGTAGCCACCCTGATATTTATAACCAATTACGGCAATATTACTCCGCATATCTGGCTGAGTAAACTGGATGATCTCGACAGGCCGGACAAGATAATAATTGATCTTGATCCGCCTGGTGATGACTTTGGAGCAGTCAGATCGGCAGTAAGACTGATTTATAAATTGTTGAAAGATGAACTTGATTTGCCGGTTTTTTTCATGCTGACAGGATCTAAGGGGGTGCATGTGGTGCTTCCTTTGAGGCCCAAGAGTAAATTTGATGAGGTACGTGATTTCGCATCTAAACTGGCTGATTTTCTGGCTCAAAACCATCCCGAGGAATTGACCACCGAGGTCAGGAAAAATAAGCGCCAGGGGCGGCTCTTTCTGGATGTGGCCAGGAATGCCTATGCGCAAACCGGTGTGGCGCCTTATTCGGTCAGGGCTATTGAGAATGCCCCGGTGGCGGCGCCGGCAAACTACGATGAGATTATCGACAGAAGCATGAATGCACAGAAATACAATATAAAAAATATTTTCAAGCGAATGGGGCAGGTGAGGGATCCATGGAAAGCTATAAATCGTCACCGCTTTTCGCTGAGCAGAGCCCGGGAAAAATTTAAGAAAATGAAAGCAACAGCGTGAATTCATCCCGGTGTATGAATTCCATTAAAAGGAGGATTTTATGTTGCAAACAAAGCACAATATGAATTTAGGAGTCGGTCTGCGTCTGCTGATCATGCCCCTGGCAATAATCCTGTTGTTGTGGGTATTCGGAACACAGCATTCATGGGCGCAGGAAACAGAGAAGAAAGAGATTGCGGACGCCAAAATAATGCTGGCTCTGGAAACCGAACTTCAGCTTTCGGAGGCGGTACCCTCTCATTTGATCGATGTCTTTGCCAAAGAAGGTATTGTAACACTCTCTGGAAGCGTTTCTAATATTTTAGCCAAAGAGCGTGCAACAGAACTGGCAGAGACGATCAAAGGTGTAAGTGCGGTTGTGAATAATATCGAGGTCAACACGGTTTTAAGACCGGATGAGGAACTTAAGCAGGATATTATCAATGCCTTGCTTTACGATCCGGCAACCGATTCCTATGAAATAACGCCCGAAGTAAATCAGGGTGTGGTAACGCTCGAAGGTACTGTCGAATCGTGGCAGGAAAAGAAGCTGGCCGGAGATGTGACCAGGAGTGTCCGCGGGGTGATGGAAGTAAAGAACAACATTCAAATCGATTATCCTGAACGCCGGGCTGACAATGAAATTGAGGCCGATATCAAAAGACGGCTGGAAAATGATGTATGGGTCGATGAGGCCTTGATAAATGTCAACTCTGAAGGAGGTGACGTGACCCTTACCGGCACAGTCGGAAGTGCCGCCGAACGCAGGTGGGCCGCATACGATGCCTGGGTTATGGGCACAGAGTCGGTCGATACCAGCGGATTGGAAATTAAATGGTGGGCCCGTGACGAGATGAAGAGTAAGAGCACTTATGAGGATGTGACTGACGCCGAAATAGAAGAGGCTGTGCAGAACGCATTTGTTTATGATCCGCGGGTGAATTCCTTCGAACTCAAGGCTGAAGCTGATAATGGCGTGGTGATGCTTTCGGGTACAGTTGACAATTATAGGGCCAAGATGGCCGCGGAAAAGGATGCCAGAAATACTATCGGTGTATGGAGAGTGAAGAATCATATCAAGGTGAGGCCGGAGGAGCTTCCGAAGGATGAGACTCTCGAAGATCTGGTCCGTGCGGCGCTGGCGCGGGATCCATACGTGGAAAGCTACGATATCGATATTACTGGGGTCAATGGAATGGTCTATCTGGACGGTGACGTCACCACTTCATTTGAGAAGAACCATGCCGCCCAGGTTGCCTGGCATGTAAATGGTGTTGTCGATATTGTCAATATGATTGACTACGAGCATACCTGGACTCATAAGAACGATTGGGAAATTCAGAAGGATGTTATGAATCAGCTGTACTGGAGTCCATTTGTCGACCTCGATGATGTCCATGTTACCGTTGAAAACGGCGTGGTTATTCTGGATGGTACGGTTGACACCTGGGTAGAGCGTACAACTGCAGGAAGAAATGCATTCGAGGCAGGAGCCAAGGATGTCTGGAATAAAATCGAGGTTCGCTACAATGGCCCCTATACTCTTCTGCCAGAAGAGGAAGAATAGCATAATGATATATCTTTGTATTCTAAGGTAAGAAGGATTTTAAAATAAAGCAGGTGGCCTCCGGGGCCATCTGCAAATACAAAATCCATTTTTGACGGAGGCATTAAAATGATTATAGGAGAATTGATTACAGCATTGATAATTGCAGTGCTGCTCAGCCTGCTGCTGGCTGCGGCCTTTGGCTGGGAGAGGCCCGGCAGACCGGGTTTATTGCCGTCATTGGTATTCTTATTCTTTATAATTTTTATAACAACGTGGGCGGTCGGTGGCTGGATGTCTGCTTTCGGCCCGGAAATTTTGGGAGTGTACTGGCTGCCATTTCTTTTTATAGGTTTGGTCGTAGCCCTTATTCTTGCTGCAGCTGTGCCACCCCGGAGACCCAGGAGCGCCCGTGAAGCAGTCAGGCAGGCCGAAACGGCGTCAGAAGCCCAGGCGGCTCTGGGAGCCTTTTTCTGGATACTGTTTGTTGGCCTGATTGTGCTCCTGGCCGTTCGCTACACGGCTTAAAAAAATCATTTGATGGGAGTTGAGAGTAATGCTAAGAAGAGTAAAAGAACTACTTGGATATGAGATCGAGGCCAGTGATGGTAAGTTCGGCAAGGTTGATGACTTTCTCTTCGATGACGAAGGCTGGACCATCCGCTATCTGGTGATCGATACCGGCAAATGGCTGCCTGGGAGGAAAGTGCTGATCTCACCCCTCTCCCTGGGCAAACCGGATTGGACCGGACGGGTCTTTCCGGTCGAGCTGACAAAACAGCAAATCGAGGACAGCCCCCCCATGGAGAAGGATGAACCGGTATCCCGCCAGCATGAAGAGAGGCTGAGCGAATACTATAATCTTATGCCGTACTGGACCGGAGGGGTTATGGGAGGTACCCATGCCTCTCCTGTGAATGTCGGCGATCAATCGGGAACCTCGAGACGCCAGAAACAAAGCGGAACCGGAATCACAAAGGAGTCGGACAAGGTTCAAGGGGATCCACATCTAAGAAGCTGCGATGAGGTCCTGGATTACAGGATCAAGTCCAAAGACAATAAGATTGGACATGTGGAAGACTATATTGTGGACGATGATAACTGGCTGATAAGGTATCTGGCGATCGATACCAGAAATTGGCTGCCGGGCCGGAAGGTACTGGTGGCGGTGCCCTGGATCGAGGATGTCAACTGGGGCGAAACAGAAGTCAGCGTCGATATGACCAAGGAAGAAATAAAGAACAGTCCTGAATATGATCCCTCCAAGGCGGTCAATCGGCAGTATGAGGAGACTCTCTACGATTTTTACGGGCGACCTAAATACTGGTAATTCATGTTGATTATAGATATTTAATACAGCTTTGAAAGGATGATTAACGTGTCAAAAAGAGAAGAATTCCTGGATCAGATGGAGGCTCAGCTTAATGTCTGGCGCACTCAGATTTCTCAATTTGATGCAAAGGCAGAAAAGGAGACCGAGAAGAAAAAAGAGGAAATGAAGAAGAAAATCGGTAATCTTCAAAATCAGATTAATGAGTTTGAGGATCGCATGGAGGCGATCAGGCAAACTAATCAGGAGGCCTGGGAAGATTTAAAAGAGGGTGCGGAGAAGGCCTGGAGTAAGCTGAGCAAGTCATTTTCCAGTTTAGTTTCAGCTTTTTATTAAGATATGAATTATGAAAAAAAGGGTTAAATATCTGCTGGCTGAGATGAATTATAAACTCCGCTGCCGGTAAATATCAAGGGGCTTATAGAGCAAAAGGAAGGAGCTAATAATGGCTGACATGATGAGAGCCTTTGTAATGAAATCGATCGGCGAGGTTGGATTTATGGAGAAACCAGTACCGGATGAACCGGGTGCGAATGGTGCCGTAATTAAGACAATCCGTGCATTGGTCTGTACATCGGATACACATACTGTCTCCGGGGCCATTGGAGAAAGAGAAGATCTGACTCTGGGACATGAGGCTGTCGGGTTTGTGGATAAGCTCGGACGTGAAGTAGAACACGTGCGTGAGGGGGATCGTGTGGCCGTCAATGCAATCACCCCATGCTATAAGTGCGAAAATTGTCTGCGCGGCTATACCTCGCAGTGTACAGAGATGCTGGGCGGATGGAAATTTGCCAACCTCAAGGACGGCGTTTTTGCCGAGTATTCTCATGTCAATGACGCCCAGGCAAATCTTGCTCCTATCCGGGAAGCAGTGTCGGATGACGCCGCAGTTTATACGACCGATATGATGTCCACCGGTTTTGTAGGCGCAGAGCATGCCAATATTCCAATAGGCGGTTCAGTCGCAATATTTGCGCAGGGACCGGTTGGGTTGATGGCAACTGTGGGTGCAAAACTGCGCGGAGCAGGCCTTATTATTGCGGTTGAAACGGTACCCAACAGAAAAGAACTGGCAAAGAACTATGGTGCGGATATAGTTGTTGATTTCAAGGATCAGGATGCTGTCAAAACCATTCTGGAAATAACCGAAGGAAGAGGAGTAGATTCTGCCATAGAATCGCTGGGCGCTCAGAAGACCTTTGAAGATTGTGTCAAGGTCACGCGTCCTGGCGGAACGATCTCCAATATAGGCTATCATGGAAAGGGAGATTATGTGGAAATTCCTCGACAGGAGTGGGGTGTCGGTATGAGTGATAAAACCATCAGAACAGCCCTCTGTCCGGGCGGAAAGGAGCGCATGGAGCGCCTGCTGCGCCTGATCGAGATGGACAAGGTCGATCCGACGGCTATGACTACCCATACTTTCAAATTCGAGGATCTGGAAAAGGCTTTTCATATTATGGAAACCAAAGAGGAAGATGTTATCAAACCCTTGATAGAATTTGATTAATAAATATAATCTCTAGCCATTTTTTCAAAAGGAGGACTCGATGTCGGTAGTAAAAGTAATTGAAGTATTGTCGCAATCTGATAAGGGTTGGGAAGAGGCGGCCCAGGAGGCTATTAATCAGGCCTCAAAGACAGTCAGAAATATCCAGTCTGTGTATATCAAGGAAATGCAGGCCATGGTTGAGAACAACAAGATTGTCAGCTACCGTGTAAACGCCAAGATATCATTCCTGATAGGCGAACAATAAAGACTGAAAATCTCTGACGAGATTATTGAATTGGTGAGGGAGATATATGAATAGCTATATCTCCTTCATCATATAATTCCAGACAGGATTATAAATCATGGTTGATCAGGAAAAGATCGTCACGATAACATTGAATCCATCAATCGATATCAATACTCAGACTGATAAGGTCACTTCCGAGAAGAAATTGCGCTGTGAAAAGCCCCGGTACGAGCCGGGCGGCGGCGGGATTAATGTTTCAAGAGCAATCAAGAAACTGGAGGGAGAATCAATTGCCATGTTCTCCTCCGGAGGGACAAATGGTGAAATGCTGAAACAGCTTCTCGAAAACGAAGATATCGATTTGATGCCAATTGAAATCGACGCAATGACCCGTGAAAATCTTACGGTCTATGAGAACTCCAGCAGCGAGCAATATCGTTTTGTAATGCCCGGACCAGAAATTCAAGAAGCAGAATGGAAAAAATATTTAGAAGAACTGAGAAATATGGGGGAAAGGCTTGGTTATATCGTAATCAGCGGGAGTCTCCCCCCGGGAGTGCCGGATGATTTTTACGCCCGGATCGCGGATTTGGGAAAAGAAATTGAGGCCCGGGTGCTTGTTGATACAAAAGGCGAGGCCTTAAAAAAGGCGGTGGAGAGAGGCGTTTATATGATAAAGGTCAATATCCGCGAGTTCAATGACATCCATGATGAAGAGCTCGATTCCGAGGAAGAGACAATAGGTGCCGCCCGTAGAATCCTGGATGAATGCGGATGCAGTCTGGTGGTTATCACCCTGGGATCAGCCGGGGCCATAGTCGTCTCAGAGGAGGGAGGCAGGCACTTCCGTTCTCCCACAGTGCCAATCAGGAGCAAGGTGGGAGCGGGCGATTCCATGATGGCCGGGATAGTGCTGGCTCTGGCACGCGGCGAAAAAAAAGACCAGGCGGTTAGATTCGGAGTGGCCGCAGGCGCCGCAGCTGTGATGACTCCCGGAACGGAATTATGCCGCAAGGATGACACCGAAAGATTATTCAAACAGATTTCTTCAGAGGATTCCCCGTAAGCAGAAAGGAATAAAGAAGATGAAAGAATATGAGATACATTCCATAAATGACTATGAGGATTTTATAGGTTCTGAGGCCATTGAACGTATCTGGAAAAAAGCTGCCTCTCTTCAGGACTTCCATGTGGCCAATATTAATGCCACGTATTACGGGGGCGGTGTGGCAGGCCTGTTGTCCTCATTCATCCTGCTGATGAACAGCGTTGGAATTAAAACAGGATGGAGAGTTATCCAGGGTTCACCGGACTTCTTCAGCGTGACCAAGAAGATGCACAATGCCCTGCAGGGGGCGGACATTAATTTGACCGACCAGAAGAAGTATGTCTACGAATCGGTCATCTATGAAAACGCGGTGCGCAATCATCTCGATCACGACCTCGTCATTATACATGATCCCCAGCCTTTGCCAATGATTATGCACTATACCAAACGGGGTCCATGGATCTGGCGTTGTCATATCGATCTGACCAGTCCAAACCAGGAGCTGTGGGAATATATCAAGTCCTTTGTGGAAAGGTACGATACCGTAATCCTGACTTTGAAAGAATATCAGCAAGAGTTGAATACGCCTCAGCTTTTCTTCCAGCCTGCTATAGATCCGTTCAATGTCACCAATAAAGAAATGACCGAGGATGAGATGCAGGAACGGCTGGATCATTATGATATACCAACCGATCTCCCATTGATTGCCCAGATCTCCCGTTTTGACAGGTGGAAAGACCCGGAAGGGGTTATTGCGGCTTATAAGAAGGTCCGGGAAGAGGTCGACTGCACACTGGTGCTGCTGGGAAATATCGCAACCGATGATCCCGAAGGTAAGGACGTCTATGAGTCACTTCTGGAATGTCAGGAGGACCGAATTATCATCATGAGCCGCCAGGATACCGCACTGGTGAACGCCTTGCAGACAAAGGCATCGGTAGTTGTCCAGAAATCAAAGCGGGAAGGATTTGGCCTGACGGTCACTGAGGCTATGTGGAAGGGAACTCCGGTTGTGGGGGGAAATGTCGGCGGAATCAAAAAACAGATCCAGGATGGTGAGAACGGTTTCCTGGTAGATACGGTAGATGAGACAGCTGATCGAATCCTCAAGCTTCTAAAGGACGATAAATTGCGTGATGAAATGGGTCGGAAAGCGAGGGAAACGGTAAAGGACAGATATCTTTTGAGCCGTTATCTGGAAAACTATCTCGACCTTTTCAATTCATTCGAGACAAGTTATACCCTGAGGAGCCAGAGAATCGGCAGCGAGATTACCGAATAATACATGTTTATGGCAAATACTAAGTCTGAAGTCAAAAGCAGAGAAGAAAGCCGGAAGCCCTGGACGCTCGAGGCTGGAGATTTGCAGAAAGAGCATGGTGTGGACCCGAATAAGGGCCTCTCATCATCAGAAGCCGCTAAGCGGCAGAGCAAATTCGGCAAGAACCTGCTTCGTGAAGTAGAAAAGAAGAGCATCTGGACAATTTTAATCGATCAGTTCAAGAGCTTGGTGATACTGATACTGGCTATTGCTTCTGCCTTATCATTCCTGTTCGGGGAGACTGTCCAAGGCTTTGCAGTAGCGGGTGCGATATTGATAAATGCCCTGATTGGATTTTTTACCGAACTAAAGGCCGTCAAATCGATGGAAAGTCTGCGGGAAATGAGTAAAGTTACCGCCAAGGTCAGGCGGGATGGTGAGGCAAGGAATATAAATGCCCGGGAGATTGTGCCCGGGGACATTGTCATTCTGGAAGGGGGCGATATAGTCACGGCGGATGTGCGCTTGCGGGAGGCTAATAAGCTGCTGATGAATGAATCTGCGTTGACCGGTGAATCAATGCCGGTGCCCAAGCAGGTTGATAAGCTTGACGAGGACGTACCTTTGGCTGAAAGGTCAAACATGGTTTACAAGGGTACTGCTGTCAGCCGTGGATCTGGTGAGGGAATAGTGGTTGCCACAGGCATGAATACCGAACTGGGAGAAATATCAGAATTGGTGGAAGCAGCGGAGGAGGATTTGACCCCGCTGGAGAAGCGCCTGAACCGTCTTGGCCGCAGCTTAATCTGGGTAACTATGGCGGTTGCGGCAGTTGTAGCCGCAATGGGAATCTTGCGCGGCAAGGAACTTCTGCTGATGGTCGAAACCTCTGTGGCATTAGCGGTTGCAGCGATCCCTGAGGGGCTTCCGATTGTAGCCACCATCGCCCTGGCACGGGGGATGATGCGCATGGCTAAACGAAATGCCCTGGTCAACCGATTGGCCTCGGTCGAGACTCTGGGTGCCACCAATATAATCTGTACCGACAAAACCGGAACGTTGACAGAAAATGAGATGACGGTTACAAAATTAATACTTGGGTCAGTTGAAATAAAAATTACTGAGGATCACTTCGAAGGTCCGGACGGACAGATCGATGAGCCCCCGGAAGCTCTCAAGAAAGCTCTGCTTGCGGGGGTGCTGTGCAATAATGCCTCCCTCTCCAAAGCGGAAAATCCCGATAATGGAAATCATATAGGCGATCCAATAGAGGTGGCGATCCTGGAGGCTGCCAATAAGCTTGATTACAGACGTCCTGAGTTGCTGGAGAAAATGCCTGAAGATCGCGAGGAGGCGTTCGATCCCGATACTAAGATGATGGCCACATTCAATCGCATTGATGGCGGCTACATGGTGTCGGTTAAAGGTGCTCCCGAAAGCATATTTGAAGTTTGCAGCAAGGTGATGGAAATTGATGAGATTGGAGAGCTTGATGATCCGGATAGATGGGAAGAGTTGAATAATGAAATGGCCGAGGATGGATTGAGAGTATTGGCCCTGGCATTCAAGGAAGCAGATAGTGTAGAAGCAAATCCCTACGATGACTTGACTCTAATAGGATTGATGGGGTTCATGGATCCTCCCCGTGAGGATGTGAAGGATTCGATTGAAGTCTGCCATAAGGCCGGGGTCAGGGTTATAATGGTCACCGGCGATCAGGAGGTCACGGCCAGAAATGTAGGTGAGCAGGTTGGCCTGGTCAGGGATGGCAATGCTGAAGTCATGAAAAGCCGTCACCTGCATGATGTAGATAGTCTTTCAGAAAGCGATAAGGAGAAAATAATAAATACTTCCATATTCGCGCGGGTCAGTCCCCGTCAGAAACTGGATCTAATCTCGATTCACCAGGACAATAACTCTATCGTGGCAATGACGGGTGACGGGGTCAATGATGCCCCGGCCCTGAAGAAGGCAGATATCGGTATTGCCATGGGCAAGCGCGGGACCCAGGTGGCACGCGAGGCTGCGGATATGGTTCTGAAAGACGACGCTTTCTCGACAATAGTGGCAGCGGTTCAGCAGGGACGGGTCATTTTTAATAATATCCGCAAATTTGTGATTTATCTTCTGTCCGGAAATGCCAGTGAAATAATTGCGGTAGGGGCGGCATCTCTGGCAAATGCACCTTTGCCTCTACTGCCCTTGCAGATACTGTTCCTTAATCTTGTGCTGGATGTATTTCCGGCCCTGGCTTTGGGAGTCGGCGAAGGTGATCCGCGCATCATGAACCGCAAGCCGCGTCCCGCCGATGAACCGGTGATCGGATGGAATCATTGGGGCTTTATCGGAGCCTTTGGCGTGCTTATCGCAGCGTCGGTGCTGGCAGCATTTGCAATTGCTATCCACTGGCTAAAGCTCGATACAGGGGAGGCTGTGACCGTGTCATTCCTGACCCTGGCGTTTGCCCGTCTATGGCATGTTTTCAATATGCGTGATATGCGTAGCGGCTTTATTAACAACGAAATAACAAGGAACGTTTATGTCTGGGGAGCGTTGTTCTTATGTACAGTAATATTGTTGTCGGTCGTGTATATTCCCGGACCGGCTGAAATCATAAAAGTGGTACCATTGGATCTAAAACGCTGGGCCTTGATTCTTCCAATGAGTTTGATTCCCTGGGTAGCCGGTCAGATTTATAAATCAGTTGGAAAAAGCGAAAAGTAATTTTGGAAACCATACTAAAAATAGGAGGATTTGAGTTTTATGGAATTGCTTGACATAAATGAGTTAAAGTTGCTGGCGAATTGTCAGGAAAAGCCCTGCATTTCAATTTATATGCCCACACATCGTACGGGTCGGGAGGTCGAGCAGGATCCTATCAGGCTCAAAAATCTCCTGAGGGAAACTGATCGCAAGCTTGACAACCATGGCCTGCGCCGAAAACAGATCGACGAATTGCTTAGCCCGGCCGAGGCTCTTCTGGGCAGCCCCGATTTCTGGAACCATCAGAGTGACGGCCTGGCGGTGTTTCTGAGTAAACAGGAGTCTCATATATATCGTCTGCCGGTATCATTCGACGAGGCGGCGATAGTCTCCCACCGCCATCATTTAAAGCGTGTTCTGCCGCTGTTTGTAAACGACGGACGTTTCTTCGTGCTCGCCCTGAGTCAGAAACAGAGCCGTCTGTTTGAGGCTACAAAGCATTCGATTAATGAATATGAACTGGAAGATATGCCCGTCAGTTTTGAGGAGTTTATGAAGTATGAGGATCCGGAAAAACAGCTGCAGTATCATACCGGAACCGGAGATGCAGGAGGCGGCGGCAAACAGGGCAAGCGCAGCGCCATGTACCATGGTCATGGCGTCGGCATGGACGATGCGGCGAAGAAGGAATATATCTCACGCTTTTTCAAGTCAATCGAGAATGGGATAGACAAGATTATAGCGGGACGTCAGGAACCTCTTATACTGGTGGGTTATGAACATTATATTCCCATGTACCGTGAAGCCAATTCATATAGCAGGCTTCTGGACAATGAGGTTCGAAAGAATCCTGACGACCTGAGAGAAAAGGAGATTCATGCATTGGCCTGGAAAGAGGTGGAGCCCTATTTCGACCGGGAACGCAAGAATTACATTAAAAAGTATAAAGAAATCCTCGGAACCGGCAAGGCTTCGAATAATGTGGAACAGATAATCAAAGCCGCTTATGGCAATCGTGTCGAATGCCTCTTTTTGAAGAAAGGACAGCAGATTCTGGGGAGCTATGAACCGGAGGAAGATAGAATTACCATCTATGAAAAGGAAGAACCGGGGTCGGAAGATTTGTTGGATTTTGCCGCGATTAAGACTATATTATCTAACGGTGCGGTATATATAATGGAAGAAGACGATATGCCGGATGAGAATCCGGCGGCAGCTATATACCGCTATTGATAGTTAAGAAACCTGGAGCAGCATTTGTGTATGCATCAAATTGTAAGACAGGAAGATGGTGATGGGAGTTCTTGAAGTTAAAAAATTGAGCCTGACCCTTGACGGCAGCCGGATTCTCAATAAACTCGATATTGATTTCTGGGAAGGGCATGTGCATGCGGTGGTTGGACCCAATGGCGCCGGCAAATCCACCCTGGCTGCCACCATCATGGGCCTTTCCGGCTATCGCGACTTTGAAGGCGATATCATTTTCAAAGGCGAATCTATCAAGGATCTGGATATCAATGAGCGTGCAGGAAGGCGGATTACCCTGGCCTGGCAGGAACCGGCCCGTTTCGAAGGGCTGACAATCCGGGATTTTATAAGGTCCTCTGCCAGGGACAAAAGTGTCGATAATCTCAAGAGAACGCTGGATGAGGTCGGACTTGATTCCGATGAATATTTTATGAGGGCCGTCGACAAAACCCTCAGCGGCGGTGAGCGGAAAAAGGTCGAATTGGCCTCTATCCTGGCTATGGAACCGGAAGTGGCGCTTCTGGATGAGCCGGATTCAGGCATAGACATAGAATCCATCGAACGAATATTTGAGGCTGTAAGGGTCCTTAAAGCCAAAGGAACAACTGTGATTATGATTACTCACAGCTTGGCGGTATTGAACCAGGCGGAGCATGCATTTCTGATGTGTAACGGTACGATCGTGGACAAGGGTGCGGTTTCAAAGATTAGAAGTTATTTTGAAGACAAATGTATCCCCTGCCCGCATAAAAATATTCCCAGGATGGCCAGATCAGGAGGACGTGTATGAGCGCAGATCTGACTATTAATGACCTCTATGAGAAGATAAATTCGGATCCGCATGAGCTCGAAGATCCGAACGTTGCTCATCTGGTGATAGATCATAATAAAGTTCTTGGGCAGCATCTGGTTCCGGGATTACATATGGATGTAGATGAACTCGAAGACGGAATCAGGGCGGTTATGCATCTGGATGATAATGTGGTGCTGGAAAAACAGGTGCATCTATGCTTCGGCATGTACCCCGAGAAAGGGGTGCAGAGAATCATCATGGATGTAACAATAGGTAAAAATGCCAGGATCTCACTTTTATCGCATTGTGTTTTTCCATATGCCATTGATGTCCAGCATATAATGCATGGCCAGATTCGTATCGGCGAGGGGTCTGAGTATTCTTATTTTGAACGGCATGTTCACAGCCCCAAAGGAGGGGTAAAGGTCTATCCCAATGCTAAAGTCGAGGTAGGCAAAGGCGCAAGTTTCAAGACTGAATTTGAACTTATCCGCGGCAGGGTCGGGCTGATGGAGATTGATTATGAGGCCACCTGTCAGGCTGAGAGCATTTTAGATATGAATACCCGGATCAGTGGAAGGGCTGATGACGTTATAAAAGTAAAGGAGATCGGACATCTTGTGGGTGAACATTCCAAAGGTGTTTTGACCTCAAAGATTGCGGTGCGGGAGAATGCACGGGCCGAAGTATATAATGAATTGACAGCCACCGCGGCCTATGCACGGGGTCATGTAGATTGCAGCGAGATTGTACAGGACAATGGGATTGTCTCGGCCATACCGATAGTCAAGGTCGAACATCCCAAAGCCCATATCACCCACGAGGCGGCCATCGGAAGTGTCGATAACAAGCAGCTGGAAACGCTTATGTCGCGCGGATTGTCGGAAGATGATGCCGTGGAGCTTATTATTTCCGGCTTGCTGAGCAGGAAGAAGAAGTAGTAGTAAATAAAGGTTAAGAGCAGTTTCATGAGCGCTTTGGAGAATTTGGCGGTAAAAATTTTCAAGGAAATAGCTTTTCCGGAGCTCGCCCGCCGCAGGCGGCGAATGCCGCGCGGCGATTTGCGCGATTTTGTCAGGAGGCATTATGAAGAGCCGCCGGAAAAGGTCCCTATATATAAAAAACTTCTATTAAAAACCAAAGGAAGGGTGAATGTTATGGCTGAAGAAGAAAAAAATATCGAGAAAAAAATCGAAGAGACCAAACAGGAAATAGAAAAAGCAGGGGAAGGAGATGTTACTATGAAAGAAGTGGATAAACTCAAGAAAGATCTGGATTCTTTGCGGAAAGACTTGAGAGACCTGACAGGTTCGGTAAAAGACCTGACAGTATCGAAAGCTACCGGTGCCAAGGAAAAAGTCTGGAGAACCGCCAGCGATATCGAGGATCGCGCTACCAGATATGCCACTGACGCCTATGATACAGTTCGCGATCAGAGCGAGAGATATCTGAACATGGGACGTGAGCAAATTCAGAATCGCCCATTGACATCGGCTTTATGGATATTTGTCGCCGGCTTCTTGATGGGCAAAATATTCGACAGGAGATAGATTATGCGGTTTATTGCAGAGTTTATTCTCTCTGTTGTTGAACTGCTGGAATCCGAGGTGAGGGCCTTCAGACTGAATATCCTGTCGCTGGTTTCCTATCTCGTGTTTCTTGCTGCCGCTATGCTGGTACTATTAGCAGGCGCAGCCGTGATTCTCTTGGCCTTCTATGCGCTTCTGAATACAGCGATTGATCCTATCGCGGCTGCTTTTATAGTTGGAGGTTTCACTCTGATCATAGGATTTTTTCTTGTTTATGGAATTCGGCGAGCGGCAATGCGGCGATAACTGCATCCGCAATGGCTGGAGGCCAGAATTTCAATAGCAGAGAGTCTATGGATTTTTGTAGTTTTTGATTTTATTACTTGAAAAATAGGAGTTTAATAATATGCCTGTACGCAACGCCAATGCTGTGTGGGAGGGAACCCTGAAAGAAGGCAAAGGCAAGATGAAGCTCGGTACTGGAGCCTACATCGGATCATATTCTGCTGGATCGAGATTTGCCGATGATATCGGCACCAATCCCGAAGAACTGATTGGAGCGGCACATGCGGGATGCTTTTCCATGGCGCTTGCCAAACTGCTTGAAGACGCAGGTTTTCAGCCGGAAAAGATCGACACGGTTGCCAAAGTGACGCTGGAAAAGCAGGATCAGGGTTTCAAAATAATCTCTTCAGAATTGACGACCGAAGGCGATGTTCTGGATATTGATAATGACAAGTTCGCCGAACTGGCCGAGAAAGCCAAAGAGAACTGCCCGGTTTCACAAGCCCTGGCAGGAGTGAAGATCAGCTTGAATGCAAAGCTGATCGGTTAATTCTAAAAATCCTTTCACTGTTCAAACAAAAAAGGAGGCTGATTTATGAGTTTGGATGGAAAGAAAATCGCTATTTTCATAGATAATATCTATGAGGATCTTGAATTCTGGTATCCCAAAATCAGAATGACCGAAGAGGGGGCGGAAGTTACTGTTGTCGGACCAAAGACTGGTTCATTTAGTGGCAAGCACGGCATCCCCGGAAAATCGGATATTTCTGTGACAGAAGCCAAAGCCGATGATTTCGATGCCCTTATTATTCCCGGTGGCTATTCTCCCGATCATATGCGGCGTACCCCCGGAATGGTGGAGTTCGTTAAGAGAATGCATGAGAAGGGGAAAGTGGTTGCGGCAATCTGCCATGCCGGATGGATGCTGGCATCGGCCGGAATCCTGGAAGGCAAAAAAATGACCAGCTTTTATTCCATTAAGGATGATCTTGTCAATGCGGGTGCGGAATGGGTTGATGAAGAGGTTGTTGTTGACGACAACATAGTTACCTCACGCAACCCGGGCGATCTTCCGGCCTTCTGCCATGCAATTATTTCGCAATTAAGCTAAATTAAGCTGAAGAGGACTATCATGAGTGATAAAAAGGTGAAAGTCGCCAGAGTGGGTGATTTAGAAGAGGGGCAAATGAAGTCGTTTGAGGTGGGCGACGGCAATAAAATACTTTTGAGCAAAATAGACGGTGAGTTTTATGCCACCGGGGCCGCCTGTCCTCATTACGGTGCACCATTGGACCGCGGTATTCTGAGCGGAGAGCGGATTGTCTGTCCCTGGCATCATGCCTGCTACAATGCCAAATCGGGTGATCTTGAGGAGCCTCCCTCGCGGGATTCACTATCTTCGTTTGAGGTTGAAGTTGACGGCGATGATATTTATGTCATGATTCCGAAGGAATTCAAAGGCAGCCGTACTCCGGATATGGTTAGCTATGATCCCCAGAGCGAGAACCGCAGCTTTGTAATAATCGGCGCAGGTGCGGCCGGCTCCATGGCTGCGCAGACCCTTCGCGAGGATGGTTTCAAGGGAGAGATTATCATGCTCACCCATGAGGACAGAATGCCCTACGACCGTCCCAATCTAAGCAAGGATTACCTGCAGGGCGACGCTAAAGATGAATGGATGCCGATCAGGGATGACGATTTTTATAACAAATACGGAATAGAGGTTCTGCGCAAGAAGCATGTCACCGGAATAGATATAAAAAAAAGGGAGGTTTCCGTTGCCAGTGGAGAATCTATAAAATATGACCGCCTGCTAATTACAACCGGCGGGGAACCCCGTAAGCTGAATATCCCCGGTGCCGATCTGCAGAATGTCTTCACATTGAGAACCTTTGACGATTGCGACCGGATTATAGCCGCCGCCAAAAATGCTGCAAAAGTTGTGGTAATTGGGGCCAGTTTCATAGGTATGGAGACAGCATTCAGTATGACCAAACGTAAGCTGCAGGTCACTGTGGTGGCGCCTGAGAAAACGCCTTTCAGTCATGTCTTTGCACCGGAGGTGGGAGAACTTTTTCGGAAGAAGCATGAGGAGATAGGGGTCCGATTCAGGCTTGGAGATTCAGTTGAAAGGATCGAGGGTGATAGCAAAGTCGAAGCAGTCGTACTTGAAAGCGGAGATAGTGTAGAGACCGATATGGTCATCATGGGAGTTGGCGTAAAACCATCGTCTGATTTTCTGAAAGGTCTTGACCTGGAATCAGACGGCAGTCTCAAGGTCGATGAGCATTTCAATGTCACCGAGAATGTCTATGCCGCCGGCGACATTGCCAGTTTTCGCTACTGGTATAACAATGATGTAATACGAATAGAGCATTGGCGTACTGCCGAACAGCAGGGGCGGTATGCGGCTCATAACATGATGGATAAGGAAGTGCCTTTCAGGAGCATACCATTTTTCTGGACAGCCCAGGTCGGCCTGCAATTCAGGCATGTTGGTTATGTGCGTGACTGGGATGACATCATAGTCGAAGGCGATATTTCCAAAGGCAGCTTTATTTTGTTCTATATCAAAAAGAATAAAGTCGAGGCGGCCTCTGGAATTAAATACGACAGGGAAATCGATGTGGTAGAGGAGCTGATGCGCCAGGAACGCATGCCATCGCCGGACGAATTGAGGGATGGTTCAATTGATTTAATCGAACTTGTCAGGAGATAGGCCTATTCCGAAAGGAATTAACAATGCATGACAAAGACAATAGCAAAGGGGAGCATAATCATAAGAATAATTATTCTCAGAATGAGAAAGAAGAGAATAAGCACCAGGATCATGACAACCACAACCATGATAAGGATCATAACGACCATGATCATAAGAGGCATCATAAGCACATGGCCGAGGATTTCAAGCGTCGCTTCTGGATCTCACTGATCCTGACAATACCCATCGTAGTCTTATCGCCCATGATTCAGGGATTTGTTGGGTTGAAAGATCAACTCGCATTTTCCGGCGATTCTTATGTGCAATTTGTGTTTGCAACCGCGGTGTTCTTCTATGGCGGTTATCCTTTTCTCAAGGGCATTGTAAAAGAACTGCGCGAATTACAGCCGGGTATGATGACCTTGATTGCCCTTGCTATTCTGGTTGCTTATGTCTATAGCAGTGCGGTCGTATTCGGGCTTTCAGGAAGAACATTTTTCTGGGAGCTGGCCACGCTTATCGATGTCATGCTATTGGGACACTGGATCGAGATGCGTTCGGTGATGGGAGCCTCACGGGCTCTGGATGAACTTGCCAAGCTGATGCCATCTGACGCACATAAGCTCCAGGATGATGGGTCGACCGAGGATGTGCCAGTCAGAGAGCTGGAAAAAGGGGATAAGGTTGTCATCAAGCCCGGCGAGAAGGTGCCGGTTGACGGCAAGATCGTGGAAGGCTCGACCTCGATAGATGAATCTTTGGTGACCGGAGAATCCGAGCCAGTGTCCAAAGGTGAGGGTGACGAAGTGGTCGGCGGATCGGTCAATGGTGACGGTTCGATCACAGTCGAGATAGAGAAAACCGGAAAAGACTCATATCTTTCTCAGGTGATGGATATGGTCGAGAGCGCCCAGGCCAGCAAATCCAAATCCCAGAATCTTGCCGACAAGGCCGCTATGTGGTTGACATTTATAGCCATCGGGGCCGGAACAACAACTCTTATTCTATGGCTTACGGCATTCGGCCGAGAATTTGTTTTTGCCCTGGGGCGTATGGTGACTGTCATGGTAATTACCTGCCCGCATGCGCTCGGCCTGGCGATTCCGCTCGTGATTGCTGTTTCTACAGCATTGTCGGCGAAAAATGGTTTACTCATTCGGAACCGTGTGCCCTTCGAATCAGCGCGAAATATAGATGCGATAATATTTGACAAAACCGGCACACTGACCAAGGGAACATTCGAGGTCTCGGAAATTCTGGCGATTGGGGATAATACTGATAAGGATGAAATCCTGATGTATGCCGCTTCGGTGGAGGCGCGTTCGGAACACCCGATTGCAAAAGCAATAACCGAGGCAACCCAAGACAAGAAGAAGGTGGAGTCCTTCGAGGCCATAAAGGGCAAAGGTGCCACCGGAAAAGTGGACGGCAAAGATGTCAAAGTAGTGAGCCCCGGGTATTTGGATGAAAATGATATTGATATTAGTGACGAAGCCCGGGAATTCGCAGAAAAAGGGAAAACCATAGCTTATGTCCTTATCGATAATGATGTCAAAGGTGCAATTGCGCTCGAAGATCCGGTCCGGGAGGAGTCGAAAGAAGCAATCAAGAAACTAAAAGAAAAAAATATCAAAACATTGATGATCACCGGCGACAACGAGCATGTCGCCAAAAGAGTGGCCGATGAAATCGGGCTGGAGGATTTTTTCGCCGGTGTATTGCCTGATAAGAAGGCTGAGAAGATAAAAGAGGTGCAGTCGGAGGGCTATACTACTGCGATGGTGGGAGACGGTGTAAATGATGCTCCCGCACTGGCGCAGGCTGATGTTGGTATCGCTATCGGCGCTGGAACCGATGTGGCAATGGAGACGGCTGATATTGTGCTGGTCAAAAACAATCCCATGGATGTTGTCAAGATTATTGCCTATTCACGCGCCACCTACAAAAAGATGGTGCAAAATCTCATCTGGGCAACGGGATATAATGCTATCGCAATTCCACTTGCGGCCGGAGCTCTGTACAGTTTTGGGATTCTTCTGAATCCGGCTGTGGGCGCCCTTTTGATGTCGCTGAGCACGGTCATTGTGGCAATTAACGCCAAATTCCTGAAGGTTCCGGAGGTTGAATGAAGCCGGGAATAAAGATTTGAAAAAAGACGATGAGTTCTATAATATAATGGCTGTGCCGAACATATACAAATTCATATTGTTTTGATTATAAAATACAGTTCGAGGTGTATTTTGAACTATTATGCGAATTTTGAAAATATTTGAGTCAGAAGCGAAAGGTTAGCTTATGGCCGATCAAGATAAATTAGAATCAATGCGGCAGGTAGAATACGAAAACCGCGAGTGGCTGGAGTCGCTCGAGTATGTATATCAGAATCAGGGTATGCGCCGTGTGGGCGAATTGATGGGACACCTGCAGCATCGCGCCCAGCAGATGGGCGTCGAAGTCTGCTTTACTCCCAACACCCCATATGTCAATTCGATCCATGTCAGCGAGCAGCCTGTTTTTCCTGGCAGCCGTGAAATTGAACGCCGTATAAAGAGCATCATCCGCTGGAATGCGATGGCAATGGTAGTACGTGCCAACCGTAAATCGAGCGGTATTGGCGGGCATATTTCCACTTATGCATCCGCCGCGACACTATTTGAAGTCGGTTTCAATCACTTTTTTCGAGCTCCCTCGGAGAAACATCCGGGCGATATAGTATATTTTCAGGGGCATGCTTCTCCCGGGGTGTATGCACGCGCCTATGTTGAAGGGCGTTTGGATGAGACACATCTTGAGAACTTCCGCCGCGAGCTTCAGCCTGAGGACGGCCTGTCGTCGTACCCGCATCCTCGGCTGATGCCTAATTTCTGGCGGTTTCCCACCGTTTCGATGGGACTCTCTCCCATAATGGCGATCTATCAGGCCCGTTTTAATCGTTATCTGGAAGACCGCGGCATCAGGGAAAAAAGCGATCAAAAGGTCTGGGCGTTTCTGGGTGATGGTGAGCTGGACGAGCCCGAATCGCTGGGGGCGATGACCCTGGCTCCCCGCGAAAGCCTTGATAATCTGATCTTTGTGATAAACTGTAATTTGCAGCGGCTGGACGGCCCGGTGCGGGGCAACGGCAAAATCATCCAGGAGCTGGAGGCAGCCTTCAGGGGTGCGGGCTGGAACGTCATCAAGGTCATCTGGGGTGACGACTGGGATCCCCTCCTGGCCGCCGATAGAGATGGTCTTCTTGTGAAGCGAATGGAAGAAGCTGTTGACGGCGAATACCAGAAATATGTCGTCTCTGACGGCGCTTATATTCGTAAGGAATTCTTCGGTAAATATCCCGAACTTCTGGATCTGGTCAAAAACTATTCGGATGAGCAGTTGCGCAAACTGCGGCGTGGCGGTCATGATCCCGAAAAGGTATATGCCGCCTATAAGAGAGCTGTTGAGCATGAGGGTTCGCCCACTGTGATTCTGGCCAAAACAATAAAAGGTTATGGTTTGGGTGAGGCAGGCGAAGGGCGCAATGTTACCCACCAGCAGAAAAAGCTGAATGAAGAGGAGTTGCGTGAGTTCAGGAGCCGTTTTGGGATTCCGATTTCAGACAAAGATATTCCAGAGACACCGTTCTATCGTCCCTCCGAGGAAAGCCAGGAAATGAAGTACCTTCATGAACGCCGCGCCGAATTGGGCGGCTATATTCCCAAACGAATTGTGAGTGTTCCACCGCTTAAGGCCGAGTCCGAGGGCATCTGGGAGGAATTTAAGAAAGGTACCGGGGATCGTGAGGTGGCCACCACCATGGTAATGGTACATCTGCTTTCAAAACTCCTGGCTGACAAGAAGCTGGGCAAGTATGTGGTGCCGATTGTACCGGATGAGGCGCGCACATTTGGAATGGAATCATTATTCAGGAAGGTAGGCATCTACTCGCATCAGGGCCAGAATTATGAACCTGTTGATAAAGCCAGTCTGTTGTATTATAAAGAGGCTAAGGATGGCCAGATACTTGAAGAAGGGATTACTGAAGCCGGTTCGATGTCGTCTTTTATTGCTGCCGGTACGGCCTATGCCACCCATGATATTAACATGCTACCCTTCTTTATCTTCTATTCCATGTTTGGTTTTCAGAGAATCGGGGACCTGATCTGGGCCGCCGGAGATGCACAGGCACGTGGCTTTCTGGTCGGAGGAACAGCAGGACGAACTACTCTGGCAGGAGAAGGCCTGCAACATCAGGACGGGCACAGCCATGTGCTGGCTCTCTCGAATCCGGTTGTACATGCTTATGACCCCGCCTTTGCTTATGAGATTGCGGTTATTGTCAAGGACGGGATTCACCGCATGTTCGAGAAGCAGGAAAATATAATGTACTACCTTACCGTGATGAATGAATTTTATAAAATGCCTGCCATGCCGGAAGGTATCGAGGAAGGTATTCTTAAAGGAATATATAAATTCAAGGAGTCGAGTAATAAACGCAAGCGCTACAAGGCGCATCTTTTGGGGAGCGGGACGATTCTGAATGAGGCCATAAAAGCGCAGGAGCTATTAGAGGATAAATATGATATTGCCTCGGATGTGTGGAGCGTTACCAGCTATAAGGGACTTTACCATGACGCTATGGATGTTGAGCGGAAGAATATGCTCAATCCCGATAAGGATAGAGAGGTGCCTTATATCGGTCAGGCGCTCGAGAAAGAATCGGGTGTGTTTGTGGCTGCATCGGATTACATGAAAGTGCTGCCTGCATCTATCGGCTGCTGGATTCCCGGGCCGTTTACAATGCTCGGGACTGATGGATTTGGCCGCAGCGAGGATCGCGCCGGGCTGCGTGATTTCTTCGAAGTTGATCATCGCTATATAGCCTTTGCGGCTATATCATCGATGGCGCGCGAGAACAAGATCAAAGCCGGCGTGGTGAAAAAGGCTATCAAGGATCTCAATATTGATGTAAAAAAATCCAATCCCTTATTTTCATAATCAAAGGGGAGAGTTATGATAAAAGAGATAAAAATTCCTGAGATTGGCGAGACTGTTGAATCGGGTGAAGTCGTTACCCTGATGGTTTCAGAGGGCGATATGGTTGAGAAGGATCAGCCGCTTATTGAGGTGGAAACCGAGAAGGCAGTGGTGGAAATTCCCTCCACCGAAGCCGGCAAAGTGACCGAGATGACCGTGAGCGAGGGAGACAGCGTAAAAATCGGCCAGGTAATAGCCAAGGTCGATACTGAAGGCGAAGAGGCCGGGGCAGAAGCTCCGGAGCCAGAGGAAGAAGAAGCCGAATCGGAAGAGGAAGAAGAAAAAGAGGAAACTGAGGAGAAAGAGGATAAGGCAAAGGAGAAGGCCGGAAAGAAAAAAGAAGCAGAGGCAGAGAAGAAGGAGGGAGCTGAAGAAGAAGAGGAAGAGCCGGAGGAGGAAGAGGAAAAGGAAAAAGAGAAACCGGCTGCCAAGAAGAAGGAACCGGAGAAAAAGAAACCCGCCCCCAAAAAGAAAGAAGAAGAGAAGGAAGAGGAAAAAAAGCTTGCGCCTGCGGCCCCATCGGTAAGGCGTTTAGCTCGTGAGCTGGGAGCAGATATCAACCTGATCCCGGGTTCAGGCCCGGGCGGACGTATAAGCCTTGAGGATGTGAAACGGTATGTCCGGCATGTAATCGAGGGTGGAAGAGCCTCATTGCCAGAAGCCGCGGAGGGGATCAAGGAGATGCCCGATTTCTCGAGATGGGGAGATATAACAAGGAAGCCGTTATCCAAGGTTCGGAGTATTATTGCCGGCGGCACTGCTCAGAGCTGGTCGCTGATTCCGCACGTCACCCAGTTCGACAAGGCCGATATAACCGAATTGGAAAAATTCCGCAAGAAATATACTAAAGCGGTGGAGAAAGAAGGCGGAAAGCTGACTGTGACCGCGATCCTTCTGAAAGTGATTGTTGCCGCGCTGAAGAAATATCCGCGTTTTAATGCCAGCATCGATCCCCAGAAAGGGGAGGTGATCTATAAAGAGTACTACAACATCGGCATGGCCGTGGATACCGATCGAGGTCTTCTGGTACCGGTTATCCCAGATGTTGATAAGAAGAGTATTTTTGATCTATCAGTGGAGCTTCTGGAGCTGGCTGATAGAACCAGGGACAAGAAAGTCAAGCCGGATGAGCTTGAAGGCGGCACATTTACAATATCCAATCAGGGCGGGATCGGCGGTACCGATTTTACCCCGATTGTCTTCTGGCCCCAGGTGGCTATTCTGGGCGTCAGCCGAGCCTCCAGGCAGCCGGTTTTCGATGAGGACGAGGGGACATTCAAACCGAGAATCATACTCCCGCTTTCGTTGTCCTATGATCACCGAATAATCGATGGCGCGGATGCCGCTCGATTCCTTAAATGGGTTACTGAAGCTCTGGAGCATCCGTTACTTCTTGATTTTGAATAATTGTTTGAAGGATAAAATCGGAGAATTTTATGGCTGATAGAAATAAATCGATAAAACTTGCGGTTGTTGGCGGGGGGCCGGGTGGATATGGAGCGGCATTTCTTGCCGCCGATCTTGGTATGCAGGTAACTCTGATCGATCCAGAGAAGAATCCCGGCGGCGAATGTCTTTATCGAGGATGTATTCCATCCAAAGCCCTTTTGCATGTGGCCAAGGTCTCCAACGATGCCGCCGAGGCCAAAGAGTGGGGCGTATCTTTCAGCAAACCCAGATTCAATGCCAAAAAGATACGCGGTTGGAAGGATGATGTGGTCGAGAAGTTGACAGGAGGTCTGGGCGAACTTGCCCGGCTCCGAAAGGTCGAACATATCAGAGGCACAGCCAAATTCAAAAACGGTACAACCCTCATCATCTCCAAAAATGACGGAAGTACCGATTCGATGTCCTATGATAAGATCATATTAGCTACCGGATCCGAGCCGGCTGTGATACCCAATCTTGATATAGATTTACCCAATCTGTTAAATTCGACGACCGCGCTTGATCTGGAAAGTATCCCGAAATCGATGCTGGTGATTGGGGGAGGTTATATTGGACTTGAACTGGGCACAGTCTACGCCACCCTGGGTACAAAAGTATCGGTAGTTGAAATGACCCCGAGTCTTCTGCCGGGAGTGGATAAGGATATGGTTTCTGTTTTGTCCAAGCGTTTGAAAGGGATGTTTGAATCAATCATGCTGAATACGACAGTTTCCGAAATGAAAGAACAGAAAAATGGTATCAAGGCTTCTTTTGAGGGAAAGGGCGCGGAAAAAAAAGCCGGTATTTATGAAAAAGTCTTAATGGCCGTGGGAAGGAAGCCGAGGAGTGAAGATCTCGGACTGGAAAGTACTCAGGTTGAAGTTGATGATAAGGGCTTTATAAAGGTTGACGAGACCCGCAGGACCAATGATCCCAATATTTATGCCATCGGGGATGTGGCCGGAGAGCCAATGCTCGCTCACAAAGCCACACATGAGGGCAGGGTTGCGGCTGAAGCTATAGCCGGACATGACATTATTTATGAACCCCGGGCAATACCGGCGGTTGTATTCACCGATCCCGAAATTGCCTGGTGCGGACTTACCCAAACCGAAGCCAAGGACAAAGGGATCGATGTGAAAATCGTGAAATTCCCGTGGGCGGCCTCAGGAAGAGCATTAACCCTGGGTCGTAATGACGGCCTGACCAAGCTTGTAGTCGATCCGGATTCAGAAAGAATCCTGGGAGTCGGAATTGCCGGATCGGGAGCTGGAGAGTTAATTGCCGAAGGCGTCCTGGCGGTTGAAATGGCTGCGACCGTGACTGATGTCGGTATGTCAATCCATCCCCATCCCACTCTTTCGGAGACGGTTATGGAGGCTGCCGATCTCTTTCACAGCCAGAGCACCCACTACTGGAGGCCAAAAAGAAAAAGTTAGTGTTTTATACTAAACAGGTTTTTCAGAAATGCACGCACGCTGTCAACACTATCAAGGTGGTACTTGGCATTGGATGGTACCAGACCTACTTTGATCGAATAACTATTGCCGGGCAAAACCACGAACATATCCTCATCAGTCCAGTCATCTCCGATTGCCATAACAAAATCCCATTCAGCTTTTGAGATAAAGCGTAATGCGCTATTGCCCTTATTTATGTTGGTGTTTTTAATTTCAATTACTTTGCTGCCCTCAAGTATTCCGAGGTTGAGGGAGGAGGTCATGGCCCTCAGATCATCCTTGAGCTCGCTGACCCGAACCTGGGCCATTTCGGGCACTGCTCTTCTATAGTGAAATACAAGCGAAAATTCTTTTTCTTCGAGATGGGAGCCGGGAGTACGATCGACATAAAGCTGCATAATCGGCCTGATGTTTTTCATCCATTCATTGTCAAGCGGTTCGAGCATTTCCCAATCCTGCCCTTTATGTTTCAGCCAGGCCCCGTGATTCGCTATCATGCCCGCATTAAGATGGCCGAACCATTCATCCAGCGTCTTACTATCGCGTCCGCTGACAACCACAAGTTCATTCTTCTCATCCGACGTGATAGTGGAAAGTATTTCCAGCACTTCATCATCGGGGACGGCCTCCATCGGATCATCCACCAGATGCTTCAGTGAACCGTCATAATCAAGGAGAAACAGGCGGCTTGAAGCTTCATTGTAGCGTTCGAACATATCCTGCCGTAGCCTCCCGGTAAGCTTTTTGGAATAAAGCCTGTTCTGCTGGCTTTTGATTTCATCCAGACTGTCGAGAAAATCGCCGGCCCATTTAGTTATATCATACCGCTGCAATCTTTTTTGCATGGGGATGATACGCCTTCTCTGTTCCTCGGAGGGCATTTTCAGTGCCATGGCCAGTGAGTCGGCAACACTTTCGTGGTCAAACGGATTTACAATCACAGCTTCGCCCAGCTCTTTTTCCGCACCGGCCATTTCACTTATTATCAAAACCCCGGCATTGCCGTTACTTTCTGTGGGACGGGTGGCCACAAATTCCTTGGCAACCAGGTTCATGCCATCCCGCAACGGTGTGACCAGGGCAATATCTGCAAAACTGTATAATGCGATCAGCATTGGAAAAGGTACAGAGTGAAAATGATACCAGATCGGCATCCATCCCAGAGTGCCATGTTCTCCGTTGATTTTGCCTACCAGCTCATCGATTTCGCTTTTAAGTTCGGAATAGGATGGTACCTGGGACCGTGATGGAACCGTCACCATGATGAGTGTGACCTTTTCCCTGTACTCCGGATAACGGTGAAGAAAGATATGGAACGCCTCCAGCCTGTCCTTTATTCCTTTGGTATAATCCTGGCGGTCGATCGACACCACGATTTTCCTGTCGCCAATCTGGCGCCAGAGTTTGTCTATTTCCTCCCTGACCTCCGGCAGTTTAGCAGCTTTGCTGAATTTCTCGTAATCAATTCCCATTGGAAAGGCATCGACTTTGCTGGTTCTGTATCCAGATGAGACCACACCGAGGATATTTTCATATCCCAGGATACGGCGCACAGAACTCAGGAAGTGCCTTACATAATCATAAGTATGAAATCCGATTAGGTCTGCGCCAAGCAGCCCCTCCAAAATCTCGCGCCGCCAGGGCATCAAGCGGAAAAGCTCGAATGAGGGAAAGGGTATGTGATGAAAATAGCCTATGCTGGCATTTGGAAGCTTCTGCCGAAGCATAAGCGGCAATAGCATAAGCTGATAATCGTTGACCCAAATGACATCGTCATCAGTAATTTCCTCTACAACTGTATCGCAGAATTTCTGATTAACTCGCTTGTAAGCCTCCCAGAGATCATTATCAAAAACTGTGTAATTGGTGAAATAATGGGAGAGCGGCCAGATTGTCTTGTTACTGAAGCCGTAGTAGAATTTCTGCAGATCCTCCTCTGTCAGTTGCACCGGGCCGCATTGATGTTCTTCTCGCAATAGCTTTTCTATTTTTTGGCCGGTTTTCGAACCTATATCATCATAGCTGATTCCCGGCCAGCCGAACCAGAGTCCACCCGCATCCTTATAGAATGAAGATAATCCTGTTGCCAATCCGCCCGAACTTGCTTTGGCGCTTATATCATCCCCTTCGACTGTAAGGGTTACAGGTAGCCTGTTTGAAATAATAAAAAGTTTGCCCACTTTGAATCAACTCCTCTTTGCTAGATTTCAACCCACCTTTACTATAAGATAATAAATTTTCCTTACAAACTCAATGGTCATGGATGAAAAATTGCCAATCTAATGCCGATCCTGAAGAACTTGATGTTAATCGGATTTAAATATTGACAAATATTGTAAAGTTTTTTAAAATATAGAGTTAGCCACAAAAAAAGGACGGCAGATAACAGCCAGAGGTTTTATATGCAGGACGATAAGACTGACAGAAGGTCCTTTCTAAATTATATTCTGGGAGGTTCTCTTTTTGCTACTCTGGCGGCAGTTCTCTACCCTGTGCTGGCGTATTTGAAGCCACCGGAGATAGCAGAGGCCATGTCCTCCAGTATCAAGGTGGGCAATCTTGAAGACTTTCCGCCTGATTCCGGCAAAATCTTCAAATTTGGGCGAATTCCAGGTCTATTGGTACATACCCCCGATGGCGAGTTTAAGGCGTTTAATGCCACCTGCACTCATCTGAGTTGTGTGGTACAATATCGCAAGGATTTGGGGGTAATCTGGTGCGCCTGTCATAATGGCCGTTTCAATCTGAATGGTAAAAATATCTCCGGACCGCCGCCCAGACCTCTGGAGCGATTTGAAGTCCATATAAAAGGCGAAGAAATATATGTTTCGAGGCAGAGTGCGTAAATGAGCGAGGCCAGACCAGGGAATAAATTGTATGATTTTCTCGATCAGCGCTTAAAGCTGGAATCCCTCCGGCAGTTTGCCTCAGAGAAGGTCGTTCCCTCGCACAGCCATTCTGCGGTCTATTACACGGGCGGCATTACTCTCTTCCTGTTTATTATTCAAGTCTGTTCCGGAATACTGCTGTTAATGTATTACAAGGGCAGCGCGGAGACCGCTTTCGAGTCGGTCAGGTATATTATGTCAGAGGTGCAGTTTGGCTGGCTCATGCGCGACATTCATTCCTGGTCGGCAAATTTGATGATCCTGTTCGCTTTTCTGCACATGTTTTCCGTCTATTTCACGAAGGCCTATCGTTTTCCACGTGAGCTGACCTGGATTTCTGGTATGGTGCTGTTGGTCCTGGCCCTCGGCTTCGGGTTTTCAGGTTACTTACTGCCCTGGAATGAGCTTGCATTTTTTGCCACCAAGGTCGGCACTGATATGGTGGGCGCTGTGCCGTTAATCGGAGAACCTCTGCTTAAACTGCTGAGAGGCTCTGAAGATGTAACCGGGGCAACCCTCTCGCGATTTTTCGGCATTCATGTAGCGATTTTGCCGGGCCTGTTTATGATTTTCCTATCGTTTCATCTTATCCTGATTCAGAGGCTGGGTATATCGGAACCTGAAAGCTGGAAAGACCTCCCTCCGGAAAAAAAGAAATACACGCCCTTCTTCCCTAATTTTGTACTCAGAGATTTTTCAGTCTGGCTGATAATTCTCGCAGGTGTGGCGGCATTGTCGGTATTGTTTCCCTGGGAGCTTGGGACCAAAGCTGATCCATTTGCGCCGGCTCCTCAAGGAATTAAACCGGAATGGTACTTTCTGTTCATGTATCAAACCTTGAAATTTATACCTGCCCATGTGATCGGAATTGAAGGCGAGGTTTTTGGGATTATGGCCTTTGCTATCGGAGCTGTCCTGTGGACTTTCGTACCTTTTCTTGACAATGAGCGACGCCGACAGAGAGTAAGCAAATTCTTTAATTTCGCCGGGATACTAATAGTTATCTATATTTTTGTTTTAACTGCACTGGGACATTACCTGGAGTGATATGGAAGTCTTTGGAATATATAAATCGCTATTAGGGATAGTAATAATCGTCTTCCTGACCTTCGGAGGTCTTCCGGCTCAGGAGATTCAGAGTACCTGTATTGATTGCCATGGACTTCTGGAAGATGAGATGACTTACCCGGTGGACAGCTTCACAAATGATGTACATAATCGTGCAGGTCTGGGATGCGTCGGTTGTCATGGAGGTGATAACACGGCCGAGGATATGCTGGAGTCGATGAGCGAGGAGAAGGGCTTTATCGGAACTCCCGGTCCGCTGGAGATTCCCGAACTTTGCTCAGAATGCCATAGCGATCCGAGTTTTATGAAGACTTTCAATCCGGGACTGCCAACCGATCAATATTCCAAATATCTGACCTCTGTTCACGGCAAAATGAATCAGGATGGTGATGATAAAGTAGCGCATTGTTCTTCATGTCACGGCGCTCACGGTATCAGGCCTTCGCGCAATCCACTATCTCATGTATATGACAAGAATATTCCCTCAACCTGCGCCACTTGCCATGATGATAGCAGCTACATGGCAGGCTATGATATATCGACTGGCCAGCTGGAGGATTATAAGAAATCTGTACATGGTATCGCGCTTCTGGAAGAAGACGATCTGGGCGCGCCCGCCTGCAATGACTGTCATGGAAATCATGGCGCCATTCCCCCCGATGCGGAGTCTATCGATAAAGTCTGCGGCATTTGCCACAATAACAATATGGTTGATTTTGAAAAATCCAGCCATGCCGATTATTTCTCTGCGCTGGAGTCCCCAGCCTGTGAAACCTGTCATTCCAACCATCTGATAAAACAGCCGAGTACGAAAATGCTGACCGGAGAAGACCCGGTCTGTGGTGAATGTCATTTTGAAGATGACGGCACAGGCGCGCTGGAAGCCGCTGAACTGATGGCGAACAGAATAGACAGCCTTGAAAATGCTATTATCGGGGCCGAGGACAAACTGGAGGAGGCCGATCAAAAGGGCTTGTTTGTCAATGATGGCCTGTTTGCTTTAAAGGATGCCCAGCAGATAGCTTTCAAAGCCAGAACCGCAGTGCATACTTTTGAAGCGGATTCGGTGGTTAGTATAACCGCTGCCGGTTTTGAGCAAATTACCGAAGCCCGCAATATTGCCCGGGAGCTTCTGGATAATTATGTCTTCAGGCGCAAAGGGCTGGCGGTTTCTGTGGTAGTTTTATTGATACTGGCTTTCGCGATCTGGATCAAAGTCAAGAGAATTGAGTCTCGCCGGAGACAGTAAACCCGGAAATTAAAGAGATATCAAGATTATCATGGCTGTGTGCCTGTGTGGCACTCATAGCAACCCATCTCTCGCCAGGCTTCATAAATATCCACCGGATGCTTGAATTCAAGCCCTTCCTCCTGGTAAGTAACCTCGTAGGTCTCACCGCTTCCCTGGGCGAGAATTATGTGACAGGAATTGCAGCTATGAGAGATGGTCTGGCCGTCATCGCTGGAATGATTGCCCTCATGGCAGCGCATACAGCCCTTGAAATAGAAATGGCCGATGTGGTCCGGGTAGACATCCCAGCGCACTTTCATATGCGGAAATATATTCAGTGAAAACTTTTCACGGGTGGTCTGGATCGCCTGTTCTATGAGCCCTTTTTCCTGTTCATAGAGTTCGGGATAATTTTCTTTATAGAAGCCATTGATGTGCTGGCGGATTTTTTCCATTGCCTCCTCATCCGTGCTATATTCTTCGGCCATAGCCTCAACCGCAACCATTTTTACTTCCGGGATTGCGGGGTTAATCATCTGGGTATTGAGTGCATTATCTATGGCCCTGTCTGGAGGATTATAAATATGACTGGGACGGTTGTGGCAGTCAACGCAGTCCATGACACGGGGCTCCAGCGAATCGATTTTCTCCTGAGTCATAGGATCATCCTCGTCATGATAAACAGTGACCTCGCCAGTCTCGAGGTTTGTGTACCTTACCCATGGGATATCCTCCCTCTGCTCGTCACGGGCAATATATTCAACTTTAACATCGCTTGAAATATGCCAGTGAATTCCGGTGGCCTGATTGGCTCCCCGCTTTCCTCCGCCGACCTTGATAAGCATATTAATGGGATGGTAGGAGTTAGAGTCATCGTACATATAATGATCGATTTTTTTCTGCATACCCCCGAAGAACTTGGCGGGCCAGTGACACTGCTCGCAGGTTTCCCGGGCAGGCCGAAGGCTTTCTATCGGGGTTGGGATTGGACGCGGATACTTATTCAAAAGCGTGGCATACACCTGATATGCCCCGGAGAGCTTGGATTTTGTATACCAGCCCGCTCCCGGTCCCACATGGCATTCAACACAGGCCACCCGGGCATGTGGTGAATTCTGATAGGCTGTGTGCTCAGGTTCCATTACGCTGTGACAGGTAGTCCCGCAGAATTCGACCGATTCGCTGAAGTGGAAGGTCTGATAACTCCCTACCGCAGTGAGAACTACGAAGAAGAAAGTACCGAAGATGAAGATAAAAAAGGCATTGCGATGAGCTCGTATATTCAGATCGACATAGGGCCATCTTGTTTGTTCAACCTTCTCGCCCCGCTTTTCCTTGCGCCATTGCCGCAGCATACCGATCGGTATCAGGATTAGACCGAAAATCAGGATTGCCGGTAAAATCATAAAAGAGAATATACCCAGGTAAGGATTTTCAATTTTGGTGAAAATGCTCACGAACAGCATGGTCACAACCATAAGGCCTGCAACAATTGCAATGGCCGCGCCCACAGAGCTGATGAAATTATAAGCGAGTCTTGGTAATCTGAATTTCAGCATATATAAAATCGCCCCCCCGCTTGATTACGGGAGGGCTTTAATATAATCAAATTATCTCGAATTTGCGAAGTTTCTTTGCTTGTTTCCTGCCGGCATGCCCTCCGGATCTCCGGTCGTCAGATAATTTATTGAAGCCTGCAGGATTCCGACTGCATATTCCGTATTGTGCACTCCCTCGGAACGGTCTTCGACCACAAACAGCCAGTTGAATACTGCCCCGGCCGAGTCGGCAGATGTGATAACATCCGCAACGGGGTGGCCATCGTGCAGTAAACCGGCTTCCTCAAGAAGGATTTCAAGGCTATCGACCAGTCCTGCGATTTCAGCCTGAACAGTTTCCGGGTCACCTCCATCCCAGTCATAATCATCGTCGGCCTGGCGCTCAAATCCTTCCTCGAATTCCTCATTGTGACATGCGGCAACATTGCACCCGGTCATGTTGTAATGGTCTTTTTCCTCATCATGCATATTCCAAGAATGACCGCCAAGGGTTATGTCGCCCGATGGTGACATATGACACATCACACAGCCTTCCGTGGTAACATTGGTATGGGCGGAATTATCTATTTCCAGGCCATACTCATAGGCATTAGAGCCAATCAGCATATCCGATTGATTGCTGTGGTGGGGACCCCAGTGCTCGCTCAGCTCAACATCATCCACGACGTAAGTATCGACATTTCGTCTGCCCTGATGACAGGATGCGCACAAATTCGCGGAACCTTTGTCGAACGTGGCACCATTGGCGATGGCAACAGCTTCTTGGACCCTGACTTCCAATGACGTGTTGGTATGGGGAGCGTGACAGGTGAAGCATTCAAATGGAGTGAAGTATTCACCTGAAGCCGATTCACCCTCAAGGTTTGCCAAGAAGCCCTCACTAGTATGACATCTTTCGCAGGATCCATAGCCATTGTGACGGTTCCTATCAACATTATCACCGGAAGCATGCTTGGAGGTTTGCCACTGGAGCGCGGCTGCCCTGAGGTCACGGTCCTGATCGCTGTGGCATGAGAAACATGCGCTGGCATCAGCCTGGAGCTCACCGCCGGATTCATTTACAACCTTGCGCTCACAGCCGATTGCCATTATAATTGCTGCAATCAGGAGAAGGACTACACTTACTGTTCTAAATTTCATAAATCTCCTCCCTAAAAGGAAATATGTTTAATTAAACTTATTTCAACGATATTTGCTGTATAATACTGATCCCTTACCAGGAAATCATCGAAATTCTGGACATTATACTCGGCCTTGAAAGCATATCCATCATAGAATTCATAAGTGGCATTGAACCTGAGGATGAAACTCTCCACATCCAGGTCGCGTTTGCTGCGATAATATGTCAAGCCGAATCCGGCCGTAGCATTCCTGTATTCCCTGGTCCTGATATCGCCGTAAACAGTGTGATCTGTGAATTCGAATTCATCTTCCCGATTATCATAGTCTCCTGTGGATAGAACATAACCGGCACTTAGAGTGCCATATTCCGCCACTCCAATGCTATAGTCTCCTCCAAAGCTGATAAAGTCTATCTCTGTACCGAGCTGTTCGTTTTCGCGTACCTTATTTTCATATTTGAGAGCAATTGTGCCATACTCACCGGAATTGTATTTAAGGCGGAATTTGTGACGATTTCGGGATTCATCACCGATTAACCGCGAACCGTCCTTAACATCCTCTTCGGTCAATCCAAACTCGCCCCTGATTTCAAGCTCGTCAAGGGGCCGAATCCATCCGGAGGCATAGAATGAATTGGATTGAACCTCGTCCTCGAAATCATCATTAATACCGTGGCGATATCCCGCTGTGAGCATGGCAAACTGGGGCCACACATGACTCAGATAGGCGGTATTTGTAATATTATCGGTGGCAACGAAATCCGAATCGGAGCTTGTACGGTCGAAGATGAAATTATATCTCAACTGGAAGTTTTCGGGCAGATTAAGCCGGAAACCTCCCCAGCCTCGATTGGAACTGATTTTGAAATCTGAAACGTCATATTTCGTCTCGAAATGCCTGAAGCCTCCTGACAGCACGATCCATTCATAATTGGGTACCGGAATTAAACCGTCAAAGCGTACCACACTTCTGGTCTGGTCGCGGTCTTCATTTTCGTTATCATCGAACTCGACTCCTCTGAATTCGCCCCTGATCAGTCCGCCTTCATAATTCAGCTGGAAGCCGCCTTTATATTCGACTTGATCATAATCGACGTCGGTTGAGATCGCGCCCGGGTCCGGGTCAAACAGATCAGTCATAGATCCCGATCTGCCGATATACGTACCGCCGCCCCAGAGTTTGAGATGCCGATGCGGATACAGCCAGAGCAGGCCCTGATTAGTATGCCGCCTGGTAAAACTGGAGCCGTCGAAATTGTAAACACGGCGATATTGATTATGGGAGAGGCTCAGGCCAAATAGACCCGATTTACCCATTCCCAAACGCAGATTGCGGTTGTTCAGGATGATATTCTTCATGTCTGCGTTGAAGCTCAGGCCGTTGTCGAGCATGTAACTGAAATCCTCTACCGAAATGCCCGGCCCCTCATAAATATTGAAACTTGAATGCTGAACCGATTGATTCCCTTCTTCATCCAGAAACAGGTAGCTTATCGAAAAATCACCCTCTCCGGAGGCGGCCAGAGTCATGGATGGGAGAAGAAGGGCGATTATGATTACAGATATTTTTCTCATATTGTCCCTCCTCATCTTCCCAGGCTGTGGCAGCCAGAGGCATAACAGTTAATAACGTTTTTTATACCCAGATCAGGATCGAGAAAGAGCGCGTTGCTGTTTGATCCGTGTATTTCGCTGTGACAATCAATGCAGGCATGTCTTGAGCCCAGTCCGGCATGAGCAATCCTGTGTCCGGGCGGGACCATATGACATTGCCTGCAGGTGCCGTCGCCCGACTGCTTCAGCAGACGATCATTGGCCGACCCGTGAGGATTATGACACTCCGTGCAGCCCGAACCCTCAACCAGATATTCATAGGTAACCGGATGCTCATATATATGCGGTCCGGCTATGAGTGGATGGCATTCCTGACAGGTCCAATCCAGTCCCTGGGCATGAAGCTGATCGGCAATATTGCCGAATTGATGACAATCGGTGCAGCGTATATTACCTGACTCCAACGGGTGCGCAGACCTTGCCTTGAACTGGGCCTCGACTAAATTATGGCATTCAAGGCAGTAATTTTCACGTTCGTCCTTTACCAGCATACGATTCTGGTTGCCGTGAATTGTATGGCATGAACCGCAATTGAAGCCGCCCCGGCCGTGTGGATCGGTGGTAGCCATCGCTGCCTGATGAGGCGTTTGGTGGCACTGGGCGCATTGCTGAGCCTGTTCCAGAGAACCAAGCTCCGGTCCGGCTACAATATTTTCAGCGGCAGGATCGTCCACGTGGTCTTCCCAGTCAGTATGGCATCCGGTACATCCAACCAAAATCGCAGAGGACATATCGTCCTCCGATAATATCTGATGGGGAGTACCCTGCAGAGTTTCGACCTGTCCATCGTGACATAACAGGCAGGTTTCGGTCTGCTCCATGATTTCATCCTTATCGGCATATTTGCCATATGATATGGAAAAGATTAAAAGTGGAATGAGAACCGCCGCCCCGGTTAGATACCTGGATAGTAACTTTTGTCCCAATTAATCTCCCAATCCTTTAGTGTGTTTTATTTACTTTATACGATATATCTTAGTAAATTAATAAACATTAATTAAGTCCAGCAAAAAATTTCTTTTCTAAAGGCTGGTCAATTCTAAAAGTTGTAATTCCTCTCATTTATGCGGATGTTGCCAAACAAATTGTGAGCCCCAACCCTTTATACATCCGTCGATATTTGCAACAATTATAATAAGATCATCCCGAAAGCGCAATATGAATGTTTAGTTATTTTTAAAGAATGAAATATTTATCCAGCATTTTAGATTAGCCTATGATTTATAGGCATATGCAAGTATGGAGCGTTATAAATATTTTATAGTAGTCTATTATTTTTATGAGCCTCTTCAGGTTTGACTATGTGAAATTGCTAACATAATTCTTGCCATTACATGCGTATATCATTAAATAGTCCCTATCGTTTTACGAATTTGTAAAGTATATGCGATCGAGGATTCTAATTGAGCACATTATTGAGTAGATTAATTGTTCTTTCAAGCCTGATCTTTGCCCTGATTATCAGCGGTTCGATGATTACAGCCCAGGAAGTCGATGATTGCATGATGTGTCATGAGGATCCCGATCTGACCGGCGAGGTCAATGGCCGGCAAATCTCATTATATGTGGACCGTGAAACCTACAAGAATTCAATCCATGGGGAAATGGAATGTGTGGACTGCCACCAGGACCTCTATGATGCCGAATTTCCCCACGCTGAAGAGCTTGATAGAGTCGATTGCAGTTTCTGTCATGATGATGTGGCCGAGGTCTATGGGGCCAGTCTGCATGGTCAGCTTGTCGACCAGGGAGTCAGGCTTGCACCCAACTGTGCCAGCTGTCACGGTTCACATGACATCCTGCCGGCCGGTAATGAAAACTCTAAAACATTTAAATTCAATATCCCCTTCATGTGCGGCTTCTGCCATAAGGAAGGGACCGAGGTTACACAAACATATGATATTCCGGAAGACAGCATTGTCACACACTATTCTCAGTCAATTCACGGGGTGGGATTATATCAGCAGGGCCTGACGGTTACGGCTGTATGCACGGATTGTCACACGGCCCATTCGGTTTACAATCATAATAATCCAAAATCCTCAATTCACAGAAATAATGTGGCCAATACCTGCCAGCAATGCCACGGTCAAATCGAGAAGGTGCATACCAAGGTTATACGCGGCGAACTTTGGAAGACAGAACCCGACAGGGTCCCGGTCTGCATTGACTGTCATCCCCCGCATCAGATACGCCAGGTGTTTTATGAGGAGGGGATATCTAATCAGGATTGCATGGAGTGCCATGGCAGACCTGACCTGGTCGGAGTGAGGGATGGGGATACGGTTTCAATGTATGTAGATATTGATGAATATGAACATTCCATACACAGGCAGGTGACTTGCGCGCAATGTCACACCGGGCTTAATCCCCAACATGAAAGGCGGCCCTGTGCTACGGTGATCGACAAGGTGGACTGCTCGATATGTCACGCCGAGGTGGTGCAAACCTACGGCACCAGTACCCACGGGAAGCTCTTTGACAGGGGCGATCCTGATGCTCCCGGCTGCACCGACTGCCATGGCGAGCATAGTACCCTGGCCCGGCGGAATCCGGATTCACCGACATTCCCGACCAATGTACCGCGGTTATGTGCCCGATGTCATCGAGCCGGAGAGGTCGCTGCCGTCCGCAATGAGCCTGAAGATCGGAATGTTGTTGAGGAATATATCATGGGCATTCACGGTAAGGGGCTGCTGGAAAGCGGACTTGTGGTAACTGCCATGTGCACCGATTGCCATACGGCACATCATGTACTTCCCAAAACCGATACAGCCTCAAGCGTTTTTGAGGAAAATATACCCCGCACCTGCGCTGAATGTCATAATGGAATATATGAAAAATTCTTACAGAGTATACACTCCCCTAATATTTCTGATACGGA
>JABAHP010000036.1_pt1 | contig 99741 bp, 144 predicted proteins | sample 7062081 | NCBI WGS metagenome assembly JABAHP01 (sample SAMN14534357, study PRJNA622989) | marine sediment metagenome | biome: marine biome [ENVO:00000428]; feature: marine pelagic biome [ENVO:01000023]; material: deep marine sediment [ENVO:00002113] | place: India: Gulf of Kutch | collected...
GGTTCCAGATAGACCGGGCGCCAACAGGCGGACCACGCGGCGGCCTCGTTGCGGGCCGCCCACGCCTCCCTCTCTTCGAGGGAGGGTTCATCCGTGCAGAATATGCAGGTCCAGCCGTCCTTGGCGCCCATGCCGCCAGGGTTCTTGGTGGGCTTGCCCTTGCAGGTGTAGATGAGCTTGCAGCGGGGACATCTAGCCTTCGTTGAAAAGGCGGTCTCCGCTGGGGAGCTTGAAGTCGTCGGGCAGGGCTTCGACGGCATTGATCGCGACCTCAAGCGCCTGCTGCTCTGGCGACGGCTCGCGCTCCGATTCGGCGACCTTGCGCTGTCGCTCCGCGTAGCTGGTTCCGGCTTCGGCCTCCGCGACGTGATCGACGGGCGGCACTTCCGCGTCCCGGAGCCTGTTGAGAAAGAACAGCGCCTTGTTTTTTTCCATAGCGACCTCTGCATGTGGGGCATTGTGCCTGGGGCAGAATGCGGTTGTCGTCCATCACCCGGAACCCGAAGACCTCCATGCGATGCCAGATGAACTGGCCCGCGTTCTGCGAGCAGCACGGGCAGGTCTTATGGGTAACCACTCCGGAGTCCGGGTCAATCCGGTAGTGGGACCATCGCAGGTCGGCCGGGTCCTTGGCGTAGGTGGCCCTGGACAAGAACACGCGCTCGGGTGAGCAGTCGCCTGACTCCCAGATGATCTTCATGACTTCCTCCTGTCGGGGTACAACACGTCGAGGATCTTCTGGCCCAGCTCGTGGCGTGCTCGCTCCTCGGCCATGTGGGTTTCCATGTTCGCGACCTCACCCGTCACCGACCTGACGCCTCGCATCATCCGGATGGCATTGATGAGGTGTTCTGCGTCGTCCTCCCGGGTGTCCCGCTCCAGGACGACGGTGAGGGTGTGGTAGCGATCGGTCATAGCGTCGCAGCCAGCTTCTCGCCCTTGACGGTGATCATCCAGCCGGTGTCGGTGGGCTTGGCGCCCTTGCCACTGCGGCACAGGCCCATGTCCTTCAGCTCGGCGAGCTTGTCGGTGGTCTTGTTGATGAGCAGACCCCAGTGCTTCTCGAAGTGGATCTTGTGGTCGCCCGTCCGTACCTTCTGGCGCCCACGAACGACGTTGTGGACGGTGTGGAACTTCTTGCGGCCCAGTCGGGCCAGCGATCTCAGTGTCTCCGACTGCGCGATGGTCAGCCTCATGACGGTCTCCTAGTCCTTGGCGATCTGCCTGGCAAGTTGGTTTGCAGTATCTGTCAGCTCGATCAGGTTGATGAGCCCCTGTCCCTTCTCGATGTTGAGCTTCTTGGCCATCTCGGCGGCAGCGCTCAACGTCGCGTTCAACGCTTCAGCCTGCTTGGTGGCGCGCTTGAGCTTCGTCACCAGGTCACGCTGGGAGGGCTCGTCGTCTTTCGGCCGGAACTGCGCCAGGAAGTCGTCGAGGGCTTTCTTGTAGCCGTGCTTCTTGCCTTCCCGCAGCACGATCTTGAGATGGGGTGGGTCCAGGTCAGCGATCTTCTTGGCCAGAGGGATCGCCACCTCGCCGGACTCCACCAGCTTGTAGAGCGCGAGCGACTTCTTCTTGATCGCGGCAGCCTCCGCAACGTAGCGCTGGGACACACCGGCCTGCTTTGCGGCCTTGGCGGTCGATTCTGAGGCCCGGTCCTTGGGTGCTTTTTTCGCCTTTTTGGCCGGAGCCGCCTTCTTTTCTTCTGTGGTTTCGGGTTCTTCCGCTGGTGAAGGGTCCTGCAATTTTGCAGGACCCTTCGTTTCCTCGACCTGCTTTTTCCTGGCCTCCCCGCTGGCCTTGCCGCCCTTGGCCCCGGCTCGCTTCATCTTCGCCTTGGCCTCTTCCTCGTACAGTGGCAGGGCCTCGGTCGCGATTGCAGCGCGCTGGCTCTTGGTCAGGTGCCGGCGCCGCAGGTTGCGAGAGATCACGTAGTCGACGATGGAGGCGTCCTTGCTGGGCCGCACGTCTTCCCAGCGCACCATCTTGGCTTCGATCTTGAGCTTGTTGCACGCCTTGTAGCGGTGGCGGCCGTCGGCGATCTTGCCCGAGCAGAGCAGGATGGGTTCAATCTGGCCGTTCTTGCGGATGTCCTCCACCAGGTCGTTGAACTGCTGGGTGGTCATGTCGGGGAACAGGCGTGCGACTCGGTGGAGTTTCACTGGAATCCTCCTAAGACTACGGTATGGCGGTCATCATACACCCTTTTCATTGAGGCCACAACTCTCTGACGGGTTCGTAGAGCGATTTGCACTTGAAGGTCTCCAGGTATGCCACCAAGCGATCAGGGTTGTCAGGTCCCGTGCGCGTCCGGAGCCTAGACCCCGCCTTCTTGGCGAGCTGCACCAGCTTCCAGTTGCGCTCTACCGCGTCCCAGTGCCGCTCCAGCTTGTCCTGGATGCGCTCGGGGAGGTCCTGGATGTACTCCTTGAAGTCGTCCAGGTTGAAGATCTCGTTGTCGTTGATGAGATCGAGGATGGGCTTGTGGCGCATCCCCTTCACTGCGGGCGGGATGTTGTCGGTGGTGTCCCCGAAGAACGTCTTGGCCAGGGCCACCGAGCGGTTGGAGTTGACCCCGAAGGTCGCGACCACCTCAGCCAGGTTGACGACATGATCCTTGCACCACACCTTGACCTGCTGCCGGCCCACGAACTGCCAGAGGTCTCGGTCGGTGGTGACCAGCACGATGTCGCGCCCCAGGCCCTCGGCCTCACGCACCATCAGAGCCAGGATGTCATCCGCCTCCAGCTTGGGATGGTAGATCGCCTGACCTGGGAATCGGAGCACCAGCTTGCGGACCTCGGGGTAGGGCTCGAAGTTGCGCTCCCGGCCAGCCTTGTACTCGGGGTAGATCCTCCGGCGGCGCTCGGGGGAGCCCTCCAGAGCCCACCACAGCTCGGGCTGCTGGCCCTTCTTGGTATACCGTTTGATCAGGGGCAGCAGGATCTTGACGGACCCGTAGACATGCCCGGTCGGCCGCGCGTCGTCGCCCGACCCGATGCTCAGGTGCTTGTTGGCGTGATACGCCCGGTGGGCGATGTTCGCCACGTCAACAGCCAGTATGGGTGGGTCCTTCGCGAAGAGTGTCATTCTTCCTCCGGACCCCTGGAGCTATGCAGCCGCCGCCCAGTCCAAGTCGATCTTGACCAGCTCGCTGGCCACGCCTCGCTTGGTCAGGAAGCCGTTGACGATCCACTCAGCGAGCTTGGCGTAGAGCTGTCGCCTGAACTGGTAGCTCTTGGCCACCGGCAGGATGATCAGCATGGGCATCCCGTGGTGGCGGGCCACCATGCGAAAGCGGTCCTCTGCTCGGTTGCTGAAGAGGGCGACCTGGCCATCTTTCAGACGGCACTTCCGGATCCAGCTCCACAGGATGTCCTCCGACTGGCTGACCTCCCGCAGGTCCTGGTCGCGACGCCAAGTGACGATTTCCAGGGGTGTGTTGCTAGCCTGCGCACGCGGGCGCAGCCTCGTTATGGTTCCCATCTCTAGTCTCCCGGCGGTCTCAAAGGTCATCAAGGGGTGACCGCCTCAAGGGTCGTACAGCGCTACAGCGCCTCCCACTTCACCGTGGGCTTCTTGCGGGTCACCTTGGTGACGGCCGCCTGGATCGCATCCTTGAACCGGTCCAGCTTGCCGTGGGCCTCTTTCAGCCAGGTGCTCTGGCTGCGGGCCCTGCTGAAGCTGGTCTTGACCGTGAAGCAGCGGAAGAACTCGGTGTCGCCCATCTGCTTGCGCAGCTTCTCGGCCTTCTTGGGGTCCACCACGTAGTCGGAGCCCCACTTGACCGAGACCTTGCCTGGCACGTCGGGCCCGGCCGTCAGCTCGATGTCGTCGGTCTTGTCGCGGTCATCGAAGGTCGCGACGATGCCCAGCAGCTCGGCTTCCAGCTCAGCCTTCTTGGCCTGGAGGTCCTGGATCTGGGTCTGGAGCTTGATGCCTCGCTTCAGGATCGCCTTCAGCCGCCGGCCCGACTTCACGCCATTGGTACCGGCCTCGTACTTTTTTACCATCATGATCTCCTATAGCTTGGAGACAGTATGCTAGACTGCAATCAGTTTGTCAATCAGTTTCGCGCACCCGCGTGATCTGGTCGGCCAGCTTTTCCGCAGTCTTTTCAAAGGACGCCCTGCGCTGCTTCTCTGCGTCCCCATAGACGAGATCGTGCTTGGACTGGAGGATCTGTTCGTTCTGGACCGCGAACTCGTCCTGCTCCACGAAGCCTACGTGGAACTGGGCTGCCATGTGGTCGGTCACGATCTTGATCACCCCGTTGGGGTGGATCTGCCGCTCGGCGGCCGGGTCCCCGAAGTAGTCGTAGGTCTGGCGGGCGATGTCCCAGAGCTTGACGTTGATGAACCCCCCGTTGCCCTTGGAGTTGAGCCGGCAGAGCACGGCCGCCACCGTGTCGTTGCCTACGATGACCTTGACCCCCTGCCAGTAGGTGAACTCGTCGTCCCGCTCGATGCCGAAGGGCCCGAGCACCACGATGAGCTGGTTGCGCTCGGCACGCTCCTCCGGGTCAGACTTGGCGAACTGCTCCAAGCTCAGCAGCGGAGCCGGCAGTAGCTCCTTGGTCTTGGGGTGGGGGATGGGATCCCGGCAGAACTCGGCGATGCGCATGGCCACCGGGGTGCTGAGCTTGCGCTGGAAGTCGTCGATGTAGTAGTCGGTCCGATGGTAGAGGCTCATCTGCGACCCCGCACGAATTCGACCACCACGTTGTCCACAGCCTCGGCCTCCGAGTGAGGTCCCGTGCGCTTGTAGAAGTTCATCTTGACGTAGCCGAACACTTCGTCGGGGTCGATCCACCCGTGGGCGTGGGTCCTGGGGATCTTCTTGGTCAGCCCGTCCTCTGGGTCGACCATCGCCACGATGGGGTAGATCATGTGGGGGCGGCACTCCCCGGGGATGTCGTTGGTCTGCCCCAGGATGGTCCACTGCCGCTTTTCGTCGCGCTGGAGTTTGATGATCGCGTAGTGCGTGATGAGCATAAGACTACTCTCCGGTCGGTATGATGCCGATAAAACAGCTAACCCGTCAAGGGTACGGCCTCGCGCGTCCGATCACCTCAGCCAGCTTGACCAGGAACTTGCGCTTCTTGAAGAACTTGTCGTAGGGACAGCTCCGAACGAACCACTCCATCCGGGTGCGCCCCAAGCAGGGCGCCTCGGTGCCCTTGCCGAATAACGGTCCGCGCTTGGGGCGCCAGGTGAAGAGGAACCAGACTTTGGAGGGGTCGTCCTCCCGGTACTTGACCCGGAAGGACGCCACGATCCGCATGTAGTGTTTGGAGCTGAGCCAGTCTAGGCCCACATGATCTGGGCGGTAGGTGTTGGCTACCAGCTTGCCGATGACTCGGGGGAAGACCTCTCGGAGGTCTACCTGACCGTTAGGAGGCGGCGGGGGCGGCCATATGTAGCCGATCTGGGACACATCTAGTCGTCATCGCCCCAGTCGTCATCGTCGTCGCCGAAGTCGTCGTCCCCGTCCTCGGAGCCGTCGTCATCGTCGTCATCGCCGTCGTCCCACTCGGTCCCGTCGTCATCGCCATCGTCCGACCCGTCATCCCCATCGTCGTCGCCGAAGTCATCCCCGTCGTCCGACCCGTCGTCGCCGTCGTCCTCTTCGCCACCCTCGTCGTCCGACCCGTCGTCGCCGTCATCCTCGAAGTCGTCGGAGCCATCGTCCCCGTCATCCTCGAAGTCGTCCGACCCGTCGTCGCCGTCGTCGTCATCGAAGCCATCGTCATCGTCGTCTGGCTCGGGCTCGGGCTTCGGCTTGGGCTTCTTGGCCTGGGGCTTCGGCTTTGCCTTGGGCTTGGCGGCCGGCTTCTTGGGCTTCTCCTCGGGCTCCTCGCCCGCGTCGAGGTCAGCGATGTTCTCGGCCACGGCGATGCAGACGCCGAAGGGGCTCACCTTGAAGGTCACCCGCTCCTTGGGGTCCACGGCCTGGCAGATCTCCCACTGGCCATCGGTGCCGAGGTACCGGACGGCGCCCTTGATCTTGGCGGCCTCGGTGAACGTGACCTCCTTGCCCTGGAACCAGTCGGGGTCGATCTCGTTCATGAAGTAGGGCTCGGGGTCGAACTTCTTGGCCGGTGGCTTTCTCGCGGCCGGCTTGGGCTTGGCGGCCGGCTTGCGGGCCGGAGCCTTCTTGGTGGTCGCCTTCTTCGCAGGCGCCTTCTTCTTTGCTGTGGTCTTCTTCCTTGCGGTTGGCATCTTGTATCCTCCTAGCGGTCTGAGTAGCCGAAACGTCCTGGTTTGTGGCGCAGGACAACCTTGGTGATTCTGCGGATCGCGCTGATCGGTATGTGATCTGGCAGCAGCCGGTTGTTGAACACCGAGGTCACCCCCACCCAGTTCTTCTTTACATAGGTCAGGCGGGTCCTGAACCCAGCATCTCGCAGGAGCTGGTTGCCCTGGAGGTACACGATCACCTCATCCCCGATGAGGTCCGCCACCTTCGTGGGCTCCTCGAAGTTCACGACAGCGAAGGACTCCTCCTTCTTTTTCTTGCGCTTGAGGTGGGTCACGTCCCTGATCTTGCGGACGGTGGTGATCGGGATGTGGTCGAAGAAGATCTGGGCTCGGTAGGCCGCCACGAAGCCCAGCCAGGTGCCCGTCAGGTAGAGCAGGAAGCCTCCGTAGCACTCGTCCTGTGCCAGGGGGTCTCCCTGTAGGTACAGCTCGACCTCCTTGCCGATGAGCTTCGGCAGCTCGCCGCCCATTTTGTCGGCGGGCGCGGGATGCGAGCCCCGGGGTTGTTTGCGTCGGATGAGTCTCATGCTGCGGCCGGGGCGCGCTGGTGCTCGGCGTGCAGCTCGTTGATCATCTGGACAGCGCGGCCGTTGGTGACGATCGCGGTGATGACCTTCCGAACATCACCCGTCTGAACGGCCGCCGTCAGAGGGTCGTAGACCTCCTTCTTCAGCCGGCGCTCGGTCCACGCCTGCTTGATGCGAGGCTTCAGGTTGTCGATGACAGCAGCTAGCCCCTCTTCGAAGCGGTCGTCCTCGATCCCCTCCAGCAGCAGAGCCAACGACGCGATGGCGCGGGCATCCGGGGGCAGCTTCTTCTTGGGCCTCTGTGGTTTGTCGGTGGTGGTCACGTAGCCTCCTGGAACTTCTTTACATCATTCTGATAGCAGAGAAGATGCAAAGTAATACGGTAAGTTAGGTCTGTCAAGACCATATCGAACTGATCGTTGGAAATGCCCTTGTAAAATGGTGATTGACGTGTAACTAGCTTTGTTTCAACAGCTTGTCGGCCAATCTCACGTCAAGTTTGCTGGGCGGGTTTTCGATCTTGCCTGCTTTCAGGGTCGACCCGTACTTCTTGGCCCACATCACGATGCTCTGGAGGCGTCCCTTGGAGGTCCCGGCCGACTTCAGCAGCCGAGCGTGCTCGGTGATCCATTCGTTGCGGGGCATCTGGCCTGTGGCGAAGGCGTAGGTCGCCCGCCAGAAGTCCTGGGGGTGGTCCATCAGCTTGTCCTCGTCGGCGTTGTTGAGCGCCAGGTGGATGAGCTGGGACAGGTTGTAGGCCAGGTAACCGTTGCTGGTCTTGTTCGCCTCGTACTCGTCGCCGCAGGGTCGCTTCGCCGTCGGGGTGGGCTCGTAGCCGCACTTGGTGTACATGTGCTTGCAGCCCGCGCAGCGGCCGTCGGGGTTGCTCTTGGTGAGCCACATGTCGGTCTTCGAGGTCGTGAAGACCTCCGACTTGCCCAGCTCGGTGTATATCTGAGTCGGCGTCACAGCCACCTGCTTGTCCAGGCCGTCCTCTCGGTAGCCGTCGAGGCAGCGGATCCCCCGCCGCTCCAGCCAGTCGATATCGTCCACGCACACCACGATGAGCGGCAGCCCCGCATCCAGCGCCTTCTTGAGCTGGCGCTTGTCCTCCACGATGGCGATCTTCTTGGCCCGGCCCTTGGAGGCCATGTGCTTCTTCCAGTCGATATCGCCGGGGAAGATGCGGGCGTCGAAGCCCTTGTTGCGCACCACCAGGTGCAAGGCAGCGGGTTTGACGTAGGCAAGGCCGATCACTTGGGACATGGTGTTCCTCAGCAATGCAAGGTGCTTAGGCCGTTCTCGATGGTCGCTTCCCAGCGGTGGTCGAAGGCGTGGCCTTTGATTTCCTGCTCATGTGTAGTGATTATAAGGGTTTCCACTTTCTGTCGGAGCTGGTCCAGAATCTCCAAGAACGCCGGCCGGGCCTCCTGGTCTATCTTCCACAGGGGCTCGTCCAGCACAATAAGATTGCACTGATTCTGGGCGTATAGGTCGCGCAGAGCGAACAGCAGCGAGATACCGAGCTTGGCCTTCATGCCAGGGCTCGGTCCCTTGGGCGGGAGCAGACGTTCGTTGCTGCGCACCATGATGTCGACACCTCCACCACCCTCTTTACACAGCTCGGCCTGGCACCACTGGCTCTGCTCGCCAAAAAGCGGGTTGAAGTAGGTGGGCAACTCCTTGGAAATACGCTGGAGCAGCTTACGCTCCCGGGCCCTGAGCAGGTGGCCGAAGCCCTCTCGCAGGGTATCCCAGATTCGGGAATCCCGAATGGCCGAGCGGGCTTTGTGGATCACCTCTCGCTTGTCGCGGCGGGTGTCCATCAGGCGCTCGACCTCTCGGAGGTCCGACTGCGTGTTGGCCACTAGCTCAGCTAGATCGTTGACCTTCCTCCTGCTTTCTTGCAGGCTCTCTTCGACACGGACCAGCTTGCGCTTGAGCTGCTTGAGGTCTCCCTGGGGCAGCTTGGCGATCTGACGGAGCAGGTTGTGGGCCTGCTTGGTCCGGTTGAATAGCTGGCGCAGGTCGGCGAGGTCGCCGGTGAGCTTCTTGACCCGCTGGCGCAGCTTGGCCGAGGGCTCCTTGGGCGCGTCCTGGAGCTTGGCCCGGATCTCCTCCCGCTCCTCGGCCACGGTCAAATCGGCCCTCAGAGCCTTCTCCTGGCGCACCAGGTCGGCGATTTCGATCTCAACGTCCTGGGGGTCCTCTTCGGGCAGCTTCTCCAGCTTGCGGCGCAGAGAGCCCACCTGGCGGGCGTCCTCGGCCCGAGCGTGGACCGCGTAGTAGCGCTTGTTGGTGTCGTCCAGGCTGCTGCGAGCGTCGGTCAGCGTGGCCTCCAGCTCCTTGATCTCGTCCTCGGACATCTCCCACGGCCGCTTGCAGGTCGGGCAGACTCCCTTCTTGAGCTGGAGCTGGGTGTCCTTGACACGACGCGTCAGCTTTTTGATTGCGTTCTGTAGCTCGTTCTCCCGGTCCTCCAGGTCCTCCAGCTTGTCCACCTCGTCGCGGGCGATCTTGTTGAGCTTGGTCCGCAGCCGGGCCGCTCGTTGGGCTTGAGGTAGCGTCACCTCGGTGGCCCTCAGCTTCTCCTCCTGGACGCGCTCCAGGTCTCGCCGCAGGTCCTCGACAGGAGGCAGCTCCCGGTAGTTGGCCAGCTCGTCCCGCAGCTCCTCGGCCTTCCGCGCCAGCGACAGGTCGGACTTGGTGGTGGCCAGCGCGTCGGCCATGTCGGACACCTGGCGGCTGAGGTCGGCCACGTCGGTGGCTGTGGGCGACTCGTCCATCGCCAGCTCGCGCAGCTCGTCCACCAGGCCATCCCGGACCTCGACCTTGGACACCTTGTCGGCCAACCGGGACCGGCGCCCTTCGAGCACGGTGATCTCGCTCTCCAGGCTCTCGCGGTCGGCCTTGGCGGTCTCCAGTTGCTCCTCGGCGAAGGTCTTGGTGGGCAGCTTCTTGAGCTGGGCTTCGATGTCCTTGATCTCCTCCTGGATGCGCTCGACGTTGGCGATCTCGCCCTTGAGGGCGTCGCGCTCCTTCTTGGCAGCGCCGGCCAGCTCCTCGAAGGCGTTGAGGCCGAACAGCCACATGACGTGCTTCTGGCGCTCCAGCGGTTTGCCATCCACGAGCACATGGGTGTGCTCCTGGCTCAGGAAGACGTTGGACAGGAAGCTCTGCTGGTCCAGGTTCAGCAGCTCGGGGATGTATATCTTAGTGGCCTGGTCGCCTTTGGGCGTGATGTCCTTGCCGTTGCGCCAGATGATGCGGCAGGCGCCGTGCAGCGTGTGCTCGCGGAACTCCTCGATGGCGTAGGGCACCCCGTCGATCTCCAGCTCCAGTCGGAGGTGGTAGTCCTTGGGGTCGTGGATGTTGATCAGCTCCTTGTACTTGAGACCCTTCGGGGTCATCCAGTAGAGCAGGTGCGTCAGCGCGTACCAGGGCGTGCTCTTGCCCGAGCCGTTGACCCCCGTGACCAGCACGGAGCCCTTGTTCGTCAGGTCGATGTCGAAGTCGGGGTAGGAACAGACGTTGTGCCCGGTGAGCCGGGTGAATCGGAGGCGGTAGTTTGACATAAGACTAGGTGCGCTTCAGAACCACCTGGGTTCGCGCTTCAGCTTTCTCGGTTTTCCCGTCCTTCAACCTGACCTTCAGGCTGATGGTGTCAGCGTCGCGGAGCACCGACCCGTCCAGGGTCTTGACCACGACACTGGCTTTGTCACTCGGCAGGTTGAGCACCAGAGCTTCAACCTGGTCGTTCTTGAGCCACTGGCGGATGGCTTCCGTCACGTCCGCCAGGTCCTCAAGGTCCAGCCCACTGTTCTTGAGGACGACGAGCAGCTTGGGTTCTACGAGTCCCCCTTCAGACTCTTGGGAACGGCCTTCAGCGGTGGAGGTGCGGGAGCGGGCGGCGGCCGAGTCGCGGTCTGTTGTTTGAGCATACGGACCTTTTGCTCCAGCAGCCTCCGCTTCTCTTTTTCTCGCCTTAGCCATTCCATGTACTCTTGCTTTTTGGCCAGCGTCTTCTTGACCTTGGTGGCCACCGACTTCTTGACCCAGTGACACTTCTTGTCGTCCCCGAGAACCTGCCCCTCCTTGCAGGCAGGCTCCTTCGGAGGTTCCACCTTCTTTACAGCACCCGGTGTGCCTCCCAGCCGGGCTTTCAGCTCGGCGTTCTCTTTGATCAGGGTCTCCAGCTTGGCCTCCAGCTTCCCCATCTCCTTGCCCTCGTAGTGGCCTTCGATCTTGGCCAGTCTGGACATGATGATCTGGAGCGAGGTCTTCTGGTTGTTGACCTGGGGCGCCAGCAGCTCGTAGGCCCTGTTGGCTTCGGGCTCGCCCCTGTAGGCGGTCATGACCGAGATGATGGAAGCCGTGACCGCAGGGATCAGACCTCCAACGAGGGCCACCCAGTGGGCGTTGCGTTGGAGCTTACCCTTCAGAGCGCGCTGCTCGCCGGTGGGCGTGAGCCGGCGCCGGCCGGGCTTGCCTGGGATCTCCCCGATGCCCGAGTCCTCGGTCTTCTCGAAGTCCTTGTTTTCTTCGGTGGTGGTCTCGGTGGTCTCGGTGGTTTCTTCGTCCGCCATGCTTCCCTCCGCAGAGAAAAGCTAAGCCACGGCCGTGGCTTTGGCGTACTCTTCCTCGGCGATCACGACGATCGGCTCGTCCTTGACGGGGGAATCCTCACGCTCGATGCGGCCGGCGATGGAGCACAGCTCCCGTTTGATCTTGGCCCGGCGCGGCTCCATCATGAAGTACATCATCGAGGTGAAGTTTTCCACCAGGGCGTCGATGTAGGCCATCGAGATGCCCCCGTGGACCATGTGCCGAAGGTGCATCGAGATCGTGTAGCCTTGCAGCTCCCAGTGCGTGCGCCAGGGGTCCGGGATCTGCGGGATGAAGTGCAGGCCGGAGATGATGAGCCAGAGCGGGATGTAGAGGGCCTTCCACCAGCCGGGCACCCAGAACAGGGGTATCCACCCGAGTAGGAGCAGTGCGATGCCCTGGCTGATGACCCACAGGTAGAGGTAGCCGAATAGCACCCGGGTCCACTTCTTGGCCTGGAGGACGTGCTTGATCTCGTGGCAGAGCGTCCGCCAGTTGCCGAACTTCTTGGCGTCGTCGCCGTGCGAGGTCGCCATCGCCACCGTGAACCCGAGCGTGGTGTTGTACCGCTTGTTGTAGGCGTCCTTCTGGTCCTTCGGGTAGACCAGGTTCAGGATCCAGTTGATGATGTTGTGGATCGCGTAGGCGCTCTTGGGGCCTACCCTGAGCTTCGGGGTCAGCTCCTCAGTGGCTCTCTTCTGGATGGCTTGGAAAAGGGCGACGTTATCGACGGCCATAAGACTACCTCCCGTGGAGGTAGACTAAGCCCTCATGGCCTCGTTGAGCAGCACAGAGCGACGCGTGGCCTGGATGATGCCGTAGGTGGTCAGCACCCCGCCGAGCACCGCCAGCGCCACCAGGATGACCACGATCTTGCCCTTGCCGTCCGAGCTGCTGGAGCTGGACTTGCCCCCGAAGAAGTCGCCCAGCCGGCTCCAGACGCCAGGGATGGCCTGGACGGCGTTGTAGGTGTTGTGGATCTGGGCGAAGGTGTTCCAGCCTGTCACCAGGCCGTTGCCCACCGTCCGGCGCCGGGCGAACGCGCGCCACGACGAGATGGTGATGGCGAGCCCGCTGCCGAGGATCGGGAAGATGATGACCAGGTAGCCGAGGTCGGCGAACGCCTGGAGGGCCACAGGGTCGAGCAGAGGTCCTGTGACGGCCTCAGCGCCCTCGCCGCTCGTGTAGGGGATCTGGGTCGCCACGAAGCCGAAGACCACCATGTAGCACCAGGTGAAGCCCGAGGCGGCCATGATCGCGCCCATCCAGTTCATGAAGTGCGCGCCACCTCCTTTGGCCTTGGTCGAGTCCCAGGTCCGGCCGCAGCCCCAGGCGTTGAAGATGGATATGGCGAGGTTGATGACAAAGAATATGAGAATCATTGGAGTCTCCTGGTCGCATCTACTGCATAGAGCGTGCCCCCGGGAACCCCTTTACATCATTGGTGTGGGTTGATTGATCGGTGTCACGCACCATCAAATGGTGGCGTGTTACACCTTAGAATCGAAGGATAATTCAGGTGGGTGGAATTAGCGCACGCGTTTGAGGATGTCTTCGTAGACCTTCAGCTCGGCGGTCCACTCCTTCTTGTCCATCTCGCTGACAGGCACCGGCTTGCCGTTCATGGTCATGACGACCTCGCCAGAGAGCCGGCCCTTCAGGAACTTGATCTTCATGGGGACGATGACCTTGAGCACGCTGAGGTCCGCCTTGGGGAAATCCTTGACGAATTGCAGCATGTCCTGCTCATCGCTGTACTCGTGGAGCCCCGACCACTGGACGTGGCCCTTCTCGTCGAGGTACATGGCGCCCGCGAAGGCCGAGTAGGTGCTGGCCTTGGGCTTGTTCCAGCGCTTGGTCTTGGGGTTGAGCGTCTGGCCGACGAACCGCCAGCCCTTCTTGCCCTTGCGCTCCAGCCAGAAGCGCTTCTGGGTGCGGTGGCGGCCGTAGGGGTAGTCGTCGACCACGTAGGCTTTGTCGGCGCTGTCGTGGCCGTAGAGCGGCGTCACGACGCGGGCCTCGACCATGCCAGCGGCTTCGCGCAGCTCGGCGTTTCCAGCTTGGCGTATGTGTTCGCTGACTTTCATCGCGACCTCCGGATGCGTGAGACTAACCCTAGACGACCTGGAACAGAGGGGCCTCGTAGGTGGCCACGACTGTCCCGCTGAGCTGGTCGACGATCTGGGCCTTGAAGACCCTGCCCCTGTCGCCGACGTGCTCGTTGACGCCGCCCGGCTTCAGGGACTCGTTGAACTTCTCGACCCACTTGGCTAGGTTGGCCTCGGTGGGGTTGCCGTAGCCCGGGACCTGGCCCCGCCTGCGGCAGCGCCACTCTATCGACCCGTGAACGCCTCTGTCGTTGGTCTCGACCCTGTATGCGGGGGTGTAGCTCCTGCCCATGACAGCCTCCCTAGTAGCTCGCAGCCGGCCAGTTGAAGTCGGCTGTGTGAGCCGCGCAGGTGACCCGGTGAACCGGGCCCAGCTCGCGACCATCCTTGGTGTGGTATTTCCAGCGGCCGAACTCCTTCCGGCCCTGGTGGGTGTGGCAGGTGCCGGCTCCCGCCGGGACGTGACAACCGCAGCAAGCACACTTTCCGTCGTACTGATTCGGGCGCTGACTCATCACATCACCTCCGTGCCACAATTATATAGTAGCGAACCGGAGGCTGATTGTCAAGTGTATATCAGAGGAAAGATGTGAATTGTCAAGAGGTGACTTCGCTCAGGCCGTCGACCTTGATGGGCCGCTGGTAGGTCCCCGCGATGTCGTCCAGGAGCTGGTCGGGGGTGGCTGGCACGAAGTTCTTGTCGATGATCTGCTGGAAGTCGGCCCACTCGGCTGGCGTCAGCGGGATGTCCTCCATCATCTTGTGGAAGTAGTAGCGGTTGCGCAGGCCGGAGACCATCAGCGGGATCTCCTGCTCGAAGAACCGCAGGCAGTGCATGAACAGGCCCTTGATCTCCCACTGGGCGTGGTCGTTGAGAGCCCGGCCGCACTTGACGTGCCCCAGGACGTGGCGCCACATGCGCCAGTTGTAGGTCACGTACACCTCGGTCTTGCACGCGTTGGTCAGATGGCTGCGGGCATCCTCGCTCGGGACTCCGCGCTCGCGGGCCCGCAGGTAGGCCCGGTAGGCGTAGAGCTGGTCGCGGCACCACTCGAAGCCGTTCTCGACCTGCTCCCGGGACAGATTCTCCTGCTCACCGATCGCAGCGAGCACGTCCAGGATGGGCTTCTGGTCGCAGACCAGGGAGCCGTCGTCCGCCTGCCACACGACCTTCTCCCACAAGCCCTTGGAGCCCATGATGCTGGGGGGCATGATCACGAACAGGCGCTTGTTCTCCTTGTCATCCTGCTTCTTCTCGGAGGAGTAGTCGCAGAAGCGCTGGCTCTCTTGGGTGATGGCTGCCAGCCGGTGCCTGACGAGCTGGTGCGACATCGACCGCGAGCCCACGAAGTTGGCCGTGAAGCTGGCGTGCTCCAGGATCGATTCGTGGCCGTAGTTGATGGCGATCTTGCGGATGAAGGGCTCGGCCGAGCCCTCCTTGATGCGGCCCTCCGACTTGTGGGACACACGGCCACACTCCTCGATGAGGAGCATAGCCTTCTTGGCCCAGTCGGGGTCCAGCTTGGGGGTGATCATCTCGGTGTAGGGCGGGGTGATTGCAATTCCGATCATTGTCCTATCCTGTGGCTTTGAGGATGGCCAGGTCGAGTACCACGTCGGCCGGCATGATGTAGCTCTTGGCCTGCTGCATCGCGTGGCCGAACTCCTCCAGGCACACGATCGCGTCTTCGAGCTTTGCCTTGCGGAGGGCCTTGAGCTGGGTTGCGTAGAAGGGGTTGACCATCTTCGGGTCGATGAGCATCCGGACCAGGGCTTGAAGCATCTCGACCACGCTGGTGATGAACTTGTCGGGCTCGTCGATCTGCCCGTACATCTTGAAGCACGCCCCGGCGTTGCCCTTCATCAGAGCCGTCACGAAGTCGGCCACCATCTTGTTGGAGGCCGTGTTGGTGACCGCCTGGACCACAGGGGTCAGGTCCTCCTTGTCGCTGTCCGGATGGGAGATGAGCTGCTGGAGGTAGGTCAGGGCCTCCCGGGGGTGCCCGTCGGCCGCGCTCGCCAGGTATCGGGCTGACTCTTCGTCCAGGTCGAACTGCTCCCGCTTGGCGACGTGCATCATGTACTTGGTCAGGACCGACTCGGCGATCTTGCGCAGGCCGATGGGCGAGCACCGCGAGAGGATGGTCTGGGGCATCTTCTCCGGGTTGGTGGTCACCAGCAGGAAGCAGCAGCTCTTGGGCGGCTCCTCGAACAGCTTGAGGCTGGCCTGGTACGCCTGGGGCGTGAGCGCGTGGCACTCGTCCATGATGATCACCCGCTTCTCGAAGCGGGGCGCCAGGACGGAGACCGACTGGAGGCGGCGGATGGTGCCGATGCCTCGCTCGTCGGCCGCGTTCAGCTCCAGCACGTCTGGGTGCTTGGTCTGCTTGCAGCTCGCGCATTTCCCACAGGGCTCGTAGCCGTCGGGCTCCTGGCAGTTGATGCGCCGCGCTAGGATGCGGGCGATGGTGGTCTTGCCTGTCGAGCGGGGGCCATTGAGCAGGATCGTGGGCGGGATGCCCTTGTCGATCATCCCCTTGACGACGTTGACAGCGGCCTTCTGGCCGACCACCTGGGAGAGCTTCTTGGGTCTGTATTTGTCAGTCAGTGCGGTCATGGTCACTCCGGTTGGACCTTCTTTACCAGGTCCCTGGCGAACCTCATCCCGCGCTTGACCATCTTTTCGTCCCAGCCCTTGGTCTTCTCCAGGTAGCTTCTCATGCCCTGGAGCAGGAACTTGGCGCTGACCATCGCGTGGACATCTTTGATCTCCTGGGAGTCCTGGGGCAGCGAAGTCGAGCCGATCTGAACGACGCAAGGCGGCAGAGGGTGAGGTAGGTCTTCAGGTCGAACGGTTAGCTTCACGTAGGCGTCGGGCCACTCCTCTGGAACCTCGGTCAGCTCGATCATCGCCCTCGGGCTGGTGATCTCCACGAACTCGGGGCGCTTCTTCTTGCCGAGATCTACAACGAGCACACCTTTCGGCAGCGCCTCCCCGAAGCTGGTCTGGTAGGGGGCTCCCGGGTACCAGGCGTTGGAGCCCATCTTCTGCATCTTGTGGATGTCGCCGAGGGCCCAGTAGGTCACCTCATTGGCGAAGGTATGGAGCTTGGCGTACTTGTCCGAGGTCCCCGTGAACCCGCTGTCGAGCAGGGCTCCCTGGAAGAACTCGTGGGCCAGCGCGACCACTGGGCCCTCCCAATCCTCGGGGATCTGGTCCAGGTAGTAGCGCGTCAGCAGATGCTGCTCGACCGCGCTCCAGTCGTTGTAGGGCAGCGCGATCCACCAGACTCCACCGAACTCCTCGCCGGCCGGCTCGTCCCAGACCCGGTGGCCGAACTTCGGCGCCAGGCCCGTCAGCCAGTTCAGAGCGGTCTGGCCGAAGTCACGACCCCACTTGTCGTGGTTGCCAGTGATCGACACGATGGGGACCGGGCAGCGCTTGAACAGCTCGGCCACCAGAGCGCGCTCCTCATGGTTCGGGGTCGGCCGGTCGAACCAGTCGCCGCTGACCACCAGGAACTCGCACCGGTGGGCCTTGACAATTCGCAGGATGTCGCGAAATACGAGGCGAGCGCGCTTGAGGCTGTCGGGGTAGCGGCGGCAGCACCCAACGTGCAGGTCCGCCGCGTGGAGGATCTTCATTTCCGCCCGCCCTTGACTCCTTGCTTCACACCGAAGTAGTCGCACGCCTCGTCCATGTACTCCTCGGTCTCCTTGTCACGGATGTTGACGCGCCGCTCGATGACCTGCCGGAGGGCGCGCTTGGTGACGGTGCGGTACATGGTCTCGACCCGCTCGACAAGAGCCTTGCGGACCTCGGCGGGGTTGTCGCCTTCGGCCAGCTCCCACTCTTCTTCCCACTGGGGCGTGATGGTTTCGAAGTCCCCGATCTTGACGGAATCCCGCTTGCCGAAGCGGATGCGGACTGGCTTGGCCATCACTGCTCCTCCCAGGTCTCCACGGGTCCGTCGTAGGCGAAGAACTTCTCGTAGGTGGCCATGCGCTTGGCGATCTCGAAGCAGCGGTCCACGTACTTGGTCTTGCGCATCATCTCCCGGGCCCTCTTGTACTGGAGCTTCTTGTCGCCGAAGCGGTAGTAGGCTCCGTCCCGTTTGATCTGGCCGGTGGTGACCAGGAAGGTCAGCCGGTCGTGGAGGCGGTCATAGCCCTGCCCCAGGATGAGCCGCACGTCGTCGGCCTTCTTGAAGGGCTCGGCCATGCGGTTCTTCTTGGTGCGCAGCGAGCCCTTGCACACGCCGCCCAGCTCCTTCTTGGGGCTGCCCATGCGGACGAACACCCGGCAGTCCGAGTAGAACTTCAGCGCGTAGCCCCCGGCATCGTCCTCCTGGTCGACGAAGAACGAGCCGATGCCGCTTGTCCGGATCTGGTTGGTGGCCACCAGCACAGCTCCGGCCCGGCGGATCTGACGGCGTAGCCGCTTCTGCCAGGTCGAGTGCATCCGAGCGTAGACCCCGATGGGGTTCTTCTCGTCGTTGATGGCCTCCGAGTCGAACGCCTCGTAGCTGTCCACCAGCACGATGGTCTTGGGCGGGGTCTCCGGGTCGGGGTCCTTGGGGAGCTTCTGGAGCATCCGGCCAGCCATCCGGTAGAACTCCTCGCCGGTCTCCGGGTCGAGGTAGTAGTACCCCCGAGAGCCGTCGTCCAGACGGTAGGAGTCGTCCATCAGGATGCCCTGGCGCGTCATGTACTGGCGCGTCGAGCTGTGCTCGATGTCGAAGTGGAAGATCCGGACGCCCTGGATCTGAGCCGCAGCGATGGCCTCCTGGATCAGGGTGCTCTTGCCGTGGCCCGAGTGGGCCAGCAGGGTGTAGAGCCTGCCCTTGCGGTAGCCTCCGCTGGTGATCAGGTCCAGCATGAACAGCCCGGTGTGGATGCAGTTGCGGGGGTGGCTGCACTGGACGGGCAGAGCCGTCGGGTGCCCCATCTTCTCCAGCACCTCTTCGAGGCCCTTGTCCAGGTCCCGAGCTGCCTTGGTCCGAGTCTCGCCCTTGTTGGCTGCGGTGCGGGGCGCGACGGTCTCAGCCCCCTTCTTCGCGGTGGCCTGCTTCTTGGTCGCCGCTTTCTTCTTGGTCGCCTTCTTGGTGGGGGCTTTGGTGGTCATCCAAGTCTCCTGAGTGCTTCAACGACGGCTTCGAGGGTGATGTCACCCTCCAGCGAGTACACCACGTCCTCGCCCAGCATGAAGTGCAAGCAAGGGACCCGGCTAACCTCGGGGGCGTCCACGTTCACCTGGCAGACCTCCAGATCAATGCCTGGGGGCACCACACGACTCCAGCTCTTGGCTGAGAGTCGCGCCCGTTCGCTAGGCGGGTCGCCTTGCTTGACCCATAAGATGAGATGTCTAGTCCTCGTCATGCTCGGCGTTCAGGTCCATGCACTCATCCCTGTGCTTGCAGATGGTGCAGTCCTCGGTGTCCTCTTCGCCGATGTGGCCGAAGCACCCCTTGTGGAGGGGGCACTTGTCGCCCTTGTCGGCCTTCCGGTTACAGGCTGGGCCTGAGCCCTCATCGTCGCCGTCGTCGTCATCCCGAGAGCGGCGGCGCTGGCGCCGGCCCTCGCGCTTGTTGCCCCGGCCACGACCCTCGCGCTTGTTGCCGCGCTTGTTGCCCCGGCGCTGGCGGGGCTCGTCGTCCCCGTCGTCATCACCGAAGTCATCGTCGGAGCCCGAGTCGTCGTCGCCACCGCCGTCGTCATCGTCGCCCCAGTCGTCGTCCTCGTCCTTGGGCTCCGGCTTGGGCTTGCGGCGCTGCTGGCGCTTGTTGCCGCGTTTGTTGCCGCGTTTGTTGCCCCGGCGCTGGCGGGGCTCGTCGTCCCCATCCCCATCCCCGTCGTCATCGCCGCCGAAGTCGTCGTCGTCACCGAACTCGTCCTCGGGGTCCGCGTCGTCTTCGTCCCGGCTCGGCCGGCGGCGCCGGTTGCGGGGCTTGCGATCCCCGTCATCGTCATCGTCGTCACGGGAGCGGCGCCGGGGGCTACCCCGTCGGCCTCTGCGCCGGCCGCCACCGTCGTCATCGTCATCGTCGTCCTTCTTCTTGCCGTCCTGCTCGTCCAGACGCTCGATGGCCTCGTCGACCTTCATGCGCTTGAACTTCTGCTTGGTCTCCGACAGCGAGGGCGGGATCACGATCTCCATCAGGTCTTGCAGCTCGAAGGTGAAGACCTTGCCAGCGTAGTCCGAGTCGGCGCTGTCGGGGATCTTGACCTTGAGCACCGAGGCGTCGTTGAGCAGCTTGACCGGCAGCCGGTCGCCCTTGGAGAAGGACCACCGGAGCGAGGGGTCGCTATTGTTGGGGTCGTAGCTGACCTGGACCACGCGGCCGTACTTGCTGTGGCCCATGTTCTGGGGCGTGCCCTGGACCTTGTTGAACTTGGCCAGGTTCGAGAGCTTCTTGCGCTCGCGCGAGCCGATCTCGAAGATCTTGAGGGCACGGTTCTTGTCGCCGAGGTACAGAGCCTCTACGTCGATGACCCAGAAGACACCAGACTCGCCCGCGTGTACCTCTCGGTCGCAGGCCGGGCACTCCAGCTCGTCGGACATCGCGGAGGCTTCGAGGTCCCACCGCAGACACATCTGCGGGAAGAACCGAACCTTCCCCGTCCCCTTCTTGATGAAGGGAACCCAATGCAAGGCCATCGGGAGAAACGCGTTGATAAAACGTACTTCGCGGACATCCCCGGCCTTGAACTCCAGGATGAGATCCTTGTTCTCTTCCTGCCAGCTCTTGCTGAAGCCGACGTTGCCCACCTCGTCAAAGGTCTTCATGCCCATAGGTGATCATCTCCGTTCCGTTGTGTGACCTCTTTACAACATTCCTTGGAGCACCATGAACTGGCGCTCACGCTCTTTTTGTCTAGCGGCTTCGGGCACGTCGCAGCGCGCCCGCTCCAGCAGCCCATGCCGCAGCATGACGACCTGCCGGAGGTGCCGGGGCAACGTCTTCAGGTCGATAACAGGGTCATCATTTCGCTCCTGCTCGGCTTCGACCTCATCCACCAGGAGCACGTCCTTGGTGGCTGACAGTCGCCGGATTCTCTGAGCCCGGGGGCTCTTGTCTTCTTTACCCGACTCGCGCTCCTGCCGAGCGATTTTCGACTCCTCTTCCAGCACGCTGTGGCTGACCTGGATGAGGGGCATCTTGCGCGAGATGTACATCAGGATTGCCTGGCGAATCCAGCGACTTGCGAAGGTCGAGAAGGTGGAGGGGTGGATGTTTCCCTTGGCGTCCACGGCGCTGTAGCGCTCGGTGGCGTGCAGCAGGCCGGTCGAGCCGATCTGAAAGAGGTCCTGGCGGATGTCTTCGGTGAAGCCGTGCGAGCTGGCAGCTCGCCAGACGAGCGGCAGGTAGGCCGTGCAGACCTCCTGGCGGAAGGCGAGGTACTGGCTGTGGTAGGCGAGCACATGCGTTCTCGTCGGGCCGTGGCTGACCGAGGCGCCCTCGACCCAGCTCCGAAGCGTGTCTCGGTAGAACCCGAGCGATTGGATCTCCCGCAGGAAGGGGACCCACTCGACCTCTTCCTGGAGCCACAGCCGCACCAGCTCCATGAGGCGCGTCAAGGGGAATTTGATGTCTTTGCGTGTAAACCAGCGGCGCCCGTGGCTCGTGCCGGTCACGTCCTTGATGATGGGGATCAGACAGCAGGTGCGAAGGTAGTCAGCTTCCTGTTGGGCCAGTAGCCCGATGGAACGCCAAAGCAAGGCATCCATCTGCTGGAAGTGGCGTACTAGCGCCCTCCCGGACAAGCTCTCGTACTTGTCGATGGTCAGCGGAACAGTCAGGGCTCAGGCTCCTCTCAAGCACTCAGAGCCTCTTTACAATATCGACTTCTCCACTTGACAAGAGTTTCTTTGAGGGTGGTGGCGAAGCGCTGGAGCCGTGTCGCGTAGGCTTCCAGCTCTTGGGCTGTCCAGACGTTGGCCAGCCCTGGTTCGATCTCCTGTCGGAACTCGCCTGTGAGCTTCCGACTGACTCGGTAGGTCCCGAGGATCTGCCTGCATGTGTCGAGATTGCAGGTGACGGCGTGTGCTACGTCTTCAGGGCTTCTGCTCCTGCTGCCAGCGAGGCGTGCCTTCGCCTCTTCCACAGCGGAGACCTGATCGGTGATCGCGCGACAGCAACCCATTCCGCTCTCCTATGTGTCATCACCCGCTACCCGGCGGGGCTTGTTCTCATCGCCGCCATTCGTTGAGGACTGCCCGCCGTGCCGTCGTTGTCTTCGTTTCTTCTGCGCCTCGACTTCCATCACATGGAAGACGACGTTGTGGTTGTACCTCCGATTGAAGATGCTGAAGATGGTGCGAATCGCGTTCGCAGTCCGACCCTCCGTTCCCACGAGGTAACGGAAGTCATCCGGGTGGGGGGCAACATCGATGACAGTGCTGCCTTCATGAGGGTGGATATCTACCTGGCACGATTCTGGATGAGTAACGCACCAGCGGATTGTTGTCAATACCCATTCCCTGATTTCGCTCAATTGCTCTTGACTTAGCTTCATGGCTCTTGCTCCCGAAGGTGGCGCTGGAGGTCCCTGGAACGCATGGAGCAGTAGCCCGCATCGGCGAAAATGCAGAAGGGGCTCTTGGCGTCCGGGTCGCAGACCGGAGGTAGGCCGTCAAGGTCTTGGTTCTCGATCTCGCGGATCACGTCTAGGTGGCGCTGGAAGCGCTCCCAGTCGGGCTCGAACTCGAAGATCTTGGGCGCCCAGCTCGGTCGGTCAATCGACACGTACCAGATCAAAACCTGAGTGATTCTGAAGCCCTTGAGTTCTTGGACCATGCAGGCGTAGGCGTTGGCCTGCTCGATGTGAGGTTCGTAAGGTTTCTTGATAGTTAGCCAGTCGGGGTAGGAGCTGCCCTTGTAGCCTCGGTGCTGTAAGGTCTTGAATTCCAATAGACTAAAGGCTCCGGCATCTGCTTCATCTGGCGTAAGACCATCGGGATGTCCTGTGAGCCCTTCGTAGTCTAGCTCGTACTCCCTGTATCTCAGGGTAGCACCGTGGTGCGGGCATTGACCAGGGGGGCCGAGCATGTCGTGGATCACATAGTCGGCCCCGAGGCTGCGCTTGCAGATCGTACACTCCCAGTCCCCGAACAAGATCCCGGCCTGCCCCATCCAGTATTGGAGGCAGTCGTGGATCCCGTGGCCCCGCCACAGGCGAACCTCATCGGTGAAGGACCGCCGGGAAGCCGGCTGGAGCTTCTTGTCGAGCCAGAAGGCCCGTGGGCAGAACGGGAGCGAGGACGCCCGGAACTCCTTGCGCCGGTCGGTCCAGATCTCAGTTCTGTCCAGCACGCGCCAGGCCGTAGATCCCCGGCGGCCGTTGAGTCGTATGTCCATCCGACCTATGCCTGCGGCGGCTTCATACCAGGCGGCAGGTTCGTGTGCTGCGTCAGGCCAGAGCGCGAGCTGACGAGCCGATCCCGCATCACGTCGAACTGGGTCTCGAAGTCCTGGAGCATCGTGCCCTTCGGGAAGATCCAGTGGGTCGCCTCCACGCCGTAGCCGTTGCCGTTGGCGTGGTCCATCAGCGTCAAGGGGAACATCGAGAAGCCCTGGTTGACGCCCATGTTGCCCGTGGGTACCGGCTTGCCGTCGGGACCTCTCACCGGCCGTCCCTGCGCGTCGCGCTCGAACTCGGGCTCGAACTCGATGCCGATCTGCACCATGAAGGCGTTCTGGATCAGGACGTTGATCTGCTCGTGCTTGCAGGTGTTCAGGTGGTCGTGGGCGTCGGACTCGTTGCCATCGAGCCACCCGACGATGTAGGTCCCGGGACGATGGGGCGCCACCGGGCTGTAGTTCATGTTCAAGGCCACGAGGACCAGGGTGCGTTCGTTGTCCATTCGATTCTCCTTACGGTAGCCATCCAACAGGGAGACTCCGGGGGCCAAGTCGTATCCAAGGATGAGCGCCCTCCGGGGTTCTCGGGTCTAGTACCTCTTTACGCAACTCGTTGACCTCTTCTATAGGGGCATCTCCTGGGTCGTGACCTTCGGACCACTGCCACACGTCGATCTTGGCCCCACAATCCTTGAGGGCGTGCCCCACCCGGAAGGTGGCCTGCTGGCCGGCGGCGTCCGGGTCGAACGCCAGCACGATGTGCTCGGACTGGAGCAGGAACCTCACCAGGTCGGTGCGGGCCTGGCTCCAGGCCGTCCCGAGGTTGGCCAGAGCTGGGATGCCGTTCTGGAGCAGCCGCAGCGCGTCTGTGATGCCCTCCACCAGCACCAGGCGGCGCTCTGGGTAGATCGTGTTGGTCGGGATGGGCCACAGCGTGTGCAGGGCCTCCATACGGGGCATGTTGCGGTACTTGCGGCCCTCGGCTCGGTTGTCCATGTCACGAGCGACCCAGCCCACCAGCTCTTTCTCGGGGTCCCAGACTGGCCAGAGGATCCGCCGCACCTTGTCGATCTCGTCGTACCACCAGCGTGTGTGGACCCGCGCCAGCTCCTGACCACCGAACTCCCTCCACTTGCCGTAGGTCCACGGCCGGGTCAACGGGGGCAGCACAGGGTCAGCCTTGATGAGCCGCTTGACGACCGTGTGGGAGATGTTCTTGAACGCCCGGGGGTCGTCCCAGTCCCGCTCCAGATCGCCAGTTTTCAGGGCCTGTGCGAGCTTGTCCCACACGCCGTTGGCACGGCAGCCGAAGCAGTACCACCTGACGGGCTCGCGGTGGGTGTAGATGACGAGCGAGGGTGTCTCTTTGTCAGGGTGGAAGGGGCACCAGGTGTGGACCATCCGGCCGCCTTCTTGGTAGCGGACGTTGGCCTTCTTGAGCGCTCTGATGACCGACCGTTTGTATATCAACTCCGTCCCCACTGCTCTGCGGCTTCGATGCGCCGCAGTATCTCCTTTACAGGAGGGATGCGCGGGTTGGGGACAAGAGGTTCGTCACAGCGGAGCCAGCGATTGGGCTCGCTCTCGTCGTCGCCCCAGCCGAGGTGCTGCCAGAGCAGCCAGCGGATGGTGTCCTTGCTCAGGCCGGTCAACCGCTCGATGGTCCGGACGTTGAGCTGGCGCCACTGGGTCAGCAGCTTGCGGAACCAGGTGCCCCAGCGGGCCTCGGCCTCAACTGCGGCCGGCGGGAGCCACTGGTAGCAGTCATCGCTGCACCAGCCCCAGCCTTCTTCGAAGATGGTGGCCTCAGCGTTGCACACCACGCAGCGCTTGGAGTTTCGGAGCAGGGACCACTCGGCAGGGACCTGCTCCTGGACAGCGAGCTGTCGTAGGATCTCATACGCCTGCTTCGATAGGTGCTCGACCTCACGGCCCTCGTAGCCAAGAACCTGGCCGAGGGCGTCCCAGCTCAGCTCCTCAGAGCCTTCGGAGGCGTGGTGCTCACGGTAGGCGACGTAGCCGCACTTCAGATGATGCTTGCCGATCCAGAGGTCGCACTGCTCCAGCTCGCAAGGGGACACGATCGGTCCCTCGTGAAACGGGCAGTAGCAGAGCGCTTCCAGATCATTCGTCATCGTCGTCGTCAGTGCCGTCGTCTTCGTCGTCCCCTAGCAGCTCGTCCATCGCCTCGGTCACTGCCGCGTCCTCTTCGGCCTCGTCGCTGGGGGCCGCGCGCTGCTCTTGCAGCTCGGCGTGCAGCGCCAGGACTTCCTCCTGGGACATCAGGGCGATGCGGTCGAGGAGCTGCTGGAGCTGGCCGCTGTCGGCCGGGGGTTCCTCGGTGTCCGGCTGCGGGTACATGACCACTGGCGTGGGGCCCGCGCCTGGAAGGGACTGCACCTTCTTGGCGCCCTTGCCGATGAGGAAGCGCGTCGTGTGGCACAGCCCAGTGCCCTCCACCAGCTCGTCGTAGTTGATGGCCGCCACGGGCGTCCAGCCCTTCGTCATGGCCTTGCCGATGAGACCGGGCTTGATGACCTTGTAGGTCTTGAACTCCAAGGGGAGTCTGGGTAGTGAACGAAATTCTGAACCTGGCATGAGAGTCCTCCTTCGGATCCTTTACGCTGTGAGTTGGATGTAGCCGTAGATTCCTATCGAACAGGCATCGGCCTGGTGAGCGTTGAGCTGGGGCCAGTGGTCGTACCACGATCGGCAGAAGGTCCGGTCCCACCACGTCTTCCACGCACTTGGGATGATGAGCCGACAGGGCACGTCGACCTGACTGCACTCGTCAAAGAGCAGCCCGAGCATCAGGTTGATGGTCTCGCTGTTGTTGCCTCGGCCCTGGCCTGGCCGGACGATGTAGCGCTCGGCGATGACCACCTCGGGCCGCTGGCTGTAGATGAAGGCCGCGAGCATGTCGCGGGTGGGCCCAATGCGATCGTTCAGTGGGATGTCGGGGTTCAGCTCCAGGTGGTCTGATTCGATGAGGCTCCAGATCGGTACGGCCTGACCCCGGGCAGACACATGGCGCATCTCCAGTGTGGAGTACCAGGTCTGACGTTTTCCGGGATCGATTCCGAGGACTCTCATGAATAAGACTATCCAGGGCAGTGGCCCTGGTTCTTTACACGCTAGCGTCCGGTGCCACTGATCTCGATCGTCACGTTGGTGGGCGAGCCGCCGATGGCGGTGACTTCCACATAGACTTCGCGGTAGTCCACCTGGTACTCGACCTGGCCCGACAGCCCGGCTGTCGTGCCCACGGCGACCCAGGTGCCCCGTGGCTGCGTGGCTTCTCGGGCCCACACGCGGATGTCCACGGTGGGGCTCGTGCCGGCCGTGAAGATCGGCCGGATGAGCACGCTGCGGAAGTCCACGGCGAGCGTGCCGCCGTCGTTGGCGGTCGGGCCTCCCGAGTCGGCCACGGTCAGCGGACCACGGTGGACCACGAAGGTCGCCCACGGCTGGTCGACCACCCGGTTGTACTGCATCACCTGGCCGCTCGTCAGCTCGCGGGTGGTCCCCAGGTAGTCCTCGTAGACCGCCAGCTCGCCGTTGTTCATGTGGGCCGCGATGATGCCCTTCGGGGCGCTCGTCCAGTCCGCGAAGACCTCGGCCAGGAACTCCGTGACCGCCCCGTTTCGGAAGACCGGCGTGTTGCCGTCCTGGGGGCCGGTCGGCCGGATGAGCCCGGAGGTCCGGCTGTTGCTCCAGTCGCGGTATTGGATCGCGATGGCAGCCGAGAACGCGGGAACCCCGGGCTTGTGGATCTGCTTGTTGAGGTGCTTGACGTACACCTTCTTGGGCAGCCAAGAGGTGTCCGGAATGGGGGCTCCCTGGTCCTGAGCCTCCAGCACTTCGTTTTGGGATCTGGTGTAGTTGGCCATCTGGGTCTCCTACGCAGGGTACTTCAGGATGCGCTGCTCGAAGTCCTGGACCTTTCGCACGGTCACGTCCCACGAGAGCGTCACGTCCTGTGGCGCCATCTTGTCGGTGTCAACAGCTTTCCACCTAATATTACGGTTAATGTCAAGGAACCAGTCAAGGTCCGTCAGGTTCGGCACCCGGCTCTCGAACCACCAGCGCTCTGAGGTCCACTCGTCCAGCACGCCCAGCTCGGCGAGCGACTGCGCGTGGGTGCCCCGGGGGCGGTTGGCCTTCAGCCGGGTGGCCGCCACGTTGGTCCGGAAGACCCTGATCAGCAGGTGCTGGAGCAGTGGGCTCTGGGCTTCCACCCCCGGCCGCTGCATCGTGATGCGCACGTCGAAGCGCTGGGGGTACTGGAGCAGGTCGTTCAGGTGCTCCTTGTTCAGGGGTCGCCAGGCCGTGAACTGGGGGCTCCGGATGAAGAAGCTGATCTGGCCGTCGTCGTCCTGCCAGAAGTGGCTGTCGATGATGTCGACGGGCCCCTCTTCGCGTGGGCACGCACCTGGCTTGCCCCAGTTGCCCTGGAGGTCGCCCTTGACGATGATCTCTCCCGAGACCGCCCCCTCGGACAGGCCGAAGATGTGGGGCCCCTCGTTCTTGGTCATCAAGATGTCGATATTATTGAGGGTTAGGTTCGGCGCCGTGGCGTCCAGCATCCACTGGGCGCAGCCGTACTTCAGGTAGCCGCCCACGATGCCGGTGCCGTAGCACACCTCGCAGGTGCCCGAGGCGTTGGTGTTGCTCCCCCAGCAGGTGCATCGCCGGCCGGCGCGGAGCTGCTGGTAGAACTGAAGCTCGACGTGCTCGGCGTCCACCGCTCGGATGTTTCGCTGCACCATGCCCGGGTAGGTCTGGAGCGTCGCAATAGTCCGAGGCGAGAGGTTGTCAAACACCTCGCTGCCGTCGTACTCGCGCTGGGGCCAGGGCCCCTTGTAAGCCTTCGCTCCCAATCGACTCTCCCTTCGGTGGGTTAGCCTTTCCCAACTGACGAAGACTAACCCAGCGAGGTCCCAACTTGTCTGTGCCGACATATACAAGGGGCTCGACCGTCACGCTGTACCACTCGTTCGTGGGGCCGACGGGGGACCCGATCACACCGATCGACAACACGTACCCCCAGGTCCAGATCGAGGGGCCCGACGGGAGCATCATGGGCAGCGGGGTGGGCCTGTCGACGGGCACCCCTGGCTTGTGGCAGTGGGAGTACACCATCCCGATGGATGGGACGTGTGCCAACTGGTTGGCGGTGTGGTCTATCACGGACCTCCAGCTCAACAGCACCGTCGAGAAGGACGTGTTCAAGGTCGCGCCCGAGGTGGTCGAGCCCGACGGCCTCGACCGCACTGCGACCTACCTGACCATGAAGGGCGCCACCGAGCGGCTGATGTGGAAGGGCACGGGCGACCCCGACGCGCTGTTTCTGACCTTCGAGTGCATCCAGGACGACACCTACCTGGACAACATCCCCATCACCGACATGACGCGGGTGGAGCAGGATTGCTACGTCATCTACTACTACGACACCGCAGCCCTCACCGAAGAGGGCGACTACATGGCGACGTGGCGCTTCCGCCGGACCGAGACCTCTTCGTGGGAGTACAACACCCAGTACCTCATCGTCCCGTGGCGGCCCTTCTGGTTCAACCTGCCGCATCTGCGGATGCTGGTCGACAAGCTCAACAAGGTGACGACCACACCGCTGAGCTACCTGGACTCCGAGCTGTATAAGTCGATGCAGCAGGGGCTTGGCCTGCTCAACACGGTCCACCCCCTGACCAACTGGACCTGGATGAATGTGCCGGCCCAGTTCTACCCCTGGTGGGTGCTCTGCTCCGGCCTGTGGGCGCTGACCTCCAGACAGATCCTGGAGATTGAAGTCCAGCATACAGCCAGTGGCCAGACGGTCACGCTGGAGTACGACCACGTTGGCCCCCTGAGCGAGGTCATCTCGCGCTGGCAGGACATGATCCGGGACTGGATGATGCCGGCCAAGCTCGCCGCCTTCCGCCAGTCGGCAGGCCCCGGGATGGTCGCCGTCCGGCCGTACCGCGCTACCTACAACCAGCGGGTCTTCCGCATGTCCCAGTCAGCCGGTGCCCTCCAGGATTTCCCGGCGCTCCTCGGGCAGCTCGGGATCTGGTGGTGATCGCCCTGGGTTAGTATTCCCCGTGAATTCAACCGGCGCTGAAGCGCCACAGCAGAGGAGCTAGTCTTATGGCACTGTCCGTCATCGAGAGAGTCAAGAAGTACGGTAAGTTGTACGTGCAGAACATGATGGGTGACCCACCGGCCACCGTCATCTGCCACTTCCGCGTCCCCGGGAGGCAGAAGCCTCACGTCCTGAAGATTCCGCCGGGGCCCTACCCGTACCAGATCTACCCGAGCCGTCTGCCGGAGAGTGCCATCATGGAGGGCTCCGATGAGCTGATCAGGTTCATCGAGCAGGGCGTCCTCAAGATCATCCCGGGCAAGCCCGCCCGCAAGATCCTCGCCGACCCCGATGTGGCCGCCGAGGTGAAGGCCCAGTTCAGCCGGGCCAACAGCGACCGGGAGACCCGGCGCTGGGCTCGTGAGCAGAAGGCCATGAGCGACGCGATGCCGATGCAAGAGGACGGCACCGTGCCCACCGGCGCAGTGACCGCGAGCCCGGAGGAGTACGTCCAGGGTCCGCGCCAGGCGCCTCGGATGAGCATGATGCCCCAGAGCCCCCTTCAGCAGCTCATGCAGGGGATGAACCAGCCGAGCATGGCCCCGAGCCGTGCGGCCCACCAGCTCGCCATCGCGGGCGGTGACGAAGGGGTGAACCCCAAGGTGCTGGGCCTGATGGCCTCGTACATGCCCGAGCGCGACTCCGAGACCATGCGCAAGCTGAAGTCGATGGCGTCGATGCTGACGGTCAAGGACCTCAACATGATCATCGGTCGAGCTGGGGCAGGCTCCCAGACCGGCATGTGGGCGCAGCGTCGCATGGAACGTGCGAATCGCGGCGCCCAGTAGGAGAGCTGATACGTGGCACGCCTAGCGCTACCGGAAACCGTCGAAGGTGTCCTCAGCCTGGACATCTCCGATACCCGACGCCGCAAGGAGCAACTTGAGGGCGTTGGGAAGGAGTCCGAGAACCGCTTCGGCCGCCACTTTCAGGATGAGCGGCTTCCGACGGTCATCACAACGGCGGCACACCTCCTGGAGAACAGGGACGACCAGAAGGAACGCACGGTCATCAATTGTTGGGCCAACCCGAGCGGGGTCGATTGGACGGCCCCGCGTCGGGAGGCCCTTCAGAAGGTCAAGGCGGGCAGCGTCCGATATAGCTGGCGGCGCCGTGGACGCTCACAGGGGACGAACCAAAAAGCGGGAGAGGACCACTCTCGACGGGAGACCTACTACGACGAGTTGCAGGTCCGCTTCACGTTCCAGTCGGGCAACATCCTGGCGGTGCCAGGGTCGCTCAACGAGAACGACGTACCCCCAGGGCTGGACGACTTCTACCTGTTCCTGGGGCTCCTCAACGAGAGGAAGCTGCTGGAGGATGGGCGCGAGAACTGGCATGTGGTGATCCACAACTCGCCAGTGTTCCCGACCATCTTCCTCAAGGGGTGGTTCACCCCTGATGGTGTTACTTGGGCAGAAGCAGCCGAAAGCGGTTTCGGGTTGCAGTGGTCGGCAACGATGGAGGTCCACGAGACCGTGCCGGCCATCCACGATCCGTCCGCTCTACGCAAGATGTTCGGAGCGATTTACTAGGAGAGACAACCATGAGAACGATGGGACAGAAGATCGTGGCAGAGGCCGCTCGCCGGCTCGCGCCGAGTGGTGGTGCCGACTCGCATCGGCACGACCTGTTCGTGGCGGACAACCAGAAGATCGCCAGCGACAGCCAGCGGATGCTGGTGGGCTGGGGCTCCATGACCGAGATGCCCGCCATCGAGGCCCTGGAGAACTTCGTGCTGGGCCAGTTCAACGGCATGGTCAAGATGGAGCACGCCAGCCTCCGGTTCTACCCGGACGAGCGCTGCGCGGCCGTCGTCGTGTCGTGGCAGAGCCCGACCAGGCGCATCGAGGACGCCAAGAAGATGGCTCGGGTCGCGCCCGACCGCTTCCTGGAGCAGGGCACCAAGCAGATCTGGGAGGTCCGCAAGGCCGAGGACGGCACCCCGTTCCTGGTCCGCAAGACCGACGAGGACCTGGACACCCTGCTGAGCCAGCGGCGCCAGAAGGCGGCCACGGCCCACAAGGGCATCACGGCCTCGTTCGCCACCCTCAAGACCGCCGGCTACCTGTCGGTCGACGAGGGCGACACCGTGCGCTTCACGCACAAGGGGCTGACCAAGGTGGGTCGCGTCGAGCGCTTCGACGATGACGACAACGCCTACATCGCCTCGGGCGAAGAGAAGTGCAAGGTCGCGGCGCCGGCCATCGTCGAGGTGGTCCAGAAGGACCCCAAGACGATCCAGGACTACAAGGCGAAGTCCCGGCAGTATTTCTCCAAGATCTTCCCGGCCGAGTACATGAAGCAGTGGATGAAGTCGGGCGAGACCGAGGAGAACGCGGACCCTCAGTAGGGGATACGGCCTCGACTACTGGGCCTACCCCCAGCGCTGGTATCCCGCAGGCGCAGACCAAGCGGCCGGAGCTGCTACGGTTCCGGACGAAGGGTGGACTGCGCGTGTACGCTGACGACGTGGGCTTCTCGGTCGCCGAGGTAGTCGACGCCTCAGAGGTCGAGGGCACCACGACCGGACGCAAGATCTTCAACCCCCATCGGGGCCGCAAGAAGTACGCAGCGGCCTTCAGGAAGTGGGCCAAAGCCAACCGCAAGAAGCTCGAATCCATGACGTTCGCGCAGGTGCTGGGTGCCCTCAAGCGCCGAGGCATCAGCTACGTGAAGGCGTAGACGTGTGTGGGACCGTGAACTCACGTCGCGGTTGCGAGCGGAGCTTCCTCGCTGGCGCTGGAAGTCCCGCCTAACCCATCGGGGCGGGACGATCGATGGCGAGACCCAGAAGCAGAACATCCACATCGAGATCGAGTACGCGCGGGGGCACTGGTTCCTCAACGCCTATGGTCTGTTCGGCCGGCGGCAGCCCCAGTGGGAGCTGACGGTGGAGGACGCGAGGTTCACGGACTTCGACGAGATGGTGACCACGATTCTGGCTGAGTGTAAGTAGACATGAGACTCCGAATCCGCAACGGCCGGGCGTGGCGAGCTGCCAGAGCATGGCAGCCTTCCTTCGGGAAGGACCACTTCCTGATCGAGCACTCCAGCGGGCGCCAGAAGCGCATCTACATCGTCCAGCTCACCAAGTCGGGGGACAAGCCCATCCCGCTCATCGTAGCGCGCCTGTGGGTCTCCAAGAAGCCCGAGTGCGGCGGCTGGGCCGTGGATGAAGTGGCGGCCAAGGGAGGCTACGGGCCTGCCATCTACGACGCGGGGATGGAGCTGGTCTACCCCGAGGGCCTGACCGCCGACCTCGGCTCGACCTCCCCGGCAGCTCGGAGGGTGTGGGACTACTACCTGACCAAGCGCAAGGACGTGACCCACGAGGACAAGCCGAGCGGCTGCAAGCTCAAGAACGTCGAGTCGCTGGACCAGATCTACAAGAAGAAGCCCGGCAAGTTCAAGTCGTCGGTGATGCCCTCCGACAAGTTCGGCAAGGCCCCTGCGGTGGTCAAGCACTTCGGGGGCCCCAAGAGCTTCGGTGACCCAGCGATGGACATGTGGGACGGGACCCCCAACGTCCCCGGAGGCTGGGGCTGATGGCGCTCATCCAGCACATCCGAAACGCGGCCGGGGCCCAGATCGACAAGAAATGGATCGGAGGCATCCGTAAGGGCTGGAAGCAGATCGCCAGCCAGATGGCCCGCGTCAAGGAGCGCAACGAGGGCCTGGATACCCTGGAAGCCCTGGACAACGGGCTCCGCTACCTCGCGCTGCTCAAGCAGGAGTTGTTCTTCGGCAAGGGACTCTACCCCTTCCACGGGGGTGACAAGACCCTCCAGAAGCGCCTCAAGGAGAAAGCTCCGTTCAACATCCAGGCCAAGGTGACCGTCCATCTGGAGAAGGCCGAGGAAGCCCTAGAGGAAGCCAAGCGCAAGATCAAATACTGGATGAACGTCACCAACCCCCAGACTGCGGAGCACAAGCTCGACGGGGGCCAGCGAGTCAAGGAGATCACCGAGGACCCTCGGTGGGCCGGGCGCTCCCCCGGGATGGCCATCATGCGGTTCCTCAACCAGCAGGCGCCTGCCATCGCTGCGGAGGAAGTCAAGGTCGCCGACATCGAGATCTCCGGCAAGCTCTTGAGGGCCCTTTCCTCCTTTGCAGCCAAGTACCCTGGGATGGAGATCGGTGACGAAGCCGACCAGCAGTTCACGATCGGTCGGATGAAGGTGGTGGTCCAACCACCGCCCGTGCGCCAGCTCCGCAGCCTACCCGCCGAGGAGATCAAGAAGATCCGCAGCCCCTCGATGGCCAAGAGCTACGTCAAGCCCCTGGCCCAAGCCAAGACGTTGCTCGACAAGAAGAAGCTGGGGTTTCTGTGGTACGGGCTCACGCAGATCAAATGCAAGACCTGCGGGGGCAAGAATCCACTCGACACTCCCGAGAAGGTGTGGGGCGTCGGCGGGGACTACGAGATCGGCAAGGATCAGATCAACGTCTACGTCGACCCCAAGGCATTTGTCGTCGAGCTGATGGTCCACGAGCTAGGCCACAGGTACTACTACAAGTTCATGTCCAAGGCCGACCGAGCAGAGTTCAGCTCCTACTTCGGCCAGGTGCCAGGAGTCAGCGACTATGGCAAGACGGTCAGCGCTGAGGACTTCGCGGAAGTCTTCGCCTGGTACGTTCTCAACCGGGAGCTGACCCGGGACCAGCTCGAACGCTTCAAGAAGTTCCTCGGCCGCAAGAAGCAGCGGGGCGCAGCGGCCGAGAAGCGCGGTGGTATCATCAGGATCGTCAGGGGCCGGGCCAAGTTCAACGTCAAGGGCACCGACGGCAAGAAGGCTCGCGACTACGCCCTCAAGAAGTTCAAGGCCGACAACAAAAGCCTGTACGACGTGCTCCCCGAGTTCGACGTGGGCTACCTGCTGCTCCGGCGCCGGCTCGGCAAGGCGCTGAACGTCCCCCGGATCGATATGCCTGTCATCCGGCAGAAGGACCTCGAAGGCTTCTCCAAGCACCTCCAGAAGGAGCACGATGTCACCCCCAGGTGGAAGCGCCTACGGGCCTCCAGCCTGCTGCCGACCCAGAGCCAGATCTGGCTCGACAAGCTGATGTACGGCATCCTCAAGGACGGCCCGCTCAAGGCAGGCGACCCCAGGTTGGACCTGACCATCATCGTGTCCAAGGAGGGCTACATACTGGACGGGCACCACCGGTGGGCCAGCGCGCTCATCACCGACCCGAGCCTGTCGATCAAAGCCCTGTGGGTGCCCATCCGCATCAAGGAGCTGCTGCCGATCGCCAAGGAGTACGGCGAGTCGGCCGGCAACGCCCCCAGGGCCGAGGTCAAAGGCAAGGGCACCGGCGGCCTCAAGGGGCCCTTCGTCGAGAAGGGGAAATACTGGGCTTCGGACACCTACTACAAGATGGACGTGACCAAGGACCGGTTCATCCACTTCACCACGGTCGAGGCGGCCCAGTCGATCGCCAAGAGCAAGAAGCTGCTGCTCCGGCCGCCCGGGGTCCAGCACTTCGGACCGGTGGGGGTCTTCGCGGTCTCGCTGGTCTGGGGCTGGTACGTGCCGGGGACCCAGCTCACCCACATCAAGTCGGACAAGCCCCTGGTGGCCGTGGTCTTCACGACGAACACGGTGCCGGACGGGGCAGCCCACCATGAAGAGGTCTTCTGGGACAAGGACGTGAAGCTGAAGACGGTGCAGGTGGTGTCGAAGGGGAAGGCGATCCAGCTACTCAAGCGCGTCCCGTTCCCGCTCAAGGACGAGGACGCCTACGTGCTGTATAGCTAGAGCTTGATGCTCTTGAGGAGCTTCTTGTCCTCATCCTGGAGCTTGTCGGCGTTGTCCACGATGGCCTTGTGCAGCTTCTTGAAGTAGGTGTCGATGTGCTTCAACACCTGCTCGGGTGTGCCCTTCTTCTTGCGGAGCCCGACCTTCAGGCGCCCCTGAGCCATGTGTTTCTCGGTGGGCTTCGTGGTGATTGACCCGCCCATCGCGGGGTGGAACTCCAGCCGCTCCTTGAGGTTTCCGTCAGCGTCCAGGCCGTAGATGACCGCCCGGGTGAGCGAGATGTCGTTGTGCCAGATGCCGTTGGCCACTTCGCTCTTGCTGCCGGCCACTGCGAAGTCCAGGTCGATGGTCGTCCCGCCGATGCCGCCCTTGCTCACCCAGACCTTGAGGTGCGACTTCGGGAAGTGCTTCCGGATGGCAGCCTCGATGGCCTTGGCCAGCTCGTCCCCGGTGGTGAACTTGGCTGCCAGCTTGGCCTTGCCGTCCTTTATCTTGAGCTTCATCGCTGTCTCCTCGGTCGTCATAGTCTAACCCTCCCCGTGGGCCTCGACCCACAGCCGTTCGGCCTCGGCCTCCACGTCGCGGATGGCTTCGTCCCAGGCTTCCTCGGTGAAGGGGAAACCCAGCTCCACGGGCTCCACGCAGGCGTCAGAACCCTCGATGATGGAGCCCACTCGGACACCCCAGAGGGTGCCGTCCTTGTTGTGAGCCACCTCCAGCCAAGCCCCACAGGCCGTGTCCTTGTAGACCCGCCGGCTCATGGAGGACTCGGTGGGCTCGTTGGCGCCTATGTAGTTGGCCAGAGCTTCCAGGTTGTCTAGCATCTAGGAGCCTCCTGCTCTCGGGTGATCCGTCGTATCTGGGTGGGCAGCTCCGCACGCAGATCGGTGAGCCTCGCCTGGAGCCGACCAACGGCTTCGCTCTCGGTAGCTCCCCGAGCGACCTGTGCCTCTAGGGCACCCCGGAGGCAGCAAGCAGCCTGGTAGCAGTTGGTGTAGCGGGTGATGATGAGGGGGCTTGTCGTGCGTCGCATGTCAGCCACTCGTGTCCACACCGTAGCGGGCGCCGCAGTCCGGGCACTCGTAGTTGTGGTAGCAGTTCCCGACGAACATGCCGGCCGCCCGAGCTTCGGCGCCGGACATCTCGCGAGCGTTGGGGTGGTCACAGGCTTCGTCCAGCTCGGCTCGGCAGCTCGCGAGCGCATCAGCCAGCTCGGCCTCACTCTTGAGCATCCGGGTCGCAGTGTTCAGTGACTTCGTGCTCCAGACGGTCAGGGACACCTCGCGGGTGCTGATCATCTGGTCGTCACCGTAGGGACCCTCGCAGCAGTAATTCGGCGACAGCCTCCAGGTCCCCTCGGGGTCCTTCTGTGTGTAGTCGGCGTACCGAAACTCGCTGCGCTTGACGGGGTTCTCAGAGAGACAGTCGAAAACGTCTTTTGGGGTCGTTGCCTTCATCGCTCACCTCCGTGCCACTCTTATAGTATGCACTATGTAGCACACGGTGTCAAGGGGAAATCTCACGATTCACGAGGATTGTCAAGGCTTTGGTATCGGTCGATGACCGTCTGGGCTCGCTTGCTCGGCTGCTTGGTCAGGAAGCCCCGGCCGCGCCCCTGCTCGTAGGGCACCGGGGTCTTGAACTGGGCGGCCGTGGGGTCGATGGGGTCGTTGGTCAGCGTCTTGAGGTACCAGTGGACGGTGCCCTCGTGTCGCACGGAGCACGGCGTCAGCCCGCTCTCAGCTCCACCGCAGAGGTGGTAGAGCGCTTCGCTGGCGACGTAGCAGTGACCAGTCAGGGGGTTCGCGCCGGCCTCGACCTGGCGCCGATAGGGCTGCTTCAGGAGGTCCGGGGTCAGTACGCTCTGGAGTCGAGCTACCATCTCGTTGACGTGCATCAGGCCACCTTCTTCTGTCCGAACCCGTCCGCGCGCCACACGGCCACGCACACGCGGTCCCAGCTCTTGCCGGTGTCGAACTGGTCGGCCACCTTCCGGGCGTCGATCTCTCGGGCGTAGACACGCGCAACCGACCGGTCCATCTCGGGGCCCATCTCGGTGCCCGTCCAGAACCGATGGCTCAGCTCGGTCTTGACCACGTAGCGCATCCCGTCATTCTCCAGCAGGAAGCCCTGAGCGTCGAACCAGTCCTCGAAGGTCACGCCCTCCAGGCCCTCGACCTCCCAGCGCTGGTCCGCCTCGAAGGTCTCGCACACGCGACGCATCCGGCCGATCACCTTGCCCCGGTGATTCCGAACCTTCTGCCAAGCGCTTGCGGAATTCGTGCCCATGCGTGCCTCCGTGCCCTACTATCTAAGTATGACATATGTATATCATCCTTGTCAAGGGGCAATTAACATGAAAAAGAGTGATTGACAAGGGGCACACAGTTGCTACCATCTGCTTATGGGCAAGGCAGCCAAAAAGAAGCGCAGGCGACCGGCGGGAGCGGCCGAGGCCCACAAGAGCATCGTCGAGCGCTACCTGCTGGCGAGAGGCTTCTGCGACAGAGCCGACCAGGAGCCATCGCCCCAGAAGGGCAAGCGCCGGCCGAAGAACGACCCGTGGGCCGAGAGCCTGAAGCAGGCGGTCATCTACGAGGTCCCCGAGGAGCTGTTCAAGTCCATCTACCGAGCGGCCGACTACTACACGGCGACCGAGGTTGCGGGGCTGCCCTGGTATGACGTGGACGCACACCCCAACGATCCGCCCGAAGAGATCAAGGCCCAGATGCCCCACTACTGGAAGTCGCTGGAGGTCGAGGGCAAGAAGATCCCCTTCCCCGAGAAGCTGCCCTTCGACTACTGCTACTTCGGGTTCCACGAGGCGCCGGTCCTCACCGACCAGCAGCGGGTGACCTATGACACTGTGACAGCGCCTGGCGACATCGTGGCGCCCTACGCCATCCGGCTCGGGATGCTGGTGACTCGGGAAGGCAACTGCTGGACGCTGCTCCTGTCGAGCGACAGCCGCACGCTCATCGGTGACTACACCGGGATGGGGCCGAACGATGAGGTGAGGTTCACCTTCTCGGCCTACCCCGAGCGAATCGACGGCGAGTGGACCCATCCCCTCACACTGGCTCCCTGGATCACCAACGCGTTGGCCGATTGGGTCAACGACCACAAGGTGGTCAGTGTCGAAGAGGTGCCTCGCACGCTCGGCTTCAAGCGCATGTGTGAACGCCTCAACAAGAAGCGGGCGCGGGTGCCCCGGCCGGTGCCTCCGCGCTACTACGCGGTCACCATGCGTGACCAGCTCATCATGGAAGAGGACTTCGACCGCAGGTTCCCGACGAGCCGCCGAGCTGTCATCGACTGGCAGCACCGCTGGCTCGTCACGGCCCACGATCGGATCCGTGTCAAGCGCGGGCCGCTGCCCCTGGACCCCAAGCTGGAGGCGAAGCTGCGCAAGCCCCGGCCGGGTAGTGGCAACTCCTACCTCATCTTCAAGGACTCCCACCCCCAGAGCGAACTCGCCAAGGAGCTGTGGCGCCGAGGCGTCAAGCCCAAGAACGACGACGAGTGGATGGCCATTTTGGTCAGTAGAATCGGGGACTACGTGAAGGGCCCCACCGACAAACCGCTCATCCCGTCAACCCGTCGTTCTGGTCGGAATCGACCATTTACCCCTTGACAATCTGATATACAAGCGCCATACTATAGTCAGGAGGCTGAGTGCATCCTGACTATTTTCGGGCACTTAGGACCTCTAACGTAAACAGGTGGATTGTCAAGAGTTTAGGCTTGACAATTACCTGAAACATAGTAAAGAGGTACGACGTGCCAGAGGCGAGTCCAGAAGCCGTAGAGGCTATGCAAAAGTCGCCGTACAACTACCCCGACACGCGGTGGGCAGCTTACGAGAACCATGCCCTCGACTCCGCGACGGCCGGGGAGTTGCGCTTCTTAGCCGTTGGCCCTCAGAACACGTACCAGGTAGCGCCCGATCGCTACCCAGATAGCCCTCAGCTCGGCGTGGGCTGGCGGTTTGTCCACATCGGTTGGGTTGACCTGGCCACGGGCACCATCGCGCGTGAGCGAGCCAGGTGTTCCTAGCGGAGGCAACGATGGCAGAGAAGAAGCGCAGAGCCAAGAAGAAGGTGGCGAAGAAGAAGGCCACCCGGAAGAAGACGGCCAAGAAGAAGAAGACACGTCCCAAACGGAGTAAGGCAATGGACCGAGCTGAACAGATGTGTGCGATGCGCTCGGAGGGCTACACCTTCGAGGAGATCGCGAGTGAGTTTGATGTGTCACGCCAACGCGTCCACCAGCTCGTGTCGGGAGCCGAGCTAGCTGCGGCCACCTCCAGCAAGAAGGTCAAGGCCAAGAACGGCGGCCCGAACGCTGAGCTGCTGCGCGGCCGGGGCATCCAGGAGAAGATCCGTCAGTATGAAGAGGCCGAGAAGAACCCGGCCGAGGTGCAGGTCGGCGACCGCATCGTGTACTGCCGGCTGAAGCGGGGCATGACCATCGGCCAGCTCGCTCAGGAGTCGGGGGTTCCCTACGGTGTGCTGAGCACCTACGAGAACAACAAGGCCCAGCCTTCCTGTGAGTCTCTGAAGAAGCTGTGCGTCGCGCTGCGCGTGTCTGCCCACTGGATCGTGTTCGGGATGAAGTACCGCGAGTTCATCGCCTCAATGGCCTGATTGACAAGCTGACCGACATGTTGCATACTATCATTTAACAGGCCCGGAAAGTCAACGTCCCGGAACTATTGCCTATTAGGGGTTGACAATCCGCGTGAACAGTGGAAAAGAGGAGTCCCATGCCGTCCAAAGCAGAGGCAACGACCTACCGAGACACCCGCGAAGACCGGGTGCAGATACAATTCAGACTGGGTGAAGCCCTCGTTGCGAAGGTCGATGCCGCCGCCGAGGTGGAGCAGTGTACCCGCAACGACTGGCTCGTGGAAGCCTGCACGATGAAGCTGGCGGGCAAGGGCCAACCCGGCGCGTTTCTCGCGAGCGAGGTGACGGCCGGGCGCATCCCGATTCTCTTCAGGGTGGGCAAGAAGATCAAGAAGGCGATCGACAAGGACTGGCAGGGCAAGCGCATCAGCTCGCGCACGATGTGGATCGTCGAAGCCATCCTCGCCCGGTTGTCGAACTACGAGTTCAGCCACTAGGTTAGATCTCCCCCGCTCCCCAATCGAAAATTCCGCTCCAGGTGTGCCTTCCATTAACGATCTTTCGGTGATTTACAGAGCACAAGCAGGCCCGTTTTTATCCACAGGTGTGGACGAGTTTTCCACAGCCCGATCAGATCCCTGTGGACAAACGGCGGTAAGTCCCTGCGACATGTAGGACAATCGAAAAGTTCAGCATGTTGGCGGGGTTGTGGGTAACTCGGTGGAAAACAAAAAGATTGACATGATGAAGTAACGGAGTAGTGTCGCACCTTCACCTTGAAGACCTTGGAGGCGTGAACGTGCAGACTTCTCTCCGTTGTCAATCCCCCTTGTTGAAGTCACTTGTCAAGCATTTCGCGCACGTACCTACCAAACAAATCGACCACCTGATGAGGTTGGTGGCCCGGTTCACCGTCGGCCTGCTGGACACCGATGGTCTCAATCGGGAGCTGGCGGGGTTCGAGTTGGAGGTGCGTCACGCGGTGCGGTCATGGAGGCAGTGGGCTCTGTCCAGTTTCTACTGGGGCAGCCTGTGGCGTGCCGTGGTCGCTGACGATCCCCTGAGCTATCAGGTCGACCCGGAGGATTACGACCTCATCAAGTCCTACTTGCGGCGGGCCGATCTCCAGCAGGTGCAGGACATGTTCTACCTGCGCTCGGTCGGCCGGCTCAGCCCGGAGGTGGTGCTGGAGATCCAGCAGAAGCTCCGAAAGTGGGCGTGGGCCCTCTACCACAAGCACCTTCGGTTCATCGCCTTCTACGACAAGGGCGTGACCTCGGAGGACCTGGTGGGCTCGGTCATGGAGGCCGGACTACGGGCCATGCGGCGCTACGAGCACCAGTACAACCCCAAGAAAACCCTCAACTTTGCCAAGCGGGCGGCCAAGAATGAGGCCATCAATCTCATCGGCCGTCACACCCGGGACAAGCGGGCACGTATTGTGCCAGCCAAGAATGACCCAACCCGGCAGTACCTGTGCCGCACGGTGAGCTATGAAGAGGTACAGACCTCGATGGAGAACCAGACGGCCTCCGAGCCGCTGTTCGCCACCATCCGGGTCCAGCTCGGCCCCGAGTACGAGCGCTACGCCAGAGCCATTCTAGGCGCCTGGCCGGCGTTTGACGAGTGGGTGGCCTCCCAGCACGCCACGATGCCCGAGCGGCTGCCTCAGCGCAAGCTGGAGCGCTTTGCGCGCGAGTTCTCAGGCATCACGAGCCAGCAGGCCAAGGAGAACCTGGCGCCGCTGCTGGCCGAGCAGTTGAGGGGGTGGGACTACTTGGCGTCTTCCCAGCCGATGTAGTTCTCCTCGAATGGGAGCAGGACATCGAAACCGGGGTCTGGGTTGGCACGGTCGCTGCGAGCGGCCGGCTGCGGCCGGATGATCGCCTGGCGCACCATCGTGCCGCAGGCCCAGTAGACCTGGCCCGGCGCGTACTGGGGGCACTGTGCCGTGACCTGCTCCAGGGTGAGCGGCGTGGGGCTGTGGGCGATCAGGTCGTAGATCCTCCGCACGTCGTTGCGGGGCAGAGGCGCTGGGTCGATGTTGCCGGCCATCGGGTCACCAGGAGTACGGGTTGTGCCTCACCAGCGGCAGCCGGCGCATGACCTTGGCGTACCACTGGGGGCCGTTGGGGTCGATGTAGTCCTCCCCCAGGTAGCCCTTGATCTCGGCCCGGCAGCTCCCGCAGACCCACTGCTCGCCCTGCTTCAGGCAGCCCTTGCACGCCTGGCACTTGGCCGTGCAGGTCTTGGCCGCCGCCCGGTCCATCTCGCTGATGTGGTGGTCGATGAAGGCCGCGTAGCGCATCGAGGCCGCCACGCTGATCTCCTCCACGGCCTTGGGGATGTCGGCGAGCGTCTTGCCCCCGGTTTCCTTGAGCACCTTGACTGTCATCTGGCCCACAGGATTCTGGATGGGCCTGCCCAGCCACTTCATGGCGGTCTTGTGGAGCTTGGTGCCGAGCTGCTGGACCCCCTTGGCGTCCAGCTTCTCGCTGTTGTCCACGATGAAAAAGTTCTTGCCCCCGAACAGGGTCTGGAACTTGCCCATGTTGTCCTGGACGGCTTGCCAGCCCTTGAGCACGATGTTCTCCGGGACGCTGCGCTTGCGCTCCTGGTTGCGCTGGATGGCCACCTCCTTGGAGGTGTTGACGAAGACCATGCCCGTGTCGTAGCCGATGGCCTGGAGCCCTTCACGGGTCGCCTTGATCTTGGCGAAGTCCTTGCCGGTCCCATCCAGGATGAGCCCCAACATCCCGTTGACCCAGCCCACCTTCTGGAGCGCCGCCAGGTGCTTGGCCCGGCCGCGAGCCTTCATCTGTTTGGCGTACTCCTCTTCGTTGCTCGGGTCGATGTCGAAGCTCAGCTTGCGCTGCTTCAGCAGGTACTCGAAGGCAGCGTCGCTGTTCAGGAACTTCAGCCCCTGGCCCCCGAACATCTGCTTGGCGATGAAGCTCTTGCCCGAGCCGGGGCCGCCGGCCAGGAAGATCGCCTTGAAGATGTGGGGGTCGTTGATACCAGCCTGGATGGCTCGATACATCGCGATGTCAGATAGTCTCATGGTTTCCTCCAGAGCTTCACCAGCCGGCTCAGACGGACCTTGGGTTCAGTGGTCGGCCGGAGGGTTCGAGAGGGCTTCCCAGGCACCTGGTCAGGCCACAGCTCTTGACACGGGGCCTTGAAGACCGCCCCATCGTCCTTCAGGCGGACGTGTTGTAGGGGGAGGGCCACATGCGTCTGGCCCTCCCACGGTTGATCCAGCTCGATGCCCACCAGCGGTGGCATCAGGCGCGTGCCCCCGTCCTCCCAGCTCCCTACGCCCACGATGATGTCCACGACCTTGCCAGGGCCCCGCTTGGTCTGCACCTCGGAGCCCACACGCAGGTGGTGGTCCACCGTGGTGGGGCTCGGCCTCACGGCTCTCTGGTCTCGGTCGCGACTGGGAAGAGGCTTCGGCATCGCTACACCCAGATGAACTCGAAGCCCGCTGTCCGCAGGAAGACGCACTTTTTGTTGCCCCAGACGCTCTGGAAGAAGCCGGCGTCCGGGTCCCCCGCGATGAAGTCCTTCAGCGTTTCGTCCTCGTCCAGGATGGCCTTGTAGTCAGCCTTGGACTTGAAGGTGGACATGCTGATGGGCTTCTTTTGCTTCATCATCTCCTGCCAGTTGGCTTCGTTCTTGGGCCCCTGCTTGCGGAGCCTGTCGCACTGGCCGAGGTACTTCATCTTGGCGTCGACCAGGAACGCTCCCTGGCGCGGGCCGAACTTGAGGTCCACATGACCCTGCGGACCGAGGACCCTAAACGTGGTGGGGTCGATCTGCTGGCCCACCACGTAGAACTCGTTGAAGCGGTTGAAGGCTGGCGTGATGTCCTTGGTCTTCCACCCCTTCTTCTTGGCGAACTGCACCGCGTCGGACTTCTTGGCGAACATGGCACCCCCGACGCTCCGGAGGTGGAAGGGCGTCAGGTTGAGCTTGCCCTTCTTGAACATGGGCTTGTCGGTCTCGGTCTTGGTGGCCTCGACCGCAGCTCCCCGGGGCTTCATCGTGTTGGTGGTCTTGATGAGCGCGCCCATCAGATTGCCCACCAGCGACTTCAGCTCGGTGTACTTCGCGCAGTCGGTGGCCCAGTGCTTGGCGACTTGGGCCAGGTACTTGTCCTCCTGGATGCCTCGCTTCTTGTTGAACTCCACCGCGCCCTGCACCGCCTGGTCGACGAGCTTGATCACCTGGGGCGGGATCTTGAAGGTCTTGTAGTAGCTGACGGCCTTGTTGCCATTCTTCTTCCACCATTTCTCGACCTCATCCATGATCTCGTTGAGCGTCCCGTCGTCGTCCTCGTAGTCCTCCGCGCTGGGCTGCCGGAGAGTCGGCGGGTTCTTCTTGAGCCAGTGGGTGGTCACAGCCTGCATGGCCCGGCTGATGTCGGTCGCCTTCTTGATCTTCGGGGCGACGTTCTTGATGAACTCGCCAGGGTAGATCGCGTGGTGGACGGGGTTGAACTGGTAGCCCAGCTCCTTGCTGTCAGGGGGCTGCCAGGCTTTCTCCAGGAGGGTGTGGGCCTTGTTGAACTCGTTGATGTCGAAACCGATCTTGTCCTCGCCCCGGGCAACGACCTCACCCTTCTGCTGACGCTCCAGCGCCTTCTCCTTGGGGTGGTCGGTCGGCAGGCTCGGGGGGAACTTCTCGTACTTGGGGATCTCCAGGGGCTCGTCGGTCTCCGGAGGCGCCAGGCCCAGCTCTTGCTTGAGCTTGCGTTCCTTCGGGTGGGAGTGCTCGACCTCCTGGGGCTCGGGCTTGTCCAGGGAGGGGGCTGAGGAGTCCGGGTCGTAGGTCACGTCCTCGGCCAGCTCCTCCGGGGTGATGATGAAGGGCCCCGGCCGCCCGGCCTCCTTGATGGCAGCACCCAGCGTGCGCTGGAGCACATGGGGGAGCTGGTCCGGCGTCGCCCGAAACACCGTTTCAGCGGTGTAAATTTCCAGGCTCCTGGGTCCCAGTCCCACATGGGTGATCTCGGCGCCCTTGTGCTCACCTGCCACCACCCGGGGCGCCGGCTTGATGTTGATGGGGTAGATCATTGCAGTCCCTCTCCGTAGACGATGGGCAGCTCTGCCGGTAGGTAGGTCGAGTGGCCCACCCAACCCCCGATCAAGGTGATCACGTAGGCCCCGCGATCTGTCTCCTGGTTCGTCAGAGTCACCTCATGGAAGACTAACCTCGATGGGAGGGTCAAAGGCTGGGCGATCTGGATGGGCTCGATGACCTTGCCGGGCATCGTCCCCTCGTAGAGCACGAAGCTGTCGATGCGCCCGTCGATGTGGATGTTCTCGGTGACCTTGGCGTAGACGTTGCGGCCCTCGGTATTCTGGAGCCAGAGCATCCCGTCGCACAAGGTGCGGTAATCGAAGTGGTCCTCCACGATGAAGGTCAGGGTCTCACCGGGTTCGAGGTCCTGGTGGATGGTCTTCTTCACCTGTCGGGCCGACCAGCCAGGGGAGGGCTTCTCGTCCGAGGTGTGGCCCACCAGCAGCGCCAGGCGGTCCACGGCCACCACGGCGGTCACGCTCTCGTCGTGGAACCTCCAGAAGGTGATCCGCTCGGCCCAGAGCTGGTCTTCGGTGGTGACCGTTTCATCCGAGCGGAAAGCCTTGCCCGGGATGGAGTCCAGCGTGTCGACCACGGTGACGACTTCGTTCTCGATCCGGTGGCTCGATTCGAGCTGGATCACGGTGTCGACTGCGGTGACGTACTCGTGGTGGATCCGGTGGCTGGTCTCGCTCTGGTGAACCACGTCGTAGGCCACCACGTCGGTGGCCACAGACCCTTCGTTCTCGATCCGGTGGGCCGCGTAGGACTTGGAGCCTACGTCCTCCACCGTGGCGGTTTCCTCCTGGCTCTTGGCGACAGCCTGCGCCCTGAAGCCCGAATCGACAGCGGTGACGACTTCGTTCTCGATCCGGTGGCTGGTCTCGCTCTGGCTCACCGCGTCAGCGGCTGTGAGCGCTTCGTCTGACCTCCTGTGGGCGTCGTAGACCTTGGCCGTAGTGTCTGCGGCTGTGGCGGCCTCATCGATGCTCCGAGCTGCTGCCTGAGCCCGGAAGGCCGAGTCCTCAGCCGTGGCGGTCTCGTTCTCGATCCGATGGCTGGTCTCGTTCTGCACCGGCGCGTCGGCCGCTGTGACGGTCTCGTTGGAGATCCTGTGGGCCGCGTGGACCTTGGCCGTGGTGTCTGCGGCCGTGGCCGTGTCGTCCTGGGATCTCGAAGCGGCCTGTGCTCTGTAGGCCGAGTCCTCAGCCGTGGCGGTCTCGTTCTCGATCCGATGGCTGGTCTCGCTCTGGGTCGAGGTGTCGGCCGCCGTGGCGGTCTCGTCCGAGCGCCTGGAGAAGCCCACAGAGGACGCCAGGCCATCAGCCGCCGTGGCTGCCTCATCGATGCTCCGAGCTGCCGCCTGAGAGCGGTAGGCCGCGTCAGCGGCGGTTACGGTCTCGTTCTCGATCCGGTGGCTGGTCTCGTTCTGCACCGGGGCATCAGCAGCAGTGGCAGTCTCGTCTGACCTCCGGAGGTGGGCTTGGAGTTTCGATAGCCCATCGGCAGCCGTTGCGGTCTCAGCTTCGAGGCGTCCGGCCGCATGTGCCTTGGCAACGGCGTCTGCCGCAGTGGCAGTATCGTTCTGAGTGCGGGTAAACGACGCCATCGAAGAGGACTCTTACGGTTGGGTTCCGATGTAGTTGCTCAGGACGGTCTTCACATCGGTCCAGCCCGACAGGATGCCGTACAGCGTCCGGTCCCCACCCGTGTCGTTGTTGGTGTAGGTCAGCGTGTGCCGCGTCAGGCTGTTCTTCACCAGGGGTTGGTCGAACTGGTGGACGACGGTGGCGCCCTTGGGCACGTTCTCGTCCAGCAAGGTGTACGTGTCCGAGAACAGGCCGCTCTGAGCCACGGTCACCTGGAGCTTGAAGTCGGCCGAGGGATCGGCACCAGCCGTCGGGTTGTAGAACCTGAAGCTGGCCCCCATGACCGCCTGTATATCAACCTGGTCCTCCAGGACGAAGACGAAGGGGGTGCCGTTGGGGACGCTCTGCCGAATGAGAACTTGGACCGCGTAAATCATCGGTATCTCCTATGATTAGGGCACCGCGATCGGCTCTGCCATCACGGGCATGACGACCTCGCCGATACGCTGCCCACCCTCTACGCTAACCCTCACAGCGAACGTTCCCTGGCCCATGACGCCGAAAATCACCTGCCAGGTGTTGTCTGTGCGGACCTGCTCGGGGGTCACGGTCGCCTCAGCCAGGACGCCCCCTGCCATGTTCTCCAGCGTGACGGTGATGTGGGCGCCGGTGGGAGGTCTCACATACTCGGTGGGTGAGGCAAACCCAAAGGTAGCGATGATGGTCCCTGCCCGGCGGTTGATAGACGCTGACCCCGTGAGGCGGCTGATCGCCTTGGTCCTCATGGAGTCGATGGCGATGACGGTATCGAGAACCTTGGGGTGCAGTCCCGGGTGGACCCGGACAGCATCCACCATCGTCACGAACTCGTTCTCGGGGCCCCGGACGTAGGTGTTGGCCTTGCGCGGGACATCGACGGCGACCACGACCTCGGATCCGATGCGGTGCGAGGTGGTCGACCTGAACAAGTCGTCGAAGGCGGATGCGCTGTCGTCGTACCGCCGGGGGTACTGCACGTCCTTGGTGGTCGTGTCCACCACCAGGACGATCTCGTTCTCGCTTCGGCTCGCAACGTGGGCCCGGAACCCGGAGTCGGCCGCGACTGCCAGCTCGGCTTTCAGCCGGTGTGCGTCGTGGACCTTGGCCGTGGTGTCGTCGGCTAGTGCGGTGTCCGCGTAGGTGATCCAGACGCCCTGCGCTCGGTAGAGCGTGTCGACTGCGGTAACCGACTCGTCTTCGTACCGGTGGGCTGCGTGTGCCTTGAAGGAGTCGTCGACCGCTGCCAGGGCTTCGTCCCTGCGGAAGAAGTATTCCCGGGCCAGTGCAACAGCGTCTGCTGCTACAGCCTCTTCATCAGACAGCCGGTGTGCGTCGTGGACCTTGGCCGTGGTGTCCACAGCCGTGGCGGTCTCGGCCTCGGAGTGCTCGGTGTAGACCTCATCGCGGATGGTGTCGACGGCTGTGACGACTTCATCCGAGAACCGCTGGGCGACGTGCGAGCGGTAGAGCGTGTCCGCTGCGAACACCGTTTCGTCGCGGCGGTACCCTGCAAAGATGTTGGTCTGGAGGGTGTCGACGGCAGTAACAGCCTCGTCTTCCAGCCGATGGGCTGTGTAGACCTTGGCCAGCGTGACTGCTGCATCTGCGGTGTCGGCGCCAATCCGGTGTGAGGCCCCAACACGCTTCGTCGTGTCGATGGCCGTCGCGGAGTCCATGTAGCTGCGATGGTAGGCAGCTTCCTTGAGCGTGCCTTCGACCGCAGTGACAACTTCATCCTGGCGCCGGGAGACCGTCTGCACCTTGGCGATGGTGTCGACAGCCGTGAGAACTTCGTCGCTGCGCTTGTAGTACGCAGCCTGACTCTCGGTGCCTTCGACAGCGGTGACCACCTCATCGGACCTACGGGCGTAGGTCATCTCGATGGTGGTCGTGTCCGTCGCGACAGCAGCCTCGGCCTTGTCCCGGACGAGGACCTTGGCACAGGAGATCGCTACTTCGGCGGTGACGAACTCGGCGTTGGACCTATTGATCGCCGTGCCGACCCGCAGCGTGTCGACGGCGGTGACATACTCAGCGTTCAGGCGATGGCTGTACTCGTCCTGGTAGACGACATCGACAGCGGTGAGAACCTCGTTGACGATGCGGTGTGCTGAGTGGTTGACCGTAACCGTGTCGACGGCTGTGAGCGTTTCTGTCGCTCGGGCAGCTCGGCCCAGCTCGATCTCGGTCTTGTCGATCGCGAGTAGCTGGTGCGGGCCCCTGCGGTCGCTGTGCATCGACCGGAAGGAAGCGTCGACAACCGTTAGGGTCTCGGACTCGGCCCTAGCGTAGATGACGAGCTTGCGGCGCCCGTCCTCCATCGTGGCCGTGTCGTCCTGGAAGCGCTGCGAGGTCGTGGCCCTGAAGCCCCCGTCCTCAGCAACGGCCGTAGAGCTTGGGAGCCTGTGGCCGTGGTAGACCTTGCGCGTGGAGTCCGAGGCCCCGGTGGTGTCGTCCTTCAGACGGTGCGCCGCGTGGACCTTCGCCGTCGTGTCCTCGGCGGTGACGGTCTCCTCTTCCCGGCGGAAGTGGGCCTGGAGCTTGTCGAAGGTGTCAACCGCAGTGGCTGTGTCACCTGGGAGTCTGTGCGAGGCTGTGGCCCTGAAGCCCCCGTCCTCGGCTGTGGCGGTGTCATCCTCCAGCCGGTGGCTGTGCTCCTGCTGGAAGGTAGTCTCCTCGGCGGTGACAACTTCATCCTCACGCCGGAAGTGCTCCCTGAAGATCTCCAGCGTGTCAGCCGCCGTGGCGGTGTCATCCTCCAGCCGGTGTGCGTCGTGGACCTTGGCCGTGGTGTCCACGGCGGTGACGGCATCAACCCCAAACCGATGAGAGGACTCAAGCTGGAAGGTGGTCTCCTCAGCGGTGACGGTCTCGTTCTCGATGCGGTGCGCCGCGTGCGCCTTGGCTGTGGTGTCTGCGGTGGTGACCGTTTCGTCAGAGCGGTACGCCTTGCCGGGCAGCTCGGCAGTCGTGTCAGCAGCAGTGGCAGTCTCGTCGCTGCGCCGGAAGTGCGCCTGGAGGTAGTCCAGTGTGGCAACGGCCGTGACGGTCTCGTTCTCGATCCGGTGGCTCGATTCGAGCTGGGAAGGCACATCGACGGCCGTGACGGTCTCGTTGGAGATCCTGTGGGCTGCGTGGACCTTGGAGGTCGTGTCAGCAGCAGTGGCAGTCTCGTCCTGGCTCTTGCTGACAGCCTGGGAACGGTAGCCTGCGTCAGCCGCTGTAACGGTCTCGTTCTCGATCCGGTGGCTCGACTCGCTCTGGGTCACCGCGTCCGCTGCGGTGACGACCTCATCCTCTCTGAGGTCGTAGCCCCGTGCGGTGTCGAGCGTGTCAGCCGCCGTAGCCGTGTCGTCCGTGCTTCGTGAAGCGGCCTGGGAGCGAGAGCCCCCGTCTTCGGCCGTGGCTGTGTCGTCGGTGCTTCGTGAAGCGGCCTGGGAGCGAGAGCCCCCGTCTTCGGCCGTGGCCGTGTCGTCCTCTCGCCGGAAGTAGTCCCGGGCTTCGTCGAGCGTGTCAGCCGCTGTGGCCGTATCGTCCTGCCGACGCAAGTAGGCCAGGTTGAGCTGGAGGCCATCTTCGGCCGTGGCCGTGTCGTCGTTCAGGCGATGGCTGTACTCGTCCTGGTAGACGACATCGACAGCGGTGACGACCTCATCCACCCGTCGGGACGCAGCCTGCGAGCGGGAGCCATCGTCGTCGCCAGTGGCGGTCTCATCAGACCTGAAGGCTTTGCCAAGCAGGAGGGAGACCCCATCCACCGCATCCGCAGTGTCGTCCTCTCGCCGGAAGTAGTCCCGAGCGATCGACAGGCCGTCCTCGGCCGTGGCGGTGTCGTCGTTCTGACTGAGCGAGACAGCCTGCGCTCGGTAGCCCGAGTCCTCGGCGTCGGCCGTGGAGCCCGGGAAGCGCTCGTAGGTCGCGGCCGTCGAAAGGGTGTCGACTGCGGTGACGGTCTCGTTGGAGCGCCGGGCGCTACCTGTGATCGTGTCGAGGGTGTCGGCCGCCGTGGCCGTGTCGTCATTCGACTTGACGACCCCAGTGATGGGAGTAACGCCGTCGGCTGCGGTGACTGTCTCGTCACTCTGGTAGGAAAACGCGATGGCGTCCACCGGCTGGAGGGCGATCCCCTCGAAGCCCGAAGGCAACGCAGTCTCGGTCCAGGACAGGCCATCCAGCGAATCGAGCAGCAGGGCGTTGGGGGTCGCCGCTTCGTGGGCGACCGCCACGTAGGATCCGTCCCGAGAACTCTTCTTGATGTTGGTGACCGAGTAGTTCAGGTCAGGGCTAGAGGTGTCCTGCCACTTCACGCTGAGCGTGGAGCCGTTCCAGTACCACAGCGTGGGATAGCCCTGATAGGTGCCACCCAACCAGAAGCTGTTAGTTGCCTCGTAGAGTCCGCACCAGAACTTGTAGTCGGTCTCAGAGGCCGTGGTCCAGATAGGAGTGTCCCAAGTCGTCCCTGAGTTGAAGAACGCCAGCGTCTGGTTGCCTACGAAGAGGATGTCGGAGGCATCACCCATCATGAACTGGCAGATGTCGGTGCTCGGCTTGCTCCGATTCGTCCAGGAAGCACCCTCCCACTGGTAGGCGTTGCCGTTGGTGCCCCCAACCCACACGTTGCTGTCCGAGATGTAGAGCGGAGGGTTGACACGACCACCTGAAGAGGTTTGCAGGAGGGTGTAGCTGTTCACCCCCGTGCGGGAGTGTAGGCCCGGCACGCCGCCGGCCATCGAGACCCACACGGCATCGTCGGCACGGACGATAACGCTCTGGAGTTGCTTCGCGGCATCGTCGGCTTCGGTGCCTGACCAGCTATCGCCGCCGTCCGTACTCTCCAGGAAGATGCGAGAGTTCGGGTCGTAGAGGGACTGTTCGGTTCGGTGGGAGGAGCCCACCGCGATGTACTTCGTCCCATCTCTCGTGAAGCCTGAGATGAGCGAGTCGTTCGTCAGCCCGCTGGTAGTGTGCTCGGTGGTGAAGGATCCACCTGACCACTTGCGGATCTGGGCGTCACCTCCGGTGCCGACTGCATTACGGCCGCCAATCAGCCAGTCGGTAGACGGGTTTGCCTCGTAGAACCCGATGACGCCACCCAGGTCAGCCGAGGAGTTCTCCCAGTAGTTCCAGGTCTGGGCCTCGTCGTCCGAATAGTAGAGGCGGTTCCGGCCCCCGCTATAGCCAGGGACGAGGAAGTAGATGCGGCCGAGGTCAGCGTCGTAGGCCCAATCACGTCGATAGGTGTTACCGTTCCGCGCGATGCTGCCCACGTTCGAGAACGATGAGCCGTTCCACTTGACGAAGTAGTGGGTGCTGTTCGAGAAATTGTACCACGCACAGATGATGTTGTTGGTCGCGATAGCGACGCAGCCCAACTGACGCGACCCTGACAGGAAGTTGCTGCCGAGCTGTGTCCAGCTTGAGCCGCTGTTCCACTTCCAGAGTCGAAGGTAGTAGTTCGTGTAGTCCGAAGTGTAGTTCTCGGTGTAGTAGACGTTGCCATCCGGGTTGGAGAACGACCAGGGCCACTCATAGCTAGACCCGTAAACCCAATCGCGGACAAAGCCCCACGAGCTAGGGGTCCAACGGTAGCTCTCACGGTAGTTGCTGCCAGCCCAAACGTCGTTGTCATCACCGTTGCGCAGGCCGAATTGCTGGAACTTGTTGTCGTAGTTGGTTCGAAGGGTAGACCCCCACCCAGAACCAGGCGTGTAGACCCTGACGCCGCTTTGGTAGCTCCCAGTGGCCCCGCCAGCGGTGGCAATCCAGAACGTGCCATCCGGACGGATGATGCCGCTGTGACTCGTCCAGTTGACCCCTCCGACGGTGGGCTTCGTGAACACATCCTGCCAGGAACCACCGTCAACCTTGTAAGAGATGAAGGATCGGGAGTTGTAGCCTCCCACCGCAAGGATGTTGTCCGGATCCCTGATGTGCAGCCCGGTGAAGCTGTTGCTCATGCTCTCATCAGCAGACATGTGATGCACGAGCGTGTAGGTGCCTGTCGAGGGATCGACTTTCCAGACTGCGGGCCGGCTGTCGGATACGTGGCGCCCTGTGACGTAGAGGAGCTTGGCCATCGGGGCTACCTCACTCCCCGCACAGCGTCAGGATTTAGGGTCTGCTTCGCCATCTAGATCTGCCTCTGAGAGAGGCTAAACCCGATGGGGGTATGAAGGGGGGCGATCGGGGAGAAAACGCGCGCAGAAGCGCCGTGCGGGCCTCTAGGCCCGCTGGCTAGGGGGTGCAGCAGATGGTCACATCCCACATGCAAGAGGGAGCCCCCGGTTGCCCGGGGGCATCTCCTACAGTTGTTCCATGACCATCCGGCAGTAGGCTGCCGAATCGGGGTCACCCGCCGCCGCGAGCCGGGCAGCTTGGGCGAGCCCTGCTGCTTTGATCTCCTCCAGCTCATCGGCGATGGCTTGAAGCTCCTCGGAGCCCGGGTCCTGCGCGGCGTACTCGCCGACGGACCCTTCTTCCTCGGGAACCTCTTCGTCCTCCGGGGTGTCCTCGACCTCTTCCATCTCGTCTTCGACTTCGACGGCCTCTTCCTCTTCGTCAGGAAGGGCGGCCTCGTCATCCTCGCCAGAGACTTGCTCCACGAGTGCGTCGGAGATGTTCGGCAGGTCCTTGTAGACTTCCTCGGCCACGTCGGTCAGCACTTCGCCCACCACCTCGTCCAGCCATTCTGCGATGGCCTGCTTGGCATGGGTGGCTCCTCGGCGGCCGAACTCCTGTCTCAGACCGGCAGCGAGGACCGGCCGGTTGGCCAGCAGGGACTCTGCGATGGCCTTCCGCGTGCGCTCCATCGCCGCCGCGTAGACTTTACGTCCGACTTTTTCCAGCATGGCGGCCAGTTCCTCTCCGAGCTTCGAGCGGAGTCCTCCACTGACTCCACCCTTGGTTCCGCTAGGGGAGGGTGGGGGAAGCCCACCCTCCCGCAGCTTGTTAACTAACGACATTCGTTAGCCTCGAACCTAGCTCGACCTGAAGCCCCAGACGACGCCGCGCGAGTTGGTCACGGAGTAGCCTCGGCTCATGTGGGAGTACCAGCCCTCCGCACCGATGCCGACGTGGTGGAGGTCAGCCGGCTTGGTCTGGAGAGGCATGTACTCGCAGAACCCACCGAGGCCCTGCGGCTCCGCGAAGAAGAACATCTCACCCTCTTCGAGGACTTGCAGGCTCTCGTACCGCAGGCCGTCGGTGTAGATCTCGGTGTCGTAGATCTTGCCGAGGCGGCCTTCCTCGATCAGCGTCAGCTTCGAGACCGGCTCGTAGACGCTGAGGAAGTCGGAGTTGGTCCGGATGTCGTTCCACAGGTCGATGGCGATCAGGCAGTGCGGCGCCGACAGGCCCCAGCGCTGGATCTGGATCTGCATCGCGCTGTAGATCGCGGGCGTCAGCTCCGCGAAGGTGAACACGTCGTTGAACACCGGGGCGGCCTGGGTCGCCAGCCAGCGGACCAGATTGTCCTCGCGGACCATCGTGGCCTCCAGCATCTCGGTGTACTTCTCGTCCATCAGCTCGACCGGAGCCATCGCGCGCTCGGTGTCGTCGATGGTGGTGTAGGTGGCCAGAGTGACGACCTCCGGGTACACCCAGTTCTGCCGGACGATCGAGCGCGGGATGTACGACTCCCGCGTGATGATCCAGCTCACCACGTTCTTCTGGCGGACGCGGATGCGGCCCTCCTGCCCCCTCGGCACGTCGTGCCGGAGCAGGAACTTGGACGTGAAGCCGAGCCGGCCGGTGGTCTCCCACACGGCGTCGCCCAGCGTTTCGCCCATGACGTACATGCCCCCGCCGGCCTCGTGGGTCCGGTCCTCCAGGGCGGCCGTCACGATGCGGTCGCAGTCGTCCTTGTACTGGGCGTCGGCTTCCACGGTCGTCTGGACGACCTCGCCTTGGCCGACCAGCTCGACCAAGCCAGCGATGCGCTCCAGCAGCTCGGTCTTGGTGTTGGCGTTGATCTCCCCGTTGGCGCCGACCAACGGGCTCGCCGAACGATCCAGGTTACCACCCGGGGTCAGGCGTGCGCCTTTGACTCCGGCATCGGCGATCCCCGCTCCGCTGCGGGCGTGAATCAGTCGCGGTCTCATGGTGCATATCTCCTCAACGTTCTGAGCCGCAAGCTCAGGTGTCAAATAAGACTAAAACGCAGCCCGTCAGCGGCGTTGGCTCTCACTTCTTGATCGGGGCGGGCGACGAAGTAGGCTTCTGGCACTTCTTCATCTTCCGTCCCTTCAGAGTGACCGTCCGGGGCTTCGAAGCCCCCATGCCGACCACTCTGATCGTCTGGCCCTTGCGCTTGCCCTTCTTCCAGTTGCACGCGGCAACCCAGATGGGCTTGCCCTTCCGGTTGGTAGACCGTCGGGGCTCTCCGCAGCAGGTCCAGATCAACCTCCCCGGCTTACGCCGGCCCTTCTTCTTGATCCCCTTGCCGCCACGCGACTTCGGGAATCGCTTCTTCGCGGCCTCAAGCGCCGCCTCTACCCGCCGCTCGGTAGCGCTGGAGGATCCGTCGATCTGGAGGACCACCTGTTGGAGTCGCTGCACCAGGTCGTGTTCGACTTGAGCAGCTTCGACGGCTCGGCCCCCGTTGACGAGCTGTGCCTGTAGTTGGCGCAGTCTCCCGAGGGCTTCTGCCAGTCGATCAACAAGAGGTCCCATCCAGATCTCCGGTCCATCACGGCACTACTAGAACGTCATCGCTCCCGGCACGCGCGTGTTGTACGTGACGCCGAGGAACACGTCCGACACGGACGGCAGCGAGATGACCACGCCGGCCACCGCGACGGCGGTGGTGTCGGTCGTGAACTTGCCACTGGCGCCGGTGTAGACCCGCGCGCCGATGGCGTAGGTCTTCGACGTGTCGTACTGCGTGGTGAAGATCTCGCAGTGGCCGGTGGCCACCGGGACCTGCGCCAGGCGCGTCTGGCCCTGCGCCACCAGCGGACGCTGGTAGAACAGCGCGTTCAGCTCGGCCACGGTCGGCGTGTAGGTGTAGCGGATCAGGCTGATCGTCGCACCGGCCTTGGCCGAGTGGAACGTCACCAGACCGCCCACGGACACGCTGTACTCGTTGACGGCGGCCGGGGCACCCGGGCTCACGTCGGTCATGACGGTGCCGGTGCTGTCCTGGAGGAAGAAGGTCCCCGCCACGGGGGTCGTGTGCTTGAGCTGGTAGGTGTACGCCGCGACCGACGGCACCACCGTGCTCTCCGTTTCCACGAAGTCGGTGATCCGGCGGTAGTCGGAGATCGCGCACCCGACGAACTGCTCGTTGGCGACGCCCGAGCTGCGGTCGAACACGATCACGTTGTCGCCGGCCTGCGCCGTCTGCACGATGCAGTCGCCCTCTTGCGAGTAGCTGTAGCCATCGGCCAGCGGGCGCTCCAGCAACCGCTCCCAGAAGGACCTGGTGCGATCGATCTTGTGCTGGGTCAGTGCGCCTGGATGAATCGGTGGAACTGGCATGATTTTTTTCCTCTCAACTCGTGTGGGCCCTCACGCCCAACAGAAACGATTAAGACTAGAACCTGGTATCAGCGTACCCAGGCGCGAACGGCTAGCTGCCCAGCCGGCGACGACCCATCCGACGCGAGAGCGTGGATGCGACGCGCTGGGTGGTGGCCTGCCGATAGTCACCCTCGCTTCCGTGGGTGATGGGCTGACGGGTCCGGATCGGGACGCTCTGGGGCGCCGAGCCGGCCACCTGACGGCGGGCCTCCGCTTGGATGTCGGCGGGGGTCTCGACCTCGGGCTCCTCGTCGATCTCGACTTCGGTGCCCACGATCTCGGCGGTGACCTCCTGCATCGCCTCGGGGCTGTAGGACAGCCACTTCTCGGCGACCTTCAGGATGTCCTGCATGTAGGTCTGCGCGGCCTCGACCCACACCTCGTTGAGGGCGGTCGACGCACCGACCACACCGGCATCACGGAGCACCTGCACGCAGGCTGCCTTCAGCTTGTTCTCGACGAACAGGCCCTTGGAGCCCTTGTTGCTGGCGACCACGGCCAGGTTGATGGTGTTGAGCAGGTCTTCCTTGAGGGAGGCGAGGCGCGTGGCGAACTCGTCCTCCAACTGCTGCGCGGCGATCTGGCGAGCCTCGGTGGCGACCTGGCCGGTGTCGATGACACCCATGTACCAGTGCGCGTTGACCGAGTTCAGGGTCTCGCGGATGCCGATCGGGGAGGCGCAAGCCTCCTGGATGTGCTTGGGGTACTCCTCGGTGACGAACAGCTCGGCGATCTCCTCGGGGTTCTCCTGGTCCGCCAAGCGAATGGCGCACAGGGGACGGCCCCGGTAGAACACCGACCAGTGCGGGCCCTTGGAGGCGTCGGTCTGGAACAGCACCATGTCGAGGTCGTCGGCGGTGGCTTCCTCGGTCTCCAGCTCGTCCTGGTCGACCACGGGCTCCACGGCGACTTCCTCTTCGTCCTCTTCCAGCTCCTCGACGGGCTCCTCTTCGCCCATCTCGGGCGGCATGGGCTCGTCCTGGCCCATCGGGGGCTCCTCCATCGGAACCTCGTCCTGACCTTCCTCGACCGGCGGCATGGGCATGTCCTGGCCCTCTTCGGGCAGGGGCTCCTCGTCGACCGGCTCCATCGCCATGTCGTCCTCGCCCTCTTCGGGCAGCGGAGCCTCGTCCTCCATCGGGGGCAGGTCGTCCTGGCCCTCCTCCGGCGGCATCTCCTCCTCCTCCATCACCTCTTCGCCCAGATCCTCTTCCTCCTCCATCGGCTCCTCTTCGAGGGCGGTCTTCACCTCGTCGAACAGCTCGGGGAGATGGTCGTGGCACTGGACCAGGTAGGCGCTGGCACGGGCCTGGTCGATGGCGATCAGGTTGTGAAGGAAAGCCGTCACCTCTTCGGTGTCATCCGAGAGCGACTTGAGGCTGTCCAGGATCTCCTCGTCCGCGTCTGTGGGCTGGGTCGCCCCTTCGGCGGTCCTCATCAGGGCTAGCAAAGCAGTCACTTTTTGCCTCCAATTTTCACGATGCGCTGGATCGCATCAAAGTCGCGCCAGCGGATTCCTCCTATTACTAACCCAGAATTGGCACGACCCTAATAAGACGACTTGAGGTTGAAGGCGCTGCTTTGCAGCTAGAACCTCAGCAATATCTAGCGGCCGGAAAGCGCCATTTTTAGGCGCCTTACGGCTTGTACGGCCTCGTTCAAGGCCGCGTCCACGTCAAGACCTTCACCAGCCTGCACGCCCCTTGACAAGCCTTGAAGCTCGGTGAGGTCCTTGCTGATGGATTCGAGCAGGTCGGCGCGGCGCCGGGCGCTGCGGTTGGCCCGGTACTTGACAATTCTACTGTTTACGTCTGTGCCCTTGACAATCTCGGATATCTTCATTGGTTCACCAACTGCGTTCCCGAGTGCTCTGCCAGGGCGGCCTCGAAGGACTCGTACACATCGCCCGTCCAGGTGAGCTGGTCACCTTCGTGGTAGACGATGATGGCTGAGGGGACCCCCTGGTTGGGGTCGTAGAAGTACGTGCTGTCTTCGGGGTCCTCCGGCTTCTTCTTCTCCAGCGAGTTGCTGCCCGGCTTGTAGACCTCCACCAGCCACATCTGCCCCGGGTCACGCAGGCCGAGCTTGACCACCCGGCCGAGCCGCACGTCCTTGTTGAGCAGGAACGTGAGTGCTTCGCGGACGCCTTGGACGGAGGTGCGGTAGGTGTAGACCCCACCCTTGGGGTGGGGGTCGCCGGTCTTCGGCACCTTCTTGCGATGCTTGGGCGCGATCCAGTCGCCCGCGCCAGCCGCCTCCCGGAGGATGTGGCGCTCAACGAAGTTCGCGCGGACGATGGTTCCCAGCTTCATGACAGATCCTAAGCCCTAGTAGCCTCGCTCTTTCTTTTTCTTCTCGTTCTCCGCGTGCTCCTTCTTGATCCGCTTGGCTTGCGCGTTCATGAAGGAGGTACAGCGCATGAGCATCTGGTCGGCCTTGGAGAGCATGTCCCGCAGCTCCGTGAGCTGCTTGTCCTTGTAGAAGCTCCCCGAGAGCCCTGTGGCATCGCGCAGCATGTCGCCCAGCCACGTCGAAGCGTCCACGAAGGCACCCCGTTCGCCGCGCATCTTGTAGATGGCTTTCTCACCCTTGAGGAGTGCATCGGCCACCTTGATGGGGTCACGGTGCTCTGCTCGAACCTCCGTAGTACCTTCGCGTACCATGTCGCTGATCTTCATCGGTAGCTCCTATTGCGCCCAGTCCTTGATCGCGTCGATGTCGGCCCGGTCCTCGACGTGCGCCAGCTCCCAGAAGTTGAGGTCGCGGCACAGGTCGTAGATCAGCTCGCCGGTCGGCGTGACCAGGCCCTTGCCGACGCCGCCGTTGATGTGGCGACAGGTCACGGTGCCCTGGCTGAAGTAGCCGCAGACCGAGCACGAGGCCCCGCCGATGAGGCAGGCCATCGAGTAGCCGGCGTCCTTGTTGCCGAGGATGCGCGTGGCCAGCCGAGCGTCCTTCTGGCGGCACCATCCGCTGATGACCTTGGTGTGCCAGTGGCCCTTGATCTGGACCATCGAGGCGTCGAAGTTGAGGCCCTTGGCCTTCTTGGGCTCCTTGTTGTCGTGGTTGGCCGAGCAGAGCTTCCCCCGGTAGGACTGGTAGGCCATCATCCCGAGGATGGGCCGGTACTTGACCAGCTCCTCGTAGGGGAAGGCGTCCATGTTCCGGTTGGGCAGGTCGGCGTTGTTGGCGGGGACCTCCGTGAACACGTAGTCCTTGGGGTCCGAGCTGAGGTCGTAGACCTCGGCCGCTGCCTTGAGCCACGAGATGTCCAGCGTGGGCTGGGGCATCGTGCCGGCTGTGACCAGAACCTGGCGGCCCAGACGATCTCTATCTGTCTGCATCCGGAACCCTTCCCAGGTCCGGAGCGCCGGGACGATGTTCGTCTGGCCGCTGCCCTGCGTGATGCCTGCATATCCAGCAGGCACCGTGAGCCCTTCCGGGGTGTCGCGCCAGCTCGCCGTGGTGAGCTGCACGTTGGTCTTGGGGACCTGCCGGGGAAGGGTTCGTGATCGTGTATGGACTCGCGGTGCTTTCATCATTCTCCCCTACAGCAGTCCCAGCTTCTTCAGCTCTTTGTCCGCCTCTTTCCTCTGTGCTTCCATCCAGCCCGCCTGCCAGTCTTCGAGCGGCTTGAGAGCGTCACCGACCTGGCCTCCGCTCTGGAGGGACTTCATGAAGGCGGGATCCTGCGCTGGGGCGTTGATACCTTTCTTGAACGCCTTGCGGCCCATCGCCTTGTAGTCGACCTTGGCCGCCTGTCGCAGCATCTCGCTGATCTTCATGGTCGTACCCTAACCCTCTTCGATGTGTGACCCCTCTCCAGTCAGGAGCTTCGGGGTCGCAGGGCGGACCCAGGGAGCCGCGCTGGTGTTTGACAGAACGCGAGCAGACACCCGCTCGGGCTCGATGTCCCGCCGCTCCATCTCGTGGTTGAGCCAGTAGACCTCTCGCATCATCGCCCGGTCAGGTGTCCGGCCGTTGTTGCGTCGAAGGATGGCGTCGCGAACCTTCACCACCGTCTTGTCCGGCAGCGGGGCGTCGATGATGTCGGCTCGCGCGAGCATGTAGCGGAAGGTGCGGATCTTGTCGTAGTTGATCCCGTCGTCCTTCATGCGAGCTTCGATCTGCTTCCACTCGCGGATGCCGGGCTTCTTGCCGTTGACCCTCAAGCCCTCGACGTAGCCCGCCAGCTTGGACACCTCACCTCGCCGCAGCGTCAGGAACTCGTCCCTGCCAGCCCACACGGGCAGCTCGGCGACGGCCTCGGTGACCTGACCACTGCGGAGCTGGAAGCTGCCCCAGCGTCCACCATCATCGTCGTCCTGGTCGCCGGAGATCTCCTTGACCTTCTTGTTGTAGTCGGCGAGCTGCTTGCGAAGGGCCAGATCGCCCTTCATCCCGTCCAGTGCCTCTTCGAGGTCGTAGCCTCCGGCCTGCGCCCACTTGCGCAGCGGGATGGGCATCCCCTTGCCTTCCAGCATCTCCAGGATGTCCAGGTAGTCGCGGTCGGCCGTGGGTTGCAGCGACCGGCTCCACTCGACGGTGGGGATCGCCAGGTTGCCTTCGTGCTTCGGGGTGGTGCGGATGTTGTGGTCCAGCTCGGCCTTGCTGCGCTTGTAGTACCCGTGCAATCGGGCGAGCGGAGCCAGGAGCCCTTCGCGGATGACCTCGACGGCGATGAACTGCCGGAAGTTCCGGATGCGCTCCATGCCGAGCGACAGCATCGACTCCAGATAGGACCAGCTCGCTTCGCCCGTGGCGAACGCCTCGTTCATGCCGAGGCCCTGGAGCTTGGCTTCCTTGAAGATCGACCACTGCTCGATCCACTTGGCCAGCTCGGTGTGGTGGGCCGAGGTCGACTCGACCTCCACGCCGTTTCGGAACACCAGCTTGGCGCCGGTGGGGTCCTCTTCGGCGGCCACCATCATGTCCTGGATGGCCATCATCTCTTCGGGGGTGGGCTCCCACTTGTCCTCGATGCCGACCTTGGCGATGGTCCAGGGCGCAGCTCGACGGCGCAGCCCGGTGACCTCGGCTTGCAGGTAGGCCCACTCGACGGCGATGACTGGCAGGATGCGCATGAGCAACGAGGTGCCCATCACATCGTGCGCGCTCGCGCGCCGGGGGACGAAGATGGTGTTCTCGGGTGAGAGCGGGATCGTCGCGCCGGCCGCCATGAGCTGCACCAGCTTGGGGTCCAGCTTCTTGCGTTGTGCGACGACTCGGGGATCGGGGTTGACGGCCCAGCGCTGGTAGGAGGGAGGCACCATCAAGTCGATGATGGGCTCCTCGCCGATGATCGGTGACGGCTCGACCAACACGTAGTCGGAGTCGTGGACGATCATCTCCTTCCAGTAGCCCTTGCTCTCGGACAGCAGCAAGTGGCAGATCAACCGACCTTCCACCAGGATGTCGCCCGCCAGGAAGGGCAGGTGGCGCTGGATCTCGATAGCGTTGAGTGCGTCGTTGTAGAACTGAAGCAGCTTCTCGTCCTTGATCCCTCCCAGGATGACGGGACCGAAGGGGACCTCACGGTAGAAGTCGATGGCCGGGCCGGCTACCGGGTCGGTGAGGTAGATGAGCCGCACGATGCGGTTCATCGTGCGCGTGTCGCGTGGGATCCAGTCGTGGGCGACCGTCCCGCGCTCCAGGCGCTCCGTCACCGGGGTCAGCGAGGTGTATTGCTGCTGTGACGCAGAGGGGCCCACAGGGAGCGGGAAGTCGCCAGACGCCTGGCGCATGATCCCGGCTCGCGTGGTTGCGCTGCCGTTACTGGCTGTTCGGAGGCCGGGGCCTCCCAGCCGCCTTCTGGTGATCGTGAACAAGGGCCACCTTCAGCGCTACTCGACGTAAGCGCAGACTCGGCACTTCGGGTTCGAGCAGTATCGAGTCTGCGTACCCGTTGCCAGTTTCGCATCGACCATCGCCGACCCACACCGGGGACAGGCGCTGTCTGCGCTCACGACTGCGGCCACCCGAGCTTCCGCCTGGACCGACATCTCGCCCTGGTTCACGACCTGATGAGTGATCTTCAGCGCCAGGCTCTCACGCTTGGCTGGAACACCACCATCGAAGCCCGCGATCTTCAGCGCGGTGCGGACCTCCTTGCGGACCTCGGGATGGACGTGCTGACCTGAAAAGTAGCTGTCCACCCACTGCTCTAGGCTTGGGGTTCTCGGCATTTCTAACCTCTCTGGCAATGCTAAGCCGGAAAGCTAGCGGCGAACGCCAACTCCCAGCGCGCGACCACCGTGACCTACAACTAACCCGGTGCCTCGACCCATGCCCCCGGCGACCGTGCCGCCCACGCCGATGCCGACGCAGCGACCGCCGCCATACCAGTGGTACCTGCTGTATTCCTCCACGTTGTCCCGGATGAACCTGTCAAGCAGGAGCACCGCACGGAGGATGTCGTCATTGCCACCCTGGGGCTTGAGAGGCAGGCCGTTGCCGTCCCGGCTGGTGAGGAACTGGAGCAGGAGGTGGGCCCGGGGCGTGCGCGCCAGCGCAACCGGGTCCTCGATGGCCAGAGAGCTGATGGGCACCTCGGGCATCGGGAAGAGGATCTTGGCGTTGGCCATGTCGCTGCGGAGCTGCTTGCCGTCCTTCATCGAGGGGCTGTACTGCTCAGCTCGGACGCGATACTTGGTCCGCAAGTCGGCGACATAGCGGGTAGATTCCCAGCGGTCCCACCCCACATGCAGGAAGCGGAAGCGCTGGACCAGGGGCTCGATGACGTACTCCCACATCAGCCCGTGGTGGATGCGTTCGTTCTCGCCCGGTGCAACCTCGCCAACTTCCTCGGCGATCACCAGGTCATTCTGTTTGTCGTAGCGGCCCATCGCCCACGCGAAGCTGTTGTGCTTCTCACCGTTGTCGAAGCAGAGGCAGCGGGGCAGAGCCATGTCCCCCGCGATGGAGGTGAGCTTGTAGTGGACGTACCGGATGCGGCCGGTGGTGGATGTCGGGTCCTTGGCGCTGCTTATCTGGCCCTGCCAGAACCGCAGGTCCTTCTTGGCGCAGATGTCGAGCAGGGCGGTCTCGTTGTCCCACCACGGGTCATCCGAGTAGGGCGGGTTGCAGGCGAAGTCGCACTGGAAGTCCCGCTCTGAAACGTCCCCCTCCTGCTCCCGCAGGCCCTCTTCGGTGAACGTGGGGTTGCTCTCCCAGGTCGTCCGCAGGATCGAGTACATGCGGGGGCTCTTGGGCCCACGCTTGTAGCGCCGCATCATCGGGTCGGTCGCGGCCGAGGGGCTGGAGATGGTGAACTGGTAGCCGTCCGGGCAGTTCTGCCGGCGCTGGCGGCGCTTGCGGGCCGAGTTGCGGATCGTGGCCAGCGAGCGGTCCAGAGCACGGACCGTGCCATCACCGTCTGCCCGAACCCGGGAGGTCCCCGAGCGGTCCTTGCTGGCGCCGAACCACCCCAGCTCGTCAACGGCCGAGCAGAAGCGGGTGCGACCACGTAGGGTCCGCTGGTCGGCCGGAGCGAAGCTCAGGGCCAGCCGCTTGTGCCCGTACCAGAGGTAGGTGTCTGGCTTGTGGAAGAGGTCCATCCCCACCTCCTGGCCCTTCTTGGCGAGCCAGTTGTGGTAGGTCTTGAACCAGGGAGCCGAGTCGATAAGGTCAGAGAATGGCTGCCACAAGTTCTCCCACGCCTGCTTGGCCGTGACCGAAACGAACGTGCAGTGCAGCGCACCGACGGCTTCGAGCAGCCCGAAGTATTTGGTCGGGTTGGCCAGCATCAGGTAGCGGTGGAGCACCCAGGTCGCGTACATCGCGGTCTTGGTGGACTTGCCCGACCGCTGACCCTCCAGACAGCAGATGTCGTTGGGCGGGTCCTCCTTGATGTAGCCCCCGTAGGTGTTGGCCGGGTCGAGGCACCATTCGTGGCGCATCTCCATGACGCGCCGGCCGCACTTGGGGCACTTGCCGCGCCGCATCAAGGTGGTCCGGTCCAGGATGTTGCTCAGCTTCTCGTCCACCGGGATGTCCACCAGGAACTCGGTGTCGGAGCAGAAGTAGCAGGCACCCGAGAAGACGTGGATGGCGTCCTGGACCTGCTTGGCGTAGGGCTTTATGTTGAGAAATTCGGGGCTTGTTAGCCACTCGACGACGTTGTTTGCTTTGGGTATATCTCGGTCGTCTATCTCGGCGTAGCCTGCATCCAGGCCCTTGGAGATAGCCTCAAGAAGTAGCGGAGTTGGGTCGAGTAGGTCCCCACGCTCACGCTTCTCCCGTGGGGGTTGCTTTACTTCCCGACGCTTCTTCTTGCGCCGCCTATCGGGCGGGTCCTTGCGTCCGTCCGCCACTACTTCCCGCGCTTGGTCGGCTTCTTCTGTCGGGTCTGCTTCTTCTTGGTGGTCTTCTTCTTGGTGGTCTTCACCGCTGCGGCGTCAGCCGCCTTGGCCTGCGCCTCGGCGTCCTTGACCTCCTTGGTGGTGTCCTTCGGCTCCGTCTTCTCGGGCTCGACCACCTTGGTCTCGACCTTCTTGGGCTTGGGCGGTGGTGGGGCAGCGCCCTCCACGATGCGGCAGATGACGACGCCCTTCTTGTTGAAGAAGGTGGTGCCACCCTTGCCCTTGACCTTGGTGACACTGCCGGTCAGCCCGACGGCCTTGAACAGGTCACCGATCACCTTGAGGTCGGCGTCCGACGGCTCGTAGCTCCCATCCTCCGCGCCGACGTGGCAGGTGTAGGACTTGGACGGGTCCACCACATCTGCCGGACACACGAGGGCTCCCTTGTCATCTCTGAATCCCAGCAGTTTCGTTGCTTTCTCTTTGTCCGGCATGTCTGCTCCTAAGTCTCTGTGTCCAGAGGCTCGCCCGCTGACGCGAGTTCAAGGTAGTGAGCTATTCGCTCCACCCGCCGAAGCAGCGAGCGAATCTCCTTGGGCATCGGGCCTCCGAGCTTCGTCAATCCGAACCGGTTGCGCTCGACATAATCCTGGAACTCAGAGAAGACCTCGTGAGCCTCTTCAGGATCCGTGGTTGCGGCCGAGCGCATCAGCTCTGAGAGTTTCATCGTCTTGCCCTACACTATCCCAGATCAGGATCGGTCCAGCTCGCGGGGATGGGGTCCCCGTAGGGCACAACGAACTCCGACTTCAGCATCTCTGCGTTGATGTGTAGGTAGTCCGGGCCCTCACCCACATAGATGTCCACCAGGTAGCGGCCGTACTTGCCCGTCTTGTGGGTGACCACCTTGATGGGCGCGGTGGTCGACATGAGCTGGATCAGCTCCTCCTTGGCAGCCTCGCCGGCCGCTCGGGTGGGCTTGCGCATCTCGGCCGCGTTGATGTTGGCCAGGCGGAAGTTCTGGGTGGTCTCCTTGACCAGGGTATCGATGATCTTGAAGCCGAAGTCGATCTTGATCGTCTTGGTCAGGCGCAGCCAGATGCTATCGCCGTCAACGAACTTCACCACTTCGGCGTCATATAAATAGGGTGTGTCAGGAAGCTGTGGCATCGAGGTGTTCGCTCAGGCGCCGGGTGATCCACCGAGCGATCCCCTTGGCGCTCTTGAAGGTGGCGGCCTTCTTGAAGCCCGTCTTGCGGGTGGTCAGTAGGACACGGAGCTTGCCGTTGCGAGGGGAGATGCTGGACTGGAAGAACAGCTCGGTGGACCCCTTGCGGAGCACACCGCCCACCCCAGCCACCGGGATGTAGCCCGGAGGGCCGTGGACCACCGTGGTCAGCTCCAGACGCACGTACTGGAAGTCCTTGCCCATGTTGCCGAAGACCTCTTCGGCTGCGGCGTTGATGGTCTCGACCTGCTGCGCGCCCTCCTGCATGATCTCGCCCAAGCTGGCGTCGCGCTCCAGGTGGATGGTCACCGCCGAGTAGAACTTGCCGTCCCAGATGTCGGAGTTCTTGAGGACCCGCTTGACGTTGGGGTGGAGCTTGAGCGCCTTGACCTGCTTGCGGTTGCACCAGCGGTAGGCCGCGTGCTCGGGGTTGAGGCTGGGGCGCCACTTCATCGCGCCGGGGGGCAGCTCGACCACGTAGGTCACGTAGGTCTTGCCCGAGGCGCTGATGGCCCGGTGCTTGCGGGTCGCCCGGCCGATGCCCGGTGGCAGACCGCCCATCTCCTCTTTGACCTCACGCTTGGCGTTGCCCCAGGCGTCCTGTGGCATCCCGTCGTGGGCCAGCTTGATGTGGCCTCCTGGGATGGACCAGACGCCGGGGTGGTTCTCGTCGTGGGCCCGCTTGACCAGGAGCACCCGGCCTTGGCAAACGAAGAGGATCCCGGCCGCTCGCTTGGGATGGTCGGCTCCCAGGTTCTTCTCGATCCCTGTGACGGCCGCATCCTTCCAGAACCTCCACGGGACGAAGGCACCCTCTCTGGCATCGAACCAGTGGACGCCCTGCTCGTCAGCCATGAAGAACTCGCCCTGGTGGAAGAAGCCGCCCTTGTGCTTGAAGAACTCGACCTGCTGGAGGCGCTTTTCGGCAGCGCCCTTGGACTTGTAGCAGCCGCCACTCCAGTCCGGGTTGTCCGGGCTGCGGACGCACCACTCGTCGCCCTCCTTGCGGATGACGGCCTCGACCATGCCACCCTCGACCTCATCGGGCAGCCCGGCGTTCAGCTCCTCGTCCTCGTCGTCCTCGTCCTTGATGTCGGGCTGCTCGTTCTCTTCCAGGCTGGCGATGCGGGATCTCACCTTGCGACCCTGGCGCTTGTCCTCCCAGTCACGCTCGGCCGTCTTGTAGTGCTGGTCGCACACGTACCGGTCGTAGGCGTGGTTCTTCGCCTCGGAGGGGCAGTAGTCGCAGGGCCGACCCAAGCCTCCGCTTCGGGGCTCCTCGGGGGCCTCGCAGCAGTCGGCCACTACCATGATGTCTCGGAGCTTCATCCTTTCGGCCTCCCTTTCGGGCGCAGATGCACTGGCCGATCGACGATCGGTCTCCCCTTCTCCGGGTAGGTCTCGGGGATTCCGCGCTGCTTCATCACCGTCTTCTTCAGGCCCAGCTCCTTCATGCTCGGGGTCTGGAACAAGACCTTGCGGACCTTGGCCGACCGAACCGCGCTCGTCAGGACCCTGACCAGGTGCTTGCAGATGGCGGGGATGTGTTTGGGGTTGCGGACGTTCTTGTTCGGGCCTCCGACGTAGCGCATCGAACTGCTGTGCCAGGGGACCAGGAACTCCTCCCAGGTGTATCGGAAGTTGCCGCAGTCGCAGCTCACCCAGGTCGGCGAGGTCTTGCCGAAGGGGTTGTAGAGCCGAGCTTCGACCTTGTGCCGCTTGCCGGTGCCATGTGGCTCGGGGCAGATGACCGACGCCATGATGTAGGCGTGCGGTCGGTTGAGGTCGTCGAAGTCCTCCACGACGTGGAGGTTGCCCACAAGGACGCAGCGCTTCGCGCGCTCGGCGATAGTGAACCGCCCCTTGGGGAGCGGCCGACTCCGAGGCTGACCCTTCAGCCAGCTCTCGTACACGCCGACGGCGCGAAGTAGTTCGATAGCGTTCTTCATGCTACGTCTTCAGACCTTGCTTCTTCGCCGCCTTCTGCACCGCGTCGCGGATGCTCAGGTTCGTCACGTCACGCCAGCCCACCTTGGGGTTCTTGTACTGGATGTCCAGGGCAGCCTGGGTGCGTGGGTTCTTCTTGTAGAGATCGTTGGTGCGCCAGCGGTAGGGGTAGGGCTTGCCTGGGAGCTTCACTTCCTTCCAGCCGCCCTCGCCGCCAGCGCCGCCCACCTCGTGCATCGGGACCATCTTGCCCTCGGACTCGCCCTTCCAGCCCTTGTCCACCTCGTCGAAGAACTTCTTCTTCTTGGCGTCGTCCAGCTCGGCCGGGGAGCTGATACCCCACTCCTTCATCTTCTTGTCGAAGTACGCCTTGTAGGCTCCCTTGCCTCCGGAGGCGCCCTCCTTGTCGGCCTTCCAGCCCTCGTCCACCTCGTTGAAGAACTTCTTCTTCTTGGCGTCATCCAGGTCCTCGGGGCTCTTGATCCCCCAGGACTTCATCTTCTTCTCGAAGTAGGCTTGGTAGGCGTCCTTGTCGCCGGAGGCACCCTCGGGTCCCTTGCCGAGGTAGTCCTTGTTGACCATGATGGACTCGGAGACCACCTTCTTGCTGCCCTTGCGGGCGTAGATGGTGGACTTGGTGGCAACCAGGGTTCCCCGATCGACCCACTCCTGGTCCATCGTGCGGGGCGTGAACATCCGGCGGGGCTTGGGCCACTTGGCGTTGGCCAGGGCCTGCTGTAGCTCCTTCTCGGTGCCGATCTTCATCGGCTCGCCCATCGCCTCCCGAGCAGTCCCCTTGACGGGCCCCTTGCCGTACTCGTCGATGAGGTCTTCCATCGCCTTCTTGGCGCCCTTGTACTTCTTGGTCAGGTAGGTCGATGGCGTACCGCTGATCACCGCCTTCAGGTAGGCGCGGTAGTAGAAGTCGTCCTGGGTCTTGCCCTTGGACTTCTTCAGCAGGGCCTCGGCCGCTTTCTTCCAGCCGGGGTCAACCGGCTTGGCCGCCTGGCGCACAGACCCCTGCCTCATCGAAGCCAGGTGGTGGGGAAGGTCCTCGGGTCCCACTGGCATGGCCTGGTCGTTCTTGGTGTTCAGGAGCACGAAGATGGGCTTTCCGTTGTGCGCCTTCTCGCCCGAGTCGTAGACCTCCAGAGGGTCGCCCTTGTCGCCGAACGAGTGGATGTTGACCTTGAGCTTGGCCTTCTTGACGGGCTTGCCTTTGATCTTCTTGCGCCACTTGGACACGTAGGGTTTCCCCTCACGGACCTCCACCAGGTACGCCTTGCGCAGCTCGCGCAGGAACTCGGGCGCGTAGTAGGCCGACTGGGAATCCCGGAAGTCCGCCGCGAGCTGGTGCTGCTTCTGCTGGAGGTCGCGCTGCTTCGGGGTGCGCGCCACCAGCTCGCCGCCGTGCTTCTTCATCGCACGGGTCCACGCCATCAGGATGGCCCGGGGGTCGTACTCTTCGGCGATGACCTTGTTGGTCCCCATGCCCCGGACGTGGATGTAGAAGCGGGTGGGCTTCTCCCAGTCCAGGGTCATGATCGCCTTCTTGCCGTTGAAGGTGACCTCGGCGCGGGCCTGCTCGATGTGGTTCACGTTGGTCTTGGCGGTGGTTTTCATGGTCATATCCTATGCCCGTTCGCCCAACCAGATCTCGTCCACGAGCTGGCGGAACATCCGGCGCTTGTGCTTGCCCGAGATGTAGTCCTGCGCACTGTCGAGCAGCGCAGAGCGGGACGGCCACTTCCGGACAAGCAGCGACTTCCAGGAGGGATCCTCGGGGGCTAGGCGCCCCATCAGGATCTTGAAGTTCACGATGTCCTGCTCGGGGAGCCCTGTCACGTTGGACTCGGGGACCGTCTTCTCACCGTCGCCTTTGACCAGCGTAGGGATCAGGGTGTGCGGTGGTAGCGCGGCCTCGATGGCGAGCAGGTTGGTCTTGTCGTTCTCGTAGACGGTCACATGGGTCCAGCCGTGCTTGGCCAGCAGCTCGGCCACCACGGTGGCCTTCCACACGGGTACGTCTTCCTCGGGCACGCTCGGCGGCCGGCAGATGCACTTGCCGAACAGCTTGTGCTTCGACAGCCAGAGCTTGCTGACTGTCCAGAGCTGCTGGTCCCGGCCGGTGAGGTACACCACGTCCACATGCAGCGGCTTGCTCTCCCAGGCTTTCGCCTCGGTGTAGACCGGCTCCAGGGGAGCGTCGGCCATCAGCTCCATGAGGTCGTTGGGAGCCTCCGAGCGGTGGGTCGAATCGATGAGCGTGCCATCCAGGTCGAAGATGACGCCCACATGCGGAAGCACGACGTTCTCTGGACCGTCCATAGCCCAAACTAACCCAACGTCCTGACCCGAGATTGACGCGCCGCGCCCTTGACATTTCTACCTTTCATGCTTGACAAACTGATATACATAGTACATACTTTAAGAGTGGCACGGAGGTGAGCGATGAAGGAAGACCCCCGAATGACCCCGAAGCCGGTCCTCCCTGGCGAAATGTTCGATGTCGAGGAGATGGACCGCGCCCGCCGCGAGATGGACGACGATCTGGCCGAGATGGCTCAGGACGAGTTCGATGCCTGGGTCGAAAGCATGGAAGAGGCAGCGTAATGACACACTATTCCAAAGCAACCGACCGCGACTACACCGTGCCCGCCGAGGGCGGGTCGGGAGTCATCTCCGTTGACAGCACCGGCTACGTCGTCGAGGTCCGGGACCCGAACGGCCCCGGCACCTTGCTCGCGGAGTACGGCCTGAACGCCAAGGCCGCCATCGAGGCGGCGGTCACCGGCCGCGACGTGCTGGACCAGTTCCGCCACTTCAGCCTGGACGACCCGGCCTGCAAGGGCTGCCCCGTCGCCGGGAACGCCTCCGCGTGCTTCGACCGCGCCGAGTGCATGGCGGGCCCCTGCCAGAAGTTCGACCGCGACGAGCCCAACCTGGACTGGATGGACGACCCCAACGCCCCGGCCCCCGGGACCTACGCGTTCACCGCGCGCCTCATGGCGAGCTGCGGCCCGGACGACGGGTTCGACTGGGACGCCTGGAAGGACGAGATGAAGGAGCGCGACTGCTAGCTACTTCTTGGCCTGGTCGGCAGCAGCCCTGAGCGCGTCGACCAGCTCCTTCGGTTCCCCATACTTGGCACAGAGATCCGCGAAGAACGTCAGGATTTTCTTGGCGTTCTTCACGCGGTTGAGCTTCTTGCTGGAGCCAGCCGAGCCGCAGTACCAGTATTTCTTCCCCCACATCTTGCTGTAGAGGTCGTTGGCGTGGACCACCTCGGCTGACTTGTCGTTCAGCTTGTACTCCTTGCCGTTGACCACTAGCACCGGCCGGCAGCACTTGTAGCACCACTTGAGCTTGTGGGTCTTCGGGTACTCGATCTCCTCGCCCATCTCTAGGGTGATGTCGACCTTCCCCTTCCACTTCTCGGGCACGTTCTCACCGAGCTGCTGGAGCGCGGTCTTGAACGCGATGCTCCGGCCGCCCCCGCGCTTGACCTCGGCGAATTTGATGCCGTCCTTCAGGAGCTGGACCTTGGCGTTGTACTTCTTCATCCGGCTGCCAAAGTTGGCGGCCCACAGGTCCCTGATGACTTTCGGTGCGACCTTCGACAGAGGTTGAGCGACGGGGACTCGCTTGACCTCCATCTCGTACATGTCGATGTCCTTCGGCTCGAAGGGGTTGCCCCTGTCGTAGGCCGAGTACACCGACACGAAGATGTGCTCGGTGGCTGTCTTGCCGTAGACCACGTAGCCCGAGGCGCTACCACTGCCGCTCAGCCGCTCGTAGCCGCTGTCGGTGCGGAACTTCCACTCCACCCCCGAGGTCGGAACCCGGGCGGTGCGCATGGCTTCCTCGAACGAGATGTGGACGGGCGGTGGTGGCTCCTTCTTCTGAGTCGTCCAGGTCTGGGTCTGGTAGGTCGTGGAGGGTCCGCTGGGACCAGTCGGCCGCTGCTTGCCTTCCAGCACGTCCTTGGCCACGTTCAGCTCGACCATCTTGGCGGGGTCGCCGCCCCGGTCAGGGTGATGCTTGAACGCCAGGTTCTTGTACGCCTTGGCGATCTCATCGGGCGTCGGCTCGTCACTGGGCTTGAAGCCGAGGGTGTCCTTGGCGTCTTGGACCGACATCGCGACCCGCAGCCTCAGCTCGTAGAATTCACCACATCGCATGTCTCACCTCAGTAGAACCTATGCCTAACCGAACGCGTCCACCTGCCAGTCCTTCTTGATCCGGCGTACCGAGACCCAGGAGATCTGGGGGCTCGGCTCGGCGAGCTGGTAGACCAGTGCAGTGCCCTCCTTCTGTGGAGGTTCGCTGACGGTCACGATGTAGCCGCCCACCTCGGAGTCGTACTCGGCGTTGATGCCCGTGAGCGCACGGAGGGTCTTGCTGCTCGGGTTGACGAAGATCAGGTCGCGAGTCTTGCCTGCCAGTCGTAGGAGTTGGCTCAGCTTCATCGTAGCAACCACCCCAGCAGTATCATGAGCCCCGACAGGATCAGCATCAGCAAAGCCTCAAGTCCGAACTCGCGCCACACTACTTGCCTGGCACGTCGTACATGTTGGGGTCCACACAGATGGTCAGGTTGCCGACCTTCACGGCCTTGAGCTGGCCACCGCACTCGCCCCGCTTGTTGGGCTTGGGCCCGTACTTGTAGTGTTCCTGGACCGTCTTGCGGTCCAGCTTGCGCTCCCGGGGCTTGTCCATCTTGACGCCTTCATCAACATCGGCACCGTGGTGCTGAAGCCACCAACGGATGTTGCGGGCCGTCTGGCCACCCGAGTCGATACCCTTCTCCATGAACAGCTCCTTGCGCTCTTGCTGCTGTTCGGGTGTCAGCTCGGGGTGGTCGTTCTCGATCTTCTTCCAGGTCTGGTGGCGCTCCTTCTGCTTTCGGATCTGCTCCTGCTTCTCCTCCTTGGCCACCTGGCGCTCCTTGCGCTCCTTCTGGATCTTCTCTTTGGACTTCTGCCGCTTCGCCCGCTCGCCCTCTTCCTTGGCCTTCTGCTTCTCGGTCTCCTCGACCTTCTCTTTCAGTCGAGGCATCTCCTCCAGGCGCTCGGCCCGCTCCTTCTCCTCCTTGGCCTTCTCCTGACGGCGCTTCGCCAGCTCCTGGCGAGCCATCTCCTTGCGCTTCTGCTTGTCGAGGCGCTTGGTCTTGGGGTGCTCGTAGCGGTCGGGGTGTTCTTCCAGCGTCTTCGGCGAGACAAAGGTGGTCTTGCCAGTCTGCTTGTTCTTGACGCGGATCTTCCCAGCCGGCCCGTCAGCTCTCGGGGTCACCTTCCGGATCGCCCGGCCGTGTCGGATGCGGAGCTTCATGCCCAGAATCTAACCCCGGCTTGTCGGTGTTGACGTGGCTGGGTGGGATGCCGGCCGCTTCGAGGTGGGCGTCCAGGATGGCGAGCCGTCGCGCCAGGCCGTACTTCATGTTGTCGAGCGAGTCGAGGCGCCGGGCCATCTCACGCAGGATGGCGGGCACGGTCGTGCCGTGGGTGCGTGGGTCGAAGGCGTCCTCAAGCTGGGGAGCTAGCGGCCGGTGCTGGTCGATCTTCACCCCAAGCGACGCTCCACGATGTCCTGGATCTTGGTCGCGTGGCGGTCCCAGTCCGGCATGTCACGGACGGGATCCCACAGCATGGTGGTCACCTTGACCGAGTGGCCCCAGGGCATCAGGCCGTGCTCAGCCTCGCCCCACAGCTCGTTGTAGCCCTTCTGGAGAGCCACCAGGTAGTCGAGGCTCAAGCCCCCGCGTTCGGCCGCTCTGTCGCGCTTCTGGATGCGTTCCAGGGCCGTTTCCGGGGTGCAGTCCAGGTAGACGATGAGGGTGGGAGGCAGCAGGGACATGCACATGATATTGTAGAACTTCTCGTAGGTCTGCCACTCCAGCTCGGAGATGTTGCCGGCCGCCATGTGCATCTTGCAGAACACCCGGTCTCCCGAGATGCTGCGGTCGAGGATGGCGCCGTTCCACTCCCCGGCGCCCACGGCGATGGTGGCCGCGTGCTGCTGGAGCGCGTAGCGCTGGGCCAGCAGCTCGACCTGCATGGGCCACGCCCACCGGGCCTGGTCCTTGTAGAACCGCTCCAGGTAGGGGTTGCCCTCCACGGGCTCTTTGAGCACCGCATACCCGAGCCGCCTGCCGACCTCCTTGGAGAACGTCGACTTCCCACACCCGATGATGCCTTCGACCCAGATGAGCGGTCGGGTATTCGGCCTCCATATCATGGTCGTCCTGCCTCCTAATACTGCCGGATCTCCCAGACCAGCGTGTTGCGGCCTGGGATGTCTCCTACGCAGATATCAAAGATTGATAGTTCAATCGCGTGGTTGTCGTAGGTCTCCACCAGTACCTGAAGGTCTTCGTAGCTGGAGGGGGTCATCAGGCTCCGCAGTAGAAGCCGGCTCTGGAGCCCTGAGCAACGGAGCTGTTCGGCCGCGAGCGCCGGCCGCATGTGGGCCCGGACGGTGGAGTAGAGCAAGGCATCCACAGGGTCAGCCCCCGTCCACAGCTCGCCGTTGAAGATCACATGGTCATCCGGCGCCGCCTCGTTGACCATGATCTTGTCACGCTCGGCACCCTCGCCGATGATCTCGGCTGCCACGGCTTCGACATCAGCGGGGTCCAGGTTGTAGCGGCACCACAGGCCCCCAACCGAGCCCCCGAGGTAACGCAGAACCACCCGGCCGCCGAAGCCACTGGCCTGGTAGTCGTCCAGCGTCTTCCAGGCCCGAAGGCGGTTTCCGAAGGCGCCAGTTGTCCAGAGGTGGTAGTTGGTCTGCTTGTTTGGGACGCGGGCCATGACCCCTCTTTACACGGTGGGGTCAGCCCCTCGGATCATTTCGCTGATGCGGAAGGATCCCATGCGCATCCCAGGCAGAATCGTCTGGAGCCACTTGCGGGTCAGTGGGTGAAGCGTCCGAGGGCCGTAGCCTACCAGGCTCCCGACAGCTTCACAGAAGGCTTCCTCGTTGTTCTTGGCCGCGTAGTCGGTGATGGGGTTCTTCATCGTCAGGACGGTCTTGCCCTGGTCGATCAGCTCCTGGAGATCTTCCTTGGTGTCGAACTTGGTGCCCTTGCCACCCCAGTGCGAGTTGGCCACTTCGATCTGGAGGGCCAGCGTGGGGTCGGTCTTGGCGAGTTTGTCGGCCAGCGAGCTGGAGAACTTGACATCATCGGGCCAGAGCTTGAGCAGGCGCTGCAAGTCGATGGGGCCCCAGTCTGCATCGATAGCGGCCTCCCAGAACTTCCGGGCGCTGGCGCTCAGCACCTTCTTCCACAGATGGTGCCCCATCTCGTGGGCGATGACGTGGGCCATCCGCTTGATGTCCGGCCGCCCGGCGGTGGGCCAGTTCATGCACAGCTTGATCCTGGTCTTGAACTCGTCGTAGGTAGCTGCCTGGTCATCCCGACACTCCCAAGCTGCGTGGAATGGGAGCGTGTACTTGAGCATCGTCGGCAGGCGCTTCTTGGCGTTCTCCTTGTAGAGCTTCAGCCCCTGGCGGATGATGTCGACCGACTTCTTGGCGTCAGAGGGCTTCAGGAGGTTCCAACCTCGAAGGAGGACCGGGAACCCCTCGATGTCCATCTGCTCCAGAGCTGGGCGGTCGTCCGTGCCCGGAGGCATCTTGACGCCCCTCTCCTTCTCCCGTTTGACGACAGCAATGTACTCGTCGATCGCTTTGAAGGCTGCGTTCCACGCCTTCTGGTAGCGCTTGATGTTGCGCTCGCGCTCCTGTGTCAGCGCCCAAGGTGACGGAAGGTCCTTCTCGGTCTTGTAATCGTACCTGGTAGGGAAGAGGCTCCCTAGATCGAGAGTGGCCTTCCACGCCTTCTCGACAACCTCACGGTGGAACCAGGGGCGGTCGTCGTGCTTGACCTGGGGCAGCAGCTTGTACTGCCACCACTTCTCGAAGTTCTGCCGGAAGGTGACGAACAGCTTGCGTGCCTCGTTGAACTTCTCCAGCGCGGCCTTGTGCTCTTTGATCCCCTGCTGGTGTTCTTTGGTGGAGATGTACCCGCGCTCTTTGGCGTAGTCGAGCTGGTGAACGTCACGCTCGGGTACCTTGATGTCCCGGTAGATCTTGGTCATCCGGCGCAGGTCCTTGCGCCACTGCTGGATCACCTTCGGGTCGAATGGGTCCTGCGCTCCCTGGACCAGCGCTGTGAACTCAGAGAGTCGCATGGGGCTCCTACGAGAGGTAGCAGAGGACTTCAAACTTGCCGTTGTCCATCTTCGTCCAGGAGATAGCCAGCCCGCTGTTGGGCACTCGGGCTCCCGGCATGAACGGGTCGTCCGTGGTGTTGGCCCACTCCAGGTCGATGAGGCGGCTGCCCTTGTCGCCCTTGAAGAGGTCTGCTGTGACCACCTGGCCAGGCCCGAGGCCCAGCTTGCCGAGGGCGTCCCACGCGGCCGATAGCGCCCGGCTCACCGAAGGGAAGCGGCCGTTGCCGTCCAGGCCCTTCTTCTTGAACAGGCCCACGGCCTTGTTCTTGGTGGACGTGTCGATCTTCTTGGGCTTGGGAGCCTGCTTGGCCTTGACGGCTCGGCCATCCTTGATCTTCAGCTTCATGACAGCTCCTTGTCGAACGCGCGTAGGGCTCGCTCGCGGCCGATGGCCCCGAGGTCCTTTCGCTGGCCGTCCCACCAGTTCTTCTCGAACGTGATCACCAGGTAATGCTGGCGCGGGTCGATCACCAGCGCCCGGCCGTCCCGCTTGGTGACCAGGATCAGGTCGCCCTGCTGCTCGTAGGTGGGCTCGCCCGGCGGCGGCTCCGAGAGCATCGGCCGGGGCGCCAGGGGGTCTTCACCCATCGAGGGGTCGTGCCCGTGGTGCTGCATGTCGAGCCGCTGGTCGGCCTCGTCGTCACCCCGAACCACCATGACCATCTTCGTCCGGGGGTTACCCCGGCGAGCTGCGGCGGCTTCTTTCAGGGAGCGGTTGCGCATGGGCTCACATCAAGTAGGGGACCAGCGTGCCGTCCTGGATCAGCGCGGTCATCTCGTCCGGGCCGATCCGCTCCTGCTCGTTGGCATCGTTGATGATGTCGTAGATCCCGCCCGAGCCCGTGTACCGGACGTAGGCGATGTCGTCCTTCTTGAAGGTGAGCGCTCCGATGTCGACCTTCTTGGTGACCTCGAAGCTCTGGGAAAGCTGCTCTGGGTCGGCCGAGTAGCCGTAGTCCGGGGTCTCGGCCTGGCGCATCTGGACCCGGGGAGCGCGCTGAGCCTTGCCGGCCACTGCGCGCTTGAGGGCGGTACGGTCGATCTTCATCAGGGCCTCCTGGCCCTACACTAAGCCGAGATTACGGAGGGCTGTACTCGGAAGTGTCGACCTCGTACCCGTCTGCCTCCAGGGCCGCGACCAGGCCCGGCCGGTCACAGATGACAGCGTAGGCCACGTCGAGGTCCCCGGGGGCTTCCCACATGGAGCCCTCGATGCTCTGGTCGTCGATCGCAGCCTGCTGGTCGTCGCAGTAGACCGTCACGGTCCCGTCGTCCTTGTCCATGTTGTCGAGCGAGATCTTCATGCCCAGTCTTCCTCGGTGTAGTAGCCCGACAACCCGGCCTCCAGGCGCAGGCCGTCCAGCATGTCGGTCAGCACATCGAAGGGAGCCCCGCACTCCTTCAGGAGGTGCCCGTAGCCCCCGGCCTCCACGACCTGGACCACCTGCTCCTCGGTCAGGAAGGGCACCCAGAACCGCACGTCGCGCTGGGAGCCCATGCTGTCGGGGTGGACCTCGATCAGCTCGCAGAGCAGGTCCCGGATCGTGATCCAGCGGTCGAAGCCCTCCTGGGTGCCCTTGAGCTTCATTCTTCGGCCTCCAGCATGGCGGGGATCCGCTCGTTCAGCTCGGCGAGTTCGGCCAGCTCGTCCTCGTCCAGGTCGTCCTTCTCGGCCAGCTCGGTCTTGCGGTTGAGCAGGGTGCAGCGCTCGCAGGTGCAGTCGTGGACCTGCTCGTAGCGCTCGTGGACTTCGTGCATGGTCAGCTTCAGGGGATAGTGGTCGAAGTTGCACCAGCCCCAGTGCTCAGCGACGGCTATGTAGGCCATCGCCCGCTCAGCGCCAGCCACCGAGCAGAACCAGCGGCGCAGCTCGGCCAGCTCCATGTCCATGCTTTCGGCGATGTTGTCCAGGTGCTCGTGGAACCACTCGTCCCTGGTCGACAGGGCCCCTGGCCAGTCGGGTTTCCACTCGGCGCACACCAGGTAGACCTGGCGATCCCGCTCGACGACCTGGAATCGCTCGGGGGTCACCCGGTACACCGTCCACTTGGCGTCGGGGAGCCAGTCGCCGTGTCGAGCTTCGTCGTCGGTCGGGGGCTCGATGACCTCCAGGTAGAAGTCCCCGTCGGCGTCGGGCACCAGGAGCTGGCCGCCGTGGTTGATGAAGTCCACGTCCCCGAAGGTGGCAGCAGCTCGGCTCACGTCGACAGAAAAAGGCTTGTATTTCTCGTGCCCTACGGGCAGTCCACTACCCATCGTCATCTCCTGCCGCTGGGGTCCGGTTGACCTGGACGGCCACGTAGTAGGCCCCGCTCATGTCCAGCTTGTAGATCCGGCCGTGCTTGTCCGTGACTGTCTTGCCCCGGCGCAGAACCTTGTAATGATTCTCGCAACATGCAGGACCGGTGAAGCCGAGGTGGTCGTGGAGGTAGGCGTTGTCGCGGTCGATGAAGCACCGGCACAGTTGCCCTGTCCGGGCGTTTTTGATATCACAGCGAACAGACCTCCGTGCCATCTGGCCTTCCTCCTGGTGGTGGGGGCCCGGCTCGCCACCGGGCCCCCTTTTTCTTTTACGCCGCCAGGCGCTCGGTGAAGAAGTCGTGGGCCGCCGCGTGACGGTCGATGATCGTCCCCGGGGCGCCCTTCTTCAGGCCCTCGGTCACGCAGTTGTAGAGGCTCCACAGGTTGCGCGGGGCGAAGTCCTCGTAGCGCGGCTTGCGCCAGTCGCCGAAGGCCACCGTCGCCTGGGTCGGCGTGAGGATCCCCTGGCCCTGCGCCACACCCAGGATCGAGTACCCGCGCTGCTCGTGGCAGGGCGTGGCCTTCATCCGGGCGATGTCCCGGGCCATCCGGGCTTCGTGGTCGGCCGCAGCCATGAGCTGGCGGATGACCATCTCGCGGAAGTCGCGGGCGCAGTTCTTGGTGTGCTTGCGGACGACCACGAACGCGTCGCCCGAGAACGCCAGGTTGTCGCAGACGAAGACGTGGGAGCCGCAGGCCATGCCGCGCGCCAGGCTCTTGTCGTAGGACGCTCGCAGCCCGAGCGCCAGGCCCGAGTCGTCGCGAGCTTCGAGGGTCAGCAGAGCGAACATCTGCTTGCCCTCCTTGTTGAGGCCGTATGCCTCCTGGACCACCTCGCGGTCGAGGCGCTTCTTGGCCTGCTCGTGTAGGAAAGCGATCGTGTCCCCGTAGGGAACGGGGTACCAGGTGTCCGTCTTCTCGGGCACCGGCACCGCTTCGACCATCTGGCGAGTGACCTGCTCGCCGCCACAATGAAGCATCAGTGTCATGTTGTCCCTCCGTGCTTAGGGTTTGTGTGCTGACAATTCTAGTATGAACTATGTAGAACAGCCTGTCAATACGTCCGGGCGTCTTTTTCACATAAATCGTGTGATTGACGGGAATCAATCAGCTTTTTATTTCCCGAGCGGGTGCGCCAACTTGGAACAGTCAAAAAACGACACGTCAAGGGCTCGGGCGAAAATTAACCTCTTGACACGGTATGCGTTCTGTAGTACAATAGAATTTGGAGGTTGAGAAAGTCTTGTCACCAATCCGGGGGAGTGACTGTCCCCCAAAGCACGGAGGAGCGATGACGAAACCGAAACTAGAGGTCGACCCCCAGGGCCTCGCCAAGCTCATCGAGAAGAAGGGCAAGGCGTGGGTCATCTTCGAGCTGTTGCAGAACGGCATCGATGAGCCTGGGGTGACCGAGGTGACGATGCACCTGGAGCCGCTGGCCAACCGGCCGGTCGCCAGGCTCATCGTCGAGGACGACAGCCCGGAGGGGTTCCGCAACCTGGCGCACGCCTACACGCTGTTCGCCGAGTCCTACAAGAAGGACAACCCGGTGCAGCGGGGGATCTGGAACCTTGGGGAGAAGCTGGTCCTGGCCCTGTGCAACAAGGCTGAGATCAGCACGACCAAGGGTACCATCATCTTCGAGGGCAACACGCGGCGGGAGACCAGGACCAAGCGGGAGCGAGGCACGCGCTTCACCGCCGAGGTCCGGATGACCCGAAAGGAGCTGGAGCAGGTCGAGCGTGAGGTGCGCCGGGTCATCCCACCCGAGGGCATCAAGGTCACGTTCAACGGCCGGGTGCTGGAGCGGCCCCCGGTGGACCACACCTTCAAGGCGACGCTGCCCACCAGGACAGCGGACGAAGAGGGCAACGTGATCTCCACCAGGCGGCTGACCGACATCGAGCTGTTCGACGTGGACGAGTTCGATCCGGCCGAGCCCTGGATCTACGAGATGGGGATCCCGGTCTGCCCCCTGGAGGGTGGCGAGCGATGGTCGGTCAACGTCGGTCAGAAGGTGCCGCTCAACATGCAGCGGGACAACGTGACCGGCGCCTACCTGCGGACGCTCCGGGTCCTGGTGCTCAACGAGATGCACGAGAACCTGGAGAAGGAGGACGCCGCCCAGCCGTGGGCCGTCGAGGCGGCCGACGACAAGCGGTGCAGCTCCGAGGCCATCACCACGTCGCTGGATCTCCAGTACGGCAAGAAGCGGGTCATCTACGACCCGAGCGACCCCGAGGGCACCAAGCTCGCGGTGAGCAAGGGCTACTCCGTCATCCACGGCGGGGCCCACAGCAAGGGGACCTGGGACAACATCCGGGAGGCCGAGGCAGCTCTGCCGGCCGGGCAGGTGACCCCGAGCCCCACGGCCTACGCTGCCAACGGCAGCAAGTCAGCCGAGGTGGTGCCCGAGTCCAAGTGGACCAAGGAGCAGCGCCAGGCCATCGGCTACATCCGGAGCATCGGCGAGGCCCTGCTGGGCTACGCGCCCGACGTGCTGATCGTCAAGGTGCCCCGGTTCCAGTTCGCGGCGGCCTGGTGCGACGGCGGGGAGCTGCACCTGAACCTCAACAACCTGGGGCACCAGTGGTTCAAGGACATCGTGTGGGGCGAGCTGGACCAGGCCAACAGCTTGCTCATCCACGAGTTCGCCCACGACGAGGAGAGCGACCACCTGAGCAAGGCGTACCACCGAGCGTGCTGTGACCTCGGTGCCAAGCTGGCTCGGCTGGCGCTGGACAGCCCCCATCTCTTCAAGGTGAGCTGAGATGACAACCTACTTCGACGAAGCAGTACGTGACGTGACCACGCAAGCGGGCCTCCCCGACGACGAGTTCCTGGAGAACTTGAGATCGGTGGAGGCCCGCGTCTGCACAGACGTGAGCCTCTGCGTGGGGGACCGGGAGTTCCCCGACTCCATGCGGGAGAAGATCTTGGGCATCATCGCCGTGTGGCAGGTCCGGGAGGATGGCGGGGTGCCGACCAAGGGTCGGCTGTTCGCCCTGGTCTCTCGCACCAGCTTCATGCTCGGCGAGCTGCACGGGGCCTTCCATCGGCTCGCCGCCGGCCGGGTCAAGACGCGGTTTGGGATGCTGACCGACGACCCCGAGGCCAACCTGAAGATGAGGGCCTGCCACGATGGCTAGTTCGGACGGTACTCCGGTGGCACGTCAGAGAAGTCCACCTCTTCCTCCAGAGCGGACTCGTAGCGGTCGATGCTCAGGCCGAGCTGGTCGGAGTGGTCGAGGAAGGTCAGGCCGACCTTGCGGACCTCTTCGCCGATGGCCCTGGCAGCTTGGGGACTGCCCATCACCTCTGGGACCTGGACGGCAACCCGGGTCGCAGCGATGACGGGCTCCTCGCCTTCGGTCACTCCGTCTGGCTGGCCGCGCACCATCACATCTATGAGATACGTTTTTGGCATGTGCATTAGACTAACCCTTGACACCGCTGATTACATAGTGCATACCAGAGAGGGAGGCTACACGATGGGCCATGCCAATGTCAAGAACCTGAGCCGGTTTTTCGTTCGGCGGTTGTACGCCAAGGGCAAGCTCTCGGTCTCTGAGGCGGCCGAACTGGCGCTCAAGGCCGGGGAGACTGTCCACGCAAGCGAAGGGGAGTACGACGACATCTCTACGATGGGGATGTGCATGAGCGCCGTGGTCCACGCGCTGGCTTCCTACAAAGAGGACCTGGTGGAGGGGTCGTGGGGGCCAATCGTCGTCCCGTGCGATCTGACGCCCCGCCAGGAGGAGCTGCTGAAGCTGGCCCGGCGCAGGGACTGGGACAACTTCAGTGACGAGGACGACATCCTCTACGATCAGATCAAGTGGAAGTTCGGCGAGGGCTGGCGCAAGCGATACCCCGAGATCCCGATCATGACCTACTACGAGAACTGACACATGGACATCTACGCCGACCTGAGAGACATCAGCCGGGGCGCCGACAAGTGCCTGACCACCGTGACGATCCGGATGGGGGAGTGGTGGGACCGCGCCACCGACCAGCCCTGGCTGAAGTTCGGCATGGCTGACATCCGGCACTTCGGGGACACCGACTTCCCCTGGTGGCGCCTGGCGGCCTACCTCAAGAGCGGGGCGACCGACTTCGAGCACGACAGCGCTTTCGCTCTGCGGCTCCCGCTCGCCACCCTGGACTACACCTTCACCATGAACCACGGGTCCAGGTTCCTGGGGATCGTCCACCCCGACATGGCCGACGAGTTCCACGTCCCCCTGGCGGGCTACAGCCCCCTGGAGAAGGCAAACCTCTGCCCACACTGTAAAGAGACCGAAGCTCATCTGATGGTCCCCGAGGGAAACTACGTCCCGCCCTTCGAGGCCGAGCTGTGGGAGGCCGTGCGTGGTCGGCCGGTGGTGATCCACCTGGGACGAGTGGAGGACGACTGATGCTAGACAAGCTGGCCCGAGAGCAGGGCTTCGAGAACGAGCAGGAGATGCACCACATGATCGCCTCCGTGGACCTGACCCACGACGCGACCCGCCTAGCCTTCCTGGCCTGGAAGGAAACCGACGGGAGCAAGGAGGGACTGGAGGCGGTCCTGAAGACCAAGGAGGGTGGAGGTGGGACACCAACTGATTAAGCAGCCCAACGGCCTGCTCTGCTTCTTCAGCTCGGTCACCGACTCGATCAACGGGTTCGACTTCACGCCCGAGGACTACATCGAGCAGGAGGCCAAGCGAGCTGCGTTCGACACCGCCATCAGGGTCTACCAGAAGGCGCTGAAGATCTACGCGGACAAGCCGGCCTACCACCAGTTCTCGATGGACTGGGACGAGGTGGCACACCCCGAGCCCTGCGACTGCGGCGAGTGTGAGGGCGACGAGCACGACCGAACGCCCACAGGGGAGTCGGCCGAGTGGGTCGCCAACATCGAAAAGGGCCGGCGAGCTGGTGGCAAGCCCATGCCGGAGTTCAAGCCCCTGGAGCTGCGGCGCGCTCCGATGTGCGACGACGTGATCGGGGTCTACCGCTCCGGCCGGCTGGTGGGCTTCGTGTGCAAGTACAGCTACGCCGAGGGGTGGTACTGGGAGACCGAGAGCCTGGCCTACCCAGGGAGCATCAGCAAGGGCACCTCGTTCCTGAACGCCTGCCGGGAAGTGCTACAGCATGGCCGCTGAGACCTACTTTCACTTCACCCCCGAGGAGCTGCTGCCGACCCTCCGGCGGGAGGGGATCGTCCCCCAGCCCCTCAAGTCCTTCCACACCGAGATGCACGCCATGTGCGACGAGCTGGGCGTCACCAGGTACGGGGTCTACATCTGGCCGGATGTCACGCGCTCGCTGCTCCGCGACTTCTTCCTCTTCAAGCAGATGCACGAGCGGCAGGTGGAGGCTGGGGTCCTGCTCGCGGTGGAGGTGGACCCCGACTTCATGCTCGGCCGCAAGTGGCTGGAGATGATCAACGAGCGCACCGGGAAGCTGAACCGGCTGCGGCAGACGCACGACCTCACGTTCACCCTGGCCGACGGGCAGCGCCGCCAGGACCACAAGGTGGACATGGAGATCTATCTGACCACGATCCCTCCGGAAAACTTCGAGCCCATCGCCCGCATCTACCAGACCATCGAGGCCCTTGACAATTCGTCGCTTGCTGTCGATTTAGGCTTGACAGGCTGATATACATAGCGCATACTTTAGATAGATGGCACGGAGAGATGACATGGACGCAATGACCGAGATGTTCGGCGAAGTCATACACACCTACTCGCGGCGAGAGGCGCTAGCCGATGGCGTCCTCGTTGACGTGTCGGAGATGGCCAGCGAGGCAGGGTTCAAGTTCCCCGTCGCGGTCACCCAGCGGCTACACGCCGAGGTGCTGACCCCCGACCCCCGGGCCGAGGAGTTCGGACAGAGCTTCGACGGCCGGTGCTGGGACGCCCTGCACATGTTGCACATGGCCATCAAGGGCGTGCTCCCCAAGAAGACCTACCCGTGTGGCGCTGGTGAGGCTACCGAGTACCAGTGCTACTTTGTGATGAAGGCGCGTCAGCGCCGGCTGCTGACCCTCAAGGCGGTCTGTGGCCCTGGCGACGACATGGAGCCGGTCATCACCATCATGCTGCCGGACGAGGACTGAGCCATGCGACTCAAAGTGATCCTCGCCGCGCACTACCTCCCCGAGCGTGCGACGGTGACGAAGCCCACAGGGCAGAAAGAGTACACCCTCACCTCCGAGATACGGTTCTACGGAGACAACGCCCCAGAGAAAGTGACCGCCGACAAGAACATCAGGTTTCTGGTGTCCGGCGATGGCGCTGTCAACATCATCAGCGCGGACAAGGAGCTAGCCTGGAACGTCCATGCCGACGAGCTGCGTGACTTCCTGGAGCGGGCCTACTTGGACCTGGAAGACGACGAGCCCGGAGGGCTAGCCTGATGGCCAGGTACCACGAAGTGAGCCACCTCCCTGATGTCGAGCAGGTCGCTCGACGCCTGGAGACCATAGCGGCCGACAGGCCCCCAGGTCACCGGGTCTTCCTGCGCACGCTAGCCGACCGGATCCGCAAGTGCGGCAACGGTGAGCTACACGTCGACTGGCTCTGGGTGGACGGCTGGCTGATGGGCCAGCGCGTTGAGGGGACTACCGATGCCGACTGAGCGCCCGCCAGAGTGTACGATGCGGCTCCGGGTGGCAGGCCGCCACCGGGTCTTCATCCCCAGCGTGGACGAGCGGTACCTGTTCAAGCCCGACCGCGAATACTGGATGAGCCCCACGGCTCTGCGCAACATGCTCCAGGTGCTGAAGCGCCGGGCCCGCAACAGGGACGACTACTGGCACGTCATGGGCCAGCTCCTGATCGACAGGCCCGCCCGGTGGGAGATCGGCGCGCTCTACGTCCTGCGCGGCCGGGGGATCATGAAGCTGGTCAACACCAGCGTGGCCGAGGGTGACACGCTCACGCTCAATTTCCTCACCCCTGGCTCGCTCTGCAACTACTGGGCGAGCGAGGAAGAGGTCTACCGACTGGCGACCCTCGGGGATATCGAGGCCCACGTCGAGGGCCTGCGCCGGGTGGGGTCCGACCGAGGGGCCGACCAGATCGAGGCGTGGTGCAAGGAGATCCACCATGAAGACTAGGCGACCAGGCGTGGTGTCGTTCGACACCGTGGAGGAGATGTTCGAGGCGGTGGCGCAGCTCAACGAGCAGGCAGCCGAGATGAAGGTCGAGCAGTGGCAGAAGGACCTCAAGCCCGGCGACTGCTTCCTGCGGGTCTACTACCTCGGCGAGGGCCACCCGCTCAACATCTACGGCGAGGTCATCGACGTGGAGGACCCGGAGGACCAGGCGCTCATGCGGAGCCGGCCGGACCTCCGGATGTGCCGCTGCTACTCGCAGCTCTGCCCCGAGGGCGAGCTGGGCTCGGTCTTCATCTGCGCGATGACGGCTCCGCTGACCCGGGCGGAATTCGACGCGGCGCGGCTCGGGCGCTGGCCGTAAGGCGTAAAGAGGTAGCATGAGCGGCGGACCCGTGTGCTCCTGCCCGGAGCGTCAGAAGCCCATCACCGAGCGCAAGTGGCGTGTGACACAGCGCTACTGCAACCACAGCGCATTCAACGGCTACCACTGGACTCCCAGCGACTACAGCGAGGTTCGGTGCATGGAGTGCCGGATGTCCTGGCGCACGAAGGCCAAGTACGTGGATCTACTCCCAGATGCGCGCTGGGACACCGAGAAGGGCAACTGGGTCGAATGAAGATTCACAAGGCCCCATCGCCCTACAGCTCGGCGCGGCTGTCGGGGGAGCAAAAGTCCCTGCTCCTGGCGATGCAGATCCTCTACCCCAAGAAGATCCTTATCTGTTTCCGCCAGCGCGATGGTCGCTGGGCCGGCGGGGTCTTCCTCATCGGCCGGGGCCGCAAGTTCTACCCCCGCACGATGGACGGCCTGTGGCGGCGGGGCCTGGTGCAGTACCAGGAGCGGCGCGGGGGCGACAGGCTCTACAGCCTCACCAAGCATGGGTTCTCTACCGTTCCGGCTTAGTCTGGGGCATGAAACTCAGCGACCTCGTTCGGATAGCCCAGAAGGACAAGCTCCCTGGTGGCCTTGGGGACAAGAAGACCGATGAGGACTTCTCCAAGGAACAGCTCGACATGGGCCAGAAGGTCGAGATGGAGCACACGACCGACCCCGAGGTAGCTCGGGAGATCGCGCGTGACCACCTGACCGAGGACCCCGAGTATTACACCAAGCTCAAGACCATCGAGCCCGAGCACGGTTCGGTCAAGGCGCGCTCGCGCCCTTTCGACTGAGCCGCCAAGCGGCGGCCAAGACCTACTTCCGGATCCAGCCCAGGGGCAAACCCCTACCGCCCTCCAGCAAGGACATGGACGGTCGGCCTGTCAAAGGGGTGTTCGTGTTCACCTCGATCAACGAGATGATCGAGGCCGTGGGCTGGTGGCGTCCTTCTGAGCTGAAGGGCGTGGAGGTAGTCGAGATCCGGTACGACGGCAAGGAGAGCCAACATCGTCTGGAGAACGGCACGCTGATCGATCCGACGAAAGCCAAGATCGTCAAGCGCCACCCTTGGAGCAAGTTCGAGAGCAAGGTCCAGTTCGCCGAGGTGACGGCCGGCAAGGACCCGAAGATCGACAAGCTGAAAGAACAGATCGAGGACATGGACCGGACCATCGACCAGCTCAAGCGGCGCCAGGAGGCGTTGACTGGGCCAGAGGTGGACCCCAACACGGCCGAGGCGATCCGCAACTCCATCCAGCGCCGCATCGATGCGGTGAACGAGGACAAGCAGGAAATCCAGACCCAGATCCAGGAGATGATCATGCAGAAGTGCGGTCGACCTGGTAAAGGGAAGGGAAAGAAATAGGAGCAGACCATGCCAATCACGACCAGCAAGGGCGGGACAGCCGACGCTTCCGACATCGTGGCCTTCGAGATCACCCGGAAGCCGGACGGCAACCTCCTGGTGGATGTCCACTACAAGGGCGGCAGCCTGACCAAGTGGGAGAACAGCGCGGCTTTCAAGGCCAAGATCGAGGAGACTTACCCCGAGGTCCTGGCGGCCATCAACGCGCAAGAGGGCCTGTCCTAGACCGACCCCTGCAATCACCTTCGCGTCGTGTAAAGAAGGCGGTGGAGGTGACTCATGGGAGAGGTCTGGTACATCGAGAACACCTGGACCTGCACGACCTGCCAGCACAAGAACCCCGGCCGGTACATGAACTGCCAGGGCTGCGGCGCTCGCCGAGAGGCCGGAGTCCAGGACGAGATGCCGGCCGACGTGGACGCGGCTCCACGCGTGACCGACCCCGAGATGCTTCGCCAGGCCACGGCCGGCGCCCACTGGGAGTGCGAATACTGCGGGGGCCAGACCCGGGACCTGCATGGAAACTGCCAGAACTGCGGGGGCGACCGTGAGGACGAGAACGAGAAGGTCTCCGAGCGCACAGGGGAGGTCTTCGAGCTGTCGGAGCCCCAGTACGTGGGCGCCTTCCCGGAGCGGAGGGACATCCCGGTGGAGCCTCTGCCGAGCTGGTGGCAGCTCCACAAACGCAAGGTCTACATCGCAGGCTCGATAGCTGTGGGCCTGGGGGCCCTCACCTGGTTGCTGCTCTGGCTGTTCTTGCCCAAGGAGGTCCACGCCTCGGTGAGCTACACCGAGTGGCGCTACAAGGAGGAGCTGCGCCAGCGCGTGACCAAGAGCGGTGAGGGCTGGCGGTCCTCGATGCCCTCCAGCTCGTTCGACGAGAGCTGCCACAGACGCCAGCGAGGCACCGAGCGGTGCAACCCCCACAAGTGCAACCCACGCCAGGTGGACTACCAGTGCCGGCCGCACGAATGCAACTGCACCAACCGCTGCACCCCCCAGGCCAACGGCTACAGCAAGTGCGAGCGGGTGTGCTCGACCTGCTACGACACCTGCACCAAGACCGAGTACGAGACCTGCTACGACCAGTGCCCGGTCTATGAGGACTGGTGCTCCTACAAATACTACGAGTGGCCCATCATCAAAGAGAAGGTCACGATGGGCTACGATCACAAGGTCTACTGGCCGGGCCTCAAGAAGACAGGGCCGAACCAGCGCATCGATCGCTACCAGGACTACAAGGTGAAGTTCGAGCGCAAGCCCGACCGCTGGGAGTACGAGCCCCGCAACCTCCACGACTACCGGCGTTTCAAGCAGAAGGACCCCTGGCTGATCAAGGTCAACCGAGCCGGGATGGTCTGGCCCCAGCGGAAGCTCCCGCTGGAGGCTTGACATTCTGCACCTTCCCTCTTGACAGCCTGATATACAATGTGCATACTAGGATTATGACTGATTGGCCAGACCCCAAGGTGGACCCCCGAGGTCCAGTCATCGAGCGGCTGATGGCGGCCGACGAGCTGAAGGAGCCCCGCGCCACGATGCGCAGGTGCCTGGTCCCCGACGAGATGACCGACGAGGAGCTGGGGGCCGCGCTGCGGTGGCTCGAAGAGAAGGCTGTCATCCGGCAGGACAACCAGTGGATCTACCTGGAGCGTAGCGCCCTGCTGGCGATGCTCCGGCACGAGCTGAGGCTGTCATGATCGGCATCATCGCCATGCTGGCCTTCATCCTGGTGGGCGCGCTGGTGCTCTGGCACTACGGGGCCGACCCGTGGGCCGCTGCGGTGCTCTGCTTCATGCTGCTGATCCCGATCAACATCGCGGGCTACTACTGGTTCGGCTGGTGGGGTGGCCCATGACAAGCTGGGGCCCCAAGCCAGCAACCAAGCTCCAAGGCTCTCACCTGGTGCCCGCGTTCCCCTTCCCCGAGCCCGACGAAGCCGGCCGGACCTACCGCTTCTGGCAGCTCCACGGCGGCCTGTCGGTGCTGGAGCAGGACGGCAAGTGGTTCATCGCCGACATCCACAGGCGCCACCTGGACAAGGACTGCGGCCAGACCAAGGCTGTTCTGACCATGCTGGACTACGGCCGATGGGCGTGATCGTCGATGGTGTCGAGGCCAAGCCCTGCGTGGGCTGTGGCTTCTGCTGTCGCAAGGCCCGGTGCTACCTGGGGGCCCAGAAGCATGGGGCGGGTACCGACTGCCCCGAGCTGGTGTGGAACGGCGAGCGCTGGCGCTGCCAGCTCGTCCTGGACAACGAGGAGTTGAAGACCAACCCGATGATCAGCTTCGACCTGCACATCGGGGCCGGGTGCTGCTGTGCTCTGAACACCGAGAGGCTGAAGTACCTATGACCTACCTCGTCCACCTTCGCATGTGGCACAAGGCCACCAACCGCAACGTCCAGATGCGCTTCATCGTGCCCGCCAACAACGGGCCGAGCCTGGTCGTGAACGAGGCCGAGCTGGTCAAGGACATCGAGCAGCAGTACGACTTGAGCGGGATGGACATCTACGAGGTGCGGTCCGAGCGGATGGACAAGCCGATTCATGTCCCTCCCATGATCGACCTGATCTCCATCCCCGAGCCGAAGGGGTAGCATGGGGCATGGGACAGTCACAGTGGTACGTGTACCTGCTCAGGGGACGCCAGAGGCGTTTCTACTGCGGGATCACGACCGACCTGGAGCGGCGGGTGTGGGAGCACAACAACGACCAGAGCCGGGCGAGCAAATGCGCTTGGGCGTGCCGGCCGCTGGTGCTGGTCTGGTCGACGCCGGCCGAGAGCCGGGCGGAAGCCTCCCGTATCGAGGCGAGGATCAAGCGGCTCAGACGGCCGCAGAAGCAGCAGCTTGTCAAGGGCGAATTGCAGTTGAAGGACTTGACAGGCTGATTGCACTCTGTCACACTGACAGATAACAACACCGTGCTAGCCCCCGGCGGGGCATCAAAGGGAGCCTCCGTGCCAAGAGTCTCCCCCGACCCTCCCGCCGGGGGCTTCTTTTATTTCAGGGGTGATCACCAAACGGGCGTCGTGCGCGTCGAACGTTTCGGAATCCTTGCGTTTAGGGTGATCTGCTCTACCCTTGACAATTCACATAAATCGACCTAATGCCCTTGACACAATACGTGGAATCGATCATGATCTAAGAGTGGCACGGAGGTTAGACATGACGAATTCTTCTCCCCAGTACGGCCCCTTCGACGCTCCCCGCCTCCAGGACTTCGACATAATCCTGGTCAACACCTCCGCTGGCAAGGACTCCCAGGCGATGCTGGATGAGGTCTGCCGCCAAGCTGAGGCTGAGGGCGTTCGGGATCGCGTCGTCGCGGTTCACGCTGACCTCGGCCGGGCCGAGTGGGAGAAGACGAAAGAGCTGGCCCAGCGCCAGTGCGATTTCTACGGGGTCCCCCTGCGGGTCACCCGTCGCAAGCAGAACGACCTGGTTGACCAGATCTGGGCCCGCTGGGAACAGCTCAAGGCCAAGGGCCAGAACGTTCCGCCCTACCCCTCGAAAGCGAACCGCTACTGCACCAGCGACCACAAGCGCGGCCCCATCCGGACGGTCATGACCGCCCTGGTCAAGGAGATGAACGCCGGCCGCAAGGTGCGGATCCTGAACTGCGTGGGGCTGCGGGCCGAAGAGAGCAGCGACCGCGCGACCTGCCCGAGCTGCAAGGGCGCCGGCCGGGTTGACCCGGCCACCGGCAAGAAGCTGGCTCGGAAGGCCCTGAGCGACGCCCAGCAAGCCCTGGTGGGCAAGCTGGCGGGACACGCCCTGGCGGTTGCCGCTGCCACGCTGGAGGCCCTGGAGAGCGAGCGGCCCTTCAACGAGCTGAGCGCTGACGAGCGGCTGGCTGCCAACTTCAAGGCTGCTGGCTGGAAGCTGGTCAAGGTGGCGCCCCGGTCGGCCGCTGCGCTGACCAAGCGCGGCCTCCTGAAGGACGGCCGGCTGACGGCGGCTGGCGCGGCCTACAACGACGACCCCACGGTGCCCTGCCCGCGCTGCGCTGGCACGGGTCACCGGCCGACGATGGAGCTGAGCGACGCCAGCAACAAGACGAAGCGTGAGGTGTGGGACTGGCTTCCGGTTCACGCCTGGAGCGAGAAGGACGTGTGGGACCGGATCAACGAGAGCGGCTGTGAGCACCATGTGGCCTACGACCTCGGGATGCCACGGTTGAGCTGTTGCTTCTGCATCTTCGCTCCCAAGGCGGCGCTCTTGCTCGCCGGGTACCACAACCGGGATCTGCTGGAGACCTACTGCGAGATCGAGCGGGAGACTGGCTTCACGTTCAAGCAGGACGTGAGCCTCTGCGAGGTGCAGGCCGAGCTGGAGGCCGGCTGGGAGCCCCCGAAAGACGGTGAGAAGTTGACGGGTTGGGAGGACTACTAAGCCTTGACAATTCGCATGATGATGTCGATTTCCCCTTGACACTCGGTACTACATAGTACATACTATAAGAGTGGCCAGGAGAGATGACATGACAGCTTCCCCGCTCGACAACGCGACCTACTTCGCTTCTGGCTCCAACCTTCCCGGTGAGATAAAGGGCCTGTCGGAAATCAATCACCCCCTCGGCGTCGCGGTTCAGGAGGTCAGCGAGCTGGCTCTTGAGGAGCTGGAGCGGCTGGCCGGCTCTGGGCTGCGCGTCTTCGTCGACTCGGGGGCGTTCTCCGAGGTCAACCACTGCCTGGAAGTCACCAACCCCATGAGCGACGCGGATTGGCGCGAGCGCTTGGCCGTCTACAAGCGGCTGGCCAAGGCCCTCGGGAGCCAGCTTTTCGTCGTCGCGCCGGACCGCGTTGGCTGCCAGCAGACGACGCTGGAGCGGCTGGAGACCTACCGCGATGAGGTGCGGGAGGTCGCGGCCCTCGGCGCCAACGTCCTGCTGCCGCTTCAGCGCGGCGAGCTGAGCCCGGCCGAGTTCCTGGCCTTCGCCCGCGAGGTGCTGGGCCTGGACGACGAGCTGGTGCCGGCCTTCCCGATGAAGAAGGGTGCCACCCCGCTGGACGCGGTGGCCGACTTCGTGGCGAGCGAGAAGCCCCGGGCGCTTCACCTGCTGGGCCTCGGCGCCTCGAACAAGAACGCTGAGCCCCTGGCGGCTCGCCTCTTCGAGCTTCACCCGGAGCTTGACCTGCTGCTGGACAGCGTGCTGATCCGCTCGCTGGTGGGCCGGAACAATGGCCCCGGCGGCGGCCCCCGGAAGCTGACCAAGGCCCTCGACGAGGCCGAGGACGAGCTGTCGGGGTACTACTGGGGCGCCCCGCCCCGGCCGGAAGACAACATGCACGGCGGCTTGGTGGACTACACCGACCATGTGTTCGAGGAGCTGCCGACCTGGTTGAACCGCGCCGGCCGCAAGCGCGTGGCTGCGGAGATGGGGTACGAGGGCGACGAGCTGGCTCGCTGGATGAAGGACCCCCAGGGCTTCTACGCCGAGAACGGCAACGACTGGCTCGACATGGTGCTCGACGCCGAGTGGGCGGCCCGGTCGAAGAAGGCCAGCGGCTCGGAGCGCAAGCGCCGGTCGGTGCGGAAGGCGTTGGGTTGATTCAGGTTCCTGCCCTTGACAATTCGCATAATCACGTTGATTGACCCTTGACAATCAAGCCCGCGTCGATCAAGATCTAAGAGTGGCCAGGAGAGATGACATGACGAACTTGACCGAGCGCGAAGAACTCATCAGTGCCTACTCCGACGGTTACAAGGACTGGGCAGGGTTCCGCCCCCGCGACCGGGCGCTCTACGAGGGCCCCATCGAGGAGCTGAGGGCGGCGGTCGATTGGGTCTACAAGGCCCTGGCCGAGGAGATGGAGCGCGAGCGCGAGCAGGAGCGCGCCGAGCGCCTGGCGGCCGAGCGTGGCTGTGAGCCCGCCGAGGTCGAGCCCGAGAGTTTCCCGACCGCCGGTGACGGCTGGTCTTTCACCCCTGCGGAGGCTGCGTGAGCGATGAAGGTCATTCTTTCATACGGCATGGGCGTTGACAGCAGCGCGATTCTGGCCCGCTGGCTGCGGGAGCCGGAGTCGCGCGACTTCGAGCTGGACGACCTGATCGTGCTGACCAGCCAGGTCGGCGACGAGTTCGCCAGCACCGCTCGCCTGATCGAGGATCACATGCTGGACCTGATGGCGGCCAACAATGTGCGCTGGGTCCAGATCGCCCGCAAGACGGGCAGCCAGAAGGACGGCATCGAGGTGCTGTCCGATTCGCGCAGCACCAAGAAGGTCTACCTGGAGGGGCGCTACAAACTGTCCACCGAGCTGATGGACGCGGGAACCATCCCGACCTCCGGTATGTGCCGCAAGTGCTCTCTGAAGGCCAAGGGCTGGGCCCTGGACCTCTGGATCTCCGAGAACGTGGAGGGCGAGTTCAGGCACGTCATGGGCTTCAACGCGGACGAGCTGAGCCGGGTCGAGAAGGACACGAGCTACAGCAAGGAGGAGCGCAAGAGCGAATACCCGCTGGTCGAGTGGGGCTGGGGCCGGAAGAAGTGCGAAGACTACCTGCGGGACTGGGCCGGCGAGCGCTGGGAGAAGTCCTGCTGCGGCTACTGCCCCTTCGCTGGTCAGACCAAGGCTGGCAAGGGCGAGCTGCTGCGGCGGTTCCGGGACGAGCCCGACAAGGCGTACCAGGCCCTCCGGATGGAGCAGGCCGCGCTGGCACTCAACGACCGGATGAAGCTCTACAAGAGCAAGAGCGTGCGGTCGGTCATCGAGGCCGACAACCCCGAGCTGGTGGCTCGGTACGACGACGACACGGCCGGAGCTGAGTGGGCGCTGTACCAGGTGCGCCGGGTGTTCCTGGCCAAGAGCAACGCCAAGCGGGCCGTGGAGGTTCGGGCGACGGGCTCCAAGGAGGACATGAGGGCGGCGCTGGAGTGCTGGGCTGATGGAGCTGAGGTGGTGGAGGGCGACGGCGGGACCCTCAAGCTGGTGGTGAGCACCAAGAGCCAGAAGGTGTTCCCCTGCCGCGAGGAGTGCTGGGTGGCGGCTCCGCTGGTGGCTCGGACGAAGGTGAACGGCCGGGCTGACGGCCCGAAGGGGCCGACCGGGTTCTTCAAGTTCTGGCCGAAGGCCGAGGTGGTGGTGGATGAGGCTTGACAATTCGCATGATGATGTCGATTTCCCCTTGACGAGCTGATATACATAGCTCATACTATAGGTAGATGGCACGGAGGTCACCGATGAGATACAAGATGCCGAGATGGGTTCCGGAGGGAGCAAAGGCGGTCGAAGGCGAGGGCGTCGTTGTCTACCTGTACGAGAACCGGAGAGGCCAGCCGTCCGCTGTCTGCTACGGCGGCAAGCGGACCAAGCCGGACTACAACTACTGCTACATGACCGCCGAGGCGCGGGACAAGCGCGTGGCGGAAACCCTGGCGGCCTACGCTGAGCGTGCAGCTCGCAAGGCGGCCGAGAAGGCAGCCCGGAAGGCCGCGACCGCGAAGGGTAACCCCCTGAAGGTCGGCGACCTGCTGAGCGCGTCCTGGGGCTACGAGCAGACCAACGTGGACTACTACCAGGTGGTCAAGACCACCAAGCGGATGGTCTGGCTGCGTAAGGTCGCGGGCGAGACCGTCGAGGGCTCCGAGGGCCGCGACTGCTGCCGCTTGAGGCCCTGCAAGGACCAGTTCACCAGTGAAGAGGTCGTCAAGAAGCTGGTCCAGGTGCGGGTGGAGAAGGACGGCTCGGTGAGCTGTTCGGTCAAGGTCCGCGATTGGGGCGTCTGGGCGACCCCCTGCCGCGAGGGCGAGACCAACTACTGCTCGTGGTACTACTAGGAGGCCCCCCGATGGCTACTGTCTCGATCAACCTGGACATCCCCCACCTGGACCCCACCAGCGAGAACAAGCAGCGGGTCAAGGACCTCCTGCTCTACGCTCTGCGCGACATGGTGACCAACAACGGCCACCTGATCGACGCCAGCAGGGACTTCGCCCTGGCCCAGCTCGTCGTGGGTGACGTGACGTGCCCCGGCGACGTGCCAGACGAAGAGGTGGACGCAGCCCTGGAGGCGGCGGCCCGCGAGCTGGCCAAGGAAGCGGAGGTGCTGTAGTGCAGGTCAAGCACTGCGTGATGGACCTCCGGGAGATGATACGGCTCCTGGAGGAACGCCAGCAGCGGAACATCGCGGCCGTCCGGGAGATGGACCGCGACCTCACCCCCACAGAAGAAGCGCGCTTCGAGGTGGGCTTCGGGCTCCTGGCCGATCTCGTCAACGACCTGCGCAACATGGCCAATGGCTGGGAGGACGCCCAGCCCAACTACCGCGTCACCGAACGGGCTCTCAAGGGGGACACATGACACACCACGGTTACAGTGCTGAAGCCTACGCCCGAGCTGTGGTGGATGCTCTGATGGTCCTCAAGGGGTTCGGGCGCTACCGCTCCCGTGAGGGGAGCGCCGAGGCCCTGGCCGATGCCCACCGCATCGTGGCCGAGGCCGGTGCCTACTACACGGCTGCCTGGGTCGGAGGTGACGACCCCAAGGTGACAGCCCAGTTCCTCTGGGAGTGCGACGTGGACTTCGGCCGCCCGGGTTAGTCTTCCCTACCATGAGATACCTACAGAGCGGTGGCTTCTCGGCCCAAGTCGGCGACCGGCAAGCCCAGAAGAACTACAGGGACAACTGGGAGAAGACCTTCGGCAAGAAGCAGGCCAAGCCCAAGCCGAAGAAGGCTGAGGTGAAGACCGATGAAGCTGTCGCAGCTCGTTAGGGCCAAGGGCGCAGCTCGGACCTTCGACGAGATCTTGCAGTGGCAGATCCGGAAGCTCATCTCGCTGGACCAGCCATGCTGGAGGCTCGCCGGCCGGCTGGCCGTGATGCTCCAGCGCAGGGGCTACAACAACGCCGCCAAGCGCGTCCAGTTGGCCACCACCGAGGAGAACCCCGAAGCCCTGGCGGCCGTGCTCCAGGACCTCATAGCGGACAAGGGCATCTTCCCCGACTCTTGACAATTCGCATCTTCCCGCTGATATACCCTTGACAATCAAGCCCTCGGGGTCACAATTATAGATGTGGCACGGAGGCTTGCGATGGAAAACTCCCCGGTTCGGATTCTGAGTTACGGCGGCGGCCTCGATAGCTGGACTATGCTCCTGCTCGCCATCGACGGCAAGTTGCCGAAGCCGGACCTGGTGATCTTCGCCGACGTGTCGAACGGCTGCCCCGAGCACGACCCCAGTGACCCGGGTGAGTGGCCCAGCACTTACCGCCACATCCGCGAGGTAGCGATGCCGCTGTGCGAGGCGCACGGCATCGAGTTCAAGTGGCTCACCAGCGACGAGATCCCCGTCCGCCAGAGCAAGAACAACCCGGACGGGTTCCGTTCGCTCTACGCCTACTTCCGCCACGAGCGGATGTTCTTCGGCGCCAGGAGCAAGCTCTGCACCATCGCCGCCAAGGTGGACCGCATCGGCAAGTACGTCGAGGCGCGCTACCCCGAGGGCGAGCTGGAGGTGTGGATCGGCTTCGGCGCTGACGAGCAGAGCCGGCTGAAGGACAACCGCTACGCCCAGAAGGGCCGGCGCACCGAGCGCTACCCGCTGATGGAGCTGGGCATGTGCCGCTGCCGCGAAGAGGCGTATGCCCGCGCGAGCGGCTACCCGGTGCCCCGCAAGTCGGCCTGCGTGTTCTGCCCGCACAGCTCGCGCGGCGACTTCCAGACGCTGGCCAGGGAGCTGCCAGAGTGGTTCGCCAAGGTCGAGGAGATCGAACACACCTGCAAGCTGACTGGCGAGAAGAAGCGCGCGAAGGCGGTGAAGGACGGCCTGACCGAGCAAGAGGCGTGGGAGAAGCACCCCGGCCGCAAGCTGCGGTACTCGGGCACTGGCGACGACAAGCCGGTGCTCCGGGAGTGGGTGGCCACCCCCTTCAAGGGTCGTCGTGAGAACGAGACCTGCCCCGTGTGTGGTGACAAGAAGGCCACCAAGCGGACTGGCTGCGACTTCCTGTGTGAGCGCACGCGCTCAGGGGCCGCGACCTGGTAGCTTGACAATTCGCATAAATCGACCAATCCAACCCTTGACGGTCCTGATTACATCGTTCATACTATAAGCAGGCACGGAGGTGAATGATGGAAGCAAAAGTCGGCGACAAAGGTTACTTCGGCAGGAAGAATGGCGAGAAGACCTACGGCGAGGTCGTCAAGGTCAATCGCAAGACGCTCAAGGTCAAGCAGCTAGAGGACAGAGGCACCCAGAAGTCCCACAACGTGGGCACGGTCTGGACGGTCCCCAAGACGCTCTGGACGCCCGAGAACGAGGGGCGCCCGGCCTACGCGACGAAGCCCCGGCGGCCTCGGCGCAAGCGGCCTTGCCTGGTCAACGTCCTGACGGGCGAGCGGACCTACGGCGAGCCGGGCATGAGCGAGGACCTACTGTTCGGCCTGATGGCCAACGGGATGCTCCCCAAGGGTAGGAGATAGCATGACGAGGTGCCCACATCGACTCCAGGCCGCGCTACAGCGGCGGCCGGTCAACGGCCTCAACATCGAGGTGGGCACCCCAGCTCCCCGTTGCAAGCTCAAGCCCCCCGAGGAGTGGGCGGGCCGCGAGCCCAAGGAAGGGCTCAGCCTGGCCGACCGGTGGCTCCGGTCCGGCGGCTCCTGCCTGGTCTTCGGGCACTGCGAGAACTGCCAGGCTAGTTCATAGCCGGCGGTGGCGGGGGCGGCCCGTGGCGGCCGTCAGGGTCCATCAGCTTGCACCAGTCGTCCCAGTACATCTTCATGTAGAACGTGGCCAGGCGGTTCTCCAGGGCCGCGTTACAGCCATTCTGGACGTAGGCCCGGGTCAGCGCACGGATCACCAGCAGGAACTTGGGCTGCGGTGGCAGCTCGGCGTCGAAGGCGTCGTAGCACGGCCGGACCGCCAGGACGGCCTCGGCGAGGAAGGCGGTCTCAGCTCCTTCCTCCTGCGGGTTGGTGGGACAGTCCAGTGTCCCCAGTGTGCGCAGCTCCCCTCCCCAGCGCAACGTCACGGTCTTCTGTGTGTACTCCACGGGTACCTCTCGATAATCTGCCTCTCCTTTACGCAGATCCCGACCCCGTTGATACCTCTTTTTCATACCAAGTATGACACACAGCATACACTTGTGGGGATCTAACTGGTAAGACACCGAAACAAAAGGCCACCCGGAGGTGGCCTTTACCCATTTTTCATTGTTCCGAGAGCCGGTCAGGCACGCCCTCCGGTTCGGCCGGGGGCAGGCGTGGGCGGTCCTGCTGCCCCCTCTTTAGTGGAGTCGCCGGGAATCGAACCCGGGTCCGGAAGTGCTCCGCGCTGACTTCTACAGGCTTAGCTGGCGCTTTGAACCCCCGAGGACGCCCACCAGCGAGCTGCCTCGGTTCGGGTTCCCCCTGCATCTTCGGCTGTCCACCCGGGGGAGGATGGCGGATGCCTAGCCCGTTCTGTGTCGCCCTAGCCAGCCGTCACGGACGGGAGAGCTGGTAAGACGGGCCGCGCTAGGCGGCCTGAGCCATCGGCTGCTCGAAAGCGTTGTCGTTGGCGTTTGGTTGTGCCGTCACTTTTTAACGAGGTGCCACGGCGTCCCCGGCCTGCAATCAGTCGCTTCGTACACCCCCGTCGAAACCATGTCGACCCCAAGTTGCAGGGCAGCCACCCAGTTGGTCTGTGGAACGGCGTGGGCAGCCCCCTGCGTGAGCCTTCATCATGGCCGCTGTATATCAGCCTGTCAAGGCTGTCGCTTGCGGGGGTTGCGCTGGCGGAACTTCCGGATCGCCTCGGCCGGCGTCGTGGCGATCACCGGCCGGTAGCGTGGGGCCGTCAGAGCCCAGCCACCCTTCTTGAGCGGGACGAGCTTGGGGAAGGTCTCGTAGTCGTGGGCGAGCTGGTAGAGGTCCTGCCGAGCAACCTCGGCCTCGTCATGCAAGCGGCGCCTCGCCAGCCACTTCTTGAAGCGCGCCCACAGGCCCACGGCTCACCTCGGTGGGATGTCGATCTCGACCCGGGCGACACGCACCTGGTTGAGGATCGGGTGGCCGTTGTCGTCGTACTGGACCCGGCCCTCGGCGTCGCGCTCCACCTGGATCCCCATACCGGTGAACATGTTGAAGCTCATCACCGAGCCCAGCACGTTGCCGTCCGGGTCCTTGACCACGATCTGGGGGACCAGGGTGTTGAGCGGCTGGCGNNGTCTTCGGGGGCTCCACGCTGGTGCGTGACTTCGCGGCTGCCTTCCTTAAAGTCTCCGGGATGTTTCTCATTTTTCGCTCCTGTGCCAGGCGACGACCTGGACTGGGACCATCAGCTCGATCCAGCGACCCTGCTCTTTGGCCTGGCGGACGATGTGGGAGGGGGCTCGAAACCCCCTGGTGGTGACCAGCTCCAGGAGCCGGCCGTCCCCGTCCGTGTAGGCCACCATGCAGTCCTCTTCGATGGAGGGCTCCGGGCTGCTGGGGTCGAAGGTCATTGTGAGGGCCACAGGGTGCCCCTGGCGCTCGACAACGGAGCACAGCAGGTATGCCTCCCCCTGGGGCGCATCCGGCGGTAGGGGGCGTTTGGGGCGCAATGCGGCGGTACAGAGGTACTGGTCCCGAGCTGCCATTGCCCAACGCTAACCCTGGCTTAGTCTATGGCACTGACAGGAGCGGACCATGAAGCTGAAGACCGTCCGAGGTGGCAAGGCTCGCGTGGCCAAGGATGAGACCTGCGGCCAGACACCCCAGCAGGAGCAGCAGTTGAAGGGGCTGGGCTGGACCGACAAGGACATCGACAACATGTCGGCCAAGCAGATCGAGATCATCCTGCGGCGCAAGACCAAGCGCCGGATGAAGCCCAACTCCTTCCAAGAGGTGGTCCACGCCGGCAAGGAAGAGGTGGCCGAGCTGAAGAAGCGCTGGGGCCCCATCGAGAAGGCCATCGGCAAGCTGGAGGCCCCCACCAAGGCCCTGGACAAGGCGGCCGACGCGGTGCTCAAGGCCAACCCCAAGGACCCGATCGGCAAGACGGCCAAGAGCTTCGCCAACAAGATGCTCAACCAGTTCCAGCTCGAACTGATCCGGCGCATGAACTCGGTCGCCCAGAAGGCCCGCATGGCGGCGTTCTTCAAGGCCGAGGGCTGCGTGGGCAAGCGTGAGGGTGCCCACCACCAGGACGGCAAGGACTGGTACGTGGACACCGAGTTCATCAACCACAGCCAGCGGGTCTACCCCGGTGCCACGCTGCGTCACATGGGCATGGGCGAGTTTGTCCTGGAGACCCCAGACGGCGACGTGGAGTTCGACCGGATG